>Ga0268266_10001326_pt1 | contig 29996 bp, 26 predicted proteins | sample KBSS13metaG_FD_190356 | JGI IMG/M metagenome (GOLD analysis project Ga0268266, IMG submission 190356) | Switchgrass rhizosphere microbial communities from Kellogg Biological Station, Michigan, USA - KBS S1-3 metaG (SPAdes) (version 2) | ecosystem: Host-associated > Plants > Roots > Rhizosphere... | reverse complement strand
TGCAAATGTCGAGAACGGTCGAGCGGTTCGCCTCTGTCAGCTCGAAGCGACTTCCGCCTGCAGCCGCGCGCTCCATGAATAACTCGATGGCCGACGGGCTCGCCAGTGGCGGCAGCCAGTACGCATGCTCCCCCTCGACCCGCAGGGCTTCCCGGCTCGTTGCCAGAATGTGCACGCTGGGAGCTTCTTTGTAGATTTGTTCTGCCAGTGCAGCCACTGCGTCAATCACGTGCTCACAATTATCGAGAACGAGAAGAACTCGCAGCGAGCGCAGACATTGCATCAGCGATGGCAGTACGTCCTCACTCTGAACAGTGAGACCGAGCGTCGAGGCGATGGTCGCGGCAACCAGCTTCGCGTCTGTCACTGCGCTGATATCAATGAAACACACGGCGCCTGCGAATTCCTCGAGCATCGCGTGCGCTACAAACACCGCCACAGTGGTTTTTCCCATCCCGCCCGGGCCGATGATCGTGACAAAGCGATCAGTCAGGAGGTCGGCGGCCACCGTGCGGATGGCGTTTTCCCGGCCGACAATCCGGGTGAGCTTCGGCGGCAGCACGAGCCCTTGCTTGGCAACATCGCACGGGTAGTCTGGATTTCGCGCCGGCTGTGCCGGCTCGCGAGTGATCGGGGCAACGAAGCTATACCCCTGACCCACGACATTCGCGATATAGCGGGTGCCGAGCGCTTTGCGCAGACCTGTCATGTGAACCCGCAGGCTGCCCGGACTGACCACCAGCCCGCGCCAGACACGCGAAATCAACTCCTTGTGACTGACGATCTCGCCCGGGCGCTCGATGAGTACAATCAGAATATCGAGGGCCCGATCTCCCAGGCTGAGCGGGAGGTTGTTCTTCTCAATCGTACGGGTGGCCGGCGATAACCTGAACGGTCCGAAGCAGACGGTCGTGCTGTCTTCCGCGTGCATCGAAGTAACTCCGACTCATGAGGTCGGAGTAGAGAATAAGCCCCGCGGGCAGTGGGCGCAAGTGCAGCATTTTCATGTGGGGGGATTGGCGCGAGCTCGCCGCCAAGCGCCGGGACTTTCGCCGACGAATTTGCGGAACAGGCGGGTGAAGTGGGCTTGGTCAGCAAGGCCGCAGGTCGCAGCGATATCGCTCAGGGATGCATCCGTAGTGAGCATCAAACCTTGTGCACGCTCCATACGCCGCCGGATGATGTATTGCTGCGGCGAGTTGCCCATGCTTCCACGGAAAGCGACGGTAAAGTGGAAGACACTGAGTCGGGCTATGGCTGCCAGCTCGCTGTTCCTGATCGTCGAGTCGAGATTCGCCTCGATGTGTGCCGATACCCGGCGGACTTGCCAAGGTGCCAGGCTGTGCTGCCCCGCAACAGGGGCCGGGGGCACAGGTAACTCCACCTCTTCGAGCATGGTGGCGGCGCGGCGCAGCGACTCCTCTGCATTGTCTCGTTGGTCAGATAGTGACTCCTTGACAGCCGTGAACAACTCAGTGACCACTGAGTGCAGTTGTCGCAATGAAACTTCCGCGTTGTGCTGATACATAGTGTCAATTACGCAGGAACGCCAACAGATCCGCGTTCAACTGCTCCTGATGAGTGGAAGTCAGACCGTGTGGGGCGCCCGGATAGTAGATATCTCGCGCGCCCCTGATCAGTCGCGCCGCTTTCCGGGCGGAATCGTGCACAGGTACGATCTGATCGTCTTCGCCGTGCAGTACCAGAGTGGGCACATCTATCTTCTTCAGTTCCTCCGTGAAGTCGGTTTCCGAGAAGGCCTTGATACTCTCGTAGGCGTTCCTGAGCCCGCACTGCATGCTCCAGAGCCAGAACTGATCCAGGACTCCCTGCGAAACCCGCGCCCCAGGCCGGTTTGCGCCGTAAAACTGATCGGCGAGATCCCGGTAGAACTGCGAGCGGTCCTTGCTCAGATCGGCGCGCATCGAATCGAATACCTCCAGGGGCAGACCTTCAGGATTCGCAGCGGTCTTCAACATGAGCGGTGGCACGGCAGATATCAACACGGCTTTGGCGACGCGCTTGGTCCCATGCCTCGATATGTAGCGTGTTACCTCACCACCGCCGGTTGAATGGCCAACGAGGGTGACGCCTCGTAGATCGAGGTTTTCGATGACGGCGGCGAGGTCATCGGCGTAACCATTCATGTCGTTCCCGTACGAGGCTTGCTCTGAGCGACCGTGGCCGCGCCGGTCGTGAGCGACGACACGAAAACCTTGCTGGACGAGGAAGTGCATTTGGCCATCCCATGCATCTGCGTTCAGCGGCCAGCCATGAGAGAACGTGACGACGGGACCTCGGCCCCAGTCTTTGTAGTAAATCTGGGTGCCGTCTTTGCTGGTGATCGTACACAAGATGAGGTTCCTTTCGAATGTGTCGTAATGGCACGCATGTTGTCCCTACGGTGCATTCGGGGCGAGTTCATCGGTGTTAATCCGCGCTAATGGGTGGAAGGGCCGTCACCACCGCCGTTGCCTTCAATCGACCGCCGCTCTGGTCAATAGATGTCCGCAGGCGGTGCCGAAGATCCAGTCACCTAACGTGAGGCTTCCATGATTTTAGTTCGCAGTGTGCTGGAGGACGCGCAACGAAGATTGGCGGTGATCCCTCGGGACGCATCGGTGTGTGACGCCGCCGACATCCTGGCGGATGCAAGCAAGCCGCTCGTTATCGTTTGCAACGATGAGGATGTTGCGGTCGGTGTGATTACGAGGACTGACATTGTCAAAGTTTTCAGCCGTGCGCGGGCTGATGCGCTGACCATGAGCGCCGAGGCGATCATGACAGACGCTGTGGTCAGCAGTCATTTGGACCAGACAGTGCAGGCCGTGTGGGAAACCATGGGCAAACGATCGCTTCGAAGTGTGCCGGTACTCGACGGCCAGGGGCGGCCGTTGGGGGTGCTCCACGCGCGCGATATCGCGCGGGCGTTGCTCGATGAGGTTACGAACGAGGAGGGGTTGCTCAGGGATTATGTGTTGGGCATCGGATACCAATAGCTACATCTGATCGGGAGAGGCTCTTTTCGCGCGTAACGCGAGCACCTGCAGGAGCCTTTCGGCCTCGGCCGAGTCCAACTTGGCGGGTGCTGGAAGCGGTTTGCCGAGTCTGGGGGCAGTGAGGCGGAATTGCACATGATTGCGCCAATCGCGGTCGCCGAAGTCCTTCGTCAATTGGGCGAGGGAGGTACCGAACGCCTCCTTCACCGCATCCTCAACCGGCACACCCTGCTGCATCATCAGCGCGAGATCGCGATACTGCGTGCGATGTTGGTCGGTGGTCAGAAGCCCAAACTGCGCCCACTCGCGCGCGGCGGCCAGAAACGACTTGTAGTCGGCGCTTTGGTTGAGATCGGCTGCACCGGCTCGCAACAGTCTGGGCAGGTCGTACGTTTCGTGTTGTACGCGCTTGTTGCTGTCGAGCGGCTCGAACGGCAGGTTGCGGTTGAGGATGACGGAGCCGTCACTGCGAATGGCCACGCCGTTCAGCAGGTTCGCGATACCCAACTGATACCAGGGCGGGGTGTGCATCGTCGGACCCTGGGTCAATACACCTTCGGCGTATAACAGGAGGACCGACTGCAGGGGATCGTCGCTGCCTCGCTCATCGACAATGGCAGCGAGGTTGAAGTCTTTGCCGGGCATGTACTTGCTGTAGGTGTGGTAGTCCGAGGACGCTTCACGCCGCAGCTCGGATTCTGAGAGGAGTACTCTGCGCGAATCCTGTTGCGAGATGCCGTAGAAAGCCATCGGCGCCAATTCGTATGAGGCGTCCCAATTCGCCAGGTCGCGAAGGATGCTTTCGAATGCAGTGAGCTGAGTGGCGAGGCGCGTGCAACGCTCAGCGTTACCGTTGGTTATCACCGTGACGCGGTCGTAGGTGATGCGCCAGTACGTGGTTTCCGCGTCGGCGGTTGCTGCAGTCAGGGTTATGGCAAGCAGGAAGAAGAGCGTCCGGAGGCGGGTCCCTAGTGGCATTCTTTTTGTATTCCATCGGCGCCCCTGCGCGGGCGGATTGTCGGGCTGCGCGCATTTTACAACGATTGGTCGGGCACGCGCAGCTGGGCGCGATTGCGTGTAGAATATTCTCAATGCGCCCGTAGCTCAGTTGGATAGAGCATCAGGCTTCGAACCTGAGGGTCGGGAGTTCGAATCTCTCCGGGCGCGCCATTTCCTTGCTCTTATGCTCGGCCATGCGTTCGGAATCCATTTATTCAGATCCAGCCTGCAGCCTGGAACGGCGATCCGTCCTCGAGTGGCTCTCACCCAAAATCCGCATCTCGAACCGCTGGCCGAAAGCAGCGGTTGGGCGGGCAGTGCTCATCGTCGGCAGCCGCTTGGCCCGTCAATTCGTGTAGGAGGTGCTGCACTCTTTCGGCAGGTCGCTCAAAGCAATGCGCGACAGGGTTCCTCCATGGTAGTCCGTAAGCCAAACAGACCCAAAGCCAACACCAAGAGAATCGCCGCCGGGGCCTTCCCACTGACATAACACCGTCGATTGGGTGGCGTCGACGATGCTCAACGGGACTTTCCGCGTGGCCATGCTGGTGCTCCAAATCCGGCCCTCGCCATAGGCGATGTCGCCACCCGGGCCGGGCATATTCACGGGTACGGTCACCGCAGGCTGTTTGCCGGCGGTATCGATGCGACTGATGGTTCCGCTGCCTTGGTTCAAGGTCCACACGGCGCCGGCGCCTGAAGTAAGGAAGCGCGGATGTTTGCCCGTAGGGCGATGCGAGACGACCTTGCCACTGCTGGGATCCACGCTAGTTAGCTCGGCGCCGTTGACGCGTGTTACCCAGACGTGGCCGTCAGCGAAACGAGGATTGAATGAGCCCGGCGGCACCAGCACGGTTTGGGTGATCGAGCCGGTAGTTGGATCGATGCGCGCCAGGAAACCCTTTTTGTCGGTGACCAGCCAGACGCTGCCCGCGCCGGTCGTGATACCGCCTTCCGGGCCGGCGGGGCCGACGTTGAATACCTGCAGGGCGTGAGTTTTTAAATCGACCTTCGCGAGCTTAGGTGCGGTGGCCTTGGTGCCGCAGAGCGGCACCCACAGGCTCGTCGTGTCCACCGCGAGTCCCGCGCAGGGTTCCCCTGGCAACGCAACTCTGGTGAACTGGTTGGTTTGCGGGTCGATCTCGTTGACCGCGTAGGGACCGGTGCTGCCCACCCAGACTTTTTCCGGGGTGATGGCGACCCAGTCGGCGGTTTTGCCGAGGGAAAAGGTCGCCGCGACCTTCAGGTCCGTCATGGAGGCGAGCAACGTGAGGGCGGTGAGAGTGATCATTTCCTGTTGGAGAACGAGTAGTTGAGCTGCAAGCCGATGGTGCGCGGTCGCGCTACGTAATACGCATTATTGTGCGGATCGAAGGACGCCGTAAAGTTATATGCGCTGATGGCCTGCGAATTGGTGATGTTTTCCACGTATCCATCGATCCGCCACTGATCGTTGAGCGCGACGCCCGCCCGGGCATCGACCAACGTATAGCCCGCCAGAAGCTGCGCGTCCGTTGATTGGGGAGTTTCCGTCCAGAAATTGCTTCGATACGCGGCGTCAGCGTGGGCGTGGAAGCTGAGGGCATCTGACAGCGGCATCTCGTAGTCGACCGCTGTGCTGACTTGCTGCCTGGAGACACCTGGCAGGCGGTCGCCGGATTGCCCGACGAACGACCCGCCGCCGGTAGCGAAATCGGAAGTGATCTTTGCATCCGTGTAGGCGTAACCCAAGGTTACCTGCAGATGACGGAAGGGTTGGACCGTAATCTCACTTTCAAAGCCGCGTGAGCGGGCGTAGCCGGCATTGGCAATGAAGTTCAGGCCGCTCAACGGCTCCGAGGCGCTGATCTGCGGGTGCTGCCAGTTGATGTTGAACAGAGTAAATGAATAGGTCGCCCAGCGCGCCACGCGACCTTTGATACCGACTTCATTGTTGACCGCGAGGTCGGGCTGGTAGGTCAACTGCGCAGCAGGCACGCAGAACAAACAGGTGCCGAAGGGCAGGCCATTGGCGCCGCCACGACGGAATCCCTGCGACCAGGTGTAGTACAACAACGTGTCGGGAGTCAGATCATAGGACGTGTTGGCCTTGAAGACAGTCTTATGAAATGTGCTGGAGCTGCTGGCCGTCAACGATCCGGTCGGGTCCTCCTGTGAGGAGGTACAAGCCGCGCCGCACACCGGCAGGACCTGCAGGATGTTCTCCGAGAACTTCTGGATGATCACGCGACCGCCGCCGGTGAACTGCCATTCAGGCGTCACGCGGTACGACACTTCACCGAATATGGGTGAGAAGTCGTGGAAGTGAGTCTTCCCTGTATAGAAGTAAACTCCATCAGCCGGGTAGCCGGGTAGAGGATTGGATGGCGGCGTGGCGTTGAAGTCCCGCAACACGTCGTTGAAAGTGGGCTCCGGACAGGTATTCGGGTCGTACACCGTGCAACCCGCCGGCGAGCCGGTGCCCGGCAAAGCGGTCCAGGCCGCATAACCGGGTATGGTCTCCGGGGTGTAGGTGTACTGGTACTGATAGCTGTACCAGGCTCCGGCAACCCATTTCAACGGGCCTTGGTCCCTGGAGGCGAGCCGCAACTCTTCAGTCCAGGTGCGGGTTGCATCGTGATCCCAGATCGGCGAAGTGGTGCGCGGATAGTTGCCGTAGAGAATGGGATTCAACACCTCGATCAATCCCGTGATGTCACGCTCGCCGCTGTTGCGTTGATTGGTGAAGGAGGTGGTCGAGCTCACGGTGGCGAAACCGACATCGAACGACACGTCCGCGGAGGCGAGGTCGGTTATATTGTTGAGCGGCTCGGTGAAATCCCGCGTTTGCTCATATCTCAATCCCGGGGTCTCATAAGGATAATCGCCGGCGTAGGTTTGCTGGTGCTGAAAGGTCAGGTTGATCTGCCCCGCATCCCCCATTTGATAGAGTCCCGCGAGCCGCGCGTACCAGACCGTGCCATTGTCGACACCGTTCTGGCGATGGTATGTCAGTCCGCTGGTCAGGGGTGAGCCGGGATCCGCCAGCACCGGCTGTTGAGTCAGTCCGCTGCCGGTCATGGTGGCTAGTTTGATCGCGTCCGTGTACCCCGATTGGCCCAGCCAGCCGAGCGAGCCGCGCAGCGCCATGGAATCCGTAAGGGGCAAGTTGAAAATCATATCAACACTGCCGGAAGGATTCCTGGAGTGCTGCGTTTTGGAACCGTCGATCGTGATGTCGAACTCCGCCTTGGTCGGATCGGGCTGGTTATGAATGAGGCGTACCGTGCCACCGACAGCGCCCGAGCCATAGAGGGTGCTCTGCGGGCCGCGCAGAATCTCGACTCGCGCGATGTCGGTCATTTTGAGATTCGCTTCCAGCGGCACGTTGTCGGAGTAGATCGATACCAGGGGAGCTTCGCCCGTGACTGCGGCGCTTTCGCCGTTGGGGCTGACATTCAGTCCCCGAATGGTCAAATACGGCAGCTGGCTGCCGCGCAAACCCTCGTTGGGAGCCTGCAAACCGGGCACCATGGTAGTAATGCTTTGGACATCGGTGGCCCCCGCCTTCTGCAAGTCCGCCGCCGTGACCGCCGAGATGTTATAGGGGACTGTCAGTACCGTTTCTACGCGGCGGTTGGCAGTCACCGTGACCTCTTGCAACCCGCCATCCGCATCGCTGCTGCTGTCGCTCGCGGCAGCCCCAGCTGCCGTGGCCACACGCATGTGCGCGCTGCAGGCCAGTATCAACGATACGGCCATGGACACAGTGATCTTGGGTTGGGCGGCGTTGAACCGAAGCAAAGGCATGTTGACTCCCTAGGATCTGGCGGCTTCGGTGTTGGTCGCACGAGGAGACCAGCACCGGAAGCGTTTTGTATCTTCCGACAGTGGATCTCCCGGGCTTTTATCCCGCCGTGTATCGCGGACTCTTTAGGGTGTCCGCGACTGCTTCTCTCGGTCCAGCATTGAGAGTTGACTCAACCGGAACCCTAGAAGCACATTGAGCGTGACGGTGCAAACCCTGTGCCTAACCTCACACAACCTGCAAAGGCTTGCGGAAGTGCTGGAAAAACGGGCCTGACACGCGCGTTGCAGGCCTTCAGACGAATTACCCGCGCACGCGTCATTGCGCTGCACGATGGCGCAGGGCTGCCTCAATTTAGATCGCTGTTGTGTTAGATGTTGGAGGCACGATTGTGGGGCATGGGAGGACGCTGAAGTCCACCAACAGTGCGCCCGTTTTTGGGGCAATAATGGTAAGTTATTGATCCATATCAGGTTGTGCGTTGCTGAAAGCCCGCCGGGCAGCGGCACGCCCGTTGCATGTCTGGGTTGAATGTGCCTCTAGGGTTCCGGCTGCTCGACCGCGGCGCTGGTCCGAGAGAGGCAGTCCAAGCCCCACACAGGGCGGGATACACGGCGGGACAAAAGCCCGGGAGATCCGCTGCAACCGAGGTGGGGGAACGCCGTGAAGAAACTCGTATTCCGTTGGATTCAACCCGTCACGCTCGTCGTGATCATCGCATTCTGGTCCCTCGTACCGAAGGCGGTGGCCGAGAACTCCTGGACGATTGTCATCGTGAGCGCGCTCATTTCGGCGTTCGTCCAGGGACTGGAGTTCATCAACGAGCGGCACGTCGGTTGGCGCCTGGACAAGCGCGAGTTTTTCACCGATCTCTTCTACGTGGTGTTGTCGGCGAGCTTGATCGCCAAGGCGACCACCAAACTGGCCGACGAACCACTGGGTGCCGCCAAACATGCGCTGGGGATTACCACCGCATGGGCGCAGCATTCACCTTGGATCGTGCAGGTTGCCCTGACGGTATTCCTGATCGAATTCGGCCAGTACTGGATGCACCGGGCGATGCATAACACGTTTCTCTGGTGGACTCATGCTCCGCATCACCACATCACACAGCTGAACGCCCTGAAAGGCGCGGTGGGCAACCCGATCGAGCTGTTTCTCGTGTCACTCAGTGTGGTGGCGCTGTTTGATCTGGAAAAGAGCGCCACATTCTGCGCCCTCGGCATCCTGACCGCGGTGTCCTCCTTCGCCCACGCCAATGTGCGATTCGATCCGCCTCGCTGGTATTCGTTCTTCTGGACGACCATCGAGTCGCACAGCTTGCACCACTCGATCACCTACCTGGATACCCGCTGCAACTACGCCAATTCCCTGATCCTGATCGATCGGCTGTGCGGCACTCATCGTGACGGTGAGTCGGTGGTCGTCGGGCAGGATGAGCGCAAGCGACTGACCATCAAGGAACAGTTCCTTTTCCCCTTCCGTCCTTTGATCGCCATGATGAAGTCACAGCAGCCGGCCTAGGTCAGCGATTGTTCCAGGGAAAGCCGGTTGCGAATTTGACCGCGCCCCTCACTGGGAAGATTCGTGGGAAAGAGGCCACCGTTTCCGCGTCGCCGGCGGCGATTGGTTTGAGGGCGCCGCGGTCAATGGCCACCAGTGTTGCCTCGAGGGCCTGCAGGTCTGCGAGCTCCAGAGTGGGAGCCCGAACGGGGGTGGGCGGCTCCGCCATGTGAGCGGCGTAGATCCGGGTACCGGGAGTTGCCGCCGACAGTAAACGGCGCGTGGTTGCGAGGTAGGCGCTGCGGCTCGCGCCTGGCAAAAAGCCGTATAAATGACCCGGATACAGAAAGTCACCCACGAAGAGTTGCCGACGCTCCGCATCGTATAACGACACTGATGTCGGAGTGTGTCCGGGCGTCGATAGCACCCTGAGATGGCGCTTGCCCAGATCGATGTCGCTGCCGTCAGTCCACCATTCATCGACTCGGAAAGTCGGCGTCGCGACGTCGTCGACAAACCCGAGGAACTCATAGCGCTGCAAAGTCAGCTGGGAGTCCAGGATCCGCGCTCGCAGCGATGGCATGTCTATCAGCGCGGTCCTATCAAAGCGGCCGAGGGCACCCACGTGATCGTAATGGAGATGCGACGGGATGACGGTGATGGGCAGCTTTGTCAGAGAACGCGCCACGGGCACGATGTCCCGAGTCCCCGTACCCGCGTCAAACAGAACCGCCCGGTCGGCACCAATGATCAGATAGCTATAGTTGCCCTGATAGTAGCGAGGCTCGCCGATTGCAACGGTGGTCGGGTCCAGCGCTTCCACCACGTAGTAGTCATCGAACCAGCGTCCGACGACGGACACCTCTGGCTTGGGGAGCACCGCATTCTGCGGTCCATGGTGCCAGTATTCGTAGTCGAAGTAGATATAGGGCGCGAAGCAGGCAGCCGCAATCGTGCCGCCGACCAGCAAGGCCAGCGCAATGAGGCTCGTGCGCAGCAGGATCTGCACCTTTTTTGCTCCTCTTCCCCCGCGGTTCGCGCGGTGTGGGCCGCGCTCGTCGTTACTCAGAATGCCGGCGGGGCGGGACCTACATACGCGTGCACTTGTTAGAAGTGATTTTGACGTCCGTAGGCGTCTTCAAATACTTCCGGGTCGTGATCGGCACTTGCTCGTCATTGCCGGTGATATCGACCTTCACCTTGTCGTTCCAGGTGGCTTGGTCGCTGAACGTGACGAGGAGATTCATGTTGCATCGATAACCAGCGCCGCCCTTGGCGTATACGAGCACGCGATGTTGGATGAGGCCAGACGTGTCAACGGACGCCGTCAATGCGGGATCTCCGCCCGTGCGAGGCACGGCGGGGGCGGCCGGCGCGGTCGGCGGTGCGGCGATAGCCGAGTGAGTAGCAACCGGGGGCGCCACGGAAGCGGCCGCCTGCGCGGGCGCAGGAGCTACATAGGCAGGCGCGGCGGGAGCCGTCGCGACACTGGACGATGAAGCAGCAGCGGCAGCAGCAGCAGGACCGGCGGCAGCAGCATCAGAAGTGCAATGAGACGCACTCGAAGGCGACTGCAACAGAATAATCCCCGTCTTAAAGTCCCCACGGTCGTAAAACGACCGAGCATCCATATTTAAAGGCTTGCTATGGTCCCCACAGTCGCCAACGACGCTCCAGGTAGTAGTGACCCCCTTCCCTCCGGGAAGATGCAAAGTCGGCGCCCCTGGCGGTGGCTTCTTATTCCCCTCATTCGCATAGCAGAGCGGCAGCGTCCGCGACTCACCGCGCTTCAACGTCCGCTGGTAGATGTCGCCGCGGCGGCTCCAATCGTTCGCAGGGCAGTCGTTATCGTGAAACTCGATGACGAGGTCGTGGCCGGTGCGATTGCAGAAGGCGACGGCCCACGTCGTGGATTGGTTCGGCTCCGGGGCCGAGCCGGGGCACGCGGACAGGTCCTCATGGGCGTCCTGGGCCCGGGCGCTGGACCCGAAACAACCCAAAGCGCAAATCGACAAGACCACCGCAACGATTTGTAGTTTGATTTTCAACAGCAGGCCCCCTCTGGCGCGGTTACCTTGATTTTCCTGTAAAACTGCTCCAGTAACAACCGAGCCAAATGTGGAACACAGGAGTCGCCGTGACACCCTTTAACCTGAATCCGCCCACCCCCGAACAGCGCAAGCAGATCACTGCCGGACTCAACGACGACGAGCGCCACGTTCTACTCCAGCATGGCACGGAAGCTGCGTTTTGTGGCGTATTCCTCGACAACAAGAAGGACGGTATCTACACCTGCAGGTTCTGCGGCCTGCCGTTGTTCCGTTCCAGTGCAAAATTCGATTCCGGCACGGGTTGGCCGAGCTTCTTCAAGCCGTACGACGAGTCGCACATCAAGCGCCTCAGGGATACGAGCTATGGAATGGTGCGCGTCGAGGAAGTGTGTACCCGGTGCGGAAGTCACCTGGGGCACGTGTTTCCGGATGGGCCACGCCCAACCGGCGAGCGGCATTGCCTGAACTCGGTGTCGCTGTCCTTTACCGAGAAGGGCCAGGCACTGCCTGACGTGCTCGGCCGCGGCTCACCCGAAGGCCAGGTGGACAAAGGCGAGTGAGTTAGTCGACAGCCGTGGCCGCCGAGAACGCGGCCACGCATGCCCAGAATTCGCCGGCCGTGCCCAGTGGCCCGGCATCCGGAAATCCGACGGCGGCTATCGGCCCGCGGTGTTTAAGGCGCTGCGGGAGTCGCCCGAGCCTCCGCGAGAATCAATCCAAACAACCCCTCGCGATCCGTCCACTCGGCCAGCGGCGACCAACCCGCCGAGCGCAGCAACAGTCGCGCATCGCGAGGCCCATACTTGTAACTGTTCTCGGTGTGAATTGTTTTGCCCTTCGAGATGGCGAAGGGATGTCCATCCACACTGAATGACACATCACGTGTGGCCTCGAGATGCATCTCGATGCGCGCCTCGGTGTCATTCCAACGCGCGACGTGCTTGAACGCGGACACCGGTATGGTTCCGCACAGCTCACGGTTGATCCGATGCAACAGGTTCAAGTTGAATTCGGCAGTCACACCTTGCGCATCATCGTACGCAGGGATCAGAACACCGGCGGGTTTGATTCGATCGATCCCGATCAGCAGTTTCGAGCCCTCACCGAGGGTGTCCCACATAGCCCGCAGCAGATCGACAGCGGCCGGCGCATTCATGTTGCCGATGGTGGAGCCTGGAAAAAATCCCAAACGGGGGCTGTCGCCGATGGCGGTTGGCAGAACCAACCGGTGCATGAAGTTCCCTTCAATCGGGTACATCGGCAACGTTGGAAACTGTCCCGCGAGCCCTGCAACCGAGTCCCGCAGAAAATCACCGGAAATGTCGATTGGTACGTACGCCGAAGGAGCGACTGCCGACAGAACCAGCGGTGTCTTGGCTGAAGAGCCGGAACCAAATTCAACCACCGCCTGACCGGGACCGGTCAGCTCGGCGATATTCTTTGCATGCGCCGTGAGGATCGAGCGCTCGGTCCGAGTGAGGTAGTACTCGGGCAGGCGCGTGATTTCTTCGAAGAGCTCCGAGCCACGCCGGTCATAGAACCAACGGGCGGGGAGCGCACGCGGACGCGCGGACAGCCCGGCTAGAACATCGGCGCGGAATGCCGGGTCGATGGGAGAATCGTTCGGGCGGTGCGGGGCGACCTCGGCATGCGTGATTGCATTATCGCCTGCCAAATCGGCCCGAGCATTGCCGACCCTCGTCCTTGCTTCACCGACTGCCGCCATGGATTCGCCCTCACCAAGCCAGTGCCTCACTGATTAATGAGGGCGAACCCAAATTTATCCACCGTGCCGGAAAAAAACTTACTGGGCCGTTTTCTTCCGGCTGATCGCGTACACGTAAGCCGCAACCGCCTTCAGCTCGTCCGGCTCGAGCGTAGTCCCGCCATTCGGAGGCATCGCACCGCCAACAGTCTTTGGCTTGGCCACACCCGTAGCGATCGTCTTCGAGATGCCATCGAAGCTACCGTCACTCCAGAGCCACTTGCCCTCGACGAGATCAGCGCCCACCGGGCTGCCACGTCCATCCGAGCCATGGCATCCACCACAGGTTCCGTTCGCAACTTCACCGTGAAAGATGCGATCGCCGAGCGCAACCTGATCTTTCGTCGCACCGGGAGGTGGTGTCAGTGCCGCAGCCTGACGACCAGCGTCTGCGTGCACGCCTTCAGGAGGAAGCTCAGAAGCCGAACCACCAGCGGCCCCTTTGGGCGCTGGTGCGGCGGTTACCTTCGCTGCGTCCGCGACGCCGCGATAGGTGACACGCCAGATGCGTCCATGCGCGTCATCAGAGATGTAGAGGGAACCGTCAGGTCCCGAAGCGAGTCCGCCAGGACGGAAAGCAGCGCGACCCGGTTCCTTCACTGCACCTGCGAAGCCGTCAGCGAACACAACATAGTTACCCGAAGCCTTTCCGTCAGCCATCGGTTGGAAAACGACGTTGTAGCCACCTTGCGGAGCGGGCGCCCGATTCCACGATCCGTGGAACGCAATGAACATACCCTTCCGGTATTCAGCCGGGAACTTGGGGTTAGTGACAAACAAGAGATCATTCGGGGCCCAGTGAGCCGGGAAGAAAGCCGCCGGCGGACTCCGCTGCGCGCACAGACCCACCTTCTTTCCGCCGTCGCCACCATATTCCGGTGCCAACACCAACTTCTTCTGCCCACCGTCGAAATAACACTCGGGCCAGCCGTAGTCGGCACCGTCCTTCAGTTGCACCACTTCTTCCGCAGGCAGCTCCGGTCCCTGCTGGGGTTTGTAAAAGGCACTCCAGTTCTCGGACAGCTGGTCGCGACCATGTTGGGTCACATACAGACGGCCATCGGCATCGATCGAGTAACCCTCGCCGTTCCGAATGCCGGTGGCATAGCGCTCCTTGGGCGAAAACTTCTGGCCGGTCTTGTTGGCGTCATACTTCCAGGTTCCGCCGCGGGTGTCCTTTTCCGTGCAGGGTGTGTTGCCAGGGGACTTCGGCTGGCGATTTTGGACTTCGCAGGCATTCGTCGCCGAACCCATGTCCACAAACAGGTTACCCTTCGGGTCGATGATGAATGGATGCATCGGGTGATCGCCGGTCAAAGGCATGTCCGACACAACCACAACCGGCTTGCCTTTCGGGGCAATACTGCCGGCGGCCAGCGCGGGGAACTTGACGATCTTGTCATTCACCTCCGCGTAAATGCTGCCATTGTAGAGTTGGATGCCGGTGCCGCCCGCGGAGCCCTGGGCGGCGCTGTCGCCAAAGCGCTCAATGACATCGGCCTTACCTGCTCCCTTCGTGTCCTGCAGCGCGACCAGGAAACCGCCGGCGGGCGGCGTGTCATTCTTGTAGTAGCGGCCGCTCCAGGTGTTGACGTACACAACCCCATTCGGCCCAACCACGAGATGCCGGGCATGCCCGATGTTGTCGGCAAACACGGTGGCGCAGAAGCCATGTGACAACGTGATCCCGCCGTTATCGCCGGGACAGGACGCGGCGGACATCATCATGGGTGGGGGCGCCTCTGCCGCCGGAGCCGGTGTCATCCCCGCGGCACTCGCCAGGCTCGCGATCCCCAGGATCGAAAAACGTTTCACGGACTGATTCAACATGTCAAAACTCCCCAGGCGCTCACTGAGCGGCCGGCAACTCAACAGAATAAACATGGAACGGCAGATTGGGTTTCGGGCCCGAGTTCCCCAGCGACCCGAATTGTCCTTCACACACCCAGGCAGTCTTCCCCACCGGGGTGACTCCAGTCGGAACGCTATAACCCTCTTTGAGAGTTTCCACGCTCACCGAGTCACCATGCACACTCATGAGGTCCAGGCGCCCCTGTCCCTCAATGAGTAGGAAGTTTTTCCCATATCGGAGCATCCCATCCGTATGGAACAGAGGCCGCGAGGGCGTCAGCTGCAGCTGCGCCTGCGTTGAATGAGGCGCTACCCGATAGATGCCACCCGAAGCCAGGCTGCTCACAAACAGGGCAGAATATAGCGCGAAGGGTAGCAGCGAATCCGGCTGAGCTCTAAACGGGCTGGTCGATCGACTTGGCCAGCTCCGTGAACAACTTCGGGCCCTGCTCCGTCATGTACCAGCAGTCCTCCAGGCGGATGCCGAATTCACCGGGAATGTACAAACCCGGCTCGTCGGAGAAGCACATGCCCGCCGCCAGTGGCGTCGTGTCACTGCGGACCAGGAACGGATTCTCGTGGCCATCCATGCCGATGCCATGTCCCGTTCGGTGCGACAAACCCGGCAGCGCGTAGTTCTTGCTCCAACCCTTGCTCTCGTATAAAGCCCGCACCGCTTTGTCGATGCTGCCGGTGGGCACCCCGATTTTGGCCGTCGCGAGCGCAATCTCCTGCCCGCGCTTCACCATATCCCACACTTCCCGCTGCTTGGGCGTCGGCTGACCAAACACCCAGGTTCGCGAAATGTCCGACTGATAGCCGTGCAGCGTGCAACCGGCATCGATCAGGATGACCGAACCTTCGCGGACGGTTTGTACAACCTTGGAGCCGTGTGGGAATGCGCTCGCCTCGTTGAGCAGCGCGAGGGAGAAGTCGTATCCGCCGCCCAGGGCTATGGTGGCTTCGCCTGTCAGCTTGGCGACGTCGGCCGTTTGCATGCCTAGTTGCACGTTGTCGTGCACGTAGCGGATGGCTGCGAGCGTGATGTCGTTGGCTGTTTGCATCAATGCCAGCTCGGCGGGCGATTTGACCATTCGGCACGCCCGTACCAACTCGCCGCCCGGGACCGTGGCGCGATGACCGCCGGCGGCCTTGCTGACCTGGTCCGTTACAAAGAATCGGACGTTGGAATCGACAGCCAGCGGGCCGTCGCCCATGCCGGCAACCGACTTCGCAATCAGGTCAAAAGGATTCTCATCTTCCTGCCACGGCCGGATCTCGGCGGGCACCTGCAGCATCTCGTGGATGGAGGGGGATTCGAAGAACGGCGTGACGACAATGACCTTGCCCTTGGCCGGGATAATGGCCGCCGTCACCCGCTCGCTGGTCCACCAGTGAATCCCTGTGAAGTATTCACAAGTAGAGCCTGCCTCCACCAGCAGGGCTGCGATCTTCTTTTCCTGCATCAACCCCTGCACCTTCTCCAGGCGCTTCTGCCGCTCCTGTGCGGTAATGGGTTGAGCATTGCCGGCCATCGATTTCAAACCGATGGGCCGGGGACGCTGCGGCTTTACGTCCGCAAAACTGATGTTGTTGGCTACGGCAGCCGTTGCGGCTGCCACCCCCAGGATCCCACGTCTTGTAAGTGTCATCCTCGAACTATAGCCGAACTCAGCCCAGTGCTGGGTAGTCCGTGTAGCCCTTCGGTCCGGGGGTATAGAAGGTCTGCGGATCCGGCGTGTTGAGAGCCGCGCCCGTCTGCCAACGCTTCACGACATCCGGGTTCGCCAGAACAGGCTTGCCGAAGGCAATCAGGTCTGCCCTGTTGGCTTCCAGGTCGGCCTCGGCGCGCGCGACGTCATAGCCGCCCGAGAGAATCGTGTGGCAGTTGCTCGCCTTACGGATCGTCGCCTTGATGGAGTCGGGTACGACCGGCGCGCCCTGCGCCGAATGGTCGACAACATGGATGTAGAGCAAACCGCGCTCGTTCAACTGACTCACCAGGTAGGCATAGTCAGATTCCATCTCCGGATACAGCGGCATGTCGTTGAACACGCCGAACGGCGAGATGCGGATCCCGACCCTCTCCTTGCCGATGGCGCGAATGACAGCATCAGCAACCTCGAGTACAAAGCGGGCACGCTTTTCAGTCGAGCCGCCGTAGGCATCCGTGCGGATGTTGGAGTTGGGCCGCAGGAACTGCTCGAGCAGGTAGCCGTTAGCGCCGTGCAGCTCGAGGCCGTCAAAACCGGCGGCGATCGCATTCTTTGCAGCCTGCACGTAGTCTGCGATGGTCTGTTTGATGTCGGCCTCGGTCATGGCCTCGGGCACCGGCAGGGGCTTCATCCCTTCGCTATCGGTCCACATCTCACCTTTTGCCGCCACAGCCGACGGCGCCAGAACTCGGGAGCCCTTGGGCATGTTCAGCGGATGCGCGATGCGGCCGCAATGCATGAGCTGCGGGACGATCTTGCCGCCCTTGGCGTGAACGGCCTCGGTGACGAGGCGCCAGCCGGCCACCTGCTCGGGAGAAAACAAGCCCGGAATGCGGGCATATCCCAGTCCATCGGCTGAGGGCGAAGTCCCTTCGGTGATGATGAGTCCAACCGACGCGCGCTGGCCGTAGTACTCGGCCATCAACTCGTTGGGAACATTGTCAATTGCGCGGCACCGTGTCAGCGGCGACATCGCGATGCGGTTCTGCAGTTTCAACGGACCCAACCGGGTCGGGGAGAACAATAGCGACATGGGTTTGCGTTCCGAGGCGAAGGGTTGGTGGAGATACTACCCAGTGCGTGGAGGCGGCGACAGTGAAAGATCTCCCCCAGACGACAGAGCGTCCCGGTGTGTATCGGGGGAGGATCAGGCGCCGCGGAGGAATAAACCCACGGTGAGTGCCAAACCGATGAGCACCACGACGAAGCGCAACACTCGCTCGTTCGCTATGCGAACTAAGTGACCCCCAATCACGCCGCCGACAATGGCCCCGACAGCGTAGACCGCCGCAGTCAGCCATTTCACTTCGGGTGAGAAAATGAATATGAGTACTGCGGAGGCATTCATTACAGCGGCCAGGACGTTTTTGGTTGCACCAGCAACGCGCATGGTCACTCCGCTCGCAGTCAGTGCCGCGAGCATCAGGAACCCGATTCCGCCTCCGAAGTAGCCGCCGTAAATGGATATGCAGAACTGTGCTGCAATGACACCGGGAGTGCCGAGGTGCGCAGTGTCATGGCGATGCGGTCCGAAACTTCCCCAGGCAAACACGATCGTCGCGAACAGAATCAGCCACGGGAGCAGGTGCGCGAAAAACGCAGCTGAGGTCACGAGCAGCAGGCCGGCCCCGATCGCGCCACCGACGAGACTGATGATGACGAGCGCGCGCAGTGACAAGCCCGCCGCGCCATCTGCCAGACTTCGGCCCGTCCATCCGGAAGCAACCTGACCCGGAAACAGCGCAATGGTCGAGGTGATATTGGCCGCACGAGGATTCATGCCGCTCAAAATGAGCAGCGGCAATGTAATAAACGAGCCGCCGCCGGCCAGCGCGTTCTGTGCACCCGCCCAGATCGCGGCAATAAAAAGTATGAGGAAGGTCATGGTTGGCGTTGTAGATTATACTGACACATGAAAGATCACTCGACGGCCGGGTTCGTGCAAGTGCGCGGCGCCCGTGAGCACAACTTAAAGAACATCAATGTCGACATCCCACGCGATGCGCTCGTCGTATTCAGTGGAGTGTCGGGCTCTGGAAAATCCTCACTGGCGTTCGGCACTTTGTATGCTGAAGCTCAGCGGCGCTATTTCGAATCGGTGGCGCCCTATGCGCGCCGGCTGATCGACCAGGTCGGCGTGCCTGCCGTCGACTCGATCGACGGCTTGCCGCCCGCGGTTGCGCTCCAGCAGCACCGAGGCGGCTCCAGCACTCGCTCGTCCGTTGGCAGCGTAACCACGATTTCCAACCTCCTGCGCATGTTGTACTCGCGGGCCGGTGTGTACCCGCCCGGCCAGAAGATGTTGTATGCAGAAGACTTCTCACCCAACACCCCACAGGGTGCCTGTCCGCGATGTCACGGAATCGGACGGGTGTATGAGGTCACGGAAAAAACCCTCGTACCCGATGACACGAAGACCATTCGCGAGCGTGCCATCGCCGCCTGGCCGCCCGCCTGGCACGGCCAGAATCTCCGCGACATCCTCGTCACGATGGGATACGACGTCGACACGCCGTGGCGTGACTTGCCGAAGAAGGATCGGGATTGGATTCTCTTCACCGAAGAGCAGCCGACAGTCCCGGTGTATGCGGGATTCACTCCGGCCGAGACGCGACGCGCGCTGAAGCGCAAGATGGAGCCGAGCTACATGGGCACCTTTACCGGTGCTCGCAAATACGTGCTCCAGACATTTGCTACAACACACAGCGCTCTCATGAAGAAGCGCGTTGCGCGCTACATGATCGCCAGTGCGTGTCCGGTGTGTCATGGGAAGCGGTTGCGCCCTGAAGCGCTGACTGTGAAGTTCGAAGGCTACGATATCAGTGAGATTTCGGAGTTGACGCTGGAGCGTCTGGCCGAGTCCCTCAAAGGCGCTGCCGGCGGCAAGTTCACCCAGGGCGGCGCCAAGCTCAGTGAAGAAAAGCAGATCGCAGCCCAGCGCATTGCGCGGACGATCCTGGACCGCGTGGCCACGTTAGGTGAGCTGGGTCTCGGTTATCTCTCGCTCGATCGCAGTACACCGACATTGTCGCCGGGTGAGCTGCAGAGACTGCGTTTGGCCACACAGATCCGCTCGAACTTGTTTGGCGTTGTGTATGTGCTCGACGAGCCGTCGGCGGGCTTGCATCCAGCGGATAGTGAGGCGTTGCTCACCGCCCTGGGCCAGCTGAAGCAGTCGGGCAACACCGTTTTCGTAGTTGAGCACGATCTCGAAGTGATGCATCGTGCTGATTGGATTGTCGACGTTGGTCCAGACGCTGGTGAGCTGGGCGGTCGCGTCCTCTATAGCGGAGCACCTGACGGCCTGCGGAAGGTGGCAGAGTCCAAGACGGCCCAATATCTCTTCGCAGCGCGAGACCTGCCGGCGCGGCGGCGGCGTACGCCGTCAGAGTGGCTGAAGTTGGAGAGTGTGACGCTCAATAACCTTCACAAGCTCAGCGTGGAGTTCCCCATCGGACTGTTCACTTCCATCAGTGGAGTGTCAGGCTCAGGCAAGTCTTCCCTCGTGAGCCAGGCCCTTGTGGAGCTCGTCGCCGCAGAGCTGGGACACGAGCCGCCCGCTGCAGAGGAGTCATCCGAGGATGGCGTTGACCTCGAGGCAACGATGCCGGGGATGACCTCCGGGCACATCACCAGCGGCATGAAGTTCATCAAGCGAATGGTCAATGTCGACCAGAAACCCATCGGCCGTACGCCCCGTTCCAACCTGGCGACCTACACCGGCCTGTTCGACCACGTGCGCCGCTTGTTTGCGGCCACGCCGGCTGCGAAATCCCGCAAGTACGATGCCGGGCGCTTCTCGTTCAACATGCCGAAGGGACGCTGCGAGACGTGTGAGGGCGAAGGCTTTGTCAGTGTTGAATTACTTTTCATGCCCAGTGTCTATGCGCCGTGCCCCACGTGCCACGGTGCCCGATACAACGATGACACGTTGAAAGTCACTTACAAGGGCAAGAACATTGCCCAGGTCCTGGGCATGACTGTGCGCGAGGCTCGTGAATTTTTCTCGGACGATCCGCCGGTGTTGCGTTCGCTGCAACTGTTGCAGGACATCGGGTTGGGTTATTTGCGTCTCGGCCAGCCGGCGACGGAGTTATCCGGCGGCGAGGCCCAGCGCATCAAACTCGCGACCGAGCTACAGCGCTCGCAGCGGGGCGATACGCTCTACGTGCTCGATGAGCCGACCACCGGGCTGCATGCCGCCGATGTTGACAAGCTGATGGCACAATTGAACGCCCTCATCGATGCCGGCAACACGGTGGTCGTGGTTGAGCACGACATGCGGGTGGTGGCGGCCAGCGATTGGGTGATCGATATGGGGCCCGGCGCCGGAGATCGTGGCGGAAAGGTTGTTGCAAGGGGCACACCCGAGCAAATCGCCCAGGATTCGACGAGCCGAACGGCGCGCTATCTGCGTGTAAGTCCTTGATTCGCGGGCGTCGGAACCTGAGGTGGAACTTCCTGCCCAATTGGGAGTAAAGATGTGTGAGGCCGCTTGATGTATGGTCTTCCGGCCGCCATATAAGGCATGCGAATGCCGATTCACGGCAAGAGGTCGTCATGGTCAAGATTTTAAGGACTTCACTGGTATTGCTCGCACTGGCTTGCGCCGGTCCGGTACTGGCCGCGAGTCCCACCCCCCACCAGGTCTACGAGGCCCTGCGGGCGGGTCAGCTCACGCAAGCGGATCAAATGATCAAGGAGGCGTTGAAGGAGCACCCCACGAGTGGTGAGGCTCACTACGTCGCCGCCGAGGTCTATGCGCGCGAAGGTAACTTCGGCGAAGCGCGTCAGGAGCTCGCTACGGCTCAGACGATCGCCCCCGGACTGCCGTTCGCGAAGCCCGGCTCCGTGGCCGAACTCCAACGCGAGCTGTTTCCGGGGCGGCCGGCTACCGGCGGCGCCGTGGCGCATCGCAACTCTGAGGTTCACTCCGCGCTACCGTGGGGAATGATTCTGATTGTTGTGGCGGTGATCGCCGTGCTGTGGGCGGTCATGCGTCGGCGTAGCGCTGCGGCTGTCTACCAACAGTACGGTGGCGGCCCTGTTGTAGCCGGTGGTGCTGCTCCGGGATACGGCCCGGGCCCAGGATACGGTCCCGGTTACGGTGGTCCTGGTATGGGCTCCGGTATCGCCGGCGGCCTGGCCAGCGGCTTGGCGGTCGGTGCGGGTGTAGTTGCGGGTGAAGAGCTCGCGCGTCACTTCCTCGATCGCGACGGCAACCCGGTCCCGGCCCCGAGCGGTAACGAGTATCCGTCCAATCCGAACGCTGACATGGGCGGCAATGACTTCGGTCTCAACGATGGAAGCAGTTGGGATGACGGTGGGTCAGGCGGCGACAGCGGCGGTGGTGGCGGCGGAGACGACTGGACCTAACCTACATTGGCAACACACATGAACGGCGCGGCTGGCAACAGTCGCGCCGTTTTCTATTTGTGGAACTCGACCGCAGGCGGATCGTTGACTCACGTCCTGTCTGCAAAGCCACATCACAGCGAGCTACTTCAATGAGTCGAGTCCGGGAGGGAAGCCCCCACGCGCACGGCGCGATCTGGGACGGCAAGGGAACGAATTTCACCCTGTTTTCGGCCAACGCCACCAAGGTGGAAGTGTGCCTGTTCGACTCCCACGGCCAGAAAGAGCTCGAACGGCTGGAGTTGCCGGAGTACACCGATCAGATCTGGCACGGCTACATCAAGGATGTGCATCCGGGGTCGGTTTACGGACTGCGAGTGCACGGGCCCTACGAACCCGATGCCGGACATCGCTTCAACCCGAACAAGCTCCTGCTCGATCCCTACGCCCGCGGTCATATCGGCGAGCTGAAGTGGGATCACGCTGTTTTCGGTTACACAATCGGCGCCAAAGACGACGATCTGAGCTTCGATGAGCGCGACAGTGCACCCTTCGTGCCCAAGTGCGTGGTGGTCGACCCCAACTTCGACTGGAAGGGTCAACCCCGTGTCGGCGTGACCTCATGGGACGGCACGATCATTTACGAGACCCATGTGCGGGGCTACACGAAGCTACATCCGCATGTGCCCGAGCATCAGCGCGGTACGTACGCCGGCTTCACCAAGGAAGTGATCCACTACATCAAGTCGCTCGGCGTCACGACCGTGGAGCTGCTGCCGATCCATACATTCATCAACGATAGCAACCTGTTGGAAAAGGGGCTGACCAACTACTGGGGCTACAACAGCATCGGGTTCTTCGCCCCGGATCCGCGCTACGCCTCACAGCCTGAGCATACGCTGCGCGAATTCAAGGAGATGGTGTCGCGCTTCCACGATGCCGGCCTGGAAGTCGTCCTGGATGTGGTCTACAACCACACCGCCGAAGGCAACGAACGCGGCCCGACACTCTCGTTCAAAGGCATCGACAACGAGTCGTACTACCGGCTGCTGCCCGACAAGAAGCGCTACTACATCAATGACACGGGGACCGGGAATACCTTCAACCTGTCCAGCCCACGTGTCATTCAACTCGTGATGGATAGCCTACGCTACTGGGTCAACGAGACCCACGTAGATGGTTTCAGGTTTGATCTGGGTACCATCCTGGCGCGTGAGCCCGGCGGCTTCGACAGCCAAAGCGGCTTTTTGAAAGCGGTCAACCAGGACCCGGTATTGAGCACAGTCAAGCTGATAGCCGAGCCGTGGGACATCGGTCCGGGCGGCTACCAGGTCGGCGGCTTTCCGCCGGGTTGGTCCGAGTGGAACGACCGCTTCCGCGATACCGGCCGGGATTTCTGGCGAACCGAGGCTTCAGCCAGGGACATCGCACCGCGGCTGTGCGCTTCGGGCGATGTTTTCAATCATCAGGGCCGGCGGCCGTGGGCTTGCGTCAACTTTGTGACCGCGCACGACGGCTTCACCATGTACGACACCGTTTCCTACAACGAGAAGCACAACGAAGCCAACGGCGAGAACAACATGGACGGGAGCAATGACAACCGTTCATGGAACTGCGGTGCTGAGGGGCCTACGGACAGTGAGGAAATCAACACCTTGCGCGTCCGTCAGATGCGTAACATGTTGGGTACCCTGTTGCTCTCGCAAGGCACCCCCATGCTGCTGGCCGGGGATGAGTTCTGTCGCACCCAGAAGGGCAACAACAACGCCTACTGCCAGGACAACGACATCAGTTGGGTGGACTGGAAGCTGAGGGATCAGCATCGGGACCTGATCAAGTTCGTCCAGAAGCTGACCTGGATGCGCCACAAGTATCCGATCCTGCGCCGAAATCGCTTCCTCACCGGCGAGTACAGCGAGGAGCTGGACGTCAAGGATCTGACCTGGATCAACGCGTCGGGCTCGGAGATGCACGCTGAGAACTGGTCTGACGCGGGCATGCGATGCTTCGGCATGATCATCGACGGCCGCGCTCAGCCCACGGGCGTACGTCAGCGCGGCACCGAGGCCACGATGCTGCTCATCCTCAACGGGCACTTCGACTTGGTGGAATTCACTCTACCCGCCGCTCCGGGCGGCAGCGTCTGGACGCGGCTGATCGACACGAATGTCCCTCATGAAGAGGAGACTCCGGCTTTCAAAACCGGGCAGGTGTATGGGGTGACGGCGCGGTCCTTGTTGCTTTTTTCACTAGTCGAGTAGAAGCGATCCGCTCTATCGGCCTTTGGCATTTCTGGCAACGATCGCTTTAGCAAGTGCGCGGTCCAAGGCGGTGGGATTACCTTCCGCATCGAAGGGACGCCTGAAATGGAAAGCGTGCGGGCCAGGACCATTGGCGTGCAGTTGCTCCAGCCTTGCGGTCGATTCGATGAAGTTTGGCACGTGATCGTCGGCGACCCACCAGATGACGTAACTCGGGAATTCGGGTCTCCGGAACCACTGGGCGCGCATATTCACCGCTTCGCCATGCAGACCCGCATATGAGAAAGCATATACCGACTCCAGACTTTGCCAGAGCGTCAGTGTACGCGCGACGTTCGGATGGAGCTCGTCAGGAAGGAATCGCGGGCAGACGAGCTCTCCCCAACTGTGCCGGCCTGTCTCTAAATCGAGATGCGAGCGGTCTATGAATCCTTCGCTCTGCTGCGCTACCTCGTAGGTGGCCGGGATCCGGTCGATAAAACCTTTCGAACGCGAATGGGCCCGAGATTCGTACAAGACACCGAATGTCATGAATGCGATTCGTGGCACGTCGTTAGTCTACTCCTGCGCTACGCGCTTGGCTGCTTCTGCTTGCACTGAGTCGTCGGCAAGCCCTAGCAACTCAGGACTCTTTGTGGCGCCAGGAGCCTGGAATGCGCTCACGATGGTCTGGTACTTTTGGACGTACCACCGATTCTCGTTGTTGTATTTCGGGAGGGCCAGCGGACGCGTATCGCTGCCCACCGTTTTCCAAATACAGGGGCAAGTGACCGGCGCACCCGCGAGCTGTTCTCCCGGGCGGTCCAGCTCGTCGAGCCTGATGTTCATCCGAGTCAGGACACGGTAGAGCTTGGCGACATTTCGGCCTCCACCGTTGTACGCGGCGACCGGAAAGATGCCCAACACTTCCGGATTGGCACGGTATGCGACACGAATATCCTTCCGCATCTGCGCCAGGTTCGAATCCAGCAGGCAGGCCGCCGCTTTCATGGCGTTCAGCAGATGGGTCGCGCCGCTCTCAAAGTTCGGATCGAGCTTGGCGGCGGGGTAGCGTCTGACCACGGTGGCGTAGGTCCCATGACCCTTGCGGTTGGTGAATTGCATGGGCCCTAGCGCGTTGGCGCGCGAGACGCTGTACCGAAACGCCTCCTCCTGTTTCAGCCCGTACTGACTCAGTACGTCATCAAAGGCAAGCGCCTGCTTTTGGATGTAGTCCTTGTCATCAGTCTGCTCAATGACGGCCAGTGTGGTGATCAGCTGTGGAGGAATGACATCGGCGAGCAGCTCTCCGCGAAACGCTGTACTCGGCACCTTCGCAAGACGCAGATCCTCGATCGCCTGACGCGCCGTGGTGAGGAGAAATGTCTTGCCTCTGCTGACGAAAACAGGGTCGAAGGTATCTTCGGTGAAGGGCAGGTAAACGATCGGCTTCGCAGTCTGGACGACAGCGCTCCATTGCTTGTGCTTGATGAGGTCGTTGTCGAACACGGGAAACTTGCGTCCATAGACCTTCAACGGCTCCCCGTCTCGGGAAAAGGCGAACATCAACCGCTCGGCACCGGTGCCGTCCACGTGCCGCGCCTGAATGCCCGGGGTGAGAGTGAGAAAGGCGAGAGGTTTTCCACTGGTGCGTTTCCATTTGATCGGCGGACGCGGCAGTTCGATGTGAGCGATGCACCACTCCTGCTTTGCCTCACTCCAGAGCGCAAAAGCGACTGGGCGTCCCCGGAGCACCTGATTCTTGCCTGTGCCAGTGAACACGTATTGGAGCTCGACGTTCTGCAGGCGGGTCTGCGCTTCGGCGACGAGATTGTGGATCGCGGCATCACGCCCGCGGCTGATCTGACCCGAATTGATTACTGGCGGCTCTATTTCGCCAGTGTCGTCCTTCGACGACGTGCATCCACTCGAGAACAGGGAGCCGAGGATGAGTAGAGTTAGCGCAGCTGAATGTCGCGCAAGGGCGTTCATCCGACACATGCTACTCAACAAGCAGCGGCGTGTAAGTGTGCCCGCACCGAGAAAATCCAATGCCTTTGAAGCGTCGTGATGCACGTCCGGATATGCGTCTCGAACTCGACATAACGGGGCTGGGCGAAGGTCGCGACGAGCCTGTTGCTGCTTACATAAGACTGCAGGTAGTTCCATGCAAAGGCCACGAGATTGTAGTGCTGATCACCGTGGTCAAGAAGTGCAACAAGATTCCGGCGCATCAAATGGACACGGCACGTAAACGGCTGAGGGAAGTGCAAAGTGGGTAGACCGACATTCGCGCAATTTCGTAAGAAGGCGCTGAAGGAGCCCGGCGTCAAAGCCGAGTATGAGGCGCTCGGGCCCGCGTTTGAGATGAAGCGTCGGATGATCGCGCTGCGCAAGGCGGCGGGATTGACGCAGGAGCAGATGGCGGAACTTCTGGGTACCCGGAAAAGCAATATCTCCCGGCTGGAGAGCGTGAGCTCGGAGGTGTCGCCGCGGCTCTCGACTGTCGAGGAATACGCTCGTGTCCTCGGAAACCGGATCAAAGTGGAATTTGAGCCGTAGGAATTGGCGTGGACTGACCGGTGACGCGGGCGGTTCGGGGCGGGAACGCGGCTGGGGTGAAATTATGTCGCTGGGTGCATCCGATCGGCTTTCCCTGCCGTAGGGCTTGAGGACGCTCTCGTCCTCAAACCTAAGGGAAGGTGACCGATGACCCATCTATTCAGGCTGCGCGCCGTGGCGGCGGCAGTATCTATGACTCTGGCGGGCGCTGCGCTCGCATCGAGCCACAGGGAAGCTCCGTTCATTACCAACCTGCCGAAGGTGGACGCGAGCGATTTCTACCTGTTCAACAGTTACGAGGCCGGGCGGAGCGGCTATGTGACGCTCATTGCCAACTATCTGCCGCTGCAGGAGCCGTACGGTGGGCCGAATTACTTTCAGCTGGATCCTCAGGCGCTGTATGAGATCCACATCGACAACAACGGGGATGGCGCTGAGGATCTGACGTTTCAGTTTCGCTTCACCAAGACCACCCAGGGACTGGCCGTCATGGCCGGCGGGAAGTCGATTCCGGTTCCGCTCACCAACATCGGGCCGGTGAGTGCTTCTGACAGCAGTGCTCAGAATGTAGCTGAAAGCTACACGTTGACGCTGGTGAAAGGGGATCGTCGCCATGGGACGGCGGCTCAGATTGTTGATGCGAGCAACGGATCGACCACGTTCAGCAAGCCGCTGGACAACATCGGCGCGAAGTCGATTCCGGATTACCCGACCTACGCGGCCAGCTTCATCCACACGATCACGATTCCGGGCTGCAATATGCCGGGGAAGGTGTTTGTGGGGCAGCGGAAGGATCCGTTTGTGGTGAATCTGGGTGAGACATTTGATCTGGTGAATATCAAGTATCCGGCGGAGGAATTGGCGCCGGGTGGAGTGGGCGGTGGCGGGCGATCGCTCGCGCCAAACACGTTGGCGGGGCTAAATGTGACCTCGCTGGAGCTCGAGATACCCACTGCGTGCCTAACCTCCGGCAGCGAGCCTGTTATCGGGGGATGGACGACGGCCAGCATTCGGCAGGCGGCCATTCAGAACTCGCAACCGCAGAGTGACAAGAGTGTGGCGAGCGTTGGCGTGGTTGCTAAGCCGACGGGGCCGGATTTGCGGGGTGGGGCGTGGGTGCAGGTGTCGCGGTTGGGTGCGCCGTTGGTCAACGAGTTGGTGATTGGGCTGCCTGATAAGGATCGGTTCAATGCGTCGCGGCCCAAGGATGATGCGCAGTTTGCCGACTATGTGACGAATCCTTCGTTGCCGGTTTTGTTGCAGGCGCTGTTTGGGTCCGCGGGTGTGGTGGCGCCTAATGTTTATCCACGCACGGACTTGGTAGCTGCGTTTCTGACGGGGGTGTCGGGGTTGAATCAGCCGGCTCATGTCAAGGCGGCTGAGGAGTTGCGGCTGAATACTTCGACGGCGGTTACGCCGGTGGCTGGGCAGAAGGATCTGGGGGTGTTGGCGGGGGATAACTCGGGGTTTCCCAATGGGCGTCGGCCTATTGATGACGTCGTTGATATTGAGTTGCGTGTGGCCATGGGGGTGTTGATTCCAACGGGGACGGGTGATCCTGATACGGCGTCAGATACGTCGCGGGGGTTGCATTACACGGATGGGGCTTTGCCCAATCCGGGTGATTACCTGGCGGCATTTCCGTACCTCAATACGCCGGTGGCTGGGTCTCCGAGCAGCACTGCTGATTGAGGGGGTTGTATGAAATCTAGCAACTTACTGAGTGCCGTTGCGCTGTGCATTGGGTTGTGCGCGTGTGGGGGAGGGGGCGGCGGCGGTATGCCGATGATGCCGACGCCGCCTTCATCGCCGCCTCCGCCGCAGAGTTACATGGCCTCCGTGCAGGATGTGCTTGCGTTGACACAGACTAAGTCAGAGACGGATGACCCTATCAGCGTTGATGGTGGGAATGGTGGGTCTGTGACGGGGTCCGACGAGACGTCTGACCCGATGGCGGTCGAGTGATCGGGCGGGGGCCGCCAGCGGCGCTCGGTGGCGGGCTCCTCCGTGACCGGAGCGCGGCGTTGTGCGGCCGTCGCATGACGGCTCGGCGAGTTTCGGCCGCTGTCGCGCTTGGTGGCTCAGCGATCCGTCGTACGGCGGTGCTGGCCCTTGTGGCTGGCACCGTCTTTGGCGCGAGTGTGGCGCCCGGTGTCGCTTTGGCGGCGCCGTTTGTGCCGAGGGATGACGCGGTTGTGTTGGCGGAGGTGACGCCGGGGACGCGGCATTCGGAGGTGGCGACTCGGGAGATGGCCGCGCGGAGGCTGGATGTCGCGTTGCCGTTGGCTCAGCTTTATATCAAGCAGGCGCGTAGTAGTGGGGATCTTCGGTTTTTCGGATATGCGGAAGCTGTGTTGGGGCCTTGGGTTGGGGCTGATACGACGTCTGCTGACGCGCTGGTTTTGCACGCGACTGTGTTGCAGAGCCGGCATGATTTTTCCGGGGCGCTGAAGGTGCTGGAGAGGGCGCGGACGATGCGGCCGAATGATGCGCAGGCGTGGTTGACGAGTGCCACGGTGTTGCGGGTGTTGGGGGAATACCGGCCGGCGATGGCGGCTTGTGAGCCGATTGCGGAGCCGGTGGTGGTGGCGTTGTGCAGGCAGGGAGTGCTGGGGTTGAGTGGTGAGTTGTCGTCTGCTTATGCGGCGATACAAGAGATCGACTCGCAGGGGATGCCGCCTGAGGAGCGCGCTTGGCGCGACTCCGAGTTGGGGGAGATGGCGGTGCGGTTGGGGCGGGATGTTGAGGCTGAGCATTGGTTTCGGAATGGGTTGCGGGCTAGCCCGGGGGATTTCTACATCCGGGCTGCGTATGCGGATTTGTTGTTGAGGAATGGGCGGGCGCGGGAGGCGCTGACGTTGCTGCGGGGGCAGGAGTCGCTGGAGCCATTGCTGCTGCGGATTGCGATTGCGCAGAAGGTGTTGGGGGATTCGGAGTTGGAGCAAAGTAGTGCGCGGTTGGCGGCTGCTTTTGCTGCCGAAGCGCAACGGGGCGATGGGGTTCATCGCCGTGAGGAAGCTCGGTTTTTGCTGGATGTTCGAGTGGATCCGCGGGCGGCGCTGGCGGCGGCGGTGGAGAATTGGAAGGTGCAGCGGGAAGCGGAGGATGTGTTGGTGCTGATTCGCGCTGCGAATGCCGCCGGCGTCCCTGCGGCCGCGCAGCCGGCAAT
>Ga0268266_10001325_pt1 | contig 30013 bp, 21 predicted proteins | sample KBSS13metaG_FD_190356 | JGI IMG/M metagenome (GOLD analysis project Ga0268266, IMG submission 190356) | Switchgrass rhizosphere microbial communities from Kellogg Biological Station, Michigan, USA - KBS S1-3 metaG (SPAdes) (version 2) | ecosystem: Host-associated > Plants > Roots > Rhizosphere... | reverse complement strand
CCGCGCCGGGAACAGCAGCAGCACGCCCAGCGAATCGCCACCGGTCGACGATACGACCGGGAACGTCCAGCACGATTGCAGCCCCGCCAGGCGGAATCCGGCGACGGCGTTAACAAAGATCGGGTCGTGCTGTACGTCATCAAACACGCGCGGCACGTTCCACCACGACACCGGCGGCGTACCGTTGGCGTCAATCCGTTCGACGGCTCGCCGACTTTCCGGCGGAACGTTTCCGAAACAGTGAGCAATCCCCTCGCGGCGGATGAGGATCGCGATCCGAAGCCCCGCTTGCTGCCGGCCAATGCACGCGGCGACGCGGTCGACGATTTCATCGAGTGTGCGGTTGGAGGCGATAGCTTCTAGAATGTCGCGTTCTTCGTAGACGATCGCATCGGCGGTGCCGGTTACGGTGCTGGCAGGCAACGGCTTAACGGTGTTAGACGGAATGGTCGTGTGCCAGAAGCCCGCGCCCGCCCTGGCGGTGTGGCTGCGACGGCCGGCCATGTAGCTGCCGGTCACCAGGGAGAGTGCACCGGTGTAGGCGAAAAGCGTTTGAAAGTCAGGCCACATCATATGAAACCCCCAACCCCGCCCGGTTCACACGAAACAAGGCTGGCACTGTTTCATCGGCTGGAAGGGGGGTGTGGATAACTCGCCCGTGCGCAACGGCCGGTACAATCCCAACCTCCGGCACGAAATGGCTGATAAAAACCGAAATTGTTGCGAAAAAGTAGTCTTTTAACTCAAGCCGAGAATATTAAACGGACGTGGAAGATTGTGGTTTTTTGTAGTCCGAGCAGATTTCCCGGAGGTATTGAAACGAGTAAATACCACTACCGTGGTCGTCCGACCAGTCGATCCGGATCGCGTAATTGCCCACCATTTCAGCGCCGGTAGCCGTAAGCGGGTTGCTGAAATTGCCGGGGAGAATCGAGAGCGATGTTTTGGGTTTTTTCGCGTCGGTTTCGCGCACGTTTTTGCACTGGGCGCACGGGCACATCGTGCGGAGATACGAAACGGTGTAGACGCAGGTGTGGCCGTCCTGCCACTGGATGGTGAGGTGCTCGTCCTTCTTGAGGTTCAGTTTTACAGGCGTGGTCTCGGGCGTCATACAATGGATTGTTGCGGGTCTGGGGCCACGAGGCAATGCGCAACATTTTTGCGCCCAAATCCGTTACGATTCAGGCACCTCATGTGCGGCATCGCCGGCGTCATCTCCTGGAGCGGTTCCCATCGCGTGACGCGCGAGGTGCTGACGGGCATGTCCGCCAAGATCGCCCACCGCGGGCCCGATGGGGAAGGCTTTCACCTGGCCGAGAGCGGCGGCGTGCAAGTCGGCCTGGTCCACCGGCGGCTGGCGATTCTCGATCCTGATCCGCGAAGCAATCAACCGTTCACCGACGGCCGCGGCCGGTGGATCGTCTTTAACGGGGAGATCTACAACTTCCGTGAACTGCGCAAGGAACTGGAGTCGCTGCACCCGAGCTACGCGTGGAAAACCACCGGCGACACCGAGGTGCTGCTGGCGGCCTACGCGAGCTGGGGCGAGAAGTGTGTTGACCGCCTCAGCGGCATGTTCGCGTTCGCGATCTGGGACGAGGGGCTGAACGCGAGCGACGGCGCAACACTCTTCCTTGCCCGCGACCGCATGGGGCAGAAGCCGCTGTACATCGCCACCGTCGGCCCGACGCCGAAGGATGATTACGAAGAGCGGTTCGGCGTGCCGATGCACGCGATCGCGTTCGCCAGCGAGCTGGCTGCGCTCAAACCTGTGCCGTGGATCGATCGCTCGCTCGACGAGTCGGCCCTTAAAAATTACCTGCAGTTCGGCTACATCTCCGCGCCGGCGACCATCTACCACGGCATTCGCGAGCTGTGGCCGGGTTCAGCGATGACCATCCGCGGCGCCAAGAGCGATACCCGCTTTTACTTCTCCGCCAAGCGGCCGGTGAAGGAAATCCCTGCGCCGCTGAGCGACGCCGACGCGGTGCGGCTCACCGGCGAACACCTGGAGCGCGCCGTCGGCGAGCAGATGGTCTCCGACGTGCCGATTGGCTGCTTCCTGTCGGGTGGCGTGGATAGCTCGATCGTCGCGCTCTGCATGACGACGTTTAGCGACGACGTCACGACATTTTCCATCGGCTTTGACGACCCGCGGTACGACGAATCCGCCTACGCCGCCGAGGTGGCGCAGCACTTGGGCACGCGGCACGAGCGGTTCACCGTGCGGCCGAACGTCGGAGACTCGCTCACCGAGCTGTCGGGCGCATTCGGGCAGCCGTTCGCGGATTCTTCGGCGTTGCCCACATACTGGCTCAGCAAGCTGACGCGCGGCCACGTGAAAGTAGCCCTTAGCGGCGACGGCGGCGACGAGTTATTCGGTGGGTACGACCGCTACGCCGCCATCCGCATGATCGATCAACTCCGGTCGCGCCTCGGCAGCCTGCCGGGTGCGGTGGCGGGAAAAGTCGCGTCGCTCCTCGGCGGCGGACATCCGAAATCCACGCTCGCACGCCTGGCCCGCCTCGGCGATGCACTGCGTCTGCCGACTCATCGCGGGTACAGCCGGATGATGCGGCTGTTCAACGACGAGCAGCTGCACGAGCTGCAACACGGCACCCCGCTGCCGGCCGACGCAAACCTGGTGGACGATCGCGTGGCCGAGTCGTTCAAGCTCGCTTTGCCTGTGCTGGATGCGGTGCGAGCCGCGTTGGCCGTCGATCGCAGCGAGTACCTGCCGGGCGACCTGCTCACCAAAGTCGACCGAGCCAGCATGCTGCACAACCTCGAAGTCCGCAGCCCGTTCATGGACCACGAGTTGGTGACGTTCGCATTCGGCCTGACGACGGAGCAGCTCCTTGCCGGCGGCGGCAAGCGAATGCTCCGCGAGGCGTTCGCGGCGGATCTGCCTCCATCGGTATTCGCGCGGAAGAAGATGGGCTTCGCCGCCCCGATCGGCGACTGGTTCCGCGGCGATCTTCGGGCGATGCTGCACGAGCATCTGTTTGCGACGGACTCCTTCGCCCGTCAACATTTCAACATGACGATCGTTCAGCGACTGATCGATGAGCACGAGCAATCGCGCGTCGATCACTCGCAGCGGCTATACGCGCTGCTCATGCTTGAGTTGTGGTGGAAGCAGAATTCGTAGGGTGGGGTTCATCCCCACCGTCTTTAATTCGCGTGGTGGGGATGAACCCCACCCTACCAGAACGTCATCGACTACGGCCGAGTCGTCGGTGCGACCGGCGCTCGACGGTTCGCATACAACTGCTCGACTTCATTGGGCGACATGCGGATCGGCCCGCCGAGTGGTTGCCAGTTGCCGCTGGCCAGCACGCGGTCGCGCACGCGGCGGGTGATGAGGTTGGCGTAGTTCCGCCGGGCATCCGAACCCTCGGCCACCGCCAGCGTCGCCTCGTCGGGGAAGACAATGTAATCGAGTTCCTTGTTCGCGCGGGTGACGAGCAGGTTAATTCGTTCTTCCTCGACCGCCTGGATGGCGAGTAATTCGTCCGGCGTCGGCTCGGTTCCCTTGGGCTTGGGGGCATCTGGCGCGAGCGGCCTCAGTTCCACGGCCGCGGCGGGTTGAAAGAGCTGATCGAACTGGACTTCAGATTCGCCGCGATGGAGCAAACCGCCGTAGGGCTTGTAACCGTACTCAAAGATCAGCACGTTCTGCACGCCCACGCTGTGAAACGCCATCAGCGTGCTGCCGGCGAAGGTGAGCCGCGTCTTCTTCTGCGCCGCCGCGTCGAGCAGCATGGTATCGACCACCTTGCGATGGCTGGGCATGTCCCCTTCCAGATATCCGACCGGCGCGGCCGCGTGGACTGCAACGCCGGAGAGGGCGCTGCGCACGAGGAATATCAAAACAACGGCGGTCATGCCCATGCCCAGCCATGCGGGCCGCGGCGCGGGAGACGGTCGGCGGTCGAACATCAGCAGGAACATCAGTACGCCAAAGCAGGTGGGCATGGAGACGAACGGGTTCAGCCCGGCTCGCTGCAGAATGAGCATGCAGACGGGGGCCGCGCCGATCCAAAGGGCCGTCCAGTTGATGTCGCCCAGCACTGTAAGCGGATCGCGCAGGCGCTTCTCGAACCGGCGGAAACCCTGCGTAAGGAAAATCAGCGCGCCGATCGTCCCGGCGATCCAGAGGATCGGCTTACCGAGGTGCATGACACGCACGAACTCGTAATGCTGCGACGCTTGCGCGAGCGTCATGTTGGTGTGTGAGTCGATATTCCAGTCGACGTAGTAATATTTGAGGTTCGCAAAGTTCACGATGAAAAACCACCCGCACACCGCCCCGGCAATCACCGCGGCAACGGCCGCCTTGGTGAGCAGCGGCACGCGGTCCTTGGTGACAATCAACCGCACCAGCAGCGGCGGGCCGAGCGAGACGATCAGGTAGACCGGCGACGTGGCGCGAACCAGCCCGGTCAGCCCGGCGCAAAGCCCGAGCAAAATCCACGGGTACCACGCGTCGGTATCGAACGTCGCCAGGAACCAGACGGCCGTCATCGAGAAAAAGAGGTAGAGCGCCAGATCCATGCGGAAGTCAGAAAATCCGCCATTGGCGCTGTACATCACCGGCAGGCTGACGAACAAAATCGTGCACGCGAAGCTGATGAGCCCATCGAGCTTACGGATGACGTGGAAGTAGATGAACAGGCTGAGGAGCATCGGCACGGCCCACGAGATCTGCAGCCACACGCCGGTGGTGCGGGTGACGGTCATCAGCCGCGGGAAGAGCTTGGTGAGCACGGCGGTTTCCACCCACGGCAGGTAGTTGGTGGTGTTGCCGATCGCGATTGCTTTAAGGATGCCTTCCTTGCGCGTGGTGGTGATGATGCGGGCCATCAGGTTGTCGTACGCGCAGGAGTCGAAGAACGGCGCGTGCCGCAGGTAAAAGGTGGTGTTCATCGTGCAGGCGAACGAGCCGAGCAGGAACGCGAAAAGCAGCAGCGCCAGCCAGCCGACGATCGTCGAATTTCGACGGGAGATTTCGGCAAGGGGCGGGAGATCGGCGATCGGGTCAACTTCTGTCGGGAAGCCGGCGGGCTCATTGGAATCCATGCCCGGTGTGATAACGGTTCACCCGCGGTTGGGCAAACCGCGTTCAATGGTCGAACAGGCACCGATTTCTTGAATCCTTCGCCAAGCCCGCGTAGCTTGCTGATTGCGAGCAACGCCCCCCGGCCGCGCCCGTTATCAGACCTTCGCGAGGTTCATGAGCGTTTCCAGCCCGACATCTCCTGCCCAGTCCGACGGCCAAGCCGAGCGCCGGCTGTCCGCGACCACGCGCGTGACCATCGTCATCCCCTGCTACAACGAGCAGGACGTGCTGATGATGCTCTACGAGCGATTGAGTACGGCCGCGAAAACCTGGGGCTTGGATTACGACGTGATCCTCATCAACGACGGCTCCCGCGATCGAACGTGGGCGCTAATGAACGAGATTCACGCCAAAGACCCGCGGTGGAAGATGATCTGCCTGGCCCGCAATTTCGGGCATCAGGTGGCGCTGTGGACAGGCCTTCGCGCGGCGGCCGACGGGGACGTGGAGATCATCGTCGTGCTTGACGCTGACCTTCAGGACCCGCCCGAAGTGCTGCCGCGGTTTTTCGAGCAATGGGCCAAGGGCTCCGACGTCGTTTACGGCGTGCGCGAGAACCGCAAGGAAGGCCCGCTCAAAAAAACCGCCTACTGGGCGTTTTACCGCATGCTGTCGTTCCTATCGGAAGTCGACATGCCGCTCGACAGCGGCGATTTCTGCCTCATGGACCGGCAGGTCGTCAGCGTGATCACCAGCGTGCGCGAGTTCCGCCCGTTTATCCGCGGCCTGCGGGCGTGGGTCGGATTCAGCCAGATCGCCCTCCCCTACGAGCGCCACGCCCGGGCGGCCGGCGAGGTGAAGTACACCTTCCGCAAGCTGATGGGCCTGGCGCTCGACGGCATCTTTAGCTTCAGCACCAAGCCGCTGCGACTGGCGATGTGGTTCGGCGGGATCGTGTCGGTCGTCGCGTTCCTGGGCGCGGTCTTTACCGTGCTGCAGCGGATCTTTGAGAACAAATTTGCCGAGTACGGATTGAAGCCGGTACCCGGCTTTGCCACCATCGTCGTCGCGACCCTCTTCATCGGCGGCGTACAATTGTTCTGCATCGGCATCCTCGGCGAGTACATCGGCCGCATTTATGAGAACGTAAAGGGCCGCCCGCCTAGCGTGGTGAGCAAGACGCTGGGCGTTGAGAATCCGGTGAAGACGCGGAAGACATTTCGCGTTTAGGTTTTCGAGCAAACCAAGTCGAAGGAAAGTAATCGCATGAAAGTTGCTGTCGTTGGTGCAGGAGTTACAGGTCTGGCGCTGGCCAAGCGCATCGTGAGCGAGCAACGCGGCGAGGTGACGCTCTTCGACGCCGGCCCCGCGGGCGGCCTCGCAGCCGGGTTTGAATTCCCCGGCGTGCCGGGGACGTATCTCGAAAAGTACTACCACCATATCTTCAAGTCCGACGTCGACGTGATCCAGATGATCAACGAAGCCGGCCTCGGCGGCGATTTGATGTGGCTGCACAGCCGGTCGGGCCTGTACAGCAAGGGAAAAGTGTGGCCGCTCGAAGGGCCGATCGATCTGCTCAAGTGCAAGCCGATCGGATCGCTGATCGACCGGCTGAAAATGGGGCTTGCCCTCCGCGTGTTTCAAAAAACCGCGGACTGGAAGCAGTTCGACACGATCACGGTTGAGGAATTCTTCAAGAAGCGCGGCGCCACCACCGGCTACAAAAATCTCTGGGAACCGCTGCTGAAGGCCAAGTTCGGCCAGCACTTCGCCAACATTCCTGCCGCGTTTCTGTGGGGCCGAATCTACCCGCGGTCACGCAGCCGCGAAAAAGGCAAAGAGAGTCTCGGCTACCTCCGCGGCGGGTTTGCCCGGATGGCCAACGCAGTCGCGGAGCAGCTTCGCGCGAAGGGCGTTTCGATCCACTTCGACACCAAGGTCGAGCGCGTTGAGCGGATCGAGGGAGATCGCTTCCGCCTGCACACACTGCAGAACGGGCACCAGAGCAGCGAAGAGTTCGACCGCCTGATCTGGACCGGCCATCCGCGGCACCTTGCGAATATCCTCGAGCCGCAGGAGCAGTATCTCACCGAGCATGCCGAAAAGATCCGGTACATCGCGGCCTGCTGCATGGTGCTGATCATGAGCAAGCCGCTGGGCGAGTTTTACTGGGTGAACAACCTCGACAGTGACGTCACCTTCGGCGGCGCGATCGAGCACACGAACCTCATCCCGCCGAGCGAATACGCCGGCAAACACGTGCTGTACGTCATCAACTACCTCGACCCCTCGCACCCGTATATGAACCGCGAGGCTCACGAGATGTTCCACACGCACCTGCCGTCGCTGAAGAAGGTGCATCCTAATTTCGACGAGAAGAACGTCGAACAGAAGCTTCTGTTTAAGAGTAGCGTGGCCAGCCCACTCTACGACGTAGGCTTCCACGGCCGCATGCCGCCGTTCACGGGGTGGGCGAAGGGGATCGGCATCCTCGGTATGGCGCAGGTCTATCCGATCGACCGGAACATGAGCCACTGCATCAAGGTCGTGCGCGAGTGCGACCTAGATACGCTGCTGGCGAAGTGAATTAAAGAAGAATGAACGCAGAGACGCAGAGAAGAGATTTGATTCTTCTTCTCTGCGTCTCTGTGTCTCTGCATTCATTTCTGAATCTATTCGGTCGGCGGCTGGGTAGGCGGCGTCGGAGGATCGATCACCGGCCCGGCGGTGGGCGGCGTGCCTCCGTCAGCGGCGGGCGCCTCGCCTGCGGGTGGCGTGCCGTCGGTTGGCTCGGCACTTGACGCTTCCACCTTATCCACCTTCGCCATCGCGACCAGAGTGTCACCCTCGTCCAGCTTGATCAGCCGAACACCGGCGGCGTTTCGACCGGTCTCGCGGATCTCAGCGACGCCGGTGCGGATGAGGATGCCCTTTTGCGTGATGAGCATCAGTTCGTCGTCATCGTCAACCAGTTTCATGCCGACGACGTCGCCGTTGCGGTCGTTGGCGTCGATGTTGATCACGCCGCGCGTGCCGCGGCCCTTCACCGGGTAATCTTCCAGCGGCGTGCGTTTGCCGTAGCCGTTGAGGCATGCGGTGAGCACCTTGCAGCAGGCGTTATCGCCGTCCGGCACGATGAGCATGGAGACGACGGCGTCGCCCTCGCGCTTGAAACGGGCACCGGTCACGCCGCCCGCGGGCCGGCCCATGGCGCGGACGTCGGCTTCTTCGAACCGAATCGCCAGGCCGCTCTTCGTGCCCAGGATGATGTGGTCTTTCCCGCCGGTGCATTCGACGCCGATGAGGGAGTCGCCCTCCTCGAGGCCGATCGCGATCAGGCCGCTCGTGCGGATGTTCGCGTACGCCGAAAGGGCCGTCTTCTTTACGGTGCCCTTCTCGGTGGCGAACATCAGATACTGCTCGCCCTTCTCGAAATCCTTGATCGCCAGCACGCTCGCGATTTTTTCCTCCGGCTGAAAGCTCAGCAGGTTGGCCACGCTGCGGCCCTGGCTGGTGCGGCTCATTTCCGGGATATCAAACACCCGCCGCTCATAAACCCGTCCCTGGTTGGTGAAGAACAGCAGGTAGTCGTGAGTGTTGGCGATAAACAGGTGCTCGACGAAATCGCCTTCGCGCGATTCGGTCCCCTTGATCCCGCGCCCGCCGCGGCCCTGACTGCGGTACGTGTCGACGGGCAGGCGCTTCACGTAGCCGGCATGGCTGACGGTGACCACCACGTCTTCCTTGGCGATCAGGTCTTCCATGTTCACCGTGCCGCCGCCGTCCGGGTCGATATACGTGCGGCGTGGATTGCCGTACTTTTCCTTCAACTCCAGCGTGTCTTCGCGGATGATGTCGTCGATCATCGACGGGTCGCGCAGGATCGCCTCGTATCCTTCGATCTCCTCGGCCACCTCGCGGTACTCTTTCACCAGCCGGTCGATTTCAAGCCCGACGAGCTGAATGAGCTGCAGCCGACCGATCGCCTCGGCCTGCACCTGCGTGAGGGTGACGCCGCGTTCGGCCTTTTTCATCAACGACTCAGGAATCTGCGGAGCGGCCGGGTGCGTAGGGGCGATGCGGAACGCGCGCTGCTTCAATTTCTCGATCGCCTCTTCGCGCGTCTTGCTGTTGCGGATGAGCTTCACCACTTCGTCGATGTCGCACACCGCGAAAATCAACCCTTCGAGCAAGTGGCCGCGCTGCTGGGCCTTCTTCAGCAGAAACTTCGTGCGGCGGGTGATGACCACTTTGCGGTGCTCGATGAAGTGCTGGATCAGCTCCTTCAGCCCCATCGTGCGCGGCTGGCGATTGACCAGCGCGATGTTGATGATACTCACCGTGATCTGACACGGCGTGAACTGGTAGAGCTGGTTCAGCACCACCTGCGGGTCAGCGTCGCGCTTCAGGTCGATCACGATACGCACCGCGTGCTCGCGGCCGCTGTGGTCGTTGATGGCACTGATTTCGGTGATGCGGTCGTTCTTCACGCATTCGGCGACCGATTCGACGATCGACTTGCGGATCACGCCGTACGGCAGTTCAGTGATGATGATCGACGCGCGGGTGCCCTTCTTTTCTTCTTCGATTTCGATCTTGGCCCTCACGGTCATCTTGCCGCGGCCGGACTTGTACCCTTCGATGATGCCCGCGTTGCCACGGATGATGCCGCCGGTGGGGAAATCCGGTCCCGGCACGATCTGCAGCAGGTCGGCCAGCGAAACGTCGGGCTGGTCGATCACTTTCACGATCGCGTCGCAGATTTCGCTGGTGTTGTGCGGCACCAGGTTGCACGCCATGCCCACCGCAATGCCGGTGCTGCCGTTCACGAGCAGATTCGGGAACTTGCCGGGCAGAACCGTGGGCTCCATCAAGCGTTCGTCATAGTTGGGCTGGAAGTCGACGGTGTCGAGATCCAAGTCCGCCAGCATTTCCATCGCCACGCCGGTCATGCGGGCTTCGGTGTATCGCGATGCGGCGGGCGGATCGCCGTCGGTGCTGCCGAAGTTTCCTTGTGGGTCAACGAGCGTGGCCCGCAGGTTCCAATCCTGGCCGAGGCGCACGAGCGTGGGGTACACGATCTGATCGCCGTGCGGGTGGTAGTTTCCGGAGGTATCGCCGCAGATTTTCGCGCACTTGTAGTGCTTGCTGCGCGGCCCGAGCTTCAGATCGTTCATCGCCACGAGGATGCGGCGCTGTGACGGCTTGAGCCCGTCGCGCACGTCCGGCAGCGCGCGATCCATGATCGTGCTCATGGCGTACGTGAGGTACGAATCCTGCAGTTCCTGCTCGATCTGCAGGTCTTCAATCCGGTCGATCGGTGCGGTCGGAGGCGTTGGTTCTGACATGGTATTTTGTGCTCAAAAAAGCGCCGGACTTGCCCTGTTTTCCGCTGGCGGACGAACCGCGACGCAAGTCCGAAATTTTACCGGAAATCGGTTACGAACGCGAACGAATTGCGCGGGAATCTGACACCAAAAAACGGGCGGAAATGGATCCCGTCATGGTAGGCGATACAGCACGTATTTGGCATTGCCGTCGTGGGTTTCGATCATGCGGGTCCAACCCGGGATGGGGCCGACTTCCGGAGCCTTTTTCGCCTGCGTGAGAAGCAGGATTTGCGGCCTATCGCTCGCCGGCACGCTGTCGATGGTGCGGACGATGTGTACGGGGCGATTGAGGTAAATCGACAGCTCGTTGCCGTACACGGTAATCACGTTCGGCTTGGTCGTGTTGCCGAGCACGAAGATTTCAGCGCCGGGGAATCTCGCGGCGATTTGGTCGGCCGCCCCCGCCAGTTCGCACCGCCCGCCCTTGGTTTGGCCGAGGCCGTAGAAGTACATCGCGCCGATGCCGAGCATCAGGAGCGTCGTCGTGATCACGACAGACCCCGAATCGCGCCGCTGCAGACGCATGCCGATCAGCATTACGGCCGCGCCCGCTACGGCAATTGACCCTGCGGCCGTCATCGGCAGTTGCGGCTTGCCGTCCAGCGTTTGCGTGCCCTTGTCGATCCCGACGCCCATCGCAATCGGAAGGCCGATCGCGATCAATCCGATCAACACCCAGTGCCCCCACACGAGCCATTTCGATCCGCGCCGGCCGGCCGCGCCGCACAGCACGCCCGCCGCGCTCAGCACCGCCGCGCCGATCGACAGCGGCACGAGATATCGCTGAAAACGGTCCTTGGCGAAGCTCATCAGGATCATCGGCGCGAACAGCAACAACACGCCGAGGATCGAAAGCCGCAGGTCGCGCTCGTCACCGAGTTTTGAAGTGCCCGCATCGGTGCCGGCCTTTCGTTTCGCGAGGATCACCCGCACCGCTGCCACCGCTCCGCTCGCCAGCCAGATCAGCCACGGCATGAACAGGTAGAGCGAGAAGAAATGCTTGTACCACTTGCCCGGCGGCACCGTGTCGGCCCCGTCGCGGCTGACCTCCGCGAACCAGAATTTGAACATGTACTGCACTGCCGGACCAAACCCCATCGTGCGGGCCTGCCGCAGGATGACCATCACAAACCACCAGCCGCCGATGCCGATCGCCAAGAACAATCCAACCAGGACCGGGCCGATCCACGCCTGCCACCGCTCGTTTTTCTCGGCTGGGGCCCGCCAGCGCGCGATCAGCACGAACAGCACCATCGGCACGATCGTCTGCACCAGCCCGACCGGCCCCTTGGCCATGAACATCACGCCCGACGCCACGCCGGCGCCGATACAGCCGATCCATCGTCGCCGGCGGAAGACGCAGAGCGCCAAAAACGCGTTGGTGACCGCCACCCAGAGAGCGATCTGAATATCCGTCGTCGCCAGCCGGCAATGGCGGAGAAACAGCCACTGCGTCGCGCAGATGCACGCGGTGTAGAGGCCCGCCCGCTCCCCGGCGCACAGGTGCCCGATCCAATACGCCGCCACCAGCAGCAGCGACGCCGCCAGCAGCGCCGTGCGCCGGACTTCCCAGATGAGCTGCGCGTACGCCGCCGCCCGGGCCGCTGGATCGCGCACGTCCAGCGACGCGACCGTCTCTGGCCTGATCGACAGCGCCGTGATCCACGCCGTCAGCGGCGGCTTGGCCAGCCGCGGATAGCCCTGCAGATTCGGCACGATCAGCGGCCCGCCGTGCCGCATTTCCATCGCGGTCGCCACGTTCAAATTCTCGATCGGGTCATGAAACTGCGTCCAGTGCAGCGTCGGCGCGACGGCGGCGAAGAAGACCGCGCCGATGAAAAGCGAGATCGCCCACGCACGGCCTATACCGCCCGCACGCTCAGCCGCCGAATCTGCGTTGTTGCCCAGTTGCGACATGCAACCTCCAGCTTGAAGGATTGACCCGGCCGCGTCAACGTCGCACGATGGAGCCATGGTTCAGAGCGCCGCCACCACCGTTGCACAATACCTTGCAGGTCTTGATCCCGACCGTCGCGCGACGATCGCCAAAGTCCGCCAGACGATTCTCAAAAATCTGCCGGCCGGCTACGTCGAGACGATGAACTGGGGCATGATCTCGTACGAGATCCCGCTGTCGACATATGCGACGACTTACAACAAGCAGCCGCTGTCGTACGCGGGCCTGGCGTCACAGAAAAACTACTGCGCGGTCTACCTGATGAGCGTTTATTCCAACCCCGCGGTTCTGAAAGAACTCAAAGACGCCTACGCCAAGTCCGGCAAGAAGCTCGACATGGGCAAGTGTTGCATCCGTTTCAAAAACGCGGACGACCTGCCGCTGGCGGTCATCGGAAAGATTGTGGGCGGGACGTCAGTGAAGAAGTACATCGAAAATTACGAGAAGGTGAAGCCGCCGAAGAAGAAGAAATGATGAACGCAGAGACGCGGAGGCGCAGAGAAGAGCGTGCATTTTCTTCTCTGCGTCTCCGCGTCTCTGCGTTCATTCTTTTGCATGAAGCAGATGAAACCAGAAATCCGCCGCGCGGGCGGTGTTGTAGATTGACCACACGTCGCGCCGCCCCATCGCGCCGAGTCTCGCCCGCAGCGATACATCCCCCGCCAGTTCAACGATCCGCGACGTCCACTGCTCGGTCGTGCCCGCCAGGTAGCCTGTCTCGCCTTCACGCACGATCACTGAGTTTGCACCCACCGGCGATGCAATCACCGGCAGGCCGGCGGCCATGTACTGCACGATCTTGAAGCCGCATTTGCCGAGCGTCCAGCGGTCCTCCGGCGTCGGCGCGATGCCGATGTCCGCCGACGCGAGTGCTGCGGCTTCACCCTTCTCGCTCCAGGGCACGAAATCCACCGGCACGGGCGAGTCCTCGAGCGTGCGGTCAGCGATCACCGTCAGCCGCAATCCCGGCGCCGCCTTCACAGCCTCGGCCATCGCGGGCTTGATCAGGCTCAGGTAACCGATCGTGGAGTGCGACCCGATCCACACCAGCCGCGGCGCATCCGTTGGTTGGTGCAGCTTGACCGCGTAGTGAGCCGGATCGACCGTCGTCGGCAGCACGCTGGCCGTGCAGCCCTGATTGCGGAAGATTTCCGCCAGGTATTCATTCCCGGCCACCACGTGATCGAGGATTTTGCAGGTCGCGGCGAACCGCCGGTTCGTTCGCCAGCGCGACCACCACCCCACGTCGCCGGCGTGGAACATCACCGCGTCGTCGACGTCGAAGTATACCTTCTTCGCGAAGCGACGCAGCGTACGGGCGTTGCCAGGATCGAGCAGCCGGCGTTGCAGAATCACCGCATCGAACTGCGCCGCCGAGCGGAGCAGTGCACGCCGCTCGGCCAAGTTCTTGCTCCAGGTGGCGATCTGCAGATCGATCCCGCGATCGCGCAGCGGCTCAACCAGTTCGCCGGCACGAAGACGCGCCGCCGCCTGTTTCATGCCGCTCGTGATGGCCAGCACCGTGATCATGCTCCGCCGACTCCTTGCGGACGCATTGTCTTTAAATGGATGGCCGTGTCACCCCGCACGGCCTGCACCGCGGCGAGATCACCCGATGATCGCAGCCAGCGCCATGCCGGCAAGAACAAACAGGATCATTCGCAACGGACTGAATTGGGTAAGGCTCATGCCGGTTTCTTCGGGCATGACGGACGAAATGCTTTTGTTTTTGTGGGACGCAGAATTTATGCGGACGTGCCGTCGCTACAGAACCCATTCGACATCGTTTGCAACGGCGATCGCTTTGCCCGACAGAGAACTGACCCGGGCCGCGTCGAGCAGGCACATTGTGGGCAGCACCGATTCGACCGTGACGGCCGGCTTGCCTTCGCCGCGCACGGCGGCGGCGAATTTCTCCCAGATCTGCACCTCGCTCAATCCGCCCTCCGCCATCGGCAGCGTGACGTGCGCCTGCTGCGTCTTGCCGGTGAAGCGGAGCGACGCCCAGAAGGTGGTGTCGAACTCCAGGCTGTACGGACTGAAGGCCGAGCCTTCGGTCCCGTCGATGTGCCACCGGGGGAGCGGGCGGGTCGTTGTCGTGTTGATCTCGACGAGGCCGACGGCTTCGTTGTCGAAGTTCACCAGCACGCGGGCGAAGTCGTCGCAGTCGCTGCTCCAGACATTGCCGCGGAGCTGCGCGAACACGTGAACGGGTTTCGCGGGAAGCATCAGCCGCCAAAGTTGATCGAGAAAGTGCGATCCCCAGTCGTACAGCCCGCCGCCGCCAAAGGAGCCTTCGTTGCGCCAGTTGGGGCGGTACTCCGTCGCCGCGGGGCCGACGCAACTCCCCCACTGGCCGAGCCGGCTTTCGACGTTGAAGACGCGCCCGAACGTGCCGGCCGCGATCGCCTTCTGCACCGTAAGAAAATCCACGTCCCACCGGCGATTGTGAAAGACGCTGATCACCAGGCCGAGCGCCTTGGCCTCTTCCGCCAGCAGCTTGGCCTGCGGCAGATCGAGCGTCATCGGCTTTTCGATCATCACATGCTTGCCGGCCCGCAGGCACTGCATGGCCAGATCAAAATGCATCGACGTGGGCACGGAGATCAACACCGCATCGATCTTGGGTGAGGTGAGAAACAGGTCGAGTGATTCGGTTGTCGCAAGTCCGCGCGCCGCCGCCAGATCGCGCCGGGCCGGCGTGGCGTCGTACACTTCGGTCACGCGCACGTGTTGCGATTGAGAGATCCACCCCGCGTGCTCCGCGCCGATCCGGCCGAAGCCGATGATCCCCACGTTCAATTTCTGCATGAATGAATGATACGCGAGTTGAAGCGTTGATTCATCGACGATCGGCGACGAATCACCGCCGCACCGCCAGCACCGGAATGCTCAGCCCGTGGCGGACGCCGTCAATAGTGCTGCCGCGGAGCACGTCCGCCAGCCCGCGGTGGCCGTGGCCGCCGAGCACGAGCATGTCGACTTTTTCTTCCTCGACGAGCCGGACGATCTCGCGGCGGACGTCGCCGTAGCCGAGCGCCTGGCGCACGCCGGGCACGGTGCTGCCGGCAAGCTCCGTCGTGAGTCGGGCAACGAGGTCCGTGAGGTACTTGTGATCGCTGCGGCTCTCCGCGTCCGCCGCGGCCGGGCCGTGGTATTGGCCACCAACGCCTTCGACGATGTGGATCAGCACGAGTTCCGCCCCGTGCGTTTTGGCGAGGCTCACCGCGTGCGCGAGCATGCCGGCGTCGCTGGCCTCGGCCTCCAGCGCCACGCCGATCCGCCGGATCGTCTGCGGCGGCACGACTGCGGCGGTGGCAACGGCGTCGGCGGTGTTGAACAATTCAAACCCGCGCTTCGGCGCCGCGGGCGCGATCAACGCCGTCACTTTCTCGCGCCGGAACGTCATCCACAACAGCAGTCCGAAGAGGCTCAGCGTAAGCGGGCCGGCCAGCGCGAGAACCACCCATCCGTACGGGCCGGCGGCGTCGCGCCATTCCATGATCTGCGAATAAACCAGCTTCGCGTTGAGTGCAATAATGATCGCCGCCACCACCCACGCGATGACGGCGATCCAGATCGGCGACGCGAAGTCGCCCATCTTTTTTTTGCTCGCGGTGAACTTCACCAGCGGCACCACAGCGAAGGGCAACTGCAAGCTCAAGATCACCTGGCTCAGCACCAGTAGCTTAGTGGTACCTTCGCTGCCGTTGATGGCGATCACGATGACGGCCGGGATGATCGCGAGCGAACGCGTGATGAGCCGCCGCAGCCACGGCCGCATGCGGAAGTGGAGGAAGCCCTCCATCGTAATCTGCCCGGCGAGCGTGCCGGTAATCGTGCTGCTCTGGCCGGCACAAATCAGCGCCACGGCGAACGCGATCGGCGCCACCTTGGTCCCCAGCAGTCCTTCCATCAGCTTGTGCGCGTCGCCGATATCCGCCACGTGCTGCATGTTGTTCTTGAAGAACACGGCCGCGGCGAGGATGAGGATCGCCGCGTTCACAAAAAACGCCGCGTTGAGCGCGATGGCCGAGTCGATCAGGTTGTACTTGCACGCCTGCTTGAGCCCTTCCTTCGTGCGGTTCACGTTGCGGCTCTGCACGAGCGCCGAATGCAGGTAGAGATTATGCGGCATGACCGTCGCGCCGATGATGCCGATCGCGATATAGAGCATCTCGCTGTTGCTGAAGATCAACGTCGACGGGATGAACCCTTTGGCGATGCCGATCGGATCTGGCTTGGCGAGGAAGATTTCGATGATGAAGCACATGCCGATCATCGACACCAGCGCCAGGATGAACAACTCCATCTTGCGAATGCCGAAGCGTTGAATCGCCAGCAGCAAAAAGACATCGAGCCCGGTGACGACGACGGCCCAGATCAACGGCACGCCGTGCCCGCCGAACATGCCCATTTGAGCGGTGAGCAGGTTCAATCCGATCGCCGTGCCGAGCACTTCCGCCAGGTCGCACGCGGCGATGGCGATTTCGCACAGCACGAAAAGAATGCCGGTAACAACGGGGTTGTACGCGTCGCGACAGGCCTGCGCCAGGTCGCGCCCGGCGACGAGCCCGAGCCGGGCAGAGAGTGTCTGCAGCAGCACGGCCATCATGTTGCTCATCAAGAGCACCCATATGAGCGAGTAGCCGAACTTGGCCCCGCCGGCGAGGTCCGTCGCCCAGTTGCCGGGGTCCATGTATCCGACCGAGACCATGTACGCTGGCCCCGCGAACGCGAGCATGCGCCGCCACCAGTGGCCCGACGGAATGTGGACCGATCGATGGACGTCTTCGAGGGACCGCGAGTTGCCGTCGAAATGGCCGGCGATGGGGTCGTGTACTGTCTTACTTACGTCCGCGGACATGGCTTCTACCCTTCTGAATTTCTATTTTGACTAATCAAAGTTCGGACTTAATATAGGCGTAATCATTGCGGCGGTCAATCCAAAAGATACAGTGGGTTTAAATGCCGACTTCCACCGTCGAAGACTATCTGAAGCAGCTTTACCTGGAGCAGCAGGCCCACCCGGCCGAACTGGTGCCGATGGGGAAGGTCGCCGCCGCCATGGGCGTGGTACCGGGCACGGCCACCAGCATGGTCAAAGCCCTGGCTGATTCGGGGCTGGTGACGTACGAGCCGCGGTCGGGCGCCCGCCTCACCAAGGGCGGCGAGCAACTGGCGCTGCACGTCCTTCGTCGCCATCGGTTGGTGGAGTTGTTCCTGGTGAAAATCCTCAAACTCGACTGGAGCGAGGTGCACGCCGAGGCCGAGGAGTTGGAGCACGCGATCAGCGACAAGGTCCTCGAGCGCATCGATGCGTTGCTCGATCACCCCAGCGTCGACCCGCATGGAGATCCCATCCCGCCGGCCAAGGGCAAAATGCCCGGCACGCGACAGATCAGCCTGATGGACTGCGACCTGCACACGCCGCTGCGCGTCGCGAGAGTGATCGACCAGGAACCCGCGTTCCTCCAATTCGTCAACCGCTGCGGCCTGACCCCCGGCACGACCCTCACCCTCAAATCCCGCGACCCGCAGGCGGACTCCGTCTCCGTCTCGATCGTCGGCAAGAACACGCTCACCCTCGGCACGTCGGCGGCGGCGAAGATTTTCGTCGAAGCGGTGTGAGGACACCGTACATCGAAACCCACCCTACAAGACTAGATAGATGAACGCGGAGGCGCGGAGACGCAGAGAAGACGAAGCAGAATATTTTTCTTCTCTGCGTCTCCGCGTCTCTGCGTTCATTTTTCTGCCTGTTCAGTAAGATACTGCTGTGAACCTCCACGCCGCGCGCATCCTCGCCGTCTCGTTGATGAAGCAGCACGGCTGCGTCGGCTGGACCTTCGCGTTCGATCACGCCCGCCGGCGGTTCGGGTGCTGCAACTTCACGCGAAAGCGCATCAGCCTCTCGCGGCACCTGGTATTTCTGAACGGCGAAGAGGAAGTCCGCGACACGATCCTGCACGAGATCGCCCACGCGCTCACGCCCAAGACCGGCCACGGCCCCGCGTGGAAGGCGATGTGCGTGCGCCTCGGCGCCCGCCCCGTCCGGTGCTTTCAAACGCACGAGGTCGTCACCCCGCCGCGTCGGCCGGCGCCGATGCAGATCGGCTGCCCCACCTGCGGGTGGTGGCACGACCGGCATAAACGATCGAAACGAAAACTCATCTGCAAAAAATGCCGGACGGTGGTGGTCTACCGGGCGGGAATAATGCAGAATTCAGAATGATGAAGGATGAACGCGGAGGCGCCGAGCGACGCTGACGCGATGGTGTTCATTCTGCATTCAGCATTCATCCTTCTGCATTGAACGTTCTTCTGCATTTGGCGGAGCCATGGCCGACAACAAAATCCTCAAAAAACTCCTCGAGCGGCTGTTCGCCTCGCTGATCAACGGCCCGAGCCTGAACTGTCGGCCGCATTCGAGCCGGCAGCGGATCGACCTAACCCAACTGGCCAAGCTGGGCGACGCGTCGCCGGAGCAGATTCTGCGCGAACTGCTGGGGCCGGACGCACGGACGAAGGTCTCCGCGAAGATCGAAGCGCCGGTGAAGCGAGGCAGCAGCGCGCGACGTTTCGGCGCGGCCGCGGCTGCTTCCGACGACGAAGCGGACGACGAAAAACTCTCGCCCGAGGAGCGGGCCGCCCAGCAGGCGTACGCGGATCAGCAGTCGGTCTTCGGCAAGTTGCGGAGCATTGCCGAGGACGCCCGCACGTACGAAAACGACACCGGCGTGCACGTGCTGCAGATCGGCTTCCCGCTGCTGAGCCTCCCGCCGGGCTCGGCCGGGCGGTTCGGGCTCTCGCGGCGGATCATGGCGCCGCTGGCGTTCATCTCGCTGTCGATGACCGTGAAGGGCGGGCCCACGCCGAGCGTGGTGCTGGAGTGTCGCAACGAAGGGGCGGACCTGGTCGTGCCGAATTTGGCGCTGCTCTCGTGGCTGGAACAGCAGACGGGCCAGAAGATCGGCGAGCTCGAAAGCGACGCCGAAGGATCCAAGCCGTGGGCGGAGATCTGCAGCATCGCCAAACGCGTTTGCGAGCTGGTGCAGGTGGAACTGCCCGCGGCGTTTGCGGGCGAGACCATGCCGGAGGATTTTTCGCTGGTCGCGTCGCCAAGATCAGACGACACGCCGCGCGGGGCGCGAGGGAAACAGGCGATGCCGACAGTTGATGCGCCGACGGCGACTTCGCCGCTGCCGACCGCGCCGATAGAAAACGATGCCGCGAACGTCGACGCGGCCACTCCTTCGCCCGGTACCCCGGGAGAAGGCGGGGATGAGGGCGAGGCAAAGGATGAAGGCGGAAGGATGAAGGATGAAAAAGATTCTTCTTCATTCATCCGTCAGCCGTCATCCTTCAGCCTTCCTCCGCAGAACCCTCACCCTACCCTCTCCCGGGGTATCGGGCGAGGGACAGAAGACATCGACTCGCCCAAGACGCGTGTCATCCCCGCCGCCGTCGTCGGCCTGTATCCGATGGCGAACCAGGGACTGCTCCGCGACATGCAGGCGCTCGCCGAGGGTGAAGCAACTGTCGGGCCCATCGAGAGCTTTCTGAAAGTCGGCGTCTCGCTCGAATCCGCACCGGCCGCGGCCGTGGAGGGCGAAGCGCCGGTCGAAAAACGCACCCGCACCTTCGCCGAAGAGCGGCTGGTGACCGTCGCCGACCCCTGCCAGGCGCGGGCCGTGCGTCTCGCCCGCACCAGCCGCGGGCTCGTCGTGCACGGGCCGCCCGGCACGGGCAAGAGCCAGACGATCGCCAACGTCATCGGCGACCACCTCGCCCGCGGCGAGCGCGTCCTCTTCGTCTGCGAAAAACGCACCGCGCTCGACGTGGTGATGAACCGCCTCGAGGGCATGGGCCTGTCGTCCCTCTGCGGCATCGTCCATGACCCGCAACGCGACCAGCGCGAGCTGTACAAATCCATCCGCGAGCAGGTGGACAATCTCGCCGACCTGAAGTCCGACGCGTCGGCCGAGGGGAAGCTGACGAAGGTGGATGCGGAACTGCAGAAGCTGCATAACGAGCTAACCGACTATCACGCCGCCCTGATGAAACGGCCGGATAAAGATTCGCTGTCATTCCACGAACTGATGGGCCGTTGGCTGGAGCTAAGCGGGCGGGAGTTGATCGCTGCGCCGTCGCGAGAAACATCGAACGAAGTTGCCGATGCGCCTGACGAATCAGACACGGATGACGCCGCGACGGAAGTCGCGGACGCATCTGCCCCTAGCGGGATCGACCCATCGAAACCAGAATCTGCGACTCCCGTCGCGTCGACGTCGATGGATTCCGCAGCTGAACCAGCGCCGCGCGTTGAGTTCGACTCCAAGCTGCTCGAAGGCGCGGCGCACGGCGCGGTCGACGAGCACGCGCACGCCCTGTCGGACCTGTTCGACCGCGCCGCGAAAGTCGGCTACGTCTCCAACCCGTGGACGACCGCCGCCGGCCAGACGCTGGATGAGTTCCTCACCACGCCCGCCGATCAGCTTCGCGCCCAGGCCGCGGCGTTGCGAGCTGCCTGCGAGTCGGCCGACGCGATTGTCGACCCGGCCACGCCGCCGATTCCGGCCGGGGCGAATCTCACCGCGTTGGCGCTGGCCCGCGTGCGGGCCGCGGGCGATTTGGAGCGAGTGCGCGATACTGTCTCCGCTGAGTTGCGGTCCACGTGGGCATCGGCCGACGTGAAGAAGATCGCCGCGTCGGCCCACAAGCTGGCCGAGGCCGCGCCACATGCCGCCAAGATCGAAGGCACGCCGCTGGATTCCGAGCTGCTCGCCATCGTGCGCGACGCGCTGCCGAGCATCGGCCAGATCGCCGAGCAAACGGCGGCGCTGGACGCGTACGCGGAATCCACCCGCAGCTTCCTAGGCTTTCTCGCGTTCGGAAAGAAATCCGCCGCCGCCAAGGTGCTGGCGAAGTTCGGCATGCAGCCGGCCGCCGACAAGGCCACGCGTGTCGCGAACTTCCTCACCGCGCTCAAAGCGCGACTGCTATTGAAAGACGTGCTCGCACAAGTTGCCCCCGGCGCGGTATCCGGCGCTTTGGCGGATGATGAATCGCTCCAGACCGTTCTGCGCGAACATCAAACGCTGCTCGGCTTCCTCGCCTCAGCCAACGCCGACGCGAACGTAGCAGACGTTCGCGAGCTGATCGCCGCCGCCGTCGCACAGACCGACGCGCCGGCGGACTTCACCCGCGGCCTGCGCGCTACCACCGCACGCGTCGAGGCGATCGGCCAACTCGAATCGAAGCTAAAGCCCAAGCTCTTCAACGACGCCGCGCGCAAAACATTCCTCGCCGACGCCTACGCCGGTCGGCCGCTCACACCTGGCGCGACGGCGCTCGTGCAGCGGTTCGACTCGCTCGAAAACGTCCTCCGCGTGGCCGAAGGACTCACTACCCTGCCGTCTGAGTTGCAGCACGCAGCAGCCGAGCTTGTCACGCATAATGTGGCGGGCGAGGCCGGCCTCACCACGCTTCGCAAAGCCTCCGACGCGAATGAAATTCTCCGCCGGCTCAAGGCCAATCGCCTATTGATGACCGCCGACAACCAGCAACTGCAGAGCAGTTTCACCCGCTACCAGCAGCTCGATACGACGAAGAAGCAGCTCACGCGGGCCGCCATCCTGCACCGCTGGGCGAGCAAGCAGCGCGATCGCCTGCTGGCCGCGACCGGTTCGCGGCTCAATGGGCTCGGGGCTGACCTTCGTCGTCGCCTCACCATTCGTGGTGAGCGTGCGATGCGACTGCGGCAGGTGATCCAGGTCGGCCAATCGATCGAAGGCGGCGACCCGCTTTACGACCTTCGCCCCGTGTGGATGGCCAGCCCGGAAACCGTCGCTCAGCTCTTCCCGCGGCAGGCGCTGTTCGACGTGGTGATCTTCGACGAAGCCTCGCAGTGCCGGCTGGAAGAGGCGCTACCGGTCCTGCTGCGGGCCAAGCGCGTGGTGATCGCCGGCGATCCCAAGCAGCTCCCGCCCACGCGGTTTTTCGAGTCGGCCGTCGCGGTGAGCGACGAGCAGGAGATCGAGACCGATCAGCAACTGTTCGAAACGCAGCAAGGAGAGATCGAAGACCTGCTGGCGGCGGCGCTCAACATCGAGATCGAGGAGTGCTATCTCGACGTGCACTACCGCTCGCGAAATTCGGATCTGATCGAGTTTTCTAACGACAAGTTTTATCACTCGCGCCTGCAGGCGATCCCCGGCCACCCGAAGAATCGGGCGCGGTTTGCGCCGCTGTCGCTGTACGCGGTCAACGGCACGTACGACAAGCGAGCGAACGCGGCCGAGGCGGAGAAGGTCTGCCAGATCGTGCGAGACCTGCTCAAGCGGGCCAGCCCGCCGAGCATCGGCATCGCGTGCTTTAACGTGACACAGCGCGATCTGATCCTGGAGAAGCTGGAAGACCTGGCGGAAGACGAGCCGGAGTTCGGCCGGTCGCTCGCCGCGGCGCGGGAGCGCCGCAGCAGCAGTTCGTTCGAGGGTCTGTTCGTGAAGAACCTCGAAAACGTGCAGGGCGACGAGCGCGATCACATCATCATCAGCACCACGTACGGCCCCGACCCGAAAGGGAAATTCTACCGCCGCTTCGGCCCCATCGGCACCGCCGGCGGCGGGCGACGGCTGAACGTGCTGGTCACTCGCGCACGCGATGAAGTGCACCTGGTCACGTCGATCCCGTCGACGGTCTATCGCAATCTCCCCGCCGTCCCGCCGGGAGAAACGCCCGGCGGTGCGTGGCTGCTGTTCGCGTATCTCGTGTACGCCGAGCAACTCGCCGCCGAGTACGAGCAGAACGCGAAGCTGCTCGATCAGGTGCAGGCCACGCACGAGCCCGTCGTGACCGTGCGGCCGAATCGATTCCCCAGCAACTTCAGCAAGCAATTCGCCGGCCGCCTCTTCGGCCAACAGAATCTCGGCTCCGACGTTCACTGGGGCAACGACGGCTTCTGCGTCGATATCGCGTTGCACCATCCCGAGCAGGCCGACGCGGTCACGATCGGCGTGCTGTGCGACATGAACCGCTTCGAGCAGGCCGCGGATCCCGTAGAGTGGGAAGTCTTCCGCACCTCGGTGCTGGAAGCGCAGGGCTGGACGTTCAACCGCCTGTGGACGCCCCACTTCTTCCGCGATCGAACCGGCGTCACCGCCAGCGTGGTGAACGAGGCCGACGCCGCCGCGGCCAAGACCGACGATCCGGATGCGATCCGAACCGTGACGAAGTGACGACCGGTCCCTCCCGCAAGTCCGTTTTTGATTGCTGTCAGCACGGCCGCTCACGTAGACTGATCGCGCTCCATGCTCACCTTTTACTGCACACGTTGCGGCTGCCGGTTACAGGTCGATGAGACGCTGGCCAGCCGCGTCGTGCAGTGCGGCCGGTGCCGGGTAGCGGTACGAACGCCGCCGGTCGACGGGACGTTGCCGATCGCCGCGGTCGCGGAATTTGAAATCGCAGAACCACCCGCCATGGAAGCGACCGTCGACACAGGTCCGCCGCCGCTGCCGGTGCAGCCGCTGGACTACATGCGGGCGTATCGCCCGTCGGTGCGCGTGCCGCGAGGCGAATCAGTCGAAACGCTCGCCGAGCGGCTCGGCCGCGTGGAATCGCCCGCGGAAAGCGACGCTAGCACCATGACCACCTGCCCCTACTGCGGCAGTTCGATCGCCTCGTTCATCGGCCGCTGCCCGTACTGCAGGCATCCGCTGCACGGATCGTGACCGATCTTCAAAGTTCGCTTACGAGGAATCATCATGAAATATCTCTCCGTCGCCGTGCTGCTGGTATTGCTCCTCGCCTGCGCCCGCTTCGCACCGGCTGGTGAGATCGCAGACCTTCACGCGAAAATGTTGAAAGACAGCACCTCCAGGCCGACGACGGTCTACACCGACTACGACGACGACCAGAACGACCACGGCGTTTCCGAGATCGGCATCGAGCACACCGCGTGCTTCGGGTCGTGCCCGATCTTCACGTTCCTCGTGAAAAGCGACGGCACGTACCGCTATCACGGCGAAGGATTTGTGGAGCGAAAAGGCGACTTCACCGGCAAGGTCAACACATGGCAGTACGCCCGCCTGGCGGAGTTCATCAAGCAGAGCGGGTACGCCGACCTGAAAGAATCCTACGCGGCCAACGTGACCGACATGCCGACGATTTACACCACCGTCGTCATTGACGGAAAGCGCAAGGTGATCAGGGACTACGCCCACGCCAGGCCGGCGAATTTGTGGGCAGTGGAGAAACTCATCGACACACTGCTCCTTGATGCGGAATGGGATCAGCCGGCCGGGCCAGCGACAAAGCCCTTGGACAAGTAACGCGGTCGACAGCCTCGCGGATCACGCGATGTACTTACCGAACCTGCTTAAGCGGCTGGTGCTTCGGCAAGTCGGCTGAAAAATTCGCCCGGTCCCGGTACATCTGCCAGAACAAAATCCACGCGTCGAGCAGGATGGTGTCGCCCGCCTCTTCGATTTTGAACATGAAATGGCTGTGATGCACTTCGCCGGAGTTCACGCCGGCGCCGTTGGCGAATTGCTGGCCCTTTTCGAGCGGGGTGTGCTCGGGGACGGTCAGGCTTGTCATGTGGTGCGCCTGGAGGATCCAGGTGTCGCCGGTGGGCCATCGGTGGAGGCCGCGCCAGCGGTTATTGTTGTCGCCCGCGGCGACACTGTTGAAATAGTACTGATCGTCGATGTCCAGCGGGCACCAGAGCGGCGTGCCAACCGGGTGGTTGATGTCCATGCCGCCGTGCGCGTCGGCGCCGAAATACGGGCCGAGCCAGCATTCGTTGCCGACGTAGCATTCTTCGATGCGAATTCCGTCCGGCGGCAGCGGGCACCAAGGGTGCAGCGGCTCAGGGCAGATGCCGAGCGTCGCGTCCTGCAGTGCGAAACGTGCGTTGGCTTTCGGGCGGCAGTCCTGGTGATTTTCGTTGAGGAACTCGAAGATCCCGTCGACCGCATCAAACCACAGCCGCACGCCGTCAATCAGCCACGGCTCGTAGAAGCTCTTCTGCGTCGGCACTTCGCGATCCAGCGTGTACGGCCGGCCGTTGATGATCACGTCGCACGAAAACGTGTAAACCGTTCGGCCGAAACGCTCGGCGATCTTTACCTGCTTCAAATTCGTGCTGATGATCTTCGCCGACGTCGACACGAGCTTCATCGTCCATTCCCGGCCGTCTTGCAGGCGGAAGCGCAGCGACTGACCGCGGTCGAGTTCAACCGCGGTCAGCGTTGGCCTGGCGATTTTTTCCAAATCGGGCATGTCCCGATCATACCGTTTTGGCCGCCACGTCGTCATCGGTGATGAGCACCACCTGGTTCGTGTGCGGATCGAATGGGACCGACACGTGCTCGTGCACAACCTTCCATTGGCCGGCGATTTTCTGATAACCGACGGTGATGCGCAGCCACGTTTCGCCGCAGCGGTTTTTCGGGTCGCTGATCGGCTTGACGTGGTGCAGGCCGAAGAAGAACGCCACGTCGCCGTTCACGAACAGGTGCAAATCGCGGCGTTCGGATTTGAACTGGTCGGGGAAGTACGGCAGGCACGATTCCCACGATTTTCGGATCGCCGCCGGGCCCACGACTTCGAACGGCGGGATGCAGTCGTACAGCACCACGCCGGGCGCGTAGTTGGCCATCATCTTGTCCAGGTCCTTCGCTTCGAACGCGGCCGTCCACTCGTCAATCAGCTTGCGAACGGCGGCCTCGTCATCGGCGTTGTTGGCCGTCACGGCATTTCCGCCGCCACTTGTTGCGTAGAGTTTCTTCGCAGCCTCCAGCTCTTCCTCCAGGCAGTCGAGGCTCGAGTTCCACCCGCCGACGACGCCCATGTCTTCGTGGCGCCTTTTGTCCTCCGGCGTCGGGTGGCTTATTCGGATCGTCAGGCGGGTTTGATTCTCGCCCAGGCGGTCGAACAAAACCGTCGGCACGATGCCCTGCGGCAGCTCCGCGCCGTTTTCGAGCTTGAAGTCGTCGTCAAACTCATCGCTCGTCACGATTTTTGCCATCGGCACGATCTCACGGAACACGCCGTGACAGGGATATTCCGTGCCGTCCGGGCCGACCATCACGTAGCGCCATTTCCCGCCGACGCGGAAGTCGTTCTGCTCGACGCGGGTGCTGAACCCCTTCGGGCCGAACCAGGCTTCCATGTGTTTGTCCTCGGTCCACACCCGCCAGAAGAGTTCGAGCGGTGCGTTGAAGACGCGGGTGATGACGATTTCGTTCGTGCCGGTGGCCGGCGTAAGTTCTGCCTGTGCGTTCATGACGAGTCTCCCTATGTAGAAGAAGTGGTTTGATGGTTCGCAAAAAGTGATTCCACGTAACGGCGCAGATGGCCGAGGCACTCGACCGTGATCGCGGGGGATTGTTTCGCTTTAGCCAGGATGTATCCGCCCTGCAGCACCGCCTGCGTGTAGAAGGCCAGGCTCTCGGCCGACCATTCCGCATCGGGCGCGTACTTGGCCTTGGCCTGCTCGATGATCTGCTGAATGGTCATCGCGTGCTCGCTGATGTGCTGATCGCACGCGGCCCGGATTTGTGGGTGCGTGTCGTACGCCTCCTGCACCATCGTGCCGAGCAGGCAGGTGAAGTCGGCCAGCTCACCTTGCAGGATGGCGGTGCGGAAGTCGATGTACCCGAGCAGCCGATCGAGTGGGTCGGCGATCTGCTGGTACGGCGCGGTGCTGAACAGCCCCGCCGCCATGTCGGCAAAGTGCTGGGCGGCCTCGACGGCGAGCTGCTCCTTGCTCCTGAAGTAGTGAAAGAAGCTCCCCTTGGTCAGGCCGGCCGCGACGCAGATGTCGTCGACCGTGGTGGCGGTGTACCCCTTGGCGCGGATGACGTGCATTGCGGTGTCGAGGAGTTTGGTCTTAGTCAGAGGCTGTGGGGTTGCGGTGCTCATTTGTATACCAACCAGTTGGTATGCGATAATATCATGCGAATATCGCGCGTCAACCACATTTTTCGGCGGTCGAGGAGATTTTTGCCACAAGCGCCGTCAGTACAATTAATGTATAGAACTAGACCGACGGACGGAGTGAGAAATGGAGGCGCGCGTGCATCACAGATTCAGCCGCTGGGGCTTGGCGTTGGTCGCTGCACTGGCGAGCTTCGCGATCCGCCCCGCTCTCGCGAAAGAGCCGACACGCCGCGATCAGATCTTGTTGGCGGATTCGTTTGACGGCGCCGAAGGCGCCTCGATCAACGGCCGAGCCCCGGAAACGTTCTCCATCCCCGACGCCAAGTGGTCAACGATCGCGTTCAACTTCGGCGGCGGATTCAGCGCGACGCTGCAACCCGCTGGCGAGCCCGAATCGTCGGCGGTGCTCTTCTCCTGCGGCGGCAACTCCAACGGCGCGATCGTGCTGCCGATTGCCACCACTGCCTCGTTCAAAAAGCCAGAGGCGATCCGCATCTCCGCAGACCTCGGCGGCGCGGCGGCCGCGCTCGGCTTTTATCCGGCCGTTCCCGTGCCCGACAAGGAACGCATCGCCGACGTCTTCAATCACTTCAACGGCCTGGTGCTGCAGAGCGACGGCACGCTCGTCCTCACGCAGAACGGGGCCGAGACCCTTCGCGTGAAATACACCGGCACGTTTGATCCGAAAGTCTTGCACACGGTTTCGTACAAGGTGAATACGCCGACAGGCTCGATCGAGCAGGTCGCCGTCGACGGCAGCAGCAGTGACTACAGCGCGATGAGCGAAGCCCGCGCATTCACGGATGCCAACACCAACGTCGCCGCCATCGCCGTGCTGACCGACGGCGGCCGCGACAACGCGGCGCGGGCGGATAACTTTATGCTCGCCGACGGTGGCAAATTCATGCACGATTGCTCTGTGAAGTCTGAGCGTCAGCCGTCACCGATCATGATCGAACCGGGCCAGAAGATCGGCGTCATGGGCGATTCGATCACCGCGCTCGGATCAAACCCCCGCGGCTACGTCGGCCTGACGATCGCGGGCCTGAAGCTCGCCGGCGTAAACGCCACCGCCATCCCCGCCGGCCACAGCGGCGACACCTCCGGCAACATGACCGGCCGCGTGTTGCCCGACGTGCTGCGAAAAGGTGCCAACTGGATGACCCTCAGCTGCGGCGTAAACGACGTGCACATGCAGTCGAACAAAATGGGCGTCGATCTGGAGAAGTACAAGAAGAACGTCGAGTGGATGGTCGCCAAAGCCGCGGCGTGGAACGTTCGCGTCGTGCTGCTCACGCCCACGCCCATCGGCGAAGATCTTGAAAGCGAAAACAACAAGAAGCTGGCCGCGTACGTGGAGTTCCTCCGCACCTTCGCGAAGGAAAAGAACATTCCGCTCGCCGATTGTAACGCGGCGTTTCAAACAGTGCTGAAGTCGCCGGCCGACAAGCCGTTCCCGCCCGGCAAGCGATTACTCGTCGACGGCCTGCATCCGAACGACGAGGGACAGTTCCTGATGGGCTTGAGCGTGCTGCGGGCGATGGGCGTTCCGGAATCAGAGATGCCAAGGATCGAGCAGACGCTGCGGAATGGGTTAAAGAATAACTAGCGCGGGACGATCCACGCACGATATCTTTGTAGGGTGGGGTTCATCCCCACCATCCCTAGGAAGACGGTGGGGATGAACCCCACCCTACAAAAAAAGGCCAGCTCACGCCGCGATGCGGATGCTGAGGTCTGACGCGCTCGCCGTCGCGTGGCGGTCGCGGTTGTGGTTGTAATAGTAGTACCCGTCGCGATAGCCGAAGAACGCGTCGCGCTCGGCCGGATGAACCTTGTTGACGACCAGCCCTACGACGCGAACGCCCAGCCCCTGCACGATCTGCCGTGCCCGGCGGGCCATGTGGCGCGGGTAGCCGCAGTGCTGAACGATCATCAGGCACGTGCCCACTTCGCTGGCGACAATGCCGGCGTCGCTCATCTGCAAAATCGCAGGCGTGTCGTACAAGACCAGATCAAACTTGCCGGCCGCAGTGGCCACCAGCTGGCGAATGCGCTCAGGCGTAATGAACGACCCGGCGCGGCCCTGCCCGGCGGCGATGACCGACACGCCTGGCGTGGCCGTCGTCTGCACGATCTGATCGAACGAACGGTCGCCGGCAAGATAGTCGGCAAACCCAACGTCATTCGAAACACCCAGCAGGTGATGCGCCGTCGGATGATTGAGGTCCGTATCCACCACCAACACGCGCTTCCCGAGCTCGGCCCACACGCTGGCGAGATTGGCGACGGTGAACGATTTCCCTTCTCCCGCGCCGGCCGACAACAGGCATAGCGACGTAAGCGGCCGACTGGCACTCGAGAACATCAACTGGTTGCGGAGAATGCGATAGGCTTCGCGCTGCGCCGTGACAGCGGCCGCCCGCGAGGCCGGCTGCAGCGTGCCGATCACGCCCACTACCGGCAAGCCCAGGTGCCGCTCAAAATCCGCCAGCCGCTTGAACGTCGACTTCTGCGAATCAAACAGGATGGCGAACACCGCGCCCATGCCCAAGCCGGTGACAATCGTCGTGAGTAGCCCAAACCCGGTCGGCATTTTCACGATCTGCGCGGTATCGACGATGGTCGCAGGAAGCGCCCGCTCGGGCTGCCTGG
>Ga0268266_10001319_pt1 | contig 30128 bp, 38 predicted proteins | sample KBSS13metaG_FD_190356 | JGI IMG/M metagenome (GOLD analysis project Ga0268266, IMG submission 190356) | Switchgrass rhizosphere microbial communities from Kellogg Biological Station, Michigan, USA - KBS S1-3 metaG (SPAdes) (version 2) | ecosystem: Host-associated > Plants > Roots > Rhizosphere... | reverse complement strand
TCCGGGGCTGCCTCTGACTGCAAGCAACCCGGAAACCGCCCAGCACGGTGGTTTTTAGCAAAACGCTCATGTTCAAGCCACCGCTTGAAAGAGCTGCGGACAGACCTGCCTGTCTCATCCTGGATGGGGAGCTTTATGCCCCGCTCGCCGCCCGGGTTAGGCGACGACGTCCGGCTTCCTTTGCAGGCTCGGCCGACTTCGAGTTCGAGGCTTAACCTGAGCTACCATAGGTTGTGCAATGGGAAGGAGTTGTTGGTGCCAACGGTCACAGGTCTCTTCGTCTATCCGGTGAAGTCGGCGCGCGGCATCGCCAAGTCGCGCGTGCAAATCGCGGCAACAGGCTTCGAGTGGGACCGCCACTGGATGATTGTCGATGGCAAGGGACGCTTCATTACCCAGCGCACGCACCCCAAGCTTGCGCGGATAGTGCCCGAGATTACGGAGAACTCAATCAGTTTGAGCGCGCCCGGATTATCGGTACTGCGGGTGCCGCTCGAGCCAGTGGGCACAGAGGTGCCGGTGCAGGTCTGGGACTACCACTGCATGGCGCTCGACCAGGGCAAAGAACCCCAGGACTGGGTGAGCCAGGCAATCGGCGAGCCCGTGCGTCTCGTTCGCGTCGCCCCATCCATGCCGCGAGTGGCGAGCGCGCAGTACGCTGGTCCAACGCCAGCACCTCTGGCCTTTGCCGACGGCTATCCTGTACTGGTTTGTAATGAAGCCTCCCTCGCCGACCTGAACGAGCGGCTACCCGAGCCGATTCCCATGGAGCGCTTCCGCCCCAATCTCGTGTTGCAAGGGCTGCCACCGTTCGCCGAAGATCGGATCGCCTCACTGCATATCGGCAACATCAACTTGCGCCTGGTGAAGCCGTGCACCCGTTGCATCATTCCTTCCACCGATCAGCACACCGGTGAACGCTCGACCGATCCCACGCCGGCGCTCCGCAAATTCCGTTTCGATCGGACTCTGCGCGGCGTGACTTTCGGTGAGAATGCAACAGTCGACTGCGGCGTTGGCGGCTACATCGAACGTGGCACCGTATGCGAGGTCACTTACGAATCCAACGTGTCGTGAGCAAATGCCTGATAGATGAGGCCAGCCGGACTCGCACCTGATCCGCGCACACACATCAGGCGCCTCTCCCGCATGCGTCCCGCAAGATGCACAATCAACGAACGGGGGCGTCATTGACGAACTTGACGCGAAGCCCCCCACTAGACTGGACGCATTGCTACGTCTGTTCGATACCACACATAGAGAGTTGGAATGTCGCGCCGGCCAGCTGCATTTACGCTCGCTGACACGGGCGAACCGTGGTAAGAATGCCTTGTGGCAAGTAATACCAATCTATCGCGGTCGGCGCTTGGAAAGATCTTGGCTCACCTGCGCTCGCTGCGCGCGAGCCTTACGACGGCGCGCGACGCGCTCGTGCACTTCAAAGACGACCGAGTCGATCGTGACAAACTGGAACCGGCGGCGCGGCGCGTGGATGAGCTCATGAATCTATTCTCGAACGGCTCGCGCAATCCCGAGCAGGGATCCCGCCTCCTTACTGAGATCCAAAGCGGTATTGAGCAGGTGACGAATTCCAAGTCGGCGGACGCACTGCGCGCCGCGCAAATCGATACTGTCGCATTGCTTGATGCGATGCGGGGAGAGGCGCCCGGGGGCCCTACTGTATTGCGTCCGTAGCCTGGAGGTGGCCACATGGCAGCGAAGGACCGGCTGAAAAAAGCGCTCGATTCGATCAATGAAGTGTTGCGAGAAGTGCAGCGCCTCCAGCCAAGCGTGCCCCCTTTGAGCCAAAGAGTGAGGAATCAACTCCAAAGTAGCACTCGGAAGCTGAAGAACGCCGCGTCCGAAATCGAAACGGTCATGCATGGGCCTGAGTTGGGTTCGGTGGACGCTCGAGCGGCGGACTCGAGCACCACGCGTAAGGGGCTCGCTGACGATTCAGAATCCGAAGCTCAACGTGAGAAAGTCCTGGCCACGGTTGGGCTGCCTGATCCAGGCATCTGACCAATGATGTATACCCAACTCGAGCAGTCTGCCATGCGAATCGAGATCAACGCGCGCCGCCACGCGATAGGCGAAATTCCACCGGGTGGACTCGAGGTAATCGGTCTCACCAGCCGCGGGGCACGCTTGGACGCCCACCCCGCCATCCCCGACTCGCCATTCAGTTTCCTCATCCGGGTAGAACAGGAATAGGGGCTGCCTACCAGTAGTAGTCATGCGGCCTCTTGAAGTCCGGCCAGATCAACGAATCGGGATCGCCTCCTCGCATCACTTCCCACTCGAGGCGATGGGTCTTCGTGCGCGCAGGCAATATCACGCGCTCATGCACCCACCAGCCTGGCTCGCTCATCACAAGACGGCAGAGCGGCTGCCAAACCTTCGGTTGCCAGTAGCTCGACGGAGTCCACGCTCCATGCCGGAGAAGAAGGCGGACGCGCCGAGCCTTCGCAACACGCTGTCGGTGTCGACGTACGGAACGCTTCATGACGTCGATCATTCGTTGAGGTATCTACTTCATGGGATGTCTCCTGAGAGAGGCCGAACCCCGAACTGACGGCGCGTATGCGCCAGTTCCTCGGCCAGCTGCTTCTCATCGGGCAGCACGGTACGATATTCGGCGGCCAACACCTTGCTTGGGAGCCCCTCAAGCGCGTAGTGCGCCTCGGCGACTCCCTTCGTTGCGCAGATAATGAGGACAACCGGAGGATTCTCTCCGGGCTTCGCCCAGTGCTGGCGGGCATAGTTGAGATACAGGTGCATCTGGCCGGCGTCGGTGTGGCTGAATTTCCCCGCCTTCAGGTCGATAACCAACAGACACTTTAACCGTCGATGAAAAAACAACAGATCGACACGGAACCAGGTGTCGTCCAGCCGGAGGCGTCGTTGGCGACCGACAAATGCGAAGTCGCCACCTAGCTCAAGCAGGAATTCGGTGAGGTGTCGGATCAGCGCCTCCTCGAGGTCCGACTCTGAATACTCGTCTTTCAAGTCGAGGAATTCGAGGACAAACGGGTCCTTGATCGCTTCTTCTGGGGTTAACGCATCAAAACTCGCGTTCTGCTCAGCTCTCTCCAGCTGCGCAGCCTTGTTCCTGGATAGCACGGTTCGTTCGTAGAATTGGCTGTCGATCTGCCGCTCGAGTTGGCGCACTGACCATCCGCATCGCAGGGCTTCGATCTCATAGAACCGGCGCGCGGTTTCATTCCTGACCGACAGCAGTCTCACGTAAGCTGACCACGGCAGCGGAAATACCTTCGCCATGGCGGATAAGCCGTCTGTTTCGCGCAGCAATTGCCGCCCCGCAGTCCCAACCGCAGATTCTCCTGACAGTGTCTGGAGAATCTCGGGTAAGGAAGATCTTTCGGGCAACGCCTGGCAAATTGCCTGCACAGGCCAGGCACGGTAGAAGGCCCGCATCTGCCAGAGATTCTGGCGGCTGAAACCTCGGCCGAAGCGCTGGGTAAGATCTTTAGCCAGCCGTTCGACAAGCGCATCGCCATAAGCAGCACGTTCAGCTCCTCCTTGCTCGAACTCGACGATGCGACGACCAATCTCCCAGTACGTGGCCGTCATCGCCGCATTGACACTTCGCGCGACCGCCCGCCGCGCAGTCTCCAGCAACGAAACAATGGCCGCTTGAATCTGGCCGTACGCTTCCAGGGAGGCAGGCGGCAGCGTCGTGACTCGACTTCGACGAATTGCGCCACCACGTCAGCCAGAGGGCGCATCAGGCCGACTACGTGACTTCGTATGGAAGCGAATCTCCGATGTTTTTCTATGCGCCATTTATGTTTGATAACACGAAACCCGAGTCAACTCAACTCGAGTGATCGACACCTTCCAGTAATGTTGTCCCGCTTGCCGCCGCCATTCAGTGCGTGAGACATCCTCGTGAAAACCCTAGTGGGAAAGCGCGTGCGTACGCTGCGCGCAATGTGTCGTGGGCATCTCCACGGTGCATTCCGCTGCAAGCTGTTGCACGGTAACTCACCTCACTGCACCGCTACGCACTTCGGGAGGATCAAGAGAGGGCCGCTCGCGCGATATTGGTTGAGATTTCGGCCGATCGCTCCGAGAGCACCGACGGCTCGCTCCAACTCGGCAAGCTCGCGGTCCGGGAGCGGCGCGTTTGCGCAGACCCGCATGTTGCAGGTGATATTGTCGGTGTGCGACATTAATACCGGCGCCCGGATTATTCCGTTAGCCCGCGACGGAGTGCGGCGGCAGGTGGGCGGACAGACGGTCTGTGCCTGATCGGTGACGGGATAATCTGGCGGTCGACGCCTCCGTAAAGAAGATGCGTGGTCCACTTCGGGAGTCGGCAGCGGACCTTATGGCATGGGTGATCGCCTTCTGTCCTTCCTCAACGGCATCTGATAATCAGTTCGATTATGCAAGAGATCGTTCTCAAAGAGCTCTCTGGAGAACCCACCGAGATGGCTAATTTGCAGCGGGTCCTGGAGGACGCGCCCACTTATGCTGGATTGATCACCGGCGCGCCGCCTGGCTCTGCGGATGCGCAAAGTACCTTTACGATCCTTCCCGATGGGAAGACGTACGATGACAAGTACGTCTTCGGTATATACCTGGAACCGCAGATGGTCGGCTGTGTTGACTTGATCAAAGGTTATCCCGAACCCAACACGGCATTGCTCGGTCTTCTGTTGGTTGCCGAACCCTTCCAACGCCGGGGCATCGGCTCTGCGGCATACCGAGCCATCGAGGATGTCATCCGTGCGTGGGGCACCTGCGCGAAAATCCGACTTGGCGTTGTCAGGACCAATGCAGGTGTGCTGCCCTTCTGGAAGAGGCTCGGATTTACCCAAACTGGCGAGACTAAGCCTTACAGCTACGGCTCAATCGTGTCGGAGCTTGTCATCCTGACGAAGAGCTTGGCGCCGTAACGCGCCTTCCAGCGGCGCTCGCAGCCCTCCCCTGATGAGGCCGAATTACTTCAGGGTGCCGGGGATCTGCGATCGAACGTCCAGCCATGACAGCGGCGTGGGCTCGCGACCTTGCACCGAAATAAAGAGCGGATACTTTTCGAGCCAACGACTCTGCTCGCGCGCCTTCACTAGCGTCTCCAACCTGGTCTCGACTCTTACACTAACAGGCGGGTGCCGGTCACCGTTGATAGTTCCAACCACATCGCCAATGTAATTCACAGCACCTGATATCAGCTCGATACCCTCTTCGGGTCGTTTCGGTATTGGAAATATATCCGGCGCTAGATCTACATACATTGTTATGTAGCTGCGCAGAAAGTACCAACCTGCCTTCACGACCTTGGGCTCTATTGAGTCAGACGCTGTGAAGCTGCCGCGTGAATCAACACGCCAGAACACGAGCTTCCTAACCGACGGGAAGTCCATTCCATAGATCACAATGGCTTCATCATGAGCAAGATGGGGCTGGTGATACACCTCACTGTAGGCGACAGGGCTGACGAGTGCGCAGGCCACCATCGAGAGCACTTCCCGCCGCGAAGAACTACCAGGCGATCGTGAGTGAGGCATTTCAGCTCTTTCGGCGGGCATCTGTGGCGACTCGAACCAATAGCTTACAGCCCTATGCCGCGTCGCTGCTGCGCTCCGCGGCATCTGATGCTGACCGCTCATCTCAAAGGCCCCAGAAAGCTCAGTCGTCATTGACAAAGTCACCGCGGGCTGACGCCCGTGTCTGGGGCGTATAGGCCAGCGAGAGAAGCCATGAGCTTGCCGCGCGATACGTTGGCTACTCCCACCCCTCTCGCGGCGTCATTAACCTTCCCGTGAGACTAATGTCTCAGTATTGCTGTTTTCTCATGATCGGGCTTAGTCTTAGCGATTATTGTCGCTTCCTGGCTTAATCAGAACTACCGCGCATGGCAGACCTCATTGATTTCCTTGAGAAAATGGGTGGCGATTCGCAGTCACGCTTTGCCACGGGGCCCGAGCTGGAAGAGGCGCTGATACGCGCCGGAATCGAGCCCGCGGTTCGGTCAGCCGTGTTGGCGGGGGATCAGCTGCGGCTGGAGTCGCTCATCGTCGCGAGCCACAATGTCTGCAACTTGATCAACTTTCCGGAAGAGGAAGAGGAAGAGGAAGAGGAAGAAGAGGACGAGGAGCACGAGGAAGACCCTGATGGAGCGGATGAGGAATGACGGGAAGCAACACCTTCCGACGCAGGCCACCGGGTGAGATGCGTGCCTGTCTGCCCTGAGCTGACCTGTTGGAGCACGAGGCGTGAGGTGGTGGGCTAGGCAACTCTTCGAGGGTGTCGTTGCGCTCGCGCTCGTGTGCGCCGCGACGGGCGTGATTGCGGGCACGCCGAATGAGTCGCTCGAACTCCTACGCCGGGCAGACAGCATAAAGACGGCCAAGCCCGAGGAATTCGCCACAATTCTGGCTTCGCTGGATGCGCGTGCGACCCAGTTACCCAAGGGGCAACAGGAGTTTTTGCGCTACCTGCAGGCCTGGAAGGCTTCCATCGAGGGCAAAGACCAGGTGGCGGTACCGTCGCTGCAGGACCTTCTCCAGCATGCCAGCGACCCGACCGTACGGTTTCGGGCCCGCTCGACGCTGATGAACTTCGACGAGGTCACGCGACATTACGAGGCCGCATATGCGCAACTGAATCAGTTGTTGGAGGATCTGCCGCAGGTGTCCGATGGAGCCGCACGCGAACAGGCTTTGATGAATGCCGCGGAGGTGTATCGAGGTGTTGGGGCAATCGATCTGAGTCTCGCCTCCGCGCAACGCGTGATCGATGAGAACTGGGCCCAACGGGGGATCTGCCGAGGGGGCCAACAGAAGCTCGCTGCGCTATACGATAGCGGCAGGCTCAAGATCGTCGGCACCGAGTTTCAGGCGGGAACCGATGCCTGCGAAAAGCAGGGCGAGATCGTTTACGCCAGCGACATCAGAACTCACGTGGCGAAGCTCTACATCGAACAGAACCGACTCGACGATGCCATTGTCCTGCTGACGGTGTACTACGAAGAGGCGCTTCGAACCAAACTCCCCGAAATAATAGCTGAATTCGACGCGCTGCTGGCCGATGCCCGCCGACGCAAGGGATTCCCGGGGCTCGCGCAGACCTTTGCCTCGCGCGCGCTTCATCGCGGCCTCAACAGTCCTTACTATGAGTCGTCGGTGAGAGCGAGTCGGGTACTGTACGAGCTCGCGAAGGATCGAGGTGATTTCAAGTCGGCACTGGCTTTTCACGAACAGTACACTGCTGCGAACACCAGCTATGTGGGCGACAACAATGCCCGTCACCTCGCCTACAGTAAGACGGTTGACGAGGCTACAGCGGCCAAGCTGCAAATCGCTGCCCTGACCAAACAGACCCAGGTGCTGAGGCTGCAGAAGGCGCTAGACGCGGAGGCGCTGAAAACCAGCCGTCTGTATGCGACGTTGCTCATCACGATCCTTGTCTTTGTTGGATTATGGGCCTACAGGACCAAGCGCTCCCAATTGCATTTCATGACCCTGTCGCGCATCGACGGCTTGACCGGGATCTGCAATCGGCAGCACTTCATCAGCCAGGCGGAGACTGCGGTGAAGCGCGCCAGCGAGTCCCAACAGGAGCTGTGCGTCATCCTGTGCGACCTCGATCACTTCAAGGCTATCAACGACCGGCATGGACACGCGACAGGTGATCTGGTCCTGCGGGAGGCAGCCGCGAAGTGTGGCGCCCTCCTGCGTCCGCGTGAGGTCTTCGGACGCTTCGGCGGCGAGGAGTTCAGTTTCCTCCTTCCCGCCTCAGGGCCGGAGGCGGCCCAGCAACGGGCTGAGGAGCTGCGCACTGCCATCGCGGCCACATCAGTTGGCTTTGGGAGTGGCGAGTGCAAAGTCTCCGCGAGCTTCGGCGTCGCCGCGACCAGTTCCTCAGGCTACGGACTCAGGCAGTTGCTCGCGGACGCGGACGCGGCCCTCTATCAAGCCAAGGCCGCCGGCCGCAATCGTGTCGTGCTCCACAACAGTACGCGGCGCCAGTGGAGAGAGAACCTGGGCTGACGAGCCGCGAGTCAGCTTGCGAACCAGAACGCGACCACCCGTGCCTCGATGCTGGCCCTGGGCGCCACACCTGGCGGACACGCGGCATCCCTGAAAGCGGAGTGCGCTACGTGGCGTGGTTGACGCGGATCGGAATCATGGTTCTTGAACACCAGTACCTCGTCCCGGGTCAAGTTCGAAAAGTACGACCAGCGATGGTTTGCATTGTATCGGACAACGCCAACCACGATGGACCACTCGGGTTCGCCGGGAGTGTCCATGACCGAATCCGAATCGACCAAGTCCGATGTCGAAACGGTCCTGGCATCGCAGAATGCCAGCGGGATATCCTGGGGCGGCGGCGAGAGGACGCGCCAGATGTTGTAATACGCGAAGCGCGCTACCGTTCGAGCGTCGCTCTTGGGCCGCCAGAGTTCCGTAAACCCGGCGACAATGGAATCGCTCATGTCGATGTGGACGAAATGGGCTGGTCGCAGGATATGGAGCCCGCTCGAATCGGGCGCTCCTTTGCTGAACCGCAGAACGACAGGACCGCAGACGACAGCCTTGTCCGCTCCGGATATTTCCGTGATCAATCGTTCCATTTCCGGTTCATAAGTCCGCGCTAGCTGCTGCGAATCGTGGAAGTCGGATACTTCGCTTTTGTGGGAGAACAAGGCAAACCCTTCCTCGGTCAGGGAGGGGGGCTGCGGGCGTGAGCGCGCGTCCTCGATTCGGACTGTGCGGCGGTCTCGTGTGATCACGTTCCGCGAGGAGTCGACCGCATAGAAACGCGGCCGAACGGTCATCGGGCCGACATAAGTGAATCGGGCCTTTACCGTCCGACTTGCCGTGGTTCGATCGTCCAGCTGCATCGTCTCCATTGCTCCTGGCATTTGCAACGAACTGTACTCGTTTCCACACGGCCTCGATGTGAAAGAGGCGCAGGTTTTCCCGGAGCGCGATGGACCGCATTAGAACACCGGCGCGCTCGCCGAGAACGGCATGATCTCGTTCAAGAACACACTGAAGGCGGCGGATGCCGAGGCGATCCGCTCCTTTCTCACCGCGCGCGCGAATGAGCTCAAGCGCAACCCGCCGCCGATGCGCGGGCCAAGTGGCCCCGCCGGCCCTCCTCCGGGGGTTGGCCCGCCGCCCGGCGAAGGTGCACCGCCTGCGCCGGCCGCGCACCAGTAGGTGCGATCGGCGAGCGCGCGATAACGCCCGTGCCGGGAGCGAACACAGTACGGTGCATTCCAACAAAGTTAGATCGTGCATCCAGCGGGAACCCGATGAATTGACCAACACGAGCCCGTGTGTACGATTGAACTTAATCTCAGCTGCGGGCGATTGCCAGACCCGGGGATTGACCTTAAACTCAGCCGATACCAAGAACAGCAGTCGGCAGGGAAGCCCGGTCGACGCGCCAGGGAGCTCCATGCGTCTTTCGTACACCTCTCGAGGTGTTGGTCTTGCGTGCCTGATAGCGGTCTTATCCCTGCCTGCTTGTGGCGGAGGCGGCGGCTCCGGCCCGCCTGCGGCAAGTCTCACGGTTTCGCCGACCCAGCTCGCCCTTTCGGCAAGTGGGAATTCGAGCTCGACGCCCACTGCATCGATCGCCGTCACCATCCACAATGCCGCAACCAGCGGCACATACGTCGGAGCGGATTTCACCAAGAACGCCATTGCTTCGATGACGTTCACCGTGTCCGGCGGGACGGGCATTTTGGGGCTGACCTTCAAAGACCCGAGCACGTTGGGGCCGGGGACATTTTCCGATTCGGTGTATGTGGCTGTCTGCACCGACAGCACCTGCACCCAAACGCAGAGTGGGAGCCAGGTGACCGTCCCGGTGAAGTACACCGTCACGCTCGACGCCACTGCCAGTCTCTCCGCGAATCCCACGACGACTGGCGCTGGACAGCCCGTGACTCTGACTTGGACCTCGAGTCATGCGCAGTCCTGTACGGCGACGGGTGAATGGTCGGGCACCTTACCCGGCGCCGGCTCGCAGACCGTTACGCCAACCACCCTCGGCGTCCATACCTATGGGGTCAGTTGCAGCAATCCCGGCGCGGCGGCGCAAGCTAGCCAGACGGTTACGGCGGTCAGCCCGGTGCTTTCGTTCACGGCATTTCCAGCCAACGTCGCACTCGGGAAGAAAACGACGCTGCGCTGGCAGGGTCAGTATGCGACCGGCTGCGTCGCTTCCGGCGGATGGAGCGGGCCGCTGCCGGCTTCTGGATTCCAGACGCTGTCTCCCACGAGTCAAGGCACTACGAATTATCACCTGGTTTGCTCCAATGCCGCTGCATCAGATCAGAAGGACACGTCGATACTAGTGGGACCTGCACCGACTTTGCCGACCGCATCGGCTTACCGGATGAACGAGGCGCATGACGGTGTGCTCATCACTTCGAATGGCGCTACTTACCCACCACAGTCGGCACCCACTTGGACTCGCAACCTGGGCGCTCCAGTCTCGTATCCACTCATTGCAAATGGAATGGTATACGTCGCGACGGCGAACACGGACGGTTCATACGGCAACCAGCTGTACGCGCTCGACGCGCAGACCGGCGCAATCGTTTGGGGCCCTGTCGCGGTATCAGGGACCTACTTCGGATCTGGCCTGACGTATGAGAATGGGCGTGTCTTCCTTTTGATGTTTGACGGTGGTCTGCATGGATTCAACGCGTCGAACGGCGCAGCGCTTTGGACTGCGCAGCTGCCGGGGTACTGGTATGACGCCTCGCCCAACGCGTATGGCGGCATCGTGTTTATCAGCGGTAACGGCGGATTATCTGCGGTCGACGAGGCCGGCGGAGCGATTCTCTGGAACGCGCCGGGGGGAGGAACGACAGACTGGGCTTCGCCGGCGGTGTCGTCCGAAGGCGTGTATATGCAGGAAGGTTACGGCTGCAACGCGAGTGAGCATGATCCCATGCTCGGCATCAGCTTGTGGCAGACCAAGAGCCCCTGCAACTCCCCGTGGGGCTACGCATCCGTCGTCAAGAACGGGATCTTTTTCGGCCGTGCCGGTGGTTCTCTGGACCTCTTTGACGCTACGACCGGCGCCTCCAAAGGTCAGCTTGGATCGGGCAGCGCGCCGGCCATAACAGATACGGCCGTGATTACACTTAACGCGGGCGTCCTTTCGGCGACGCGCTTGAGTGACCTGGCACCGACATGGACCTTCAGCGGTGACAGCCATCTCGTCACTGCACCGGTTGTCGTGAACAACACGGTGTTCGTTGGATCCGGTAGCGGCAACGTCTATGGCGTCGATGCGACCAGTGGGGCTCAGATCTGGATGGGTGTATCACCTGCACCGATCAATTCTGACAGCGAGAATGGCGGACCGATGCCGCCTTCGGGTCCCTCGGCCGGCGAGAACCTTCTGATCTTCGTGGCAGGAAACTCGCTGGTTGCCTGGCAGCTGCATTAGGGGTATCTGTCCATCCAGTCGAGGTAGCGGTGGGTTCGGTCCACCAGGAAACTGGGACGAGTCAGCATGTGGTACTCGCCGGGATAGACGACCAGTTGGGTCGGCACTCCCAGCGTGCGTAAAGATTGATACATCTGCTCGCCGCCGACGAGCGGAACGTTTGAATCCTTGTCACCGCCCAGAAACAACGTTGGCGTACGAATGCGCCGCGCGGCTGGTTGACGACGATGTCGGTCAGGAATGCGACAAACTCGGCCGATGTGGGACGCGCGGCGGTCTTGCCGAGCACTTCGCCTGTCTTGGTGTTGAAAGCCGCATACAGCGAGAGCGTCCCATGTCGGTAGTACTCAAAGCCGTGCCGCTCGCGTTACATCGAAAACTTCGTGCCGGCGAGACGGTTTCGTTTCGCCCGCACGGCCACTCAATGACCGGTCGCATCGAATCCGGGCAGCTCCGTACCGGCTGGATCTCCCCACGGTCACGCTTCTGAGCCTGACCATCGTTCCGAACAAGGGCGGCTCGTTGTGGCCACTCTTACCTCGCTTCGTATTTTCGCTCAGGCCGCCAGTTAGTTCCGTCACGCCCGGGGAAGCACAGGTGCCGCCCTGAGCACAGAGTGGAGCGAGGGTGTCCGCGCCCATTACCCACGTGCGCTCCCGTACCGACAGATCCGAGCCAACGGCGTAACCATGCTCGGAGGATCAAGGAGACGGACCATGAGCAACGACAGAGCCGAAACGGGCCGTAACACTGGCGCTGCGGCGACGACTGACAAGCAGGCGATCGAACGAGACGCGAACGGCGTCCCGGTGCCTGTGCGCCCCTGGACCTCGGACTTTCTCCTGCCTTCGATCAGGTTCCGTGAGCCCACCGCGCCTGAGAGCAAGGGACCCACTGACTGAGTCAGGTGCCGCACGCTACGCCGTAAAGGACTACGGTGCTGGACCGGCGAAAGCTGGAAACCTGTATTGCGGTGTTACGCGGTGATCAGGAAGGAATGCGATCGCCTTGCTGCCGCGTTCTCAGCAGCCACGTTAGGTTTCCCCGGGCAGACAAACGGTGAACCCGCTTCGCTGCCCGGCCTGGGCCTCGGGCAGCAGAATGGCGCTGCCGGTCGTGGGATCCATGATGGCGTCGAGCTGCCCTGTTTCGAAAGCCCGAAGCTCCGCCGCCCTTTTGACGAGCCGGCGGACCCAGTCCTTGAATGCGGCCTGCGCCTGCAGATCGGCCGGTGTCGGGTCTGGGCTCATTCCAGATCTGCTGCGCTCAATCCGAGCGCCGCCAACACACTGCCCGTGTCATTGAGATTGCCGATAACATTCGAGGTGGGCGCGGGCGACACTTTGGCGAGGCTGGGCGTGACGAGGACGCCATCGGCCAATGCGTCACCGCTGCCGCCGCTCCAGTCCGCGCCACGTATTTTGCGCAGCGTGTTCTCCCGCTCGTCCGAGGACACATGACGTGCCTCATCGTCTGCGGTGTACAGCGCCAGCTCAGCTCGCTGCTTGTCCAGATCGAGTTGCAAGGCCGCTATCCTGGCGGCGAGATCCGCTTCGGCAAACTGCAACTCGCGGCGTTTATGAGTGAATTCGGCCTGACGCTGCCGCTTCTGGGCTCTCTCCTCGGCTTTCTTTTCCCAGCGCAACGTGCCCATCAGCACCTCGCCCCCCCGAGGAGTAGACGTCCGCGAGCGCCGGCCCGGATGCGCTCAACAAGAGCTCGCGGACCTGGTTCGAGTGTCGCGTGCCGCGCGACTTGACGATGGTGAGCGCTCGATTGCGTTCATCGCCACGGACCAGATACGACAGATGGATCCAGGTATCCGCGATCGTGGAGATCTGCAGCTCGGTCGCTTCAACCTGCGGATCATCACCGCCGACGAGCGAGGTGATGACTGCGGTAACACGGTGATCCCGCACCTTGTGAACGAGGCGATTGCCTATAGCACGAGCGGAGCTGAGCGCGCCCGTCCTGGCGATGGCCGATAGCGGATCGATCACCATGCAACGCGGCCGATGCTCGAGAAGCAACGCTGCGATCCGGATCAGGTGCTCTTCCGGGTTGTTCACGTCGGTGCGGCCGCGCAAACGGTAGATCTCGCGCATTTCCGCGCCCGGGTTCTGCAATAGAGCCACCAGCACATCGATTCCGTCGAACACTATCAAGCTGGCGCCGAGCTCGCGTTTCTTGGCCTCGAGAATGGCCAGCATGCCGCTCAGGTCGAAGTCGCCGGACTGTACGACGGCCGGTGAGAGTCGGGCGTCTAGGAAAAACAGTGCATTACTGGCCTTAGTGCCCAGGCCCCAGCCGAACGGGGCGGCATTCGCGCAGATCTCGTCCGGTCCTTCCTCGAAGGCGACAAAAATCCCGGGCTGCTTGCGCTCCCATGCCGCGTTGACCAGGGCTTGCAGAGCGAAGACGGTCTTGCCCGTGCCCGGGCCGCCCATCACCAGGCTCGTCCGATTCCGGGGCAGTCCGCCACGACTGATCTCATCAAACCCCTGGATACCCGTCGCCACCTTGGACGGAAGGCGTTGGGTGCCACTCTTTTCGCAGTCACGCCTACTCCTTTCCGATGCCGCTCAAGCCTGCGCCGCATCCCCCCTTCCCTCTGTGCCGTAGCGCTCATAGCTTGCGCGTGGCCTCGAGACACTGGAGTTGGATGTCACTAGTGACCAACTTCACTCCGTCCACGTCGCTCGCCACCCTCACCCCGACACGGAAGCGCAGTGTGCGCTACCGCGCAAACGGGGCGCGGTTGATTTATACTGCCGGGCATGCCACCCGGTGTGGTAGGTCACGGTAACACACCATGCCAGGCTCCCACGATCCGCAGCAAAACTACCTGCTGGCCGCACTGTCAGCGGCGGAGCGCGAGCGGCTCTACCCGCGCCTGCAGCTCGTCGCGATGCCGCTCGGCAAGGTCTTGTACGAGTCCGGTGACGTTCTGCGTCATGTGTATTTTCCAATCAACTCCATCGTATCGCTTCTCTACGTGCTGGCGGATGGCGCATCGGCGGAGATCTCGGTTGTAGGCAACGAGGGCCTCATCGGGATCGCTTTGTTCATGGGAGGTGAAACCACCCCGAGCCGGGCAATCGTGCAGAGCGCCGGCCACGCTTACCGTTTGATCGGCCAGCACCTCAAGGATGAGTTCCATCGCAACGGCGAGATGCAGCTCTTGCTGCTGCGTTACACGCAGGCGCTGATCACGCAGATGTGCCAGACCGCAGTGTGCAACCGTCATCACTCGGTGGATCAGCAACTGTGCCGCTGGCTGCTGCTCTCCCTCGACCGACTTTCGTCCAATCAATTGACCATGACGCAGGAGCTCATCGCCAATATGCTCGGCGTGCGCCGTGAGGGTGTGACCGAAGCCGCCGGCAAGCTGCACAAGCTCGGCGTGATTCGCTACGCCCGCGGACAAATCACGGTGCTGGACCGGCCAAAGTTGGAAGCGTTGTGTTGCGAGTGTTATGCCGTGGTCAAGAAAGAAAGCGATCGCCTGCTGCCGCGTCCTGACCCGAAGCCGCCGCTCCGCGGGCCTCGAGCGAAGCCGGCCGGCACTGCGTGAGTACTGGATCGCTGCGGATCAGTGTGGCTCTTCCTGCGCGGGGTCGAGGGGATTCACGCAGCGCCGTGCCGCGTCTTCCGCTACCGAGACGCGGCAGGAGGATTGCTGATGACCACCTGGCTCGGTTTCGCTTCAGACACTACTTAAGTTGCATCTGATCCGAGACAGCTTTCACGCCGCCTACGGCCAGCGCCACTCTCACGGCGTCCTGATATCGTCGCGCGAGGTCACGAAGCCGCTCAATTGAACGACGCCCTTGAACGTCTGAACTTTGACTGCAGAGGACTTCAGGCCGGGCTCATTGAAGATGGCCGCCTTCACCTTGGTCGTGATGACGCTGTCATCGACGTACTCGCCGGTCCCCTCGTGCGTCCGCGCGGACGCGCAGCCGAGAGCCGTTGTCAGAAAGACCGTGCAAAAGAGCATGGTTAACGCTTTACTGGAAGACATAAATAACTCAAGGTGGAATGCAAGCCGCGCTATCGCGGTATGCCGCGCCGCACGAGGTTGACAATGAACAGCAGGATGAGCGCTCCCAGCAAGGAAACGAGCAAACCCATTCCGCTAAAGTTACCCTGATTGATGGTCGACGCTCCGAGAAGGGGGCTCAACAACCAGCCGCCCAGGGCCGCGCCGATGATTCCAACCAACACGTTGAGTAGGATTCCCTCTCGGGTCCGCATGATCGTGCTTGCCGCCCATCCGACGAGTCCGCCGACTACGAGCCAGATAATGGCATTCATGATATGACCCTCTGGTTGCCAACTGCATAGACGGTGCGCGCCGTTGAGCCGCCGGGTCTGTACGTCGGCGCACAGTTGAGAAATTACTGTTTCTTTTCCCCGTGCGCCGCACGGGCCCCATAAATGGCGCATACTCCACGTCCTCAGCCAAACGCGAGCTGAGCTGGCCGGCGAATTCTCACTGGCCACATATCAAGGCAAGTTTTATGAATCAATCCAATAGCGTTCGTGCCAACGAAGCCGCCAGGAACGGTAACACCGGACCCGTCAGAAACATCGTCGACACGACGATCGACGCGGGCAAGTTCACAACGTTCGCTGCCGGCATCAAGGCAGCCGGTCTGACGGATGCACTGTCAGCGAAGGGTCCGTTCACGGTCTTTGCACCAACCGACGAGGCATTTGCGAAACTTCCTCCCGGCGCTTGGGACGGACTGCTCAAAGACTCCGCGAAGCTCAAGGCAGTACTGAACTATCACGTCGTGCCAGGTCACTTCATAGCCAGGGAGGTCAAGGCCGGCGAAGTGATGACACTCCAGGGAAGCACGCTGACAGCAGCGCTAGCTTTCGGGGATCTGAGCGTCAATGGGGCCCGCATCACGCAGCGGGATCTTGTCGCGACGAACGGGATCATGCACGCGATCGATGCGGTCATTCTGCCAAAGAACTGGCAACTGCCGGCGCTCGCCGCGTGAGGATCGCTTCAGGGCGTGATTTGTATGTGTGATTGAAGGCCCCGCCAGGGGCCTTCTCTTTGTGAAGTCAAAATTCGCCTGATGCCCGGAGGGCCTGCAAGCTGCACTATGTATGCCAGCGAACAGCCGCACAGCGCGATCTTGGGTACTTTGTTGCTGCCAGTTCCTACAGGATGTACATGACAAACGTGTTGCCACGATGTCGGCGCACGCCGGAGTCCGACCGTGCAGCGAAAGTCCGCAAATCGGTTCACGAGCAGGATACTGCTGAGCGGTGTCGCATTGGCCGCTGGCGCAGCGGCCTGCGCGGGCAACATCGTGGGGATGGCACCCACCTCCAGCAGTCGGCAAATCACGTTCTACGTGAGCCAACCACTCTGGTCTCCCGGCGCGTCGTCGTCCCGCGTGTACGGCTTGCGGATTGAACAGGTGCGGGCCCTGCCGGCCTCACCGCAGTCATCCGTCGTGAGTTCCCTGCGACGCAGCGTGTTGGTCGATCTGCGGATCGTGCCCCATTCGGACATTCGTATTGAATTCGGCAAGCGTGTCATCTGGAATTTCACGCATCAGGCATTTGGGCCGCAATCCAGTCTGTCAATCGGGCTGCCGATCATGAGCGTCAACGTCCCCGACACGCCGCGTCTGCATCCTTGGGATCTCCAGGTATCCGGCCTGAGTTTGATGGCGGGACGCCTCGTCCCAAATGCGCCTGACGGCGGAGGCATCACGGTCGCCGCGGCCGTCATCACGTTACAGTGGACACCGAGTGCCGGTAGACCCGTCACGGCCGTGAGTGGCCTCGCGACTTTGTTGCCGCTGGGCCGCGCATGCGGTCTGTGGACCTGCCCCGTTTCCGCAGCCGGAATTCGCTCTTCATCTTTCGATCATTGACGTTCCCCGTGGGGACTGCGCGAAAGCGCCCGCCCCGCGCGTCATCGCCCAGTCGAGCATGCTTGTCACGACTCCGCCGCCCAGGCTGGCGCCGGTCACGTCATCCAGGTCATACGATGTTCCTTCGAGAATGGCTTCGGCAGCTCGGACGCCACTTCGGACCGCCGGCCCAATGCCCTCCGCCATGTCGCGGGTCGCAAGTCCCGCCGCATCACCTGCGATGAAGGCATTGTCGCGACGAACCACGTCCGCTCGGCCGCGCAGGTAATAGCTGTACCCGGCGGGTTCGCAAACCGCGCCCACGGCGAGGCTGCGCCCCAGCATGCCTGTGAAGATGGACCAGTGATCCTTGATATCCCTGCGTCTGCTCTTCATCCGTTCCGCCATGCCACCGATGCCGACGTTGAGCCAGCCGTTCTGCTTCGGCACGTACCAGGAGTATCCCGGCAGCCCCTTGTCGAAGAACCACAGGTGGCAGTCAGGATCCTTCCACTCGTATTCCAGCTCGTGCTCCAAGGCGACCACCTGTAGCTCACTCATGCGCGGGTTCAACTCGCGGAACAGGGTGCGATAGACCGGACAACGCGTGCCGCCGGCGCCGATCAGATAGCGACAGCGGAACGCATCGTCGATTACGTAGCCGCCCGTCTCCGCGCGAATATTGTGGACATTGTGCTGCACGACCGGCGCGCCCGAGCGCTCGAGCAGCCATGCGTCGAACTCGAAACGCCGAATGGAATGTTGCACGCACGGCGCCCGCAGGTGCAGCCCCTTCAAATGGACATGCAGCCGACTGAAGGTCAGGAATCGATGCGGATACGAGGCGATGTCGATCTGGAGATCGCGAACGACTTCCGGCGTTATCCAGCCTGCGCAGAGCTTCAACCGCGGAAAGCGTTCCCTGTCCAGCACCAGTACATCCGCACCCCCGCGCGTCAACTTCCACGCCGCTGAAGAGCCGGCAGGTCCGCCGCCCACAATGAGGACGTCATATGACCGCATGGACTGGAGCTGCGGCACGGGAGCCGCGGTAGCGGTAACGGCCCCAGCGGGGAGCGGTGACGTCCCCAGCGGGGACTTTACCGATCAGCGGGAGTAGAGATGCTCGCGGGTCCATGCGACGTCGTTGCTGTCGTGGGGCGCGAAGAGGACCTGGAAAAGCTGCAGCGAGCCCGTGGTGAACGCAGCGATCGAGCCTGAGAGATAGAGCCGCCACATGCGCACAAACCTCTCGTCGAACATCTCGCAAACGCGGTCGCGCGCGGCTTCATACAGGTCAAGCCAGTGCCGCAGCGTCTGCGCATAATGCAGGCGAAGGTTCTCGACGTCGAGAACGGAGAGGCCCCAGGGCTCAAAGATACGCATCATCTCGCCGAGAGACGGAGGGTAGGCGCCTGGAAAGATGCGCTTCTCGATCCAGGGGTTCAGTGGCCGTGGCAGGTTGCAGCCAATCGAGTGGATGAGCCCGCGCCCGCGGCTGCCCAGGCTCTGATGCGCGACGCGGCCGAGCGTCGGGTAATTGTCGGGACCCACGTGCTCCAGCATGCCGATCGACACGAAGGCGTCATACCGGCCCGAAATACTACGATAATCGTCCTCGACATACTCCACCAGCGAGGCCAGGCCCTCTCGCTTGGCGCGCTCGCGCGCATAGACGATCTGCTCGTGAGAGATGTTGAAAGCCCGCACTCTGACTCCGTAATGGCGCGCCATGTGCAGCGCCAGCGTGCCCCAGCCACATCCGGCTTCGACCACGCTCTCACCGGCGTTGAGGCGAAGCTTGCGGCAAACGTGGTGCATCTTGGCCATCTGCGCCTCATCCAGGGTGGCGGATGGCGTTGGGTAATACGCGCAGGTGTAGGCCATCGTGTTGCCCAGCCAGAGCGAGTAGAAAGCATTACCGATGTCGTAATGGTGCTGTATGTTGTCGCGCGAACCGGCCAACGAATTGATGCGCGGACGATGCAGCAAGTCGAGCACTCGACGGAGCGTGGAGGGCTGTCTCGGGCTCCCGAGGCTCGCTCGATAAACCGCCTCGAGCATGCGGACCAGGTCACCCTCTATGGTGATGCGACCATCGCTGTAGGCATCGCCAAAGCGCACTTGAGGATCGACCAGGATCCCCAACAGCGTCGCCCGATCGGCGATGCTCACACGCGCCACGGGCTCGGTCGCCCCCGTCGACACCCGCTCGCCGGTCCATAGCACAAACTCCAGCGGCGGCGCCCCCTGACGCGCGAGCAGTCGCAACAGGAGCCGCGCCTCAACGGAGCGGCCCCCGGGGTTGGCCGATGCCGGTGCAACGGAGTCGGAGACCGGAGTGACCGGACGGTCGTCCGCTCCAGTGGTGTGACCTGGCCCGGATGCCAGGGTCTTGTCGCAGGCGTTCACCGCGTTTCTCCCTCCATCTATAGCGTCTAATCTAGCATGGAGTGCGGCCGGCGCCATAAGGCTGGATGCGCATCCGACCCAACTCGGTCCAGGGCGTCCCGCCTCATGAACAGCATGACCTCGCTTTGCCTGGCGACACCCAGTGTCAGACCGCGGGCGTCAATCTGCGCCTTTTTAAGCGCGAAAGATGGGGCGCTTGCAATCAGGTCCAACGTTGTCAGCTCGGCGATCGGCAGCAAACATGGATGGACGAGTCGCAGGCGCGGCCCCTCCGTGCGGTACCGAACAGACCAGCGGCAGTCCGTTGGGCTCAATGTGTGGGCATCTCAGGTATGAGACGCCGGCATGTCCAAGCGTGCTTCGTTACCGCCGAACTCTGACATCCCGGAGCCCTTGTCTATTCGGCGACGCGCGATTCTCATCGCTGCACTGGCCGGGGCAGTCAGTTGCGCTTTCCCTCACGTCGCTCCCGCGGTGACAGCAACCGGTTTGGCGTCGGCTGGCAATCGGCGATTCTCGGTCCTGTACAAGGGTCACAGGATCGGCGCCCACACGGTCCTCTATTCGTCGGAAAGCGGGGACACGCGAGTCAACACCGAGATCCATCTCGCAATGAAGATAGCCTTTTTTACTGTGTTCGCCTTCAGTCACCGCTCTGAAGAGACCTGGCGCGATGGGCATCTGATATTGTTGAGAAGCAAAACCGTCGAGCATGGCGCATCCCTCTGCGTTGAAGGCGCGCAGACGCCTGATGGATTTCGCGTGGTGAGCGAAGGCGGTCCGTTTATCGCTCCCACCACAACCTTGACGTCCAATAGTCTATGGACCCCGGCCGTGATGGAACAGGACACGGTGGTCGACGCGCAGCATGGTGGCATCATCGGTGTCAACGCACGCAAGTTTTCAGATGAGGATATGGTGATCGGCGACCGCCAGGTTCGTGCCACGCGCTATACGTTTATCACGCCCTATCTCGCCGGCAGCATCTGGTATGACAAGGAAAACCTTTGGGTACGTGGCGAGTTCGAACGGGACGGTTCGAAAATCCAGTATCAGCTCGACACATAAGGCCTCCCAAGGGACAGCGGCGGGGGAACCGCTTATGATTAAGGTGTCGCTGCCAGGAGCTCATCTCCAACATGCTCGGCGTTCGGCGCGAAGGCGTTACGGACGCGGCGGGAAAGCTTCAGAAGCTCGGGGTCATCCGCTACACCCGCGGTCAGATCGAAATATTGGACCGGCCCGGACTGGAACAGATGTGTTGCGAGTGTTATGCCGTGGTCAGGAGCGAAACCGATCGCCTGCCACCCATTGCGAAGCTGCCGGGCGTTGACCTGGCAGCCTCCTAGCGCCAAGGACTACTGTGGCGGCGGTACGCGGAAATCGCTACCGTGACCAGGATATGTGCCACGCCGAGACATGAATACCCCAGTGCCGAAGAGTCCCGGACCGAGCCGGGCGGCCCTGACACGAATCGTGGGCCTTGGAGCCTCCGCCGGTGGTCTCGGGGCGCTCGAGCAATTTCTCGCCCACGTGCCCAAGGCGAGCGGCTTGACGTACGTGGTCGTCCAGCACCTCGACCCCACGCACAAGGCCATGCTGACCGAGCTGCTGCAGCGGACGACCGCGATGACGGTGCGCGAAGCGACGGCATCAATGCTCGTCGAGCCCGACGTGGTGTATGTCATCCCGCCGAACAGCGAGCTCACCGTGGTCTTCTTTTTGTAGGGCCAATCAGCTCGAATTTCGACTATACGACTTTCTTCGTCATGCTGTGGGTGTTCGACTGCTGGGATCCAGCGCGTGCCGCGTTGTTCCAGACTGGCTGGTTCGTCGAGTCGTTGATGACACAGACGCTCATCATCCACGTCATTCGCACCAATAAGATACCCATTCTGCAGAGCAGAGCGAGTTGCTCTCTGGCACTCACGACAATCTCGGTCATAGCCTTTGGCGTGTGGCTACCGTATTCCCCCGTGGCCTCCGCGCTGGGCTTTACGCACCTGCCGCGCTTGTACTGGCCGATCCTGCTGCTGACGCTACTCGCCTACATGGGCCTTACGCAGATCATCAAAGCGTGGCTGCTGCGCAGGAAATGGATCTGAACGACTCGAGCGGGGTGACTGAAACGACGCCCCGCATTGGTACGGTGGCGCACGGAGCATTCGAAGCCGATCCGTTAGCCTGTGACTGCGATCCATCATCCCCAAGCTGACAATGGGTCGGCGTGACTGCCGCTCACAACCCAGGCCGCCGATCCCTCGCTCGCAAAGGCAGGTCGGAAAATGCGCTCAGCAATTGTCATCGCCTGCATACTCCTCGGCGCGTACGCTCCCGCCAGCGCCCAGGTCAGAATTGGAATCAACCTGTCGCTCTACCCCGAACTGGTCCAGGTACCGGGCTACCCGGTCTACTACGCCCCGCAGGTCGACTCGAACTACTTTTTCTACGACGGCCTGTACTGGGTTTACGCGCAGGATAACTGGTACTCGAGTTCCTGGTACGACGGGCCGTGGGACAGGGTGCCCCCCGAGTTGGTGCCGTTGTTTGTGTTGCGAGTCCCTGTTCGCTACTACCGGCAGCCGCCTCCGTACTTTCGCGGGTGGGGTTACGATGCACCGCCCCGCTGGGGTGAGCATTGGGGTCGTGATTGGGAACAGCGCCGTGGTGGTTGGGACCATTGGGATCGCGCCTCCGCTCCTGCTCCGGCTCCGCTGCCAGCGTACCAGGGCGAGTACCGAGGGGATCGCTACCCCCGTGCCGATCAGCAACGGGCCCTGCGGAGCCAGAACTACCATTACCAGCCTCGCGAGGCGATGGTTCGCCAGCAGTACCCACAACGGATTGCACAGGCGGGGGAGCCGGCACGGCGCCAGCCGCAGGCCGAGCGTGACCGGCGAGGTGCGCCCCCGCCGGATATCCGTAGCGGTAACGGGCGGGCGTCCGAAGGCGCGGTTGCGGCCGGACGGCCGGAATCGCGGTCGCCCTCTGACGGCCGAGCAGCCGACGAAACGCGACGATCCCAGGGCGAACGCGGGGCGTCGCCGCAGCCCTCCAGTCCGGGTGTTGTTAGAGACAGGCGGCCCGAGCAAGGATCCCCGTCACACGAGTCGCCGCGGTCGCCCGAGCGACAAACCGACCGGCCACCGGCAAACGCCGCGCCGACGCAGGGACCGAAAAAGAATCCGGATCACGATCGCGATCACTGACGCTCCCGCGAACGCAAAGGCAACACACGCGGAATGAAATTGCTCGGCCTACGCGGTTGGCCGCACGGTGTTCATGCCTGCACCGCCGTTTTCTTGGCTGAAGGGACTTGTTGCCTGGTGTCCTTTACGTCGAGCAATTCATCGAAAAGGACGCGGTAATGCACAACTGCTTTACGTAGCTCCTCGGTGTCCGCTTCACCGCGCTCATCGCGCACCACGATCGCCCGCGCCGCGCGATAGTGCTCCACGACAGTAGGGTGATCGACTGAGATGTCGGCCGCACGCCGTTCGAAATCGCCCATGGGGTAGCCACGCTTGAGCATCAGCTCACGAACCAACTGGTCCGCCTGGATGACGACCCCTTTGGGGTTGTCGACGAAGCGGCCCTGCAAAGCATTCCAAGCCTGGCTGAACCTGGCGGCCTCGGCAGGCGCCAACGGTGTGATACTGAGGTGGTCAACGCGCGTTTCGCGCGCCTTGAGCTCCGATTCAGCTTTTGTTCGTCCTCCGAGCTCACCGACAGTTCGGCCGTACTCCGGACCGAACCGGTGCTGAAGCCTCGCGGATTGCTTTTTCTTTTGGGAGAGAAGCCATGCCGCAACTGCGAGCAATGCAACGACCACAACACCGGCAACAATGATCCATTGCAGGGGAATCGTATTCATGTGTATGTCCTATGGTGCTTGACCGCGAACAAACTGTTTGTACGGGCTTTGCGACTATTTCAGATGGAAGTTGCCATCGCCGAACAGTCCCAGGAGACCGACAATGATGAGATAGATCGCGACGATATAGTTCAGCAGTCGCGGCATCACGAGGATAAAGATGCCAGCGAGCAGCGACACGATCGGGCCGATCGTCAGATGGAGATTCATGGATACCTCGCGACGGGATCGTAGGGGGCCGACGCCGTTAGGACAGCCTCTGCATCAGACATCTGGATTTCACGAGACGGGACGTTAGACGCTCGGCGAAACGTGATCTGTACGTCCGCGCACATTGGTAGATCACTCCGCCTGCTCGCTCGCGCGCACGTTCATGTCGGGCTGGAAGAACTGATGGTTGCTGCGCCCACCTGCCTTGGCGTTGAACAGTGCAAGGTCCGCGCTCCTCAAGAGTGTCTCGGCATCCGTACCGTCATCGGGGTATACGCCGATGCCAACGCTCGCCGTGACATGCAGATCCTGATGCTCGATGAGATGAGGTGTGCCCAGAGCCGCGAGTATCTTGTCGGCACTCAGGGCAGCGTCTTCGGTGTGGGCCACCTCCGAGAGGAGTATCACGAATTCATCTCCACCGTAACGGCTGACAGTATCCGAGCTGCGTACGCAAGCCACCAGGCGTCGAGCAATCGACTTTAGAAGCTGATCGCCGCTCGCATGACCGAGGGTGTCGTTGATGTGCTTGAAGCGATCCACATCCACGAACAGCAGTGCCAGTGATGTGCGATGACGATGCGCGGACGCGATCGCCTGCGTCAAGCGGTCGTTCAGCAACATGCGGTTGGGCAACCCGGTGAGAAAATCGTGTTGTGCCAGATAAGACATCCTGAGCGACATCGCGCGCGCCGCACCCACGTCGTGGAAAACGATCACAGCGCCAATCACCCGACCGCGCCGGTCGCGGATAGGGGCAGCCGTATCCTCGATCGCCGATTCATACCCGTCGCGGCGGATCAGGAGGCAATTCGCGCTCAGGCCGACCGTCTTGTTGTGCAGGATCGCCATCGCCAGGGGATTCAGAGCGGGCTCGCGGCTGTCGCCATCGACGAGCCGCAGCACTTCCCGCAGCGGGCGTCCGGATGCTTCCTGCCGCGACCAGCCCGTCATGCTTTCGGCAACCGGATTGAGATAGGTGATGTCGCCTGCGACGTCGGTGCTGAGGACCGCATCCCCGATTGAAGCAAGCGTGATCTGCGCACGCCCACTCTCGAGGGACAACGCCTCGGCGTTGGCGGACCGATCGAGCATATTGGCCAGAGCCTTCGACATTGAATAGCCATCGAGGCGCTCTTCCAACAGATAATCTTGCGCTCCGCGCTGGACCGCGAGCCTCGCGAGATTCTGGTCGCACAAGCGGCTCAAGACCAGGATGGGAACGTCCGGTCGCGCGCGGAACAGCGTGTCGAAGGTCTCGATTCCCTGGCTATCGGGGAGGGAAAGGCCGACCACGATCGCTGCGATTTCTTCCCCCTGTGGGTCGCCCAGTCGTTCGAGAGCGACCGCGCATCGAGTGACCCATTCGACTTTGAACGGACCGTCGCGTGAGTTGATCAGTGATCGTCGAACGGCCTTGGCTTCCGCAGGGTCCGCAAGGATGAGAAGTATGTTCCGGGCCATAGTGCTCCCTGCACATATCACCGTGGGGTCCGCGTAAGAGTATGCCGAGCGCCCTGAGGGTCTGTACGGTGGCGCACACGGTTCTCGGCCTGTCAGAAACCGACCAACACGGCAGACACCGCCGCGTCCACGTCCGCATGACATGCGGCGCAGACACTGGGCACTTCAGGTTTCCCTGGGCAGGCGAACGGTGAACTCGCTTCCCTGTCCGAGTCCGGCGCTCGCACCGGTCACGCATCCCCCGTGCGATTCGACGAGATTGCGAACCAACGCCAGCCCGATGCCGAGACCCGATTGAGAGCGTGGTGCTGCTTCATTTGCCTGCTTGAAAAGTTCGAATAGGTGTGGGAGCGCCTCCGGCGCGATACCGATCCCGGAGTCTCGGATGCGAACGATGGCCTGACCGTCTCGCACGTGCATCCATACCGCCAGCTCGCCTCCCGTGTCCGTGTACTTCGAGGCATTGGCGAGGAGGTTCACGAACACCTGCTCCAGGCGCCCGGGGTCGGCTTGCAGCCACACCGGGGCGTCTGGCAATGCGGTGGTCAGCCGGTGATTGCGCTGTTTGATGTCCGACTCGAGCGTCTCGATTGCGTTATTCACAACGTCGCGTAGGTCTATCCGTTCGCGCTGCAGGTGCAGGCGTCCGTTCGTGATCCGGGATACGTCCAGAAGGTCATCGAGGAGTTGGGACATTCGGCGGACCTGCCGTTCGATCATTGCTTTGATCTTCTGCAGCGCGGGGGTGTCCTCCGTCTGATGACTCAGTAGATGGATCCCATTGTGGATTGATGCGAGCGGGTTCCGCAGCTCATGGCCGAGCATCGCCAAAAACTCATCCTTGCGGCGATTGGCGATAGCCAACTCCTGCATTCGCGATAGCGCCTGGCGCGGCGTGTACGACGTGTTACCTCGGACAGCGCTGTCGATCGCTTTGGCGTGGCCGGGGGGGGGGATGTTGTGGACGTTCTTGCCATTGATCCGCGGCCCCGTCTTCTGTACGACGAATGGCAGGTTCTCAAGGACCCTCCCGCTCTCGGCATCGACGATGAGAATGCCGTCCTCTGCGAGGGGCAGTCGGGGAAAGCGCGGTTCGGAAGCGAGCATCGCCGCGCCCGAGTCGGGTTCGATGGGGCTACCGATGAACAGGATCCCGGTGGCCTGTTCGTCGTCAAGGCCGTCAATCGGCGCGCCCTTGTAAATCCCGCGTATCCACTCTGTCACATCTCTCATAGACCCTCCCGTTGTGATACTGGCTCGTCAGTCAGGTCCTGGCGAGGAGCCCTGCCCCGCGAAAGCCCTCCCCCTCGCATCGTGTCGCAAGCTGCACCGGCACCAGCAATCCTTCTGTGCGTTGGCGCGCATAACGTATCCAACCGGTCTGGTGACCCCAGGTCGTCCCGTCGGTCAATGCTGGTCGGAAACACGACATTGGCGATGGTTCCACTGCGCTCCAGCAGCAACCGGTGTCAACACGGGCTGCGCCGAACGATAGCGGATCTCGCCGGGATGCTGTCTGAAGAGCACCATCACTCCAGCCGAGTAGCACAAATGGCGTGTGCCGTCGCGCGGACCTGTCAGCTCACTCACACCGTGGTAGATCACAAGCCAGCCGTGCCGGGTCAGGATGGGAGGAGTACCCGCGCCAACTTTCAACCGAGCCCAGGGGGCAACCGGGGCCGCCAGAAAGTGATGCGAATTGAACAAGCCCAGCTGTTGAATTTCGGCGCTGTTAGTCGGCATTGGGCAGTAGGAGATCCAGATGCTTTCATGGTCGAGATCCACATCGCGCGGGCCGTGGTGGCGCGCGGTTTCTTCAGGCCCGGTGCCTGGAAAGAGAGGGCGATGAAGCAAGCCCATCTCCATTTTTCCCGCATGATTCGCAATCGCGACGGGGAAGACACTGGCATCCTTGTTGCCCACATGGACGAAGTCGATTCCATGATAGGGAGCAAAGGCCGCAAGTCCCAGTCTCGTCCAGCGGAACAAGTCGTCTGAAATGGCAAACGCGATTTTCGGACCCACGGACGAAAGCGTAGCGTACGTCATCACATAGCTCCGGAGCGGTTCCACGAACGTGACGCGCGGATCTTCGCAGCCGCCACCGCCGTCAGGATTGTCGCGGTACAGACCGCGCTATGGCTACGTCAAAGTACGTGCAGCTAGCAGCGTCGTCTGTTCGGTAGAAGACAAAACGCCGATAAGCGCAAGGCGCCTAGCGCGAGGCGGATCTCACATCCGGGAAGCGAGCCGTAGGCTCAGATCGTCGACCGCGCACAGCCATGTCCGGCTCGAAGACCTGCTGCTTGTTGCCCCCTTGGGCCTTGGCGTGGAATAGCGCAGCGTCGGCATTTTTCAAGAGCGTCTCGGCATCCCTACCATCACCGGGGTACACGCTGATACCGATGCTCACCGTGACATGTAGATCTTGCTGCTCGATGCGATGAGGCGCGCTCAGCACAGCGAGGGTCTTGTCGCCACTCAAGGCAGCGTCCTCGGCGCGAGCCACCTCCGAGAGCAGTACCACGAATTCATCCCCACCGAGACGACTGACGGTGTCCGCGCTGCGCACGCAAGCCACCAGACGTCGCGCGATAGACTGGAGAAGCTGATCGCCGATCGCGTGGCCGAGAGAATCGTTGACATGTTTGAAGTCATCCACGTCCACGAATAGCACCGCGAGCAATGAGTGATGACGGTTCGCCAACGCTGTCGCTTGCCTCAGCCGGTCATTCAGCAACATGCGGTTAGGCAACTCGGTGAGAAAATCGTGTTGCGCCAGATAGGACATGCGAAGCGACATCGCACGCGCCTTGCTCACGTCATGGAAAACGATCACGGCGCCGGTCACTCGCCCGCGCCGGTCGTGAATCGGGGCGGCAGTATCCTCGATGGCGGATTCATACCCATCGCGGCGGATCAAGACACAATGCTGGCTCAAGCCGACCGTCTTGTTGTGGAGGATCGCCATCGCGAGCGGGTTGACAGCCGGCTCGCGGGTATCACCGTCTATGAGCCGCATGACTTTCGGCAGCGGCCGTCCATAAGCTTCGGACCGCGACCAACCCGTCGTGCTCTCGGCGACCGGATTGAGATAGGTGATGTTGCCTGTAACGACAAGGATTTTACGAGACATCGTCTCCTCGCGAACCTCGCTGCAGGCTCGCGTAAGGATGCGCCGAGTTCAGTGGGCGTCTGTGCGTTAGCGTACACAGGAGTCAACCCTAGCGCCTACGGCAAGGCGAATGTCGCATGCGCGCTGATCGCTCGCTGACCCACGCGTCGTCGACCGCGCCAACTCAACGGGCTCATGTGCGCTAGCGTACAGATCCGGCCACACCCCGGGCCAGCATAATCGCGCGTGAAAGGATCGTGGCCACCGTCCTCCCGAATGCGGGCAGGCAGCGGCACCTGAGACTTGAAAGCCGTAACCATGCCACAGCATTACCCCTATGGCCTGATCCAGCTCCCCGTTTGGGGCTACGCGGTGGTTACATTCGCGATGGTACAGGTCCTATTCCTTGCAGTGACCTTGTATCTGCACCGCGATCAGTCGCATGGCGGCCTCGTACTCCATCCAGCGCTGCGGCACTTCTTCCGATTCTGGCTGTGGTTCTCCGCAGCCACTGTGACTCGGCAATGGGTTGCGGTACACCGCCGACACCACGCGTTTGCCGATCGGCCCGGAGACCCTCACAGTCCAGTGGTGCTGGGCCTGAGGCGAGTGCTATTGCAGGGCTATGAGCTTTACGCGGCAGCAGCGCAGGATCCGAAGATTCTTGCGAATTATGGACGCGGCACACCGGAGGACTGGCTGGAGCGCAACCTTTACGGCCGCTTTCCCGTGGCGGGCATTTCAGTCTTCATTACCTTGCAAGGGGTGTTGTTTGGTGTACCGGCCATCACGATGGTTTCCATACAACTCATTGCGCAACCCCTGTTTGCCGCCGGTGTCATCAACGGGCTCGGCCACCACCTCGGCTACCGAAGCTTTGAAGTGCCGAACTCCGCAACCAACATCGTGCCCTGGGGACTGCTGATTGGCGGGGAGGAGTTGCACAACAACCATCATGCGTTTCCCGCGTCACCGCGCTTTTCCGTGCAGCCCTGGGAAATCGACGTGGGCTGGCTGTTCATCTGTCTGTTTCGCCGCCTTGGCCTCGCACGCGTTAGAAGTCTCGCACCGTCACCGAACATCGTGCGCGGCCGCGTCAGCATGGATGGTGACACGGTGAAGGCGCTGTTCACCAGTCGCCTACACGTACTGCGTGACTACCGCCGCCGTGTCATACGGCCGGTGTTTCGAGACCTGTCGAAGTACCCAACCGTGGCGCCGCTCGCGCCGAGTGACTCGCAATTGCTCCTCCGGCATCCAGAACTGCTCGACCCGCAGTGCCGCCGGAAGTTAGGCGAACTGATGGACCGATACGAAGTCCTGCGAACTGTGATCGAATTCCGAGATCGCTTGCAGCGCATGTGGGACGAGATGTCCGCGAGCCCTGAGCGCAGGTTGGAGCAACTGCGTGCGTTGTGCGCAGACGCCGAAGCAAGCCACATCCTCGCGCTCAGGCGTTTTGCGCAGCGCCTGCGGACCTATGCGCCGTCGGGCGAATCCGCTTGAACTGTTAGTCGGTGCTGCTGGGAAAACGACGGCGGATCGTCGCGCCGCCCCGCGCTGCCGCGAGGAAGTCGGAAGATACGCGGCAGTTGATCCGTGTTGGTAACACGCCGCGCGATCGATGAGACTAAGTGTGCTAGGGAACCGACGAGCCAACCCTTCGACGCGTAGCTTAGATGCTACAGCGTGAATGGTTACACGCGACTTTGGCCACACTTCA
>Ga0268266_10001318_pt1 | contig 30133 bp, 26 predicted proteins | sample KBSS13metaG_FD_190356 | JGI IMG/M metagenome (GOLD analysis project Ga0268266, IMG submission 190356) | Switchgrass rhizosphere microbial communities from Kellogg Biological Station, Michigan, USA - KBS S1-3 metaG (SPAdes) (version 2) | ecosystem: Host-associated > Plants > Roots > Rhizosphere... | reverse complement strand
CGCTGCTCTGGCAGCACCTGTTCTGGTTCTTCGGCCACCCCGAGGTCTACATCATCTTCATCCCGGCGACCGGGATCGTGTCGACGATCCTTGCCCCGTTCACCCGCCGCGAGGTGTTCGGCTACATGGCGCTCGTGCTGTCGCTGGTGGCCACCGGCTTCATCGGCTTCGGCCTCTGGGTGCACCACATGTTCGCCACCGGCCTGCCGCAACTGGGCCTGAGCTTCTTCACCGCCGCGAGCATCATGATCGCGATCCCCAGCGGCACCCAGATGTTCTGCTGGATCGCCACCCTCTGGGGGGGGAAGCTCCGCTTCAAGACGCCGCTGCTCTATGTCCTGGCCTTCATCTTCACTTTCATGATCGGCGGCCTGACCGGCGTCATGCTCGCCGCCGTGCCGTTCAACACCCAGGTGCACGACACCTACTTCGTGGTCGCCCACTTCCATTACGTGCTGATCGGCGGCTCCGTCTTCCCGCTGCTCGGCGGCCTCTTCTACTGGTTCCCGAAGATGACCGGGCGGATGCTCTCCGAAGGTTTGGGAAAGGTTTCTTTCGCGCTGGTCTTCCTCGGCTTCCAGGTCACTTTCTTCCCGCAGCACATCCTGGGCTTCGAGGGGATGCCGCGCCGGGTCTACACCTACCTGCCGGAGACCGGCTGGGGGGATCTGAACCTGCTCTCCACGGTCGGCGCGTTCATCCTCGGATTGGGCGTGCTGGTCTTCGTCGGCAACCTGCTGATCAGCATGGTGAGCGGCGCGCCCGCCGGGGACGACCCCTGGGAATCGGACACCCTGGAGTGGTCGACCTCCTCGCCGCCGCCCCCCTATAACTTCCAGTACCTGCCGGTGGTCGGCGCCCGCGCGCCGCTCTGGCACCGCGGCGAGGATCAGCCGGTGGTGACTGGCCTGCGCAGCGACCGCCGGGAGTTCCTGATGACCGGCATGCTCGACGCCGAGCCGGACCACCGGCAGGTCTCCCCCGGCCCCACGATCTGGCCCTTCTTCCTGTCTCTCGGCGTGGGGATCACCTTCATCGTCGGCATCTTCACCCCCTGGGGGCTGCCGATCGGCGCGGTGCCGTGCGCGATCTCGCTGATCGCCTGGTTTTGGCCGCGGGGGGATCAGGGGCACCAGATTCTCAAGGAGAAGAAGTCATGAGACAGCGGCCGGTCCTCGACGTCTCCGGTCTGCCCACGACCGCCTTCGGCCACCGGGACCCGCTCTGGTGGGGCCTGGTGGGGCTGATGAGCATCGAGGGGACGATGTTCGCCATCATGGCGGCGAGCTACTTCTACCTGCGCGGCGGCGCCCATCTCTGGCCGCCGGCCGGGACGCTCCACCCGGGGGTGGGGATCACCACGCTCAACCTCGCGATCCTGCTGGTCAGCATCGTCCCCATGCACCTCGCCGCCCAGGCGGCGGAGCGCGAGGACCTGCCGAGGATCCGCCTTTGGCTGATCGTGTCGACCGTCCTGATGACCGCTTTCCTGGCGCTCCGGTTCGTGATCCTGCACCGCCTCACCTTCCGCTGGGACAGCCACGCCTATGGCTCGCTGGTCTGGACCACGGCGGGGCTCCACACCCTGCACGTCGTCACCGGCATCTGCGAGAACCTGCTGTTCATCACCCTGCTGACCCGGGGGCCGGTCGAGGACAAGCACATGGACGACCTGCGCCTGAACAGCATGTACTGGTACTTCGTGGCGGCCTGCTGGGTGCCGTTCTATTGCATCTTCTTCCTGGACCCGGGGCTGCTGGGCGCCTCCGCGGGTTGAAAAGGTTTTTGCGATGACCGACCGCACCAATGAGCTGAAGGAGAACCGCCCCGAGCGCCACGACGTCCTGCTCTGGATCCCGGTGCTCGCCGGGCCGGTCGCCTGGATCCTGGCCGAGCAGCTCAGCTACATGCTGACCCCCACCGCCTGCTGGAACGGGCAGCACTTCATGCTCCACCTCGTCCCGCTGGGGACCCTGCTGATCGCCGCCGCCGGCGCTCTGTTCGCCCGCAACCGGATGCGGCGGGAGCCGGAGGGATCGACCGAGAGCGGAGACCCGAAGATGTCGCGCAGCCGGTTCATGGCCCTCTACGGATTCTGGGCCTGCGTGGGGTTCGCGCTGGTCATCGTGGCGACCGAGGTGCCCAACCTGGTGCTCAGGGCGTGCGACTGATGGCTCTCCTGTTTCTCCACGGGGATCTCCACCTCGACGCCCACACCGTCCTCTCCTGGTGGAGCTGGGACCCGTTCACCGTCATGCTCCTCGCGCTCTCGGGCCTCCTTTACACGGTGGGGCTGGCGCGGCTCTGGCGGCGGGCGGGGGTGGGGCAGGGGATCCGGCGCTGGGAGGCGGGGTGCTTCGCCGCCGGCTGGCTGGCGCTGTTCGTGGCGCTGGTCTCGCCGGTCGACGCGCTGGGGGACATCCTGTTCTCGGCCCACATGGCGCAGCACGAGCTGCTGATCCTGGTCGCCGCCCCCCTGATGGTGCTCGGCCGGCCGCTGGCGCCCTTCCTCTGGGCGCTGCCGCGCGAGTCGCGGGAGACGGCGGGGCGGTGGTCCCAGGCGCCGGCCTTCGCCGCCTGCTGGCGTTTTCTGACCGCGCCGCTCGCCGTCTTCCTGATCCACGGCCTGGCGCTCTGGATCTGGCACCTGCCGGCCCTCTACCAGGCGACGCTCGGCGACGACTTCATCCACGCCCTCCAGCACCTGAGCTTCTTCCTCAGCGCCTCCCTCTTCTGGTGGACGCTGATCCACGGCCGCTTCGGCCGGCTCGGCTACGGGGCGGCCGTGCTCTACGTCTTCGTCACCTCGCTGCACAGCGGCCTGCTGGGGGCGCTCCTGACGTTCGCCCCTCATTTGTGGTATCCCATCTACGAGGCGCGGACGAGCCGGTGGGGGCTCTCGCCGCTGGAAGACCAGCAGCTCGCCGGTCTCATCATGTGGATTCCCGCCGGCGTCCTCTTCATCCTCCTGGGTCTCGGGCTGTTCGCGGCCTGGCTGGGGGAGGCGGAGCGACGGGTGGCGCACACCCGGAGCGAGACGCTGCTGCGAACGCTCGAAGGAGGGACGGGACATGGGGGTTGAAGGAATCAAGAGGAAGGCGCTCGCCGCGGCCGGGCTGGCCGTGGCGCTCATCCTGCCGTACGGGTGCGGCAAGAGCGCGTCGGAAGACATCCAGAAGAAGGCGGCGGCGATGACCGGCGGCGAGCCGTCGCGCGGCCCGGACGCCATCCGGCGCTACGGCTGCGCCACCTGCCACGCCATCCCCGGCATCGATGGGGCCCGCGGGCAGGTCGGCCCCTCGCTGGAAGGGATCGCCAGCCGCACCTATCTGGCCGGCAAGCTGCCCAACCAGCCGGAGAACCTGATCAAATGGATTCGCGAGCCGCAGGAGGTCTCGCCGGGCACGGCGATGCCGCAGTTGGGCGTCACCGAGCAGGACGGCAAGGACATCGCGGCCTACCTCTACACCCTGCGCGGCAAATGACGAACCGGAGAGATTTCCTGCGCGGCCTGCTGGCGGCGGGAGCGCTCGCCGGCGCCGGCGCGGAGGAGGCTCTGGCCGCCAAGCCGCGGCCCCGGCAGCGCTCCGAGTCTCCACCGACGCCTTCGATGCGCCAGATCCCGATCGCGCTCCGGCTCGATCCCGAGACCGCCGCCGGTCGGGGTGCGCGGATGGGCCTGGAAGAGGCGCAGCGGGCCGGGGAGCTCCTCAAGCTTCAGTTCCAGGAGGCTCCCACCTCCGACTACGCTACCGTCGGGCTGGTCCCCCCGAAGCAGGAGCCGCCGGGGCTGTTCCTCACGGTGGGCCCGCTGCTGAAGCAAGGCGAGGAGCCGCGGCCGCGCGTCTACTCGGTCTCCGCCACCCTGGAGTTCCGGCGGCAGGCGCTCGCCCGGCATCCGGACCGCAACGATCTCCACGTCGTGGACTGGCACCAGGACCTCAAGAAGTTCGGCGCCGACGCCCTCAATCTCCGCTTCTCCCGCCGCTTCGAGCAGCCGATGGACGAGGCGGCCTGGCGCGGCTGGATGGCGGTGAAGCTGATCACCGAGCTGGCGCTACGGTATCCGGATGCGGTCGCCGCGGACAAGATCGAGGAGCTGAGCCTCGACGGCCACAAGGGGATGCCGCTGCGGTTCGATCCGCGAAGCCATCACCTGATCCAGCCGGTCTATCTGGTGGATGCCGGGGAGAAGGTGGTGGAGGAGGTGGCTCCGGAGTGGACGGAGTGAGGAGTGGATTTCGGATTTTTGCCCCGCAAGGGGCAAAGGCATGTAGCCTGGGGCGTCAGCCCCAGGTAACGGATTCCACGATAATTCCAGAGCCCCGAAGGGGCGACGGCATTCTTCCCCGGAGCGATGATCCGCCGTCGCCCCTTCGGGGCTCTGGAATTCGTTGTGCCTCCCTTTCCTGGGGCTCACGCCCCAGGCTACATGCCTTTGCCCCTTGCGGGGCAAGAACCCTTCTCCTCCTCTTCTTCCTCGCGCTGCCCCTCGCCGCCGCCCCGCTCGCCTACGTCACCAACGAGCTGGCCGGCACGGTCACCATCTTCGACACCGCCACCAACAAGGTCGTCTCGACCGTCACCACCGGCGCCCGGCCGCGCGGCCTCCAGCTCACCGCGGACGGCAAACGGCTCTACGTGGCGCTGAGCGACATCGGCCGGACCACCAAGAGCTCCGCGGACGCCATCGTGGCCGTCGACGCCGCCACCTTCAGGCCGGTCGCCCGCTTCGACGCCGGCAGCGATCCCGAGCGGTTCGTGGTCACCCGCGACCGTCTCTATGCCGCCAACGAGGACGCCGGCACTGCCACCGTCACCGAGATCGCGAAGAATAAAGTGATCGCTTCGCTGATCGTCGGCATCGAGCCCGAGGGGGTCGCCCTGAGCCCGAACGGCCGCTGGGTCTACGTGACGGCGGAGACCAGCAACACCGTTTCGGTGATCGATACCCGCTCGCTGGAGGTCGTCTCCACCTTTCTGGTCGATCCCCGGCCGCGCGTCGCCACCTTCTCGCCGGACGGCAAGCGGGCCTACGTCACCGCCGAGATCGGCGGAACCCTCGCCGTGGTCGACGCCGTCCGCCACAAGGTGCTGCGCACGATCAAGCTGCCGCCCACGGCCAAGCCGGTCGGCGTCGTCGTCTCGCCGGACGGCAAGCGCATCTACGTCGCCAACGGCCACGGCAATTCCGTCTCGGTGATCGATGCCGCCACCGAAAAGCTGACCGCCACGGTGCCGGTGGGGAAGCGCCCCTGGGGGATCGCGGTCACCCGTGACGGCAAGCGGATCTACACCGCCAACGGCGTCAGCAACGACATCTCGGTGATCGACGCCGCCACCCTGAAGGTGATCGCCACGATCCCGGCGGGCAAGGGGGCGTGGGGCGTGGTGATCGGGAGATAGATCCTTGCCGCCGGCGCCGCCCGGGCATCAATGCCCGGGCTACAACGGAACCACAAAGCCGGCTGAAGCCGGCTCAAATCCCCAGCGCAGGGATGGAGCCGGGTTCACCCGGCTTTTCGTTTCCTGCGTAGCCCGGGCATTGATGCCCGGGCGGGCGCGGCGATTCTCTGCGAAGATGTGCCCCTCATGGACGCGTTGAGCCTGATCCTCGCCGCCTGGCTGGCCTCCGATCCCGCCCTGGAGGGGCGGAATTTGAATAGCCTGGGGTTTCAACCCCAGGTGAGAGGCGTCCAAAAATCCCCGAGCCCCGAAGGGCCGGCCTACCTGTGGCGGCAGGCCACCCTTTCAGGGTTTGGAAATACCTTTAGGCCCCCCTACCTGGGGTTGAAACCCCAGGCTATTCAAGTTTCGCCCCTCCAGGGCGACCCCACCGACCCCCCAAAACCGGAAACCGCCGAAAAGGACCCATCCTTCGGCGATACCCTTGTCGTCACCGCCTCCCGCGCCCAGGAGCGCCTGACCGACGCGGTCGCTCCGACCTCCGTCCTCACCCGCGAGGATCTCGACCGCTCGCCCGGTCTCACGCTCGACGAGCAGCTCCGGCAGATCCCCGGCTTCAGCCTGCTGCGGCGGTCGAGCAGCCTCACCGCTCACCCGACGTCCCAGGGGGTATCTCTTCGCGGGCTCGGGCCCAGCGGCGCCAGCCGCACGCTGGTGCTCTTCGACGGCGTGCCACTCAACGATCCGTTCGGCGGCTGGGTCTACTGGAACCGGCTGCCGCTCTCAGGGCTCGAAACGGTTGAGGTGGCCCGCGGCTCCCTCTCGCAGCTCTACGGCAGCGCGGCGATGGGCGGGGCGATCCAGCTCCTGCCGCGCGCCCCGAAGCCGGACACCCTGGAGGTCACCGCGCGCGGCGGCGATCGCCGCACCGGCGACGTCGAAGTCTTCGCCGCCGATGCCGCCGCCAGCGGACGCTGGGGATATACCCTCTCCGGCCGCCTTTTCAGGACCGACGGCTTCTACATCCTCTCCCCCGAGAACCGGGGCGCCGTGGACCGCCCCGCCGCCGTCGACTTCGGCACCCTCTTCGGCCGCGTCGAGTGGGGTCGCTACCACCTGGGGATCAACTCCTTCCGCGAGGAGCGCGGGAACGGCACCGCGCTGCAGACCAACGACACGAGCCTGCGATCCCTCCAGGCCGGCTGGTCCGGCGATCACTGGCAGTGGGACGCCTTCGGCCAGACGCAGCGCTTCCGCAGCACCTTCTCGCGCGTGCTGCCCGACCGCTCCCAGGAGTTCCTCACCGCACGGCAGGATTTCGAGACCACCGGCTATGGCGGCTCGGCGTCCTGGCGCTCCGGCGGCGGCCTGCTCGCCGGCGCCGACGTGCGCCGCGCCTCCTGGGACGTCCAGGACCAGACCCTCGGCGGCGTTTACGCCCAGCAGACCTTCGGCGTCACCTCGCGGCTCGACCTCCTCGCCGGCGCCCGGCTCGACCTCTGGGCGAGCGAGACGACGCGGACCAGCTTCAACCCCCGGCTCGGCGCCCTCTTCCGCGCCTCCGACGCCGTCACCCTCCGCGCCTCGGCCTACCGGGGCTTCCGGGCGCCGACCCTCAACGAGCTCTACCGCCCGTTCCGCGTCGGCAACGTCGAGACCCTCGCCAATCCGGATCTGCGGCAGGAGACGCTGACGGGCGCGGAAATCGGGGCCGATCTCACCCCTTCGGCCGCGCTCTTCGCCCGGCTGAACGTCTACCGCAACCGGATCGAGGGCGCGGTGGGGAACGTCACCCTGTCGTCGACGCCGCAGCTCATCACCCGGCAGCGGAAGAACCTGGACCGGGTGAACGCCGACGGCCTCGAGGCCGAGCTGCGCCTGCGCCCTTGGCCGCGCTGGGAGCTCCAGGCCTCCTATCTCTACACGGATTCGACCGTCGAGCGCACCGGCCTGCGCGTCCCGCAGGTCCCCCGCAACCAGGGCTCGCTAGGGATCGCCTTCGCGGGGCCGGTCGCCGTACTTCTCCAGGGGCGCTGGGCCGGCGAGCAGTTCGACGACGATCTCAACCAGCTCCCCCTGCGCGGCTACGCCACGGCCGACCTCTCCATAAGACGGCCGATCAACGACCGGTTGGACGTTTTCCTCTCCGCCGAGAACCTGTTCGACGCGAAAGTGGTCACCGCGCGGTCGCCCATCGAGACCCTGGGATCGCCGCGCCTGATCCAGCTCGGAATCAAGGTCCGCCGGTAGCGGAGAGGGAGATTCCGCGCCGGAAGCCTGTAGATCTGGACGAAAAGCATGTAGATCCAGAGCAGAAGCATGGGATTCTGGAGCGGAAGCATGAAGATCTGCACCAAAAGCATGTAGATCGGGCGCGGAAACCCGAGATTCTGGCTGAAAACCTGAGATTGCGGTGTGGAAGCATGAGATTGCGGTCCAGAAACCCGGGATTCTGGTCCAGAAACTCGCGATTGCGGTCCAGAACCCGGGATTCCGCGCCAGATCTATATGCTTTTGCTCTGGATCTGCATGCTTCTGCTCCAGGTCTACATGCTTTTGGAGCGGCAGGCCGCCCCGCGGTGGCGGCGGCCCGCGGAGCGCTCAGCAGCAGGAGATGGTCTGATCGCAGGAAGAACCGCCGCAGTCGGCGCTCGTCCGGCAGCGGGCGGTGGTGCACCCGCAATGGCAATAGCCGAGGCGGGCCGTCAGCGGCTCGATCACGCCCGGCAGCACGCTCTCCGGCTGCGCGGCCGAGCAGGAGTCCCCCTTGGCGGGCAGGGCCACGGCATGACCGCAGCCCCCCGCCGCCGGAGCCGCAAGCGCGGGAGCGGTGGGGATTTCGCCCGCGAAAGCCGGCGTGGCGCTCAGGACGGCCGCGAGAACCACCGCGAAGACGGCGAGTCCGAACAATCTCTTGATCATGACGTTCTCCTTCGAAAGGCTCGACCGGCGAGAGATCGCCGGCGAGGGACTTCTATAAAGAAGGTGCCGGCCCGATCTGGAGTGGAGACAGTTCCGCCCTGGATCTCCCGGTGATCGCCTTGAGGCACTCGGGAGATCCCGGCCAGCTGGAGGACTGGGTCGCGCTCGGCTGATCGGCGACCGCTCAGTTCTGCCGCTGCGGCCAGCGGACGAAGTACCCGTCGGCCCAGACGATGTCCTCGTCGTAATTCTCCGGATCGAAGCCGTGGATGCTGTATTTGCTCGCGGAGTACGAGCCATCGCGGCCAGGGCTGCGGATCGCCATCACGTACTGGCCCAGCACGTCCTTGACGTTCAACCGGAACTCGTAGGGGTTACCCCAGCCGTCCGTCTCCGGAATCTGCTCGATGTACTGCGGCACGAGCAGCTTCTTCAGCTCCTTGGCGGAAATCACGCGGTAGGACTTGAGACCGACCAGCTTCTCCTTCTCTTTCTCCTGTTCCTGCGCTCCCGCCGCGCTGGCACCTACCTGATCGGTGAGCCAACTGAACATCGCCGTGCCGACGTTACGGATATCGGCGACGGTCTGTCGCTGCTTCTCCATGTCGGTCATCTCCGGCTTGGGACCGGCCTGGGGCGGTGCCGCGCCGAGAACGAGGATGCTCAACGCGAGGACCACGAGCAGAGGCTTGGGATGGGAGCGCATTTTTTTCCTCCTGGAATACGGAAGATGTTATCGCGATGGAGGCTCTCCGGCGACGGATTCCCATAGAATCCGCGAAAGGGGGATCCCAGATGCCAAAGCCGGTCGCCGTTCCGCTTCTTGCGCTGCTGGTTCTACTTTCCTCCATGGGTTGCCACCGCCGGATCGCCGCCAAGGCGACGAGCGGACCGGAGGTGGAGCGTCTGAAGGCCGCCATGGAGGTGGTGAGACCGCTCTACCGGCCGATGGGCCCGGTCCAATTCGGCGACTGGCTCTCGATCTATCCGGAGCGCGGCCAGACGTTCCAGGAGTATCTGAAGTCGCATCCCAACGTCCCGAGCGATCGGCGCCGCGTTCTCTACGTCCGTGTCCTGGGCGATGTGACCCCCGCTCAGCTCCGGATCGTGGAGCTCACCGCGGAGTATCTGGAGCGGTTCTACGGCCTGCCGACCCTCATCGCCACGACGCTCCCGATCACGAACGTGCCGGCGGAATTCCACCGCTCCAACGCCTTCCTGGGCACGGAGCAGATCAAGACGACCTATCTCGCGGACCGGCTGAAGCGGGTATTGCCGGACGACGCCTTCGCCGAGATCGGCCTGACCGCCTCCGACCTCTACCCGAACGAGCAGATGAACTTCGTCTTCGGGCAGGCCTCGCTCCGGGACCGGGTGGGCGTCTGGTCCTTGCACCATCTCGGCGAGCCGGACAAGAACGAGGCGGAATTCCACGCCGCGCTGGTGCGTACCCTGAAAATCGCCAGCCACGAGATGGGGCACATGTTTTCCATCCCGCACTGCACGAAGTACAAGTGCGCCATGAACGGCGCCAACTCGCTCTACGAGGTGGATTACCGGCATCCCCTCGATACCTGCCCCGAGTGCATGGCGAAGATCTGCTGGGCCACCGGCACCGACCCCCGCGAGCGGCTCGATCGATTGGCGGGATTTTTCGCCCGCTATGCCATGGACGCCGAACGATTGCCTTTCGAACGGCCCCTCAAGGCCTTGACCGACCGGAAGCCCCAGTTGGCCGGAGCGCCGGTGAAAAACCGGACATCGGAGACTCCTTGACGACTCTCGGCCGCGTCTACCGCGACTCCCTCGCGCTCCTCACCGATCTCTACCAGCTCACCATGGCCTATGGCTATTGGAAGTCAGGGATGGCAGAGAAAGAGGCGTGTTTCCACCTCTTCTTCCGCAAGAACCCCTTCGTCGGCGGCTTCGCCGTGGCCTGCGGCCTCGCCCCCGCCGTCGAGTACATCGAGAGCCTGCGCTTCCAGGACGACGATCTCGAATATCTGGCGGGATTGCGGGGGAACGACGGCGGGGAGCTGTTCGAGGCGGAGTTCCTCGATCATCTGCGGACCTTGAGCTTCCGCTGCGACGTCGACGCCGTGCCGGAGGGGACGGTGGTCTTCGCCCAGGAGCCGCTGGCGCGGGTGACCGGGCCGCTGCTCGCCGCCCAACTCCTGGAGACGCCGCTGCTCAATCTGATCAATTTCCAGACCCTGATCGCCACCAAGGCGGCGCGCCTGCGTCTCGCGGCGGGGGACGATCCGATCCTGGAGTTCGGCCTGCGGCGGGCGCAGGGGATCGACGGCGGGCTCGCCGCGGCGCGGGCGGCCTACGCGGGAGGGTGCGACGGCACGTCGAACGTCCTGGCGGGGAAGATCTACGGCATCCCGGTCAAGGGGACGCACGCCTATAGCTGGGTGCTGGCGTTCGGCTCCGAGCTGGAGGCGTTCGAGACCTACGCCGAGGCGATGCCGAACAACTGCGTCTTCCTGGTCGACACCTATGACTCTCTGGAAGGGGTGCGCCACGCCGTGGAGGTCGGCAGGAAGCTGCGCGCGAGCGGGCACGAGATGATCGGCGTCCGCCTCGATTCGGGGGACCTCGCCTGGCTCAGCCGCGAGGCCCGCCGCATCCTCGACGAGGCGGGCTTCCCCGAGGCGCAGATCCTGGCCAGCAACGACCTCGACGAGACCCTGATCGCGGAGCTCAAGCGGCAGGGGGCGGCGATCGACGTCTGGGGAGTCGGCACGCGTCTGGTCACCGCCTTCGGCGATCCGGCGCTCGGCGGCGTCTACAAGCTGACGGCGATCCGCGAGCCCGGGGGAGAGTGGCAGGACCGGGTGAAGGTCTCCGAGCAGACGGTCAAGACGACCAACCCCGGCATGCTGCAGGTCCGCCGTTTCCGCCAGGGCGGGGAGCTCATCGGCGATCTGATCTGGGACGAGCGGCACGAGCCGGGCGCGACGCCGACGATGGTCGATCCCCTCGACCTGACGCGCCGGAAGACGATCCCGGAGGAGGCCGAGGGGGAAGATCTCCTGGTGCCGGTCTTCCGGCGGGGGAGCCGGGTCTACGATCCGCCGGGCCTGGAAGAGATCCGCCAGAGAGTCCGCGAGCAGCTCGGCGGTTTCCACGAAGGGATCAAGCGCTTCGTGAATCCGCACCGATATCCGGTCGGGATGGAGCTGGGGTACTTCGAGCGCAAGACGCGGTTGGTGATGGAGGTGCGGGGGAGCCGGTAAGCAACTAGAGCGCAGCGTCCGTGGCCTGCGACCTCATCCTCTGTCTCCTTCTCCTGAAGGAGAAGGAGGACGTATCCGCGGCGGCTCCTCTGCGATTTGGCAAGATCGCTTCAGAAAGGTCCCTCCTCTCCTTCAGGAGAGGAGGACAGGAGGTGAGGTCGCAGGCCACGGACGCTGCAATCCAAGGGGAAATAAATATTCAGGGGGAAATAATAATCCGGCCCCCGGAAAGGCCGCTGGCGCGGCGACCGGTCCAGGGGAGAACCCGGACCGGCCCGGGGACCGGTACCGCCGCACGGGATCGCGCGGCTCTGTCGATCAAACGATCGAAACCCACATACTGCGGGGCCCGATCGCGGGCGGGATGACAGCCCCGAAAGGCTGCCACAACCAGATCCTACTCCCCAGTGGCCGGGAGCGCAAATTCTTTTATCGTAATTTGAATATCTACCGCGCTCCGGCGCCCGCCATGACATGTCCCGCCATCCGGTTGCAGGAGTCGGCGCAACGGCGGCAGGCCTCGGCGCAGCGCCGCATGGTCTCGTCGTCGCCCATGCGCTCGCAGTCCTCGGCGCAGCGGTCGCACACCTCGGCGCAGGCGCCGCAGGTCAACCGATGGAGGTCCGAGCCGCGGATCATGAAGTTCGCGCTCGTCTCGCAGATCTCCGCGCAGTCGAGCATCAGCCGGATGTGGGGCGCCTCGGCGTGCTTTCCACCCTTCCGCAGGCAGTAGGAAACCGTCCGCAGGCAGATTTCGTGGCACTGCTGGCAGTTGTCGATGCACTGTTCGAGATCCTGGGGGCTGTGCTGTTCCATGGTGTATCTCCTTTGCGAGTCCAGGAAGGTCGGCTGCAAGGGGTGAGCCATGGCGGCCCTGTTTTTGCTACCCTCAACGCCAGCATGAGCGTCGCGCACTCTCACTCTGGCCATTCGCACGCCGGTCACGGCCACGCTCACGGCCACTCCCATGCCGGAGGCAGCCGTTCGCGCCTGACGTGGACCCTCGGGCTGGTCCTCGTCTACATGGTGGCCGAGGCGGTCGGCGGCTGGCTCACCGGGTCGCTGGCGCTGCTGGCCGACGCCGGGCACATGCTCTCTGACGCCGCCGCGCTCGGCCTCTCGGTGTTCGCCATGTCGATGTCCCGGCGCCCGCGGACCTCGAAGAAGACCTACGGCTATCACCGGATCGAGATCCTGGCCGCGCTCGCCAACGGCGCGGCGCTGGTGGCGATCTCGATCCTGGTGCTGATCGAGGCGGTCCACCGCTTCGGCCGGCCGATCTCTGTGGACGCTCCCGGGATGATGGGGATCGCGGTCGGCGGCCTGCTCGTCAATCTCGCGGCGCTCGCCATCCTGCACGCCGGACGGGACGAGAACCTGAACATGCGCGGCGCCTGGCTGCACGTGCTGACCGACGCCCTCGGCAGCGTGCAGGCGATCGCCGCCGGCGCGCTGATCTGGGGCTTCGGCTGGCAGTGGGCGGACCCGGTCGCCTCGGTGCTGATCTCCCTCCTGGTGATCTACTCGGCCTGGTCGCTCCTCAAGGAGGCCACGCGCGTGCTGATGGAAGGCGCGCCGGCGCACATCGACGTCGACGAGGTCCACAACGCCCTGGCGGACCTGCCCGGGGTCCTGGAAGTCCACGACCTCCATGTCTGGACGATCACCAGCGGCATGGAATCCATCTCCGCCCACGTCGTGGTGGAGGACCGCCGGTTCGATTGCGTGGTCCTCGGCGAGATCCGCGCCACCCTCCACGAGCGCTTCGGCATCGATCACATCACCGTGCAGATGGAGACCGAGGCGTTCGTGGAGCATCCGGCTCCCTGCTAAGCGGTTCTTGCGTGCTTCAGGCATGCTAAAATCTCTATAAGGAAATTCGTCCTTCCGTCCGTTTGTTGGCCCGGGTATCCGCCTGGAGGCGTCAGGAGTTCCATGCGCGTTTCAAGAGCCTTCGTCCCTCTCCTCGTCTGGATCGCAGCCCTCTCCGGCTCCATGCTCCATGCCGCCGCGAGCGACCGGCTGGTGCGGGTGCCGCAGGACGCGAAGACGCTCGACGCGGCGATCGGCCGGGTCGCGGACGGCGGGGTGATCGAGATGGCGGCGGGGACCTATCCGTCGCCTCCCAACGGTTTCACCATCAACAACGCCCGCAAAGGGTTCACCGTCCGCGCGGCGGCGGGCGCCGCGGTCGCGTTCGACGGCGGCGGCAGCCGCAATCTGCTGCGCTTCGTCAACTCGGACCGCGCCCGCGGCAAGCGGGTGACCTTCGAGGGGCTCACCTTCCAGAACGGCTACAGCGCGGATAACGGCGAATCGGGCGGCGTGACCCTCTCCGCCGCCGAGGCCCTGTTCCGCCGCTGCTCGTTCGTGGGCAACCGCACCGGCGGGCTGATGACCGGCGGCGGAGCGGTCAAGGCCCTGCCGGGGTCGAGCGCCACGTTCGTCGACTGCGCGTTCCGGGGGAACTCCTCGCCGCTCCGCGGCGGCGCCCTCGTGGTGCGCTCGGCGACGGTCTCCATCCAGGGGGGCGAGTTCGTCGGCAACCGGACCAACCTGCCCGGCCACCACCCCAACTCCTTCGGCGGCGCGATCATGGTGCTCGACGGCACCCTGAACGTCTCCGGCGTCCGCTTCGAGGGCAACCAGGCGGGCTGGACGGGGGGCGCCATCTATGCCATCGGCAACTGGGACCGCGGCTCCAGCGTCTTCGTGACCCGCTCGACCTTCACCGGCAACCAGGCGGTGGCCGATCCGTGCTGCACCAACCCGATTCCCACCAGCGGCGGCGCGATCCACGCCGAGGATCTGACGGTTCTGCGGGTGCACGGCTCCCTCTTCGCGCGCAACCGGGCGAACCTCGGCGGCGCGGTGGATGGCTACCGGCCCGACGTCGAGATCCACGGCTCGGTCTTCCAGGCCAACGCGGGCTCCGGCGGCGCCATCGCCATGGTCTCCCCGGACTCCGCCGACAGCTCGACCGATTTCGGGGCGATCAACCGGCCGAACGCCCGGCTGGTGGTCACCCAGTCGCTGCTCCAGGGGGGGAGCGAGGAGACGCCGGCGACCGGCGGCTGCATCCTGGCGAGCGGCGACTCCAACCGCGCCTACGGCAACGGGGCGATCGCCCAGGCCGGCTCGATCGCGGAGAACCGCGCCCGGGTGGAGATCCGGGGCACCGTCTTCTCCAACTGCGACGCGGCCACGGCCACGGACGGCAGCGGCGGTCTCGGCGGCGCCCTGGCCGGCGAGCTGATCGACCTCGACATGGCGGACTCGATGGTCCTCGACTCGGACGCGCGCGGCCCGGTCGCGGGGGGCGGCGGCATCGCCCTGCGGCAGGAATCGAACGCCCGGATCGTCCGCACGACGTTCGCCCATGACAGCTCCGAAAAGTGGGGCGGCGCCCTCTTCGTGAGCGGCTCGACCGTGCAGGTGGACGGCTGCCGCTTCTACGGCAACGACGTCGTGCCCGGCGCCTTCGAGAGCTTCAGCGAGTCGCGCGGAGCCGCGATCTACACGATTCCGTTCACCAACGCGGCGCGGCCGCGGAACGTCGGCGGCGTGGTCGCCAATTCGATCTTCAGCGACAACCTCGGGGTGCCGGTCTGGGACGTCGACCCGCAGGACGGCCCGGTCAACGAGATGCGCTACGACGGCAACCGGTTCGACCCGGTGGTCTTCGGCGACCGCGTATACGTGAATACCCTGGCGGCCCCGGGCGGAGTGAGCGCCGAGGGGCTCAACGCCCTGACGGTTTTCCGCGGCGCCCGCCCAGCCACGCGCAAGAGCGCGGTCCCCAACGCGCGGGTGTTCAACCCCAGCGAGGGGGATCTGCGGATCGTCCCCTCCCCGAACAGCGCCGGCACCGGCGCTCCCGCGCCCACCGCGTCGTACCTCGCCTATGCCTGGAGCGGCGGCTCGGCGGCGATCGGGACGCTGGGGCTGTCACAGGCGGCGGGTCTCTTGGAGGTGCCGCCCGGGGACTACGCGCTGACGGTCGATCGGGCGCCCGCGGCGGCGGTCAAGGCCACGGGCTCCTGCACGGCGGGTCCCTATCTCTGCCTGGCGGGCAACCGTTTCCGCGCCGAGCTGACCTGGAAGAACGGCGCCGTCGCGGCGCCCGCCCGGGCGGTGGCGCTGTCGGGGGATACGGGGTACTTCTGGTTCGTCGATCCGGCCAACGTCGAGATGGTCGTCAAGGTGCTCGACGGCCGCGGCCTGAACGGCAGCTTCTGGGTCTTCTACGGCGGCCTCACCGATGTCGCCTACACCTTGACGGTCACCGACACCGTGACCGGCGCGGTGAAGGTCTATACCAATCCCGCCGGCAAGTTCGCCAGCGCCGGCGACACCAGCGCCTTTCCCGCGCCGGGGTCGGCGGCGGCCGTCGAAGCCGATCCGGGGACCAAGGCCGCGGGGCCGACGAGCCTCTTTCTGGGCTCCCGCTTCCAGGTCGAGCTCACCTGGAAGGATCTCGCGGGCCGGGCCAGCGCCGGGCAGGCGGTGCCGCTGACCGCCGACACCGGCTACTTCTGGTTCTCCTCGCCGGGCAACGTCGAGGTGGTGGTCAAGGTGCTGGACGGTCGCGGCCTGAACGGCCACTTCTGGGTCTTCTACGGAGCCCTGAGCGACCTGGAGTACAAGATCACCGTCACCGACACCTTTACCGGGGTAAAGAAGATCTACTCCAACCCCGCGAAGAAGTTCGGCAGCCAGGGGGACACGACGGCGATTCCCTCGAGTTAGAAAGGCAGCCGCCGCCCCTCGATCTCCAGCAGCCGGGACTTCGCCTCCAGCCCGCCGCCGAAGCCGGTGAGCGAGCCGTCGGAGCCGATCACCCGGTGGCAAGGGACGACGATGGGGATCGGGTTGGCGCCGTTGGCCCGTCCCACGGCGCGGAAGGCGTTGGGGCGGCCGATCGCGCGGGCGATCTCGCCGTAGCTGCGGGTCTCGCCGAACGGGATCCGCCGCAGCTCCTCCCAGACCGAGCGCTCGAAGGGGGTGCCTTCCGGAGCGAGCGTGAGGTCGAACTCCCGGCGCTCGCCCGCGAAGTATTCCTCGAGCTGCCGGCGCAGACCGGCCGTGCGCGCGGGGTCCTCGACGACCTCGATCCCGTGCTCCCGCATCTTCTCGGTGATCTTCTGAGAATCCCGCCCCTTGCGGCCATTGCAGAAGTCGATGCGGACCACGGCGCCCGCCTCGTCGACGACGCAGAGCAGGGGGCCGCAGGGGCTTTCCATCGTGGTGGTGTAGTAGGTGGTCATGAGTCAGTCCTTTAGGGTTTGCCAGAGGTGGAAGGTGGCCCAGCTCCGGTAGGGCGCGAAGGGGTGCATCAGCTCGCGGGTGGCGTCGACGTCCGGCCGGGCGGGGAGGCCGAAGAACCGCTCCAGCCCCTTGGTCAGGCCGGCGTCGCCGACCGGCAGGCAGTCCTCGAAGCCGAAGCAGCGCATCATCAGGTAGTTGGCCGACCAGGGGCCCAGTCCGCGCACGGCGAGCAGCTCCGACTCCATGCGGACGGCGGAGCCGGCGGCCAGGCGGTCGAGCGGCAGCCCGCCCGCGGCGACCAGGCGGGCGGCGCCGATCAGGTACTCGGCCTTGCGGCGCGAGAACTGCTCCCCGGCCAGATCCTCGACCTCCAGATTGGCCACCGCCTCCGCGCTGGGCGGGGTGTAGAGCCCGTCGCCCGCAGGGGTGCCGGTGCGCTGGACGAGCCGCTCGCGCAGGGTGAAGGCGAAGTTCAGCGTGATCTGCTGGCCGACGATCACCCAGGCCAGGGCGTCGAACGGATCGGGCACCTGCGGGATGCGGAGCCCGCGCCGCCCCTCGATCAGCGGCGCGAGAAGGGGGGATGCGGAAACCCGCCGCTCGAACGGGCCGGGATCGCGGTGGAGGCCGAGCAGGCGGAGCAGGTGGGCGTGCGCCCGCGCCGCCGCGTCGGCCGGCAGCGGTCCCGGGGCTTCCAGCGTCGCGCGGACGGCGCCGGGGCCGATCTCGGCGCGCAGCACGGCGGGCGCGCCGCCGAGACGCACGCCGGTGGCGAGGCTCCGCCCCCGCACCTTGATGGTCAGGCTGCCGGCGTCCCGCCCCAGGTACTCCAGCGCCGGCGGCGTCGAGTAGGAGGGGGGCAGGGCGATCTGGAACGCCGAGGCCCCCAGCAGGCGCCGGTACTCGGCGGGAGTCATCGCCGCCAGCCGGCGGAAGTTCTCGTTGAAGGTGGAGAGCCCCTCGTAGCCGACCTCGAAAGCCACGTCGACCACCGAACGGTCGGTGGCGAGGAGCAGCCGCTGGGCGGCCGCCACCCGGGCGCGGGAGAGGATCTGGGCCGGCGTCGTGTGGAAGTGCAACCGGAACAGCTCGTGGAGCTTCGAGGCGCCGAGCCCCGAGGCGCGCTCGAGATCCTCGACCCCGGCGAAGGCGGCGGGGTCCCGCCGCGCCCGCTCGGCCAGCGTCTCGACGATCTCCTGGTCCGGGTCGCGCCGGCCGTAGAAGTCGTCCGGCCGGCAGCGCTTGCAGGGGCGCAGGCCGGCCGCCAGCGCCGACTTCGGACTGTCGAAGAAGCGGACGTTCTCCGGTTTCGGCTTGCGGGCCCGGCAGGAAGGGAGGCAATAGATGCCGGTGGTGAGCACGCCGGTCAGGAAGCGCCCGTTGTAAGCGGCGTCGCTCGCCAGCATGCGGTCGATCATCTGTTCACGTGCCAGTGCCATGGCGACAATATAGCGTCCGGAAGGAACGCCGATCCACCGGATTCCTCCGCCGGAATTTCTCCGCGGCACGCTTCTCGCAAAATCGAGGCTCGGGATGTCCGGGGACAGACCCCGGGCACGTGCGAGGAGGTGTGAAATGGCCCACGAAAAGAGCGATGTCGAGAAAATCCGCGGCCTGATCAAGGGGATCCGGATCGCGATGCTGACCACGGTGGACGAGGACGGCGCCCTGCGCAGCCGGCCGATGGCGACCCAGCAGACCGAGTTCGACGGCGATCTCTGGTTCTTCACCGGGGCGAGTTCGCCCAAGGTGGGGGAGATCGACAAGGATCGGCAGGTGAACGTGAGCTACGCGGCGCCGGACGACAACACCTACGTCTCCCTTTCCGGAACCGCCCGGCTGGTGCGCGACAAGGCCAAGGCCGAGGAGCTGTGGAACCCGTTCCTCAAGGCCTGGTTCCCCAAGGGGCTCGAGGACCCCGAGCTCGCCCTGCTGCGCGTCGAGGTGGAGAAGGCCGAGTACTGGGACTCCCCCTCGGGCAAGATGGTGCAGCTCGCCGGCTTCGTCAAGGCGATCGTGACCGGCCACCGCTACGAGGCGGGCAAGGGGGAGCACGACAAGGTCGACCTCAAGGAGAACGCCACGCCGGAGCCGGCGGGGGCGGGGCGGAAGTAGCCCGCTCCACACGGCCTTGCCGGCTGGGGCGTCCTGCCCTCCGAATCCTCACCCTCGCTCCCTCTCCACTCCGTGGAGAGGGAGGGCCCTTCGATCAAGGTTGTCGTCTCATCAACGGGCCCTCCCTCTCCCCCCGGGAGAGGGACCGAGGGTGAGGATTCGGAGGGCAGGTCATCCCAGCCGGCAAAACCCGCTGAACGAGTTTCCCGCTACAATCCCCGCCCATATGACCGGCGATCCTGGAAGCTACACCCTGATTCAGACCGACACGGACCTGGCCGAGGCGGCTCGCGGCTGGGCCGAGGCGCCGGTGCTGGGGCTCGACACCGAGTTCGTACGCACCAACACCTTCTACCATCGCCTGGGGCTGATCCAGGTCTCGGACGGCCGGACCTCCTGGCTGGTCGATCCGCTCGCGGCGCGCGACCTCTCGCCGCTCGCCGCGGTCTTCCGCTCGCCCGGCATCAAGGTGCTGCACTCGGCGAGCGAGGACATCGAGGTCTTCTACCGCGCCCTCGGGGTCCTCCCCGAGCCGCTCTTCGACAGCCAGATCGCCGGCGCCATGGCCGGCGCGGGCGCCTTCCTGAGCTACCAGAAGCTGGTCGCGGCCTACCTCGGCGTCGAGCTCGCCAAGGAAGAGACCCGCACCGACTGGATCGCCCGCCCCCTCTCGGCCGGCCAGCTCGCCTACGCCGCCGAGGACGTGACCTTCCTCCTCCCGCTCCACGAGCGCCTGCGGGATGAGCTCCAGGCCCTGGGGCGCCTCGACTGGGCCTTTGCGGACTCCGCGGCCCTGCTCGACACCTCGCGCTTCCAGACCGAGGACGAGACCGCCTATCTCCGCATCAAGGGGGCCGGACGGCTCGACCGCCGGCAGCTCGGCGCCCTTCGCGCCCTGGCCTCCTGGCGCGAGAAGGAGGCGCGGCGGCGCGACCTGCCGCGCAACTTCGTCCTGAAGGAGAAGCTGCTCCTCGACCTCGCCACCCGCCGGCCGCGGGAGGAGAAGGATCTCCGGAAGCTCCCGTCCTTCGATCCCCGGCAAGCCTCGCGGGACGCCGCCACCTGGCTCCAGCTCCTCGCCGAGGCCGAGGAGGCCCCCGAGTCCGGGCTGCCGCCGCGGATCTCGGCCAAGCCGTTCTCGCCGGCTGTGCGCGAGATCGAGGACCGCCTGCGCGACAAAGTGCGGGAGCGGGCGGCGGAGCTCAACGTCCCGCCCGAGATCCTCGCCCCCCGCCGAGCCCTGGACGCCCTGCTCCGGCTCAATCTGGGCAGCCCGGAGCCCCGCCTCCCGCGTGAGCTCGACGGCTGGCGGCGCGAGGCGATCGGCGAAGACCTGCTGCGCGAGGCGCGCGCGGCAGCGGCTCCCTAGGCCGTCTTTACAGTTCTCGCGGCTCGGCTCCTGATGTAAAAATAATTTCAAAAGGGTTGCACAAATTTGCATGAGTCTGGTAGGGTGCGCCCGACTCATCGAGGGCTGCGCAGCACTCATTCCGGGGTCCTTACGAACCCGCGCCAAGAGCGCCTTTTTGTTCAGGGAGTTCGACGCTATGGCGAAGAGACTCAGTGCGGGGTGCGCCCTGCTGGTACTTCTTCTACTCGCAACCGCCCGTGCCGGTGTAGCGGTTACCCGCTTCGACACCGCCGAAATCGTCCTCCGTTCCACCTCATCCTTCAACGCCAATAGCGGAACGCCGAACCCGTTCACGTCGGTCGATCTGACCGCCCGGGTGACCGCGCCGTCCGGCCGCGCCTACACCGTCGACGGCTTTTTCGACGGCGACGGCAACGGCGGCGCCATTGGTAATGTTTTCAAGGTCCGGGTCTACGCCGACGAGATCGGCACCTGGAGGTGGACGACCACCAGCAACACGGCCGGCCTGACCGGGCAGAGCGGCACCTTCTCCTGCTCGGGCACGCTGGCGGGCGCCTTCGCCACCGGCCCGGTGGTCGGCAACCCGGCGCGGCCGCGGACGCTGATGTACCAGTACGGCAGGCCGGTCTACCTGCTCGCCAAGTTCCTCGACACCGCGGCCCCGGCGCCGATCCAGTACTCCCACACCATGTTCTCCGAGCGGCTCACCGATGCGAACCGGCAGGCGATGCTGGACCGCCATCTCGGGATGAAGCTCAACAAGATCGATGTCTATCTGGCCAACCAGGGGGACTACAGCGCCGTCTCCACCACCCCGTGGGTGGGCTCGGCGGGGAGCAGCGACCGGCAGCGGTTCGATCTGGCGCGCTGGCGGATGTTCGAGAGCTGGGTGCTGAAGATGCGCGCCGCGGGTGTCGTGACGCAGCTCTGGTTCTTCGCCGACGACTCGAGCTTCGGCGACCTGCCGGACGCCGACCGCCAGCGGCTGATCAAGTACGGCATGGCCCGCCTGTCGGGCTACGTCAACACCATGTTTACCCTCGCCCTCGAGTGGCAGGAGGGGTGGTCCACGGCCGAGGTGGGCACGAACATGAACTACCTCCAGTCGCGCAACCCGTGGGCGCGCCTGATCTCGATCCACGGCACGGAGGGGGACTTCTCCTTCCCGGCCGCCGCCTGGGCCGACTACATGGACACCCAGGGGGGGAACGACGCCGGCTACGCGTCGATTCACGCGCACGGCCTGCGCAACCGGGTGCTGGCGGCGAAGCCGCTGATCCAGGAGGAGTTTGGCCTCGGCAGCGAGGACACCGCCCACCGCCAGAAGGCGTGGGCCGCCTTCACCGCGGGCGCCGCCGGCACCGGCACCGGGGCCTACCTGGCGCCGCTGGCCAGCTTCGTTTCGCAGGTCCCTTTCGAGCGCATGGACCCGGCCGACGGCCTGGCGGTGAGCGGCAACGCCTACGTTCTGGCGGAGCAGGGGCGCACCTATGTCGCCTACCTCTACAACGGCGGCACGGTCCAGCTCAACCTCGCGGGCGCTTCCGGCACCTTCAGCGCCCAGTGGTACGACCCGCGGGTCGGGGGCTTCAGCTCGGCGGGCTCCGTCTCGGGCGGAGCTACGAGGAGCTTCACCGCGCCTGCGGGAGGGGACTGGGTGCTCTACGTACAGCAGACGGGCACCACGCAGCCCCCGGCTCCGCCTCCGCCTCCGCCGCCCTCGGGCGATCCGGGCTCGCTCACCACCCGGGCGCAGACCGCGGTCGCCCTGGTAAAGGCCATCTACGGGTCCGGCTTCGTGCCGCGGCCGGCCACCGGGGTCTTCGCCGATGTCCCGGTCACCCACTGGGCGGCGGGCTACATCGAGCAGCTTTACCGCTATGGGATCACGACCGGCTGCGCCACGGCGCCGCTCCGGTTCTGCCCGGATTCCAACCTGAGCCGGGCCGAGATCGCCACCTTCCTGTTGCGCGCCAACCACGGCGGCAGCTACACGCCGCCGCCCGCGACCGGCACCCTCTTCGCGGACGTCGCGAGCACCTACTGGGCGGCCTCCTGGATCGAGCAGCTCTTCCGCCAGGGGCTCACCACCGGCTGCGCCATCAATCCGGCGCGGTACTGCCCGACCACCCTGCTCACCACCACGGAGCTGAGCACCCTCCTGAGCCGGCAGTTCGGCACCCCCTGAGGATCTTCGTCACCGCCCGCGAGACCGGAGAGATCCGGCCTCGCGGGTGTTTCATACCTTTTTTCTCCGCAGGTACCTCTTTGGCGGAATTCAGTGTTGTAGTAGGCTCAGGGTATGACAATCGATGATGAGGTGCGGCGGGCGACGAAGCTGTTGGAGACGGTCATGCAGGCGGCCGGGTTGACGCGGAAGGATCTGGATCAGAAGCTGGGGGCGGGGCCCGGTTACGTCAGCCAGGTGCTGACGGGAAGGATGGAGCTGAAGTTCCGGCACATCCTGTCGGTTTTGCGGGCGCTGGACGTGGAGCCGAACGTCTTCTTCCAGACGCTGTATCCCGAGAACCGGCCCTCGACGGACGCGGTGGTGATGGAGGAGTTCCTGCGCCGGTTCCAGAAGCTGGGCTTCGGCACCCAGTCGCCGCCGCCGCCAACGCCGACCCTCGATCCCAACGAGCTGGAACGGATGATCCAGAACGCGGTCCGCGCCGCGCTGGCCGGGGCTCCGGCCACGGAAGCAGCCCCTGGCGAGGATCCGCCACCTCCTTCCTCCCCTGAAAACACGAAACCCCGGGGCCGCAAGCCCCGGGGTGGAAGCTAAGCCTCTCCGCGAGGCGGGCTAGCTGGGGACGCGGCCTCGTTGGTTGTCCAGCTTCTGGAGCTGGGCCGCCACCGTGCGCAGCATCACCTCCGTGGCTTGATCCTTTCGGAAGGCTTCCTGCGCCACGAGCAGCATACTGATCGCCTCGCGGCGGATCCCGCGATCACGAAAGATCGAGATCGTCTCCGCGAGGAGACCCTCTATCTCGGCCGTCCGTCCCTCGCGTAGCCACAGAGCCGCCATATCGAGAGACACGAGAGCCACTTCATAGGGCAGACGGGCCTCTTCGTAGCTTTCACGGGCCTGGAGGAAGTGCCGCTCGGCTTTTTCATAGTTTCCGAGGGCAGCAGCGAGGCGTCCCTCCGTCCACATCACCTTGATAGCATCAAGCCGTTCAACAACGGACGAGAAGAGCTGGCGGCTGTGCTCGAACAGTTGGGCAGCTTGCCGGGCCTCCCCACACTCGATGAGAGACCAGATCAGGCTGTGGATGCCGATCATGGCAAGCTTGGGATCGCTTGTCGGGTCGATCAGGCCGAGCCCCTGGATGAAGAACCGGATGGCGTCCTCGTTATCGAAAGCATAGTTGGCCGAGATGCCTTTGCTGATGAGGGCGCGTCCCGCTGAATGCCGGTCCCCTTCTCTTTCGTAGATTACATAGACCGCGTCGAGAAGCCGGCAAGCCTCGTTGAAGCGGCGCTGGTCGGTGTAGAGGGACGCGGTCAGGTCCATGAGACGCGCCAGGAACAAGGGATTCCCGGTGCCCTGCGTGGCTCGATCCACCGCGCGGGAAAGGTCCGACTCGGCACCCGGCAGATCATCCGCGATCCGCTTGGCGTTACCCAGCTCTGCCAAGGCGGAGGATTGGAGATCCGCCAAGGCGGCGGCCCCTGCAAGGGTGGCATCGAGCCGTTCCGCCAGTACGACCGCCAGCGTGGCGGTCAAGACCATGGTTTCCGGATCGCTATAACGCAGGGCACGGCACATCTCGATGAGCTTCTCGCAGCGTGCCCAGTCCCGCTCCCCTCCTGACCTGCCCGAGACCGCGGGGCTGGCAGCTTCCAGCAGAACAGGGGCCATGGGAGTCTGCTGCCCCCTGACCTTCGCCTGAGCTGCGGTGGCGGCATACCGGCGAGCCGTCGCCAAGGCCTTGAAGAGAGGGAAATCGTATTCAGCGCCGGATTGCGCGGAAGGTTCCGGGTTCTGCGTGCCGGCTCCGAGCATTACCGAAGCCAGCGGTTCCATGTGAGTCTTGCAGGCTTCACAGCCCCGTATCAAATGAGCCAGTATGGGGGCGGCTTGGCGCGGTGACATCTCTCCGAGGAGGAAACGGTCCAACTCGGCAGGGCTGGGGTGATTGTCGCGATCTCCTTCAGCCATAGGCTCCTCCCACAGAAAAACAAATATTCTTTAATTGTCGCACAGTTTTCGTCATAGTCCTACCCTAGGAGCAGATGGCTCCGAATCTGATCTGCCTGACCCCGCTTGTCTACCCATTGGGATCGACCTGAGAGCCCCGGTCTACTTCACCCGTCCTCGGCGAGGTAGCGTCCAGCACACCGCCCGGGCTCAAGGGGACAAGCTTCTCCGCTTGGCCTCGGGAAGCAGACTGCCCGGGCAGGAGAGTACCGATCCAGGACAGGAACTGGTCGACGAGGCTGGAGGATTGGACCGCGCGGGTCCGGGGAGACTGCCCTCGGGTTCCGGGGGCGGCCGCCGCGGGCAGGGCGAGACAGAGGATCGCGAGCAGCGCGATAAGGGCCGTCAGGCGTCGGACGACAATGAGTCGAGACATCGAAATCCCTCCAATCGAGAGCGACGAAGACCTTTATGGCCTCCGCGCCCGCGGTGATTCAAAATTTTGCCTTCCAGGTTCTTGATGCTGAGGGTAACACGTCCCGAATCGTTCGGAGACACCCTTATTCATCTAGTGCTGCCAAGAGACAAAAAGGAGCCACCAGGAGCCAAGAATTTTTGGGATCGGACGTAAAGATATGGCTTCAGGTCCATGAGTAGGGCCGTCGGGTCGCCGGTCGGGGAGAAATTGAGCTGCGGAGAGAGATTTTGGCGGGGGAGGCGGCTACCGCGAACCGCCGGGCTCGCGGTAGCCGCTATCGAACACTTCCGGCCGTCAGTGCGCCTGGACCCAGTCCAGGATCGGCTGCCAGACCTGCGTCTGGGCGTCGCCGGCCAGGAACAGGTCGGCATGGCCGTAGTCGACGATCCGCTGCGCGGCGGCAGGCACCTTGTCGACGATGTGGGTCGTCACGTCCGTGCTGCCGAGAAGGGTCGTGGTGTAGACCCCGAACTCGCCGAAGCCGCCGCCGGCGCCCACGTAGAGGACGGGAACCTTGATCTCCGCGAGGTGATCGTCGAACGGCACGTCCGTCTGGTCGCAGGTCGCCACGTCGCCGTCGACGACCACCTTGTTCGGCTCGAAGGGGGAGGCGCCCTTTTCGAAATCGAAGAATGCGGTCGGATCGGTGTAGAGCAGCCCATTGGGAAGACCGTTGGCGTCGAAGCTGCCGCCGACGAAGTGGTAGAACGGCACCGGCTGGAAGAGCTGGAAGGTCAGAGCCCCCGCGAACAGCGCCGCCTGGCGGTTGGTCAGGCCGGCGAGCGGCGGAATCGGGGTCGGCTGATCCGGAGCCGCCTCCGCGAGGAAGCCGAGGGTCTGGAACAGCAAGCCGTTCTGGCTCTCGGCCGGGCCCCCCTGGGCCGCCGCCACCCGGTCACAGGCCGCCTGCCGGAGGCCGGCGTCGTCCGTCTTCAGATAGATGTCCACCGGGATGAAGTTCTTCACCTGCCGCAGGCCCGGCGGGAGCTGGGTCTCGCCGTTCAGGTAGGCGTAGCTGGTCTGGCCGCCACGGCTCCAGCCGAGGAGGGTCAGCTTGCCGAAGCCGCTGCCGGTGATCGCGCGGGTGAAGCGGGCGACGCCGAGCGCGATGCCGAGGTCGCTGGCGTCCTGCTCGATCCCCCAGTCCTTCATGAACGCGAAGTCGGTCGTCCCCGCCGGCACCAGGGTCCAGCGGAAGTCGATTCCCCAGACGTCCACGCCGTTCTCGGCAAGGAAGACCGGCAGGGCGTGCTCGTCCGGCACCGCCGGCGAGGCGGCGCTGGAGAGGAAGGCGCCGTCGAAACCCCAGACGTCGCCGTGCACCATGAAGACCGCCTTGGCGGTGTGGATCGGCACGTTCGGCGCCGTCTCCTTGACCACCCGGTGAATGCCGATCTGGTCGTACGGCCCGGAGCCGACGCGCAGCTTGAAGGTGTACTCGGCCACGTCGGCCGTGAGCGCGCGGCGCTCGACATTCTGGGAAGCCTGAGCAGCCTCGGCCTGGAAGCCCTGGGCCGCGGCGAGGGTGGGAAGAGCGAGAGCTCCGGCGAGGAGCAGGTAAAGCGGTTTCTTATTGAGCCTGAACATGGGATGGACCTCCTTGAAGAAAATGACCCGCACCCCTGAACGGCGGTGGCGCGGCGATCCCCTCATGTTCGTGCGGGATTCCCGGGAAAGGGGGACGGGCCTCCCTTACTGCACCTGCTCCTTCGTCTTCAAAAACTTCAGATTCGGCCACTCCTCGCCGGTCGTCTTCAGGTGCCAGGCGTTTCGGGCCAGGAAGACGGGGGAGCCGTTGTGGTCCTCGGCCATGGCGGCGTGGTTGGCGTTGGTGAACTTCTTGAGGAGCTGGTGGTCCTCGGTGTCCACCCAGCGGGCGGTGAACAGGGTCGTCCCCTCGAAGTGGACCGGGATGTTGTACTCCGTGCGGATGCGGTCTGCCAGCACGTCGAACTGCAGGGCGCCGGCCACCCCGACGATCCATTCGTTGCCGAAGGTCGGCCGGAAGACCTGCGCCGCCCCCTCCTCGGCGAGCTGGAGCAGGGCGCGCCCGAGGTGCTTCGAGCGCATCGGGTCCTCGGCGCGGACCTTCTTCAGCAGCTCCGGCGCGAAGCTCGGGATACCGGTGAAGCGCAGCTCCTCCCCCTCGGTCAGCGCGTCGCCGATCCGCAGGTTGCCGTGGTTCGGGATGCCCAGGATGTCCCCCGCCCAGGCCTCCTCCGCCAGCTCGCGCTCGCGGGCCAGGAAGAGGACCGGATTGTGGATCGACATCGTCTTTCCCGAGCGGACGTGGAGCAGCTTCATGCCGCGCTCGAAACGCCCCGAGCAGAGGCGGACGAAGGCGATGCGGTCGCGGTGCTTGGGGTCCATGTTCGCCTGGATCTTGAACACGAAGCCGGTGACCTTCTCCTCGTGCGGATCGACCGTGCGGGTCTCCGTCGGCGCCGGCCGCGGCGGGGGAGCCAGCTCGACCAGCCCCTGAAGCAGCTCGCGGACGCCGAAGTTGTTGACCGCGCTACCGTAGAACACCGGCGTCAGGTGCCCCTCGCGGTAGGACTCGAGATCGAGCGGCGGGCAGAGGCCGCGCGCCATCTCGATCCCCTCGCGCAGCTCGGTCACCGCATGCGCCGGCAGCCGCGCGTCGAGCTTCGGATCGTCCAGCCCCTGGACCACCTCGCCGTCGCGGGCCACGTCGCGGCGCGCGCGGTCCATCAGCACCAGGCGGTCGTGGCGCAGGTCGTAGGCGCCGAGAAAGGCCTGCCCCATGCCGATCGGCCAGGTGGCCGGGGTGACATGGAGCTGGAGATCCTGCTCGATCTCGCTCATCAGATCGAAGGGATCGCGCCCCTCGCGGTCGAGCTTGTTGATGAAAGTGACGATCGGCACGTTGCGCAGCCGGCAGACCTCGAACAGCTTGCGGGTCTGCGCCTCGATCCCCTTGGCGGCGTCGATCACCATGATGGCCGAGTCGACGGCGGTCAGCGTGCGGTAGGTGTCCTCGCTGAAGTCCTCGTGGCCCGGGGTGTCGAGCAGGTTGAAGGTGCAGCCGCCATACTCGAAGGTCATCACCGACGAGGTGACCGAGATGCCGCGCTCCTGCTCGACCTTCATCCAGTCCGAGCGGGCGCGCCGGGCCTCGCCGCGCGCCTTGACCGCGCCGGCGAGCTGGATCGCGCCGCCGAAGAGCAGCAGCTTCTCGGTGAGCGTCGTCTTCCCCGCGTCGGGGTGCGAGATGATGGCGAAGGTTCGCCGTCGGGAAACCGGATCGTTCGTCATGTCCATGGATTGTGCGCTCCGCGCTCGGCCGGGCGGAGCGCCCGGGACGGGAGGTCCCCACTGCTCTGCTTCATACGTAACAACACGGGACGGGCCCGCGGCCTTCCCTCGTAAGGAGCGGGAAATCTTAGCACGCAATCCGGCTGTTCCCTGGCTCCTCCTCCGCTGTCTCACCCCCTTGGGAGGGGAGACCGTGCGAATCGAGACGCGGCATAGGAGGCCGGCAGTGCCCGGGCTTGGTGGGGCGGAGTACGACCCATAGTCGGGAGAGACCGGCCTCTTTCAATAGAAGGAGAAGCACATGCCGAGAGTCGAACTGTCCAAGACCGTGCGCCCGTTCCTCGTCGCCAGCCTCGTGGGATGTCTGGGCCTCTTCCTGCCTCCATCGCAAGCCTCCGCCCAGACCTGCGAAGACGGCTGCAGCAGCGACTACAGCAGTTGCTCGAGCAGTTGCGACAGTCAGTACAACGGTTGCTGGTACAGCTCGTATGGGGACAATTATTGCGATCAGGACCGGCAGAGCTGCTATAGCAGTTGCGACAGCCAGTACAACTCCTGCACCTCGTCCTGCACGACCACGGGCGGGGGTGGCGGCGGGAGCACCACGACCAGCGACGGGCACATCTGGTGCGACGGCTGGAAGGGACAGGGGGATTGCGCGCTCAATCACGTGGGCGTCGCCGCCGGCGCGGAGTTCCGGCGGCTGCGGGGGAGCGGCGGGTACGCCGGGCAGACCTTCCTGACCACCAATCCGGCGGAGTTCAACGGCTTCGGACGGTTCCAGACCCCGGACGGGAACGTCGGGAACATCTCCACCTCCCCGGAGCCGGGGCAGGTTCCGCTCTACCGGTGGAGCACGACGAAAGGTTTCTATTACTCGACGTACTTCACCTCGCACGGCAGCGACTACGTCTACGGTGGAATCGCCGGCTACGTCTGGCCGGCCGGGAGCTCCCAGGGCTTCCCCCTGTACCAGTACTACAGCAATGCGTACGGGCATTTCTATACCAACTACCGCAACGACATCGCCTGCCAGCCGGCGACCAGCTGGTCGTTCCAGGGGGAGATGGCGCGCGTGAACTGGCCCGCCCCCGCCGTGCAGGCCAACCGGGTCTGCTACAACAACCAGGTCCTGGGCCCCTTCCCGCCCAACTGCGATCCCTTCGACGCGGTGCGTTGCCAGGCGATCGGAGGGTTCTTCAACAACCAGAACTGCGGCTGCTTCTGAGCCCGTGAGTCCGTCCGGCAGCCGGCGGTGACCGCCGCCGGCTGCGTTTTCGCCGGATGGGTAGAATGCCGGCATGTTTGACGGCTTCGAGGCGACGGAACGGAGCCGCGGGGGATTTCTCGCCCGCCACCTCGGGCCGGTCCGCCGCGCCGATCTCGCGGAGGAAGGAATCCACCGGATCGGCCTCTTCTTTCTGAGCCTCGCCGCCGTCTCCGCGATCGTCGGCGTGGCGGTCTACGGCAACACCGGCGCGCTCGTGACCGGGTCCGTCCTGGGTATCGCGGCGCTCGCGCTCTACCTGAGCCGGAGCCGGACCGCCGCCCTGCTTCTTCTCGCTCTCGTCCTGTTCAACGCCTGGCTCCACCTGCGAGCGCCCTTCTCCTGGCTCTGGGTCATCCTCGCCGCCCGGGCGGCGCAACTGGCCTTCGGCTACCGGCGCCTGCGGAAGAACGGTCCGTCGAATTAAAGCCAATACCGTTCACTTAAGACGTTTCGTTCTGTTCGTAGGGGAGGGGCTTGTCCCCTCCCGCGCCCTGAAAGGGCGAAATTTGAATAGCCTGGGGCGTGAGCCCTGGTCTTGCCCGGTTTCAGTGGACAGTTGAGTTAAGCGGCCCTGAGTTGAGCCTCGAAGGCTGAGGGACTCTGGTAGTTCAGGGCCGAATGACGTCGTTGGCGATTGTAG
>Ga0268266_10001316_pt1 | contig 30143 bp, 29 predicted proteins | sample KBSS13metaG_FD_190356 | JGI IMG/M metagenome (GOLD analysis project Ga0268266, IMG submission 190356) | Switchgrass rhizosphere microbial communities from Kellogg Biological Station, Michigan, USA - KBS S1-3 metaG (SPAdes) (version 2) | ecosystem: Host-associated > Plants > Roots > Rhizosphere... | reverse complement strand
ACGTCAGTGATGCCACCTGGCGCGATGCCGTCGGCCTCAATGCCGCCAAGCTCTTCGGCATCCAACCCATCGTCCACACCAGCCAGAAACTGGCGGCCTAAGAGGTACGGCAGGCAATCGGGCTGAGGCTGGGTGAAGTTGCTCGTGGCTTTCACGAAATTCGGCAAAGCGTTGCTTTAGCGAATGCGGCGATTTCATCTGGCTTGACCGGCGAAAGTGAATCGGGGCGATATCTGTCTGACCCATCGCGATGCCCAGACGTTCGACCGGAATGGCTCGATGCGTCTGGGCATGCGCACGGTCGACGTACACGCTTGCGGCTCGCCTCCGCCAAATTTTCCCGGCAGGCGGTTTAGATCGGTCCATTTACCCTGCCGGATTCAAACGTCGACGCGAATTCGCATGAACGTGATGGTACGACATTTGGGAGAAATCGGAGCAGGTGTTCCGACGGTGTGAGGCCATCCGGGGAAGGTCAAGGGCATGAACGGGCGAGAAATGCCTTCGCGGGAACGCGTGAAAGTGCTTTGAGCACTCTCACCGCGTTGATTTGCCACACCGTTGTCTGGTCGTAATATCGAACAGCCAATATGAAGCGGCTGGTGTTTAAACGCTCCGTTCTGACTCGATCTCTCTATAGCTCGAATGCTGGCAGAACCGCGGCGATACAGCAGATTTCAAAACGTTAAGTTTGATCCCATGCATCGGTCAGTGCCGGGCGCTCCTAACATCACTAAGACCTAGAGCGAGCAATCAATGTCTTTCGAAACGCCTCTCAACGACGAGCTTTCGGTTATCCACCTGGCAACCGGAATTGCGGGAGCCTATTGCACGAAGCTTCTCGTCGATGGTGGAGCGACCGCGACCCGCCTGGAGCCGCCGGAAGGCGATGCGTTGCGCCGGCGGTCCGCTAGCCTTCGCGAGACCGATAGCAATGCGGGTGGGGTATTGTTCCAGTACCTCGCAGCATCGACTCGGAGCATCACGATCGATGTTGACAGCGCCGATGATCGGGAGGCCGCCTGGTCGTTAATCGATGCCGCCGATATCGTGGTGTGGAGCCGAGGTTCTTCGATAACAGATGTCGATGAATTCTCCCCGGCGCGTATCCGCGCACGTGCACCAAGGGCCGTCGTCGTCACGATCACGCCGTTTGGATTAGTTGGGGAGGAAAACAGAAGGCCAGCCAATGAATTCACCTTGCAGGCAATGTCCGCCGGCTGGGTAACCCGGGGACGGGCCGAACGGGAGCCGCTGGCGGCTGGTGGCGACCACGGCGATTGGGTGGCCGGCACCTTTGCCGCATTGGCGGGGCTTGCGGCGTGGCGACGGGCTCGAGATAGCGGCGAAGGTGAACTGGTAGACCTCTCCGCGCTCGATGCGATGCATCTCACGCAATCTTTCTTCGGCGCCACATACGAGGCGGCGAGCGGTGCGCCTTTCCGTTCTGCGCGTGCGCCAACTGTCCCCCTCAATCATCCGACAAAGGACGGTTTTGTCGGGTTTCAGATTACCACCGGCCAGCAGTGGCTCGATTTCTGCGTGATGGTCGAGCGGCCGGACTGGTCTGACGACGTGACCCTGTTCCGCCACGGCGTACGCAGTGCACGGCACGAGGAAATGAACGCCTACATCGACTCGTGGACGTCTGAGCGGACGAGTGCGGAGGTGATCGAGTTCGCGTCCGCGCTTCGCGTGCCGGTAGCGCCGATCGCCAATGGCGAAACCCTGACCAAGTTTGAACAGTCGGTTGCGCGCGGATGGTATCGCGAAAATCCGTACACGGGCTTTCAGCAGCCAACCTCCACTTACATGATGCATGGCGAGGTTGCGCCTCGTGCGACCGGGCCGGCGCCCAGGCTGGGTGAGCACAATGGCGAGGTGAAAGCGATCGCGGCCGCGCATAAGCCTGCCGCACCAGCCGGTGAGGCAACGCGTCTGCCATTCGAAGGATTGCGCATCGTCGATTTCACGGCGTTTTGGGCTGGCCCGATCATCACCCACTTCTTCGCCATACTGGGGGCCGATGTCATCCACATGGAGTCGGTCCAACGGCCGGACGGCATTCGCGCCGCGACCGTTCGCACCGACATGGGAGATGGTTGGTGGGAGGCGTCTCCGGCGTTCACGGGTGCAAACACGAACAAGCGCGATCTGACGCTTAACATGAGCATGCCACGTGGTCGGGAACTTGCGCTCAAATTGATCGCTGAAGCTGATATCGTGGTCGAGAACTTCAGCTCGCGCGTCTTCGATCACTGGGGGTTTGATTACGAAACACTGCGTTCGATCAATCCTCGGTTGATCATGGCCCGCGCTTCCGGTTTCGGTAACACTGGGCCGTGGCGCGATCATGTGGCCTATGCGACGACTGTCGAGCAAGGGTCAGGCCTTGCCTGGATTACGGGCTATGCCGATGATCGCCCGGAGGTGACTGGAGGTGCCTGCGACCCCATCGCTGGTTCCCATGCGGCTTTCGCGGTGCTGCTCGGGCTGGAATACCGGCGACGGACGGGCAAGGGCCTCTTGATCGAAACGCCTCAGTTCACGACCGGGCTGAGCTTGAGCGCCGAGCAGGTGATAGAATACTCGAGTTCGGGCACATTGCTCGGCCGCGACACGAACCGCTCCTGGGTTTACGCGCCGCAGGGTGCATACCGGACGGCCGATTATACTCCGCCCTATGACTCGATGCCGCCTGACGACTGGATTGCCATCAGCATCACCTCTGATGAACAATGGCTTGCGTTGTGCAAGGTGATTGGCGCGTCCGACCTGGCGGCCGATCCCGAACTCGCCTCCGTGCAAGGTCGCATGCGGCGTCATGACGAGATCGATGCCGTGATCGGAGCATGGGCTCGCCCGCTACAGGCGGATAGCGCCGTCACCGCGCTTCTTGCCGCAGGTGTTCCGGCGTCCCGGTTTATCGGAATGGCGGGACTGGACGCGATTCCCGAAGTGAAAGCCCGCGGGCTTTATGAGGAAGTGGACCAGCCCGTGCTGGGCCGCGTTCCGGTGATCGGCTATCCCGCCAAGTTCGAAAAGGGCCCGCACCGCATCCATCGCACGCCAGCGCCGACATTAGGGCAGCACAATCGAGAAATCCTCGAAGGTATCCTCGGCCTTTCGCCTGCAGAAATCGATGAACTGGAAGCGGAGAACATCATCGGCGTAACGCCTAAGATGGGAACCGCATGGTAGAGCCATGGGCATGCCCGCCGCATTTCTGACTTTGCAGGACCTTCAATGACCCATGCTTTTATTTGCGATGCGGTTCGCACGCCGATCGGTCGATATGGCGGCTCGCTAGCTACGGTTCGCGCCGACGATCTCGGCGCGGCTCCGCTTAAGGCCCTCCTGAAGCGCAACGAGACGCTCGATCCCGGCGCAATCGAGGAGGTGTTTTACGGCTGCGCTAATCAATCTGGCGAGGACAATCGCAATGTGGCGCGCATGAGCCTGTTGCTTGCGGGCCTGCCGAGTTCGGTGCCCGGCGTAACGGTCAACCGGCTCTGCGCGTCAGGATTAGAGGCAGTGGGGGGAGCGGCGCGCGCCATTCGGCTTGATGAAATGTCGCTGGCGATTGCTGGCGGGGTCGAAAGCATGTCGCGGGCGCCCTTTGTGCTGGGCAAAGCGAACGGCCCCTTTGCTCGCGATCAGAAGATCGAAGATACGACGATGGGGTGGCGTTTCGTCAATCCGGCGATGGAGGCGCTCTACGGAACAGAAACAATGCCGCGCACCGCTGAGAATGTCGCGACAGACTACGCCATAAGTCGCGCGGACCAGGATGCCTTTGCCTTCCGCAGTCAGCAGCGTGCCGCGGCCGCCCAGGCGCAGGGCTTTTTCGCCGACGAAATCGTGTCGGTCCAGGCGCCCGGCCGCAAGCGGGGTGAATGGGTGGAAGCGTCGGTTGACGAACATCCTCGCGCCGACACGACGATGGCTGCGCTAGAAGCGCTCAAGCCGCTGTTCGGACCCAACGGCACCGTGACGGCGGGGAATGCATCGGGGATCAACGATGGCGCCGCCGCTCTGCTGGTCGCCAGCGAAGCGGCCGCGCGCCGCCACGGGCTGACCCCTCGCGCCCGCATCTTGGGTATGGCCTCTGCCGGCGTCGATCCGCGTGTGATGGGGATCGGGCCCGTGCCCGCGACCCAGAAACTGATGGCGTGCCTCGGTATGACGATGGAAGACTTCGATGCCATCGAACTGAATGAAGCCTTCGCCAGCCAAAGTCTGGCTGTATTGCGGGCGCTCGGAGTTGCTGACGACGCGCCGCATGTCAACGCGAATGGCGGGGCTATCGCACTTGGCCATCCATTGGGCATGTCCGGCGCGCGTCTCGTTAGCACGCTGGTGCATCAGCTTGAGAGGACCGGGGGCAAGCGCGGGCTGGCAACGCTGTGCGTCGGAGTCGGAATGGGCCTGGCTCTCGCCGTAGAACGGGTCTGAACCGGGGCGCGGCAGGCCTGCCCGGTTTGCTCGGACCTGCGCAAGCACGCAGATGCTGGCGGGGAGAAAATAAGACAATGGAGTTGGGAGCAATGGCTGAGACTGGTTCTGCTGAGCGATTGGTGATCGTCACAGGCGCCGCCTCCGGGATGGGGCTGGCCACCGCTTACCTCATGGCCAACTCGGGTTGGCGGGTTTTGATGTGCGACATCAACGCGCAGTCGCTTGAACGCGCCGCGGCCAACTTCACCGAAAATGTCGAACTGCTCTCAGGCGATATTAGCGCTGTGGACTTTCCGCAGTTGCTGACGGCGAAGGTTGCCGGTCGCGGGATAGAGGGGTTCGTTCATTGCGCCGGGCTTTCGCCGACGATGGCGGCTCCTGACCGCATATTGGATGTCAACCTCAAGGCGACGATGCACCTCATCGCTACGATCCATCCGTTGATGAACAATGGATCGGCGGTTGTCTTGTTTGCTTCGTGCGGCGGACATCAGCTCGGTTCAGCGTTCGACGCCCAGATCGATGCTTCGACAACCCCGGAGAGCGTTGCCGCTTTGGCGGAATTGTGCGGCGATGATGCTGTTCTCGCTTATGCCTTGTCCAAACGTGCCATCCAAGCCATGGCCCGACGCGAAGCCAAAGCATTCGGTGAGCAGGGCGCGCGGATCGTATCGATCTCACCCGGGATCATCGACACGCCGATGAGCCATGCAGAGATGCAGGAGCAGGCGATCATGAAGACGATGATTGAAACTTCTGCGTTGAAGCGATCTGCCCGGCCGGAAGAAGTAGCGGCCGTGGCCGCATTCCTGTGTAGCCCCGCAGCCAGTTTCGTGACCGGGACCGATATACTCGTCGACGGAGGTCTGGCCCCGCCTGCAGTTCTGGCTGGTGCAGCTTAGATGTTTGGCCCCGGAGTATGGGGATCTGAGGTGAGGTCATTGAGGTTCCCAAAACAGCTGCTTGACGAAACGGGGGGTATCCTTTCCAAATCGCTCGATTCATAATGGGTGGAGAGTAAGGCGATGGTGCCCGAGATAGTCCGCTACCAGGCAGATGAATTAGCCATGGTAAGCCACCTCTATCTGCCAGACGAGGTTGGGCCAGGGCAGCCAGGAATTTTGGTTTTTCCCGAAGCATTCGGCTTGGGCGACCATGCCAAGGCTCGTGCTGAGCGGCTCGCAAAATTGGGTTATGTGGCGCTTGCCTGTGATCTTCATGGCGATGCCCAAATCTTGTCCGACCTCGCGGACGTCATGGGGGCAATCGGCCCATTGCTGCAGGAGCCCGCACGCATTCGTGCTCGCGCTTTGGGCGGACTCAAAGCTCTGTGCGCGCGAGTGGAGGTTGATTGCACGCGTGTCGCTGCAATCGGCTACTGCTTCGGCGGTACCATGTCACTGGAGCTTGCACGAGGCGGAGCCGACATTGGCTGTACAGTCGGCTTTCACTGCGGTCTAGGAACCGTCGCTCCAGACGACGCGGCAAACATAAAAGGCAAGGTAATGGTCTGCATCGGCGCGGATGACCCGGGCATTCCGCCTGAGCAGCGAGCCGCTTTTGAAAACGAAATGCGCGCAGGAGGAGTGGATTGGCAAATGCATCTTTATGGTGGGGTTGTGCACAGCTTCACCAACCCTGACGCCGACGAGATTGGACGCCCCGAGTTTGCCCGATACGATGCCCGGGCCGACAGCCGATCATGGCGCAGCATGGTGGATCTATTTGATTCAGTCTTCGTCACCAATTGACTTTGGCGCGACGTGCGTGCTGAGCCCTTCGAGGGTAGCGCTCTCCTTCAGCCGGCGTGGCGCTGAGCGCGAAATCGCCTAGCTGGCTGCCTTTTCATCCTCAGCCTGCCCGCGCCTCGGCAAGTACGCAATCGACGCCGGCAACAATCCTGCGGACACGCTCCAAATCACTCACGCCCGCTTCGCGCAATGACCTGAGCGGCACTTCGGCGCTGATCACCACGGTTTCGGGCACTGCACGCAGCATTTCGACTAGCGGCAACTCGCCCGAGCCCGGGATCATTCGCTCGTGCAGCGCTTCTTCCATATAGGCATCGAGAGAGGGCATGGCGAGCGGTGCATCGGAGATCTGCACATAGTCAATCATCCCGGGATCGAGCGCCGCGAGATCGCCAGCCTCCCCGGTGCGCGCGACATGCATCGTGTCGATCAGCAACTTGAAATTTGGCAATCCGACATAAGCGATCAGGTCCAGCGCCTGGGCGAGACTGGCGGCCGTAAGCATCGCACAAGGTTCGACCACAACGGTCATGCCGTATTCGGCCGCCAAGGCGACCATCCACGCGGTTTCGTCCAGCGTGCGCGCCCAGTCCACAAATGACACGGTGTTGACACGGTGCGTTCCGAGATCGCCGGCGAGATCGAGGACGCGGCGGTGATCGTCAGCCGTCGAACTGGGGGACAGTACGTAACCGTCCATCAGCGCCAGCGAAATGCCGGTATCGGTCAGCGCGTTGCGGGTTGCTCTGCGCAGGGGAGCATCGGCGATCAGCGACCAGAGCGGATCTCTCCCGCCGAGGATTTCCGGCAGCGCTGGCGTCAGCGCAACATGCGCGCAGCCGGCTTCTGCCGCCAACCGGACGAAAGCATCAGGCGCCGCGTCGGCCAAGGTTAGATAATCGAGGCCCTTTCGGTTCATTGGCCGTTCTTTCAAGTCCCTGTCCGCTTCTATTTGCCGCTAATCAAGGCCATTTTCCTGCCTGCCTCATCGAGGACTGCCAATCATGACCCAAACCCCTGTTCCACACTTCATTCGCGGGGCAGGTGCCAAATCTCACTCTCAATCAGGGAAGATCTATGTTCAGCGGGGGATCGATCGGAAGAATTTCAAGGGCGAAGCCAATCTTAAGCACAACCTGGTACTGTATCTGCTGCCGGGAGCCGATCGAACCGCGGGTTTGAACGACCTCGAACCATTGTATATTGCGCAAGGTCTCACCAGCCCGAGTGAGCGCATTCTCGATCGCCTTTTCTACGCTACTGCTAGACGTCCCGACGATCTCGGCGATTTTGTAAACAGGGTCTTCCATATTCTTATCCTCGTCCCTGGTGGAGTAGATTTTTCCGCAGCGGAGTGCTGGAAGGTACGCCTCGCGGGTGTATCGAACAAGCCCAAGATTGAAAGGGAGCCGAATGAGCGCCCACTATTTGGTCAAGATTCCGCTTCCAAGTGAGAGAACCTGGCTGTCGCTTGATGCGTGCCGCGCCCACAAGGCCATGGGGCATGTCAGTCCGGCGACGGAGATCCAGTTCGCATCCTTTGGCCTATCCTCCCGTCACGTTCCCGCTGTCGTTGTGACCAGACGTTGACACATCCGTCAAATTCTGCATGGTTTGATTTTGCATATTCGATAAGCAAGAGGCGGGATATGGAGCGGGATGGGCTCGGATGGCCGACGTAGGATCGCCAAGCGCTGAGCGACGCGGGCCAGAGCGGACTGCTGCACAGCGCAATGGCGAAACGGGCCTCTTGATTGACGACCAATCGATGAACCCTGCGCTTTCTCGACTCAACTTTCGCGATCTCGGCGGACTGCCCACGGGCGGCGGCGGTTGTGTGCGTAGCGGCGTGCTGTTCCGCTGTGAGGGGCCTGGCAGCTTCGACGAAGCGCATCATGCAGAGCTAGCCGCCCTTGGAATTCGCTCCGTCGCCGACCTGCGCTCTGAGGGAGAGCGAACGGCCGAGCCCCACTATTGGATCGTCGAGGGCTGCCGGGTTTTGGCACTGGACATGAACACGGACCTTCGCGCTCGGCGTGCAGAGCAGTGGGCTGCATTGCGCACCAATCCGACCGCGGATTGCGCCTTCGCAGCCATGGTGCACAACTATCGCCTTATGCCGAGTGCTTTTCTGCCGCACTTATCGGTGATGGTCGACGCCCTGTTGGCGGGCGAAACTCCAATGCTCGTTCACTGCACCGCCGGCAAAGACCGAACCGGCGTTGTCGTCGCGTTGTTCCTCGAGTACCTGAACGTACCTCGCGATGCGATCATGGCGGATTACCTGCAGTCCGAGATTGTCCGCCAGAATATTCTGGCGTCGGGGCAGGTCGAGGCCAGATTGTTTAAGAGCTTCGGCTTCGTGCCGCCCAGCGAGATGGTGGCTGTGCTGACCGGCGTGGAGCCCGATTTCCTGGACGTTGCCTTCGGGGCGGTGGTTGCCGGGTGGGGCGGGGTGACCGGCTATTTTGAAGCGGCAGGCATCGATTCGGTGCGTGGGCGCGAACTTAAGCGGCGCCTTACGGATTTTTGAAGACGCGGACGCGCTACTGATCCTGCGGAGAGATGTGCCATGCCTGAAGGATTTTCATCGACCAATATGTCCCTTGTCATCCGCGACGCACTGGTCGTCGATGGGACGGGCACCCCTGGCTTTACGGCAGATGTCGGCATTGCGGGCGATCGCATTGTGGCAATGGGGAATATCCAGGCCAAGGGAGAGCGAGAGATCGACGCTGCCGGCAAAGTTCTAGCCCCAGGTTTCATCGATGTGCACACCCATTATGATCCGCAATTTTGCTGGGACAAGCTGGCGACGCCGACGCCGCAACATGGCGTTACCTCTCTGATCATGGGAAATTGCTCAGTCAGCCTGGCGCCTGTCGCCCCTGAGGCCAAGGACACGATGATCGGCTGGTTCAGCTCGGTTGAGGACATGGACACCGGGCTGTTACGCCAGAATGTCTCGTTCAACTGGGAAACTTCGTCCGAGTATCTCGAGGAACTGCGGCAAGGGCTGGGCCCTAACGTTGGCGCGTTCGTGGGGCATGCAGCCATCCGGGCCTATGTCATGGGCGCGGCATCGCAGCAACGCGCAGCAACCGAGACAGAGATTGCCGAGATGGTCCGGGTATTGCGGGAGGCCCTGCAGGCCGGCTCGTTCGGCCTGTCGTTCACGTACAACCATCTTGACCATCACGGTCAAGAACTGCCTTGCCGCTACGCCGATCGTTCTGAAATGTCCGCGCTCCTGGCGGAGGTGGCTCGCCACGACAGGATGGTGGAGGTCTCTCCCGATTTCCGACCAGGCGCTGACACGCTACAATATTTTGACTTGTTCGGCGAACTTTCACTTGAAACCGGCTGCCGCGTCACGCTGTCCCCCATATTGGTCATCGGCGGAAGGGACGGCCCTTGGAAGGAGCGCCTGGCCCGTCTCGAATATTGGCGTGAGCAAGGGGCGAAGGTGTTCGGCCAGACGCAGGTTCGGCCGCTCGACATGACGATCAACCTCGCTCAGGGCGCGGTGCTGTTCGGCAAGACGCCGCTTTGGCGGACGTTCATGGACCAGCCGCTCAACGGCAAAATCGCCATGCTAGACAACCCTCGTGATCGGAAAACGCTCGAGGACGAGGCGGACAGCTTCGCCGGGACCATTGCCAAGCTAGTGGTACAGAACGTGATTGCCGAGCGGAACCGGCCCTATGTCGGGCACAGCCTGCAGGATTTGTCCGGTCGGGAAGGCCGGCGGATCGGTGCTGTGCTGATCGACATAGTGGCGGCCGACCGGCTGGAGACGACTTTTACCCTGACCGGCGTGGTGCATGCGAACCCGCACCATGTCATTCAGCTCTTGGATCACCCGTACATTCATATCGGATCGGCCGACGCGGGGGCTCACATCACCGTCTTTTCGGGAGCAGGAGACACATGCTACCTGTTCGAGAAATATGTCCGCGACGAGAAGCTGATGACGCTTGAGCGCGCTGTCCAGCGATTGACCTCGGATATCGCGCGTGACTGGGGGCTGGTTGATCGCGGCGAAATCGCCCTGGGCAAGTTTGCCGACCTGGTGCTGTTCGACCTGGCGACTATCCGCCGCGAGCCTGAGGAATGGGTCAACGATCTTCCCGGTGGTGGTGGGCGTTATGTCCGGTCCGCTCGCGGCATTGACAAGGTCGTCGTGAACGGTGAGGTCCTTGTTGACAACGGGGATTACACAGACGCGCGTCCCGGCACGCTGCTTTGAACCGTAGGTGCGGCGGCATGACGAAAGTCGCGCTGCCGCATCCTTTCCCGCAGGAACCCAGGCAGTGCGGCCCGGCGCCCTCTTACAGCAGCCCGAGTTCAGCCAAGATCTCGTCCGTGTGTTGGCCCAGTCGGGGAGCGTCGCTGCGGATATCGGCGGGCGTGGCAGAAAAATGAACCGGCGGCTTGATGGCGAAATAGGGCCCGACATCAGGATGGTTGCGCTGCTGGAAGAATCCGACGGCTGTGAGGTGCGGATCGGTCTTTAGATCCGCGAGGTCATTGATGCGCGCGCAGGGAATGCCTTTCGCCGTCAGCATCTCCATCCACTCGTCCGTCGTCCAGCGCAAAAGCAGTGGCTCGATTGCAGAATAGATCCAGAGATAGCTGCCAGACCGAGATTCATAACTTGCGAACCGAGGGTCATTTGCAATGGTGGGATCTGCCCCTGCGAGGTCAAAGAAGTCCCGCCAATTCTGGTCGGAATAAGGCATCACCGCGATGAAGCCGTCGCGGGTGGCATAGGGCTTGCGATCGGCGGTTGCGATCCGCCGGTAGGTCCAGTCGCCCGTTGGCGGATCGAACGCTTGGTCAAATAGATGCTCGACCAGCAGGAAGCTCGTCAGGCACTCTAGCATCGGAACTTCGACCAGTTGACCCTCGCCGGTGCGCTCCTTGTGGACGAGTGCAGCCATGGTGGCATAGGCCATGAACAGTCCGGCGGTCTTGTCGCCGATGATCGAGGGCAGATAGCGTGGGGGACCGCCTTCGACGCGACTGGCCAGACTGGCAAAACCCGACTGTGCTTGGATGACGTCATCATAGGCAGGTTTCCCGTAATAGGGACCGCCGCGACCATAGCCTGCACAATGAACATAGATCAGGTCCTGCTTGAGCGCGCAAAGACTCGTGTAACCCAGTTCGTAACGCTCCAGCGCGGCCATACGCATGTTTGAGGCAAAAATGTCGGCGGTGCCGATCAGCTTCCTGAGCGCTTCCTTTCCGGCCGAGGTAGTCAGGTCGATAACGACGGAACGCTTGTTGCGGTTTATCGTCAAGAAAATCGGACCTAACCCGGGAGGCGTGCCCTCCGGCTGATGGCCTGGATATCGCATCACATCCCCACCGGCGCCGCCCACCGGGGTCTTGGGGGCCTCGATCTTGATGACGTCAGCACCTAGGTCGGCTAGAATAGACGTTCCATAGGCGCCGAACACCACATTCGTTACGTCGACAATGCGTATACCGGAAAGGGGACCTGGCATCCCTGCTCCTTAGCTGGACATGAGTTGGATCGTAGCAATCGAACGGCCAAGACGATGCTGTCAACGCGGGCGTTACGGCAGCGGCTGGTGAAGTGCTCGGCCGCCCATACGAGAGCCTAATTCGTCGCCTTTGGCAATGGGCGGGTTGCGGAACTGCCTGTGGCAGCTGCGGGAGGCAAATAGCGCGGCCATTTTCCCGCTCCAGTTGAGCTCGCCGCCACTCGATCAACCAAGCATCATAGCCGCCAGCGATTGATAGGTCCTGACTGACGCGTGTTTAGAACGTGTTGCTGTCAAAGCGGCAAAATGACTGGCAGACTGTCTGGACAATGTGCTCGGCACATTCCGGATCGTACCAGCGATTGATCCAGGCCCAATGATGCGGATGAAGCATGTAGGTTTTGAGGAGCCCGTCGAGGTTTTCATATTCCTGCTCCCACATGTGGGTCCACGATCCCGTGCCAGACCCTTCGCTGATCCGGCTGATCCGCCATTGGACGATGCTGGGAATATAGAGTCCCATTTCGTAAGTTTCATATTCAAACTGGGCAACGTCCGTGGCGCTGGCCGCCTCGTCCAGGCTGATAAACAGCAAGCGATAGATTCCGCGCGTGAGCGTTTGCTTGCTGCCGACACGTCCGCTTACATAGCCGCCCGAATTAACATGCCGTACCCGCGTGGGATCGTTCATGATGGCATGGGCTTCCAGCCCGTCCCCAGCCGCCCAGGCGCGGGCGCCGGCTTCGTTTGCGAAATGGAGGCGCCAGATGTAATCGCCCGCCGCATTCGCCTCTGGGAGGGTAGGCGCCAACGCCCAGTCCAGGACCCGTCTACTGTTCCTGGCAGTAGCCGCCAGATCCTGGATCAGCGCCGCTGCGTCCGCCCCTTCGGACAGGGTCAGAACTCTCGTAACCTTATACATTATTGAGGGAGTCGACGTCATCGACATCGGACAGGAACAGGCGCCGGCGGCTGACGATCATGGGCTGTGCCTCTTTCCAGAAGCCGAGGAAGCTTGGGTCTGCGCGGCGGTGACGGGTCGCGTCCCACCAGGCTTGCACGCCCTGGACCGACCATATCACGAACAATTCATTGGATTGCTCCCTTAGCCATAGCGGTGGCGTCACCCAGCGATGGACCAGAGCGAGGCCACGCAACTTGGCCTGCGGCACGTACTCAGACATGTAAAACCGCAGCAGTTCCTCGGCACGCCCCGGCTGAGCGATTAAATGATCAAGATAATAGATCATCTCCTTACCGGGTTCGCTCATCGCACGGCGCCTCTCACACTGACTTTGAAGATCAGAGATCCGCGATCTTCAGCACGATTTTGCCACGTACATGACCCTTTCTCACCCGGCGATGCGCCTCGGCGGCCTCGGCGAGAGGCAGCACTTCAATCGCCGGCGGACGGAGCAATCCCTCGTTGTACAGACCTACAATCGTGCGCAGCTGCTCCCCGGCCTGCTGGCTGTTGCTCATGGTCGGGATGATTTGCACGTTGCGTGCCTCTGCTTCGTCGTTATCCCAAAATGGCTCATCCTCGATAAGGGTTGCGATGGGGACGATACGCCCTCCGGGCCGAACCATCTCCAAGCCATCCAGAATGGTGCCTTGTCCGACCAGGTCAATCAGCAAGTCCACGCCCTGGGGAGCCCACTGCAACACGGCGTGTCGGACGTTTTGCGCGTGATAATCGATGGCACATTCGGCGCCCATTTCGCGGACATAGTCAAGATTGCGAGGGCCGCAGGTCGCCGCGGCGTGGCCGCCCGCATGTCTGACGAACTGGATCGCGAAACTACCCATGCCCCCGGCGCCGCCGTTGATCAGCACCTTCTGGCCAGGTTTTATTGCGCCGGTCCCGAACACTGCCTCCCAAGCGGTGACGGCAGCGGTCGGAATGGAAGCTCCCACCGCAAAGTCGACCGACTTTGCGAGATGGGCCACGCGCGTTTGGGCCGATTTTACATACTGGGCGTAAGTGCCGTTCTCGCCCTTACCCTGGTTCGAACTGGTGACCACCCGATCCCCAACATGAAAGTCGGTCACGTCGGGACCCACCGCCGAGACGATGCCCGCGCCCGCAAAACCGAGTACGAATGGGAACTTGTATTCGAAAAACCGTGACAACCAGCCTTCACGGCACTTCCAGTCCACTGGATTTACGCCGGCATAGGCCAGCTTGATGACGACCTCGCCCGGGCCAGGTACCGGCGTTTCAATCTGCGCCAAATGCATCACTTCGGGGCCCCCGCAGCGGTCGATCGTCATAGCATGCATACTTAGCCTCCTTGTCAGGTTGGGGGGGGGCTCCGTCCGGAAGCCGACCAGGTGCTCGGTAGAGAGATGTAGCCCTTCGTCGGCAATGGAGCCGCAGAGCGTTCTCGTCTGGGTGTTCGGCTTGAGGCATGCTCTCCGGCTTACGTGGCGCCATCCAGCCAAGTCTGCCACCCCGGCTGGAAGCGTGCATCCTGGATTTCCAGCAGAAGCCCATCGGGATTGCCGTAGTATGCGTAAGCAAAGCGACGTGTTCCGACACGCCGCCCACGGGCGCGGAATGTGAAACCGGCATGGACAAGGATGTTGCCCGCTTCATCGAGGTCTCTCACCCAGCAGCCAAAGTGGTGAAGTGGCGTATTTCCGGCGGTCCAGATCGTGCCAGGTCGATCCTCGATGAGTTCCACCAGCGGTGAACCCGCGGCAAAGGCAACATAAAGCTCCGCTTCCGCAGCGCATGGGCCTTCTATCTCATGACGCACACGCACCGTAGATGTCCACTTCCAGCCGAACAATCGTCCGTAGCTTTCGATCGCCCGGTTCAAGTCGGGAACGATAAGGCCGAGATGCATCGGGCCCGCATAGGGCAGTACCTTCTCGATCCGAATAAGGTCGGTGGCATTGATCACGATAGTCGCTTCAAAACTCCAGCGGCTGTGCCGCTCGCGAGATCTGCGACAGCTTCACCGGCCATCGTCCGCTTCATGCGATCCCGACGCGAAAAGTTGAAGTCGCCATCGAGTAGGGCGACCATGGCGCGCGTCCAATGGACGTTCGACGAGGGCGAGGCACATCCACTCTCCTTTTGTTCGTTCTCTGCCGGCGAGGTTACGCTTCCTGACAACGTCGTCAACCAGGCATCTTTTTGCGTGCCGGTGCTCGGCTGTCGCGCTCAATCGGACAAGCCGGTTGTGGCGCCGCAGGAAGACACGGCAGATTCAAAGGCGACGGTAGTTGCGGAGGCAGCTATTCACCAACAAGAATGCTGGGATATCTGCTCTGTCTCAACCGCGATCCCATGTGCAGGAGGTGCTTTACTTTCCGCAGCCATTTTTGTCCCTGGCCGCGGCCTCCTTCCGCAGTTGTAATGGCCATGTGCGACTGAAAGGTTGCCTGCGGAGTCTCGGGCAGTTTCTGCGGATTTGTGCCAATGTCAGGCTGGGCCAAGGCGAGGGCAGGGCGGCTTGATCCTGCTTGCTTACAAAGCCGATATCCGTACAACAGTGTCAAGTATCGCGCGTTTGATTCGGGCGATCAGTCGAGAGAGGTTAAATGGCTTTCCAACATCCCGAGGCGGACTCCCTGCCGCGTTTTTCCCAGTTCATCGGCGGCGAAGCAGCGGAAGCGGGGACGGGTGAGCGTCTCGCGCATATCTATCCGGCCACCGGACGCGTTTCCCGCGAACTGCGCATGGCTAGTCCTGCGGATGTCGATCGTGCCGTGGCCGCTGCACGGGCCGCTTTTCCAGCTTGGCGTGCGATGCGAGGCGACGTCCGCCGCAACCTGATGATCAAGCTGGCGGAACTTTTGGAAGCAAGAGTAAACGATTTCGTGCTTCCGGCGATCAGCGAGAATGGCACGATCAGCATGGCTGCTCCGTTTTTGCCGCCCACAGCTGCGCAGAAGTTTCGATATTTCGGTGGTTGGGCAGACAAGATACACGGTCGGACTATCCCGATGTGGGAGGGCGAAACGCACGACTATGTGTCGTATGAGCCCTTTGGCGTGGTCGGCGCGATCGTGCCGTGGAATGGGCCGCTATACGCCGCGTCGATGTGCATGGCGCCCGCGCTTGCCGCGGGCAACTGCATCGTGCTCAAGGCGCCCGAACTCGCTCCGTACACTGTCATGAAGCTGGTCGAGTTGATCCACGAGGCGGGATTTCCAGCCGGGGTCGTGAACTTGGTAACCGGCGGGCCAGAAGTCGGCGATGCCATGGTCAGCCATCCCGATATCGACATGATCCAGTTTATTGGATCTGGAGCAACGGCGAAAAAGATCCTGGTTCGCGCCTCTGAAACGTTGAAGCCTTGTGGGCTGGAGCTCGGCGGGAAGTCAGCAGTCATCGTATTCGACGACGCGGAATTGCAGCGCGCTGCGCAGCGGGGCTTGTCTGGCATCGTTACCGTGAGTGGCCAGGGCTGTGTCAATGGCACGCGGCTGCTGGTCCAGCGCAACATCTATGAGCGCTATCTCGATCTGCTTGCGAGTACCGTTAAACATATCCCGATCGGTGATCCGTTCGATGCGTCGACTCTAGTCGGACCGATTATCTCTGAGACGGCGTTGAGCCGGATTCAGGGCATGACCGAACGTGCGGTCCAAAGCGGAGCCCGCGTGGTGTGCGGCGGTGAAAAGCTGCAAGGGCAGTATGAGGGTGGCTATTTCCTCCCTCTTACGGTGCTGGCCGACGTCGATCCGAAAAGTGAAATTGCACGCAACGAGGTCTTCGGGCCGGTGTTGATCGTCACCCCGTTCGACACTGAGGAGGAGGCGATTGCCCTTGCCAACGATACGGAGTTCGGGCTCGGTGCTTATGTACACACCCGGAATCTCGGCCGCGCTCATCGCGTGACGCGGGAGCTTCAGGCGGGCCAGATTCATGTTAACGGATCGCATGAAGCAATGCAGCCTAACGTGCCGTTCGGAGGCTGGAAGCGGTCTGGCCATGGCCGGCTCGGCGGGATCGAAGGGCTTCATGCATTTCTGCAGCCCAAAAATATCTGGATGAACATAGCCGACGAGTAATGGGCGCGAGTGGTCGTCGATGGAGTGCGCGGCTGCTCGCATGGCTGGTGGCGGTGTAAGGTAATCGGACCACTGCTGCGATACCGGTCGGGGCGTAGGAGGATGAGATGAAGCCGTTTGTTTTCAGTGCTGATAGCCACATTCAGGAACCCGACGCGCTCTATCTGGATGGGCTCCCGGCAAGTCTCAAGCGGCATGCGCTGCAGGTGCGCAAGGATGGGGACTATCTGATCGCCGGAACCGACGAGAAGGTTATCCATCGGGTCCGGCTGGGCAAGCACCGCGAGATCCCAACCTTTACCGAGCGGCGCGGGACACGTGAGCTGGCGGGGCGGTTCGAGGATATGGACCTCGAAGGGATCGATGCGGAGATTTGCTTCCCGCAGCTGGGCTTGTGGCTCTATGCGGTGGGCGATGCCGAAGCCGAAGCGGCTTCGGCCCGCGTGTACAACGACTGGAACGACCGGTTTCTCGAAGGGCACCAGCACCGCCTGGTGAAGTGCGGCATGCTGCCGGTGATGGACTTTTCCTGCACCCTGGCGGAACTGGACAATCTGGCGAGCAAGGGCTTCACCGCTGCCATGCTGCCGGCGGTGAGCCCGGCGGGCCTGCCGAAGTACAACAGCGAAGCCTGGGACCCGATCTTCGCCAAGGCAGCACAGCACGGCATCGTGTTCGTGATGCACACCGGCACCGGGCTAGAAAGCGTGATATCCGAGAAGGGGCCGGGTGCGGCTATCATCAACTATGCCAGCCAGGCGATGGATGCGATGAACACCGCGATGTATCTGGTTAGCGGCGGGGTGCTCGATCGCAATCCCGGTGCCCGGGTTGCGTTCATCGAGAGCGGGGCCAGCTGGCTGGTCGCGCTGGGCGAGCGCATGGACGAAGTGGCCGAGGCGCATGCCTTCTACGTTCGGCCCCAGCTCTCGCGCAAGCCAAGCCAAATCATCGACGACCAGATCTGGTCGGCGTTCCAGCACGATCGCGCATGCATCGTCGCGGCGGACAAGAAGCTGCCCGGCTCGCGCAACATCATGTGGGGCTCGGACTATCCCCATGCCGAAGGAACCTGGCCGATCAGCCGGAGCATCGTTGACGAGCTGTTCACGGATCTGAACGTCAGTGATGCCACCTGGCGCGATGCCGTCGGCCTCAATGCCGCCAAGCTCTTCGGCATCCAACCCATCGTCCACACCAGCCAGAAACTGGCGGCCTGAGGCAGGGCCGAATGCCAGAAGTCGGAAAAGGGAAGGCGTGACGAGAACCGGTTTGTTCAAGCCGCATGGCATTTGATTCGATGCGGTGAGGGGACCGGCGATCGCTCACTCATGCACCAGGCCAACAAAACGGGTGCAGTGTTCCGCTTGTGGCGGGCAAGCAGCGGTAGCGTTGTCGGTTCACTCATGGCCTGCGGTGAGGAAATAAAATTTCGCTCTCGCTCGGCCGTCCGCGATTGTGCGCGGCGGTCTAGACAATTGGACCGGGTCTGGGGCCTGTTGGAGCAGCTGGCCCATGATCGCCGTCGACCAGCCACCTAAGAACCACTACGGTTGAGCCGGAACGAGAGATCGAGAGTGTAAGGGCATAAGATTGGGTATGGGGCGCCTTCCCACTGACGATCGCCCACAGACCGCTTAATCAAATTCGGAGTGCAATGTATGGCCGAAGCATACATCATTGATGCGGTGAGGACCCCCCGCGGGATCGGGAAGCCGGGAAAGGGTGCTCTCGCCCATCTCCACCCCCATCATCTGGGCGCCACCGTGCTCAAGGCGCTTAAGGAGCGCAACGGCATCAAGACGGAAGAAGTGGATGATATCATCTGGTCCAGCAGCATTCGCAAAGGGACACAAACCGGAAATGTCGGAAGGCTCTCAGCTTTGGACGCCGGCTATGATGTTCGTGCTTCCAGCGTCACAATTGATCGGGCCTGCGGCGGCGGCGTGACGGCCGTTGCACTTGCCGCGGCGCAGATCAGGTCGGGCATGGAAGATTGCGTCATCGCGGGAGGGACGGAAATGATGTCCGCCATGCAGACGCATCTGCAAGAGGAAATGGTCGCGGGCGTAAAGCAATACGATCTCGACGGCGGGAACGCCCACCTCCAGGATATCCAACCTCAATCCAATCAGGGCGTTGCCGCTGACGCCATTGCGGCGACAGAAGGTTTGAGCCGCGCGGACCTTGAACGCGCTGCTCTGATCAGTCAGCAGCGGGCAGTGCGCGCAATCGAGGAAGGCCGCTTTAGCCGCTCGATAGTCCCCGTGGTCGATGATAAGGGCCAGGTCGTGCTCGATCGCGATGAATACCCCCGTCCGGATACGACGCTCGAGGGGATGGCGGAGCTCAAGCCTGCTTTCGCCAAGATATTGGACATGCCCATGAGCAATGGCGCAGAGACTTTTCGCCAAGCAATCAACCGGAAGTACCCGGATATCGACATCCAGCCTATTCACCATGTCGGCATTTCTTCTGGGGTGGTCGATGGAGCGGCTGCGGTACTTCTCGCATCTGAAGCCTATGCCGCGAAAATGGGCTGGAAGCCGCGCGCGAGAGTTTTGGCATCAGCCAATGTCGGCGATGATCCCACATTGATGCTTAACGCACCGGTGCCAGCGGTGAATAAGGTGCTCGCCAAGGCTAATCTGGCAGTCGAGGACATTGATCTTTGGGAAATAAACGAGGCCTTCGCGGTCGTTTCCGAAAAGTTCATCCGCGACCTCGGCTTGGATCGCGCCAAAGTGAACGTCAACGGTGGAGCAATGGCTCTTGGTCATCCGGTGGGGGCCACTGGGGCGATACTGATTGGAACTTTACTAGACGAATTGGAGCGAACCGGTAAGAGGCTGGGCCTCGTCACCATGTGCGCGGCGGGGGGTATGGCCCCGGCGTTGATCATCGAGCGGCTTGACGCTTAACCGGCTCCCTCGGGTCAACATGCGTTGATACGGCGTGTTGAGGAACCCGCTTCGCGAGACAGGTCTTGAGGCGCTTCGCATAGTTATAGGCAGCTACGAGGTTAGCGAGGTGCTCGCGCAAATAATCGTGGCTTTCGTAATAGAAGCGCCTGACCGTTGCCTCCTTGATCGTCCGGTTCATCAGTTCGACCTGACCGTTGGTCCAAGGAGGCTCCGGCTTGGGGGTCTGGTGATTGTATCGTCCCTGGCGCCCAGAAGGGTTCACCATTGGCCAGGCTTCCCGGATCGACGGGGAGGGCGATGCGCCACCGCACGGCGTCCTGAACTGGATGCCGCTGTCGGTGAGCACGGTATGGATCTTGTAGGGACAGCCTCGATCAGTCGGAGGAGGAAGTCGCGCGAAGTTGCCATCTTTGCGTTCTCTTGCAGCTCGACGAACGCGGAGTTCTGCCATTTCGACGTGCAAGTAGCCGATAGGGCATGCACTGAACTTGCCGCGCTTGGGCTTGTCGCCTTTGACCTGCGGCAGGCGCGAGATATCGTGGCGTTGCAGGCAACGTGCAGTGACGATCTGGTCAGGTGCGGGATCGTCGCCGGCAAGGCGTAGAGACAGTCGTCCAGCGGCTTTGCGGAAAGGCGACGATGATCGGCTCGGCACCGTCGAATGGTCATCCTTCGAACCCTATCGCAGGTCGACGGTGCTGCTCCGGCTACGCCACTTGGCGACCGGTTTGAGGTTGATGCCGTGCCGCTCTCGACAGCTTGCGCCGGGTGCGACATCGGGCTGGTCCTGATCGGTCGCGCGCAGGGCTTTTTTGGACGACAGCCCCCCAAGGCGCCTGGCTGCGTTCCAGATATCGCCGGTGCTCAGCGCGATACCATGCTCGGCCAGCAGCCAAGCTTGGAGCTGGGCCAGCGTGATCCCCGGTCGGACAATGCATATGCGCCGCCAGCGCCAGGTTCCGTTCGCCAGACAGCTTGCGCGGCGCTATCCACGGCTCCAAAATCCCGATCGCGCAAATCCTGTGAGTAGCTCTGACCTGAGCATAGCCCCCCTTCCGCATTGAAAGGTTTGCCATATCTGCTACGTTTTCAAATTGCTCGACAGTCAGAGGCCTTCCGCGGACGGTAAGATAAAGCATGTTTGCGCAGCGCAGAAATTATTCCAAGTCGGCCACTCGCGCCTTGGACATCCTCGATTTTTTGGCGAATTCTGTGGAGCCCCGTCGCGCCTGCGAGATCGCCGAAGCCTTCGGTCTTGCCAGATCAAGCACAGACCAACTCCTCAAGACGTTAGTTGACAGCGGATATTTGCTGATCGACCCAGACACCTTGAGTTATTCGCCATCGCTGCGCTCCGCCTGGATGGGGCACCAGTTGTCTAAAGCGGTTCCTAATGTCGATCGGCTCCGCTCTATCCTTGACGAGGTGTACGGCGAAAGCGGCGAGGCAGTGACGCTGTCCGTTCAGAACGACTGCTCTATGCAGATGATGGCCTTTGCGGGCGGAGATTATACGCTCCAAGTCGGGTTGAAGCTACCGGTCTTAGGGTCGACGATCGGCAGCGCAGTGCTGACCGCGAAGTCCTCCACAGCCATCATTAAATTAATTCGTCGGTCGCGGCGGCAATACGTGATTACACGCGAAGGCGATTGGGGTGAAACTTTCATCCGCCAAATAGAGCTCTTCAGAATGAAGGGGTATTCGTGGCGAAAGATCGATGACACGAGTGCGGACCTTCTGCGTCCGCCTTATGATATGTGGACGTTGGGCATACGCTTGCCCGATACCTGTGGGATCAAGGATACTGTGTTAGGTATGGCTGGACCCGTCTGGCGTGTGCGAGCTCGGGAAAAGGAACTGATCAACCTGATGCGCCGCGCCATTCGCAAGAACCTCGTAAGCTGCGCTTAACGCTTGATGCCGGCGGCGAATAACACCGCGCGGTAAGCGATGGCATCCCCGCGGGTCAATTTGGCTCTTCGGCTGCCTGCCACGCTCCAGCGTATTGTGAATCCGCCGACTTGGGCGGTCGCGCATTGCGCTCTCCATCATAAGGCGGCCCTGAGCGGCATCACCTCACTCTCACACCGAATTTGGTAGATCGCCGTCAAAAGCTACATTACAGCACGGACCGGTAGAGAGATGCACAGGAGTGTCAAATATGACGTTTTCGAATGACCGTTTTCAGCTCGATGGGAAGGTCGCGATTGTTACAGGCGCCGGCGGAAGAGGGAACAGCATCGGGCGCGCCTATGCCATGGGGCTTGCGCAGGCTGGCGCCGCGGTCATCGTCGCTGACCTGAACGAAGACGGTGCGAAAGGTGTTGCGGAAGAGATCACCGCGTCTGGCGGAAAGGCGTTCGGTGTGCGTGTCGACATCACCAATCCGGGCACGGTCGAGGCGATGGTTTCTCAGGCGACGGATCAGTTTGGCGGGGTTGACATCCTCGTCAACAACGCGGCGTTGATGGCCGAACTGAATTATGCTCCGATTGTCGAAACTTCGAGTGAAGATTGGAATCGTGTACTGGACGTCAATCTGACTGGAGCATTCAATTGCGTTAAAGCGGTTGTACCAGTGATGCGGCAGCGCGGTGGCGGGAAGATTATCAACCAGGCTTCAGCAGGTGCGTTCCCGGCCACAACTCTCTATGGGATCAGCAAGATCGGCCTCGTCGGTTTGACTACGACGCTCGCGTATGAACTGGGTCGAGACAAGATAACCGTGAACGCTATTGCTCCCGGCAACACCACCAGCGCAGCCGGAGCGTCCCTCACGCCGGACGATTCTCCGACCATGAAGTTGCTGGAAATGCAGATTGCGATGCGCGTGAGAGGAACACCAGACGAGTTGGTCGGTGCGCTGATGTTGCTCGCCTCGCCTGCCGGAGATTGGATTACTGGCCAAGTGCTGCATGTCGATGGCGGATGGGTAATTCGCCCGTAAGTCGGCGCGTTGATATCCAAAGGCTATCGCGCGTGAGAGCCTTTGGATTCAATGTCTGTAGTTCAGTGAGGCATGGCCGCTAGTTAGATGTCGGTCCTGGAGTACGGTGGGGTGCGGGCCTGAGGTGAAGCTATCGGGGTAGTGGCTATTGTAATGTAGCATTCGTCCGTGGCTATCTTTGATGGAGCGGTTCATTCTTTCAACCTGACCATTGATCCAGGGCTGCCTTGGCTGGTCAGTCGATGCTCGACGTCGATTTCAGCGCATAGAGACTTGTTAGCCAAATCTCGCTCTTCCTTCGTGCCCCAGGACATTGCACGGTGCAAATCTTGTAGCGTAGCGCTGCCGAGAGATGCCGCAGAAAGTCAGCAGCTATCCGCGTCGCCTTCTGATGCAGGTCCGCGAAGGAGGCCGCGCAGCGGCCTTCCTTCAGCTTCGCCTTCATCCGGCGCCTGGGCGTCTTGTTACGGAGCTGCAGAACCAATTCGTTGTAAATCCTCTGCGTTCGCTTCATGTTGATCTCCGAGCCTTCCCGGCGGCGGAGAACGTGGACGCGGCGATAGCCATAGCGGACGCGCGTCTCGCAGATATCGCAGATGCGGGCTTCGATGCCGGCCTGCTCGCGGCGCCGGGATTTGTAGTGGCAGGTCGAGGTGTCCATTTCCAGCACCCCGCAAACCCGGCGGATTGACACGCCCCAACCGCTGCAAATCGCGTTCACCAACTCGCGTTTACAAGCAGGCCTCACAGTTTTCGGCGGATGGCATCCTGTAGCATCTTCTTATCCAGCGAGAGGTCCGCCACGAGCTTACGCAGCCGAATTCTCGTCCTCGAGTTGCTTCAGCCGGCGCATGTCCGGCGGCAGCATCCGTCATACTTCTAAAGTACGTCGCCTGGCTGATTCCAGCCTTACGGCAGATGTCCGCCACCGGTACGCCGTCTGCTCGCTGCTTCAAAATGAACGCCTTCTGGGCGTCCGAAAACTCGTTGCCTTCATGGTCCTTCGCTCCTCCCAGCCTGGGAGATCATAGCGAAAAACTCCAATTCAAAGCGGTCCAGCTTCCCGGGGCCAGATCAACTGAATTAGTGCCGCTCTTCCCGAGCAAACAAGGCCAAGACGAAAATTCCAACGTGAAGCAGGTCAAGGCTTTGAGATTATATCGTTCAAGCTATTTCGCGTTGAACTGCGCAGCGAACTCGGGTCCATCCAGCAAGTTACCCAGCGTGTAAGCGGACATCCACCCTCCATCCACGGCAAGAGTGTGTCCCGAGATGTAGTTCGCCATCTTCGACGATAGGAACCGGACTGCGTTGCCGATGTCGTCGGTTTCGCCATGGCGCTTGAAGGGAACGAGGCTGGCTTTCATCTTGGCCTGAATTTCCGCTGCCGCTGGGGCGGCGGCCTGTCGGTCGGTGAGAATTGAACCCGGAGCCACGCTGTTGATCCGGATGTTGTACTCGGCAAGCTCTGACGCCAGGGACTTCACCAGATTGATCAGGCCACCTTTAGCGGCGCCGTAAGCCGCATGATGGGGGGCCGATTGCAGGCCGCTGACCGACGATATGGCGGTGATCGCGCCAGGTTTGCCGCGCCGCACGAGCGAGCGCGCAAACGCCTGGGCGGCAAACGCAAAATAGCTCAAGTTGCGGTTGATATCGAGTTCCCACTGCTCAGGGGTCATATCAAGAAAATGCACGAATTGCGCCTGGCCGACGATGGCGACCAGAATATCGAGCCCGCCGAGCTTTTCCTCTGCCTCGGCGATGATCACCTCCGCGGCTCCCGGCTCCAAGACATTGCCGACGATGGGGACACCCTTGCGCCCCAGTTTCGTCACCATCTCTGCAACGGTTCCGGCCCGGCCGGCATCGATATCAACGATAGCCACGTCGCATCCGACTTCCGCCAGCAGCCTGGAACTGCTTTCTCCCATGCCGAGCCCACCGCCGAGCACAAGCGCGGCCTTGTCCGCAATCCCGAACATAGTTGCAGCATCAACCATCTATCTTCTCCCTCTAATTGAGGGAAGGCTAGCTGCCAGACTTTGGGGCCACAACCGCATCGACTGCAAATTACACGGAAATACGGGTCTGTGGATTCAGAAGGGTCCCGCAGCAAGCTGTTCTCTGACTGGGACAAACTCGGGTGAGCTGAGTTGATAGCGTAAGGAATACCCGCCATCGATCACGAACGTGAGGCCCGTCACGAAGTTAGCATACGGCGAACACAGGTATGTTGCGGCCCAGCCGAGCTCCTGTTGCATCCCAACCCGCGCCGCCGGCACCTTCGTCGCCGCTTTCTGGCTGCCATACAACTCCTTCAGCCCTTCCGGTAGATCGTCGTGTGGGAAGGGACCGGGCACAAGCGTGTTGACGCGGATGTCCGATGGCGCCCACTCCACCGCCAATGATTGGGTCATTGAAATGACCCCGGCCTTGGCGGAGGCCAGATGCGCCGAACCCGGGCCGCCGGTCCATGCGTAACTGGAGCCGATGTTGAGGATCGCACCGCCGCGCTGCGCTGTCATACGGCGACGCGCGAACTCGCGTGAACAGAAGAACGTTCCGTCGAGCACGATCTCAACAACCGAACGCCAGCCATTGAGGCTGAGGTCTTCTGCCGGGCAGGCGAAGGTTCCCGATGCATTGTTCACCAGTACGTCCACCGGACCAAGCGTGGCGGTCACATCATCGAATGCCTTGGCGACCAGACCGGGGTTGCGCACGTCGACCGCGAAGCCCTCAGCGCGGACGCCCATCGCTCGCAGCTGGTGAACGCCGCGCTCGCGGTGTTCGTCACCACGGCTGAGTATGGCGACAGTGGCACCCAGTCGCCCGAACTCCACAGCCATCGCTCTGCCAAGGCCCGTCCCGCCGCCGGTGATTGCAACGATCCGATCCTTGAACGTATCCGGCACGAGCATCGTCTGCCCGAGTGCAGGTGGTTGTCTGAGTGGCATCGGCGCTTCCTAACACGAACCGGACCCTGTCTTTTCACGAAATTGACCGGTCTTGCAGATTGGTGCCTGGGCCCAACCTGCAAGACCGGTCAAATCCTCGAGGTCGTCACGCCTGCCGTCTATGCGCTTCGCTCCAAAAGAGCAGCGCCATGCACCGGTGTTTATCAAGCTGGCGAGCGAGCCGATCTTATTCCGCTAGGCGACGGATCTTGGATTTCTCTCCGGTGGTGCCGTGATGCAGGCCCGAGATCGTCGACCACTCGTCGCCTCGGCCGAGCCGCCGTTCGATGCTGCTGTCGGCAGAGGCTCCGCCGTCCACGAAAAGCGTCTGGCCGGTGATGAACCGCGCATTGTCGCTTGCCAAAAACACGGCAGCATCCGCGATGTCCTTAGGCAGGCCGTTATCGGGCCAGGGATGTCCGCCGAGCAAGCGCTTGGCGGCTGCTACCGGATCCTTGCCGGTGATCTCGGTAAGAATGGGGCCCGGCGCAATCGCGTTCACGCGGATGCGGTATGCGGCCATGTCGACGGCCGCCACTTTGGCCATGTGCGACACAGCGGACTTCGCGACAGCATAGGCGCGTGGACCGGCGGCGCCGACCAGCGACGACACCGAGGAGGTGTGCAGCACGACCCCCCCCGTGCCCTGTTTCTTGAACTGCCGGGCCGCGTGTTTCAGACCGAGAAATGGCCCCCGTACCAGCACTGCAAACGTGAAGTCCCAGTCGGCCACGTCCATCTCTTCGAGCGGGCCCAGCGCCCCGGGGATGCCCGCATTGTTGAACATGCAATCCAGTCGCCCGAACTCGGCGACTGCCGTATCCACCGTGCGCTGGATGTCTTCTTCCTTGCTCACATCGGTGGCTACGAAGCGCACCCGGTCGATGAGACCGCGCGCGCGGGCCTCCTCCAGCGTGGCCTCACCGGTCTCCCGATTGAGGTCCGCGATTACCACGCTGGCGCCTTCCTCAATGAACCTGAAGGTGGACTCGCGACCGATGCCACTGCCACCGCCAGTAATGACGGCCACTTTGTTCTCAAGTTGCATGCTGAGTCTCCTGGGATTCATGAAAATGTAATCGACCACGCTGCTTGCGTGAGCGCTTGATTGTCTTAGGGGCGCGATTTGTTAGGGCCCATGAAGCCGAACAGAAACCCGGCGACTTTGCGCATCTGCACTTCTTCCGCACCTTCGGTAATGCGGTAGCGCCGATGGTGTCGGTAGATATGTTCGAACGGCTTGTGCCGGGAATAGCCGATCCCGCCGTGTACTTGCATCGCCCGATCGGCCGCCTCGCACGCCAAACGGTTCGACCAGTAGTTGCACATGCTGACCTTGTCGGACAGGTAAGTGGCAACGTCCTTCTGTTCCATTTGATCCATCTGCCAGGCCGTCTTGCGGATCAGGAGGCGCAACATCTCGCACTGCGTAGCAATCTCGACGAGAGGCCACTGAATTGCCTGATTGCGCGCAAGGGCCTCACCGAAGGGCTTGCGCTCGCGTGCATACTTCACGCTCTCATTAAGGCAGAAGGTTGTCGCCCCCAGCGAACTGGCGGCTTGGCGGATGCGATTTTCGTGGACGAAGGATTGGGCCAGCGACAGGCCTTCTTCCATTGGGCCGAAGATAGCCTCTTCCTCCACCCAGACGTTGCTGAAGCGCACGCGGGGGTGGTCGGTGGGCATATTGAATGTCCACATCCACTGCTCCACCTCCAACCCCGGCGTCTCCTTCGGTACGAGGAAGGCGGTGATGCCCTTAGCGTCGCCTGCCTTGCCCGACGTGCGAGCGAAGGTAATCACGTGGCTCGCCACGTGGAGACCGCTGGTCCACATCTTGCGGCCATCGATTCGCCACCCGGCGCGGCCGTCGCGCGTTTCTCGAACCGCCTTAGTCTCCATGTGAGTGGCATCCGAGCCGTGTTCCGGCTCAGTCAGCCCGAAGGCTAGGAACAGTTCTCCGACGATCATGCCGGGAATGAATTTGTTCTTCTGCTCGTCCGTCCCGAATTCGCGCAGCATGATAATCTGCGCCAAATTCGCCACGATCGAATGTTCATTTTGTAAATCGTTGTGGAGGCCCAATCCCTTAGCCGCAAGGTGTTCGCGGATCACCGCCATCCATAAGTTCGAGCCATCCTTGCCGCCAAATTCCGAAGGTAGTCCAAAGCGCCAGTACCCGGCTTCATCCGCCAGTCGCTGCGCCTGCTTGAGGAGGGCTTCCCATTCTGGGCGAGGCAATCCATCATTCTCGAAGTCCGTCCGAGCCCACTCGCGGCGATGATCGAAAAAGCGGATATTATCGTCCTGCTGCTCGAGCGGACGGATTTTCTCTTCGATGAACTGATCCATCTCGCGCAAGTACGACGTCAGATCGTCTGGAACGTCGAAGTTCATCCCATTGCTTGAAGTCATATTTAGGACCTTTTCTGAATTTCAGAAGTATTCTGCCGTTCGATAGCCTGGCGATAAGCCGAATATCGGGGTTGATCGATTGAGACACGGTCGAGGGTGGTCAATCGGAGGTGCTCAAGCATCTGCGGATCGTTCATCTTGAGCGTGCCGTCTGCGATCTGGGCGCCCAACATGTCCCTCAAGGTGTCCAGTTTTCCTGGGCCGAGGAGCTTGATCAGGCGTTGATGCTCACGCGCTGTTGCGCCATCCTGCTGACGCAACTCGCGCGCGACCAACTCAAGGATGTTGACACTGACCCGCATGTTGAAGTCGCTGCCGGCTGCCGAGGCGCCATCGGCGCGGAGATATCGGACCACGGCGTCCACCATGACTGCGGATTCAGGATAAGCCCTCATACGAGCGCGTCCTCCGTGAGCAGATCGAGCAAATCCAGTTCAACCTCGGAGGCGCGCCGACCGATCATGGCGCGTTCCACGGTGATCGCCGCGCCGGGCTCAGGCGGTCGTGCCATTTCCCAGCAGACCAGGCCCCAACGCAATGAACCCATGATCTGCCAGAAGCGGATTTCTGCATGAGAAGGGCAGGGCAGTCCCGTCGCGACGTAGCCATCTAGCAATTGTTCGTACTCGCCAAACCCGCCGACCGGCTTGTCGATCGTCCCAAACCGCCAACTGTTCAGGGTAATATAGGCGATATCTTCGACCGGGTCGCCAATATGCGCCAACTCCCAATCTAGCACCGCACGCACGCCATCGGTGCCGATGATCAGGTTGCCGTTGCGAAAATCGCCATGCACAAGGCAGCGCGCGTCGCTGTCTCTGGGTAGGTTGAGCGACAACCAGCGTAAGGCGAGTTCGAAGGTTGGGCTGCGCACCGGAGCGTTGCGGTGCAACTGCTGAAGATCTAGTAGCTGGACTTTGGCCGGGCGGTACGGCAAGTCCGGGGCGTCGCTCAGGTCGATCGCGTGAATGCCGGCAAGGACCGTGCCGCACTGCTTCGCCAGATGCGGCCTGACTGCGGCGAATTGCTCATCCCGGTTGATACGGATCGCTAGCGTCTCGCCATCGACGCGAGCGGAGATAAACCCTCTCCCCAGTTGATCGGCGGGCTCCAGAACATGGATGACTTCTGGCACCGGGACCCCCCCGGCGCCGGCACGCTGCATCAGCCAGGCTTCGCGCTCCGGGCCGATGCCCACGTCGGCAAGCGCAACTCCTGTTGGCACCCGGCGCAAAATCAGCCTTAGCGTACCGCGCGACGGCGAGTGCATCGCGAACGCCCAGGTTTCCTGACTGGCCCCGCCCGTCAGGCGCTCCAGTGATCCTTCATCCAACTCGCCGCCAAGCCGGCTGCGGACGAAGGCGTGCATGCGCTCGACGAACGTCTCTGGATTATCCGCTGGCCGAGAAGAAGGTGTTCGACTCTCCTGGTGTTCGGATCGCTCGTTCCGCCCCATTTTTCGGCCTTCTCCTTGAGCATCCCGATAGATGCTGCGATTGTACGCAGCGTTCCGATCCAGGCGGGATCACACGCCAGAGCGAGCCGATGGCTCCGCTCTGGCTCAAGCCAACAGATCAGGCGGCGACGGGATAGATGACCGGCGTGGCGCGATCGTCGTCGACCCGTGTGGCAAAGTAGCTTTCGGGCAGGACGGCGAAATCGTCGATTCCGGCATTGATGAGCAGGTTGAGGCGGGGCTTGTCGCTGGAGTTCGCACTGCTCCCGTGGAGGACCTCGGCATGGTGCGCGGACGCCCAGCCGGCCGGGAGAACAGCCTCGATCTCTTCCCAGGTTTCCCCTTCGGGAACCTCGATCACGCTCTTCTGCTTCTCAACGTCAGGATCGAAGAACCGGGTTTCGTACTTGCGGCCCCACAGATGCGATCGGGGCACGAACCGCACCGGACCGCTTTCGGAATAGACGTCGCTCAGCGCGACCCAGATGTTGATCGAGGGGCCCGAGATGATCCGATTAAGGTAGAACTGATCCTGGTGCCAGCCTACGATCGTCTTGGTCTCCCCGCCAGGATACTTTTGCATGATCGAGGCGCCCCAGATCTTGAGCCGCTTCGCCCCGCTAACCTGCGCGGCCCATTCCGCGATCCGCGGATTGCGGATCGCCTTGGCCAGAACATCATCCGCATCGTG
>Ga0268266_10001315_pt1 | contig 30144 bp, 24 predicted proteins | sample KBSS13metaG_FD_190356 | JGI IMG/M metagenome (GOLD analysis project Ga0268266, IMG submission 190356) | Switchgrass rhizosphere microbial communities from Kellogg Biological Station, Michigan, USA - KBS S1-3 metaG (SPAdes) (version 2) | ecosystem: Host-associated > Plants > Roots > Rhizosphere... | reverse complement strand
CGTGTTGATCGTGATCCCCCGCGCCTTCTCCTCCGGCGCCGCGTCGATGTCCGCATAAGACATCGACTTCGCCCCACCGGTCTTCGCCAGGACCATCGTGATCGCCGCCGTCAACGTCGTCTTCCCATGGTCAACGTGACCAATCGTGCCGATGTTGCAGTGCGGCTTGTTGCGTTCAAACTTTTCTTTGGCCATTTCAAGCTCCAGCCCTGTCCGGGCTCGTCCTCTAGCTAGGGTTGGATCGGGTTAGGCGTACTTCTTGATCACTTCGTCGGCGACCGCTTGCGGCACCGGGTCGTAGTGGTCGTACTGCATGGTGAACTGTGCGCGGCCCTGAGAGAAGGACCGCAGGGTGTTGATGTAGCCGAACATGTTGGCCAGCGGCACGAAGGCGGTGACCACCTGGGCGTTGCCGCGGGTTTCCGTGCCCTGGATCTGGCCGCGGCGGCTGTTCAGGTCGCCGATGACGTCGCCCATGTACTCATCGGGCGTCAGCACCTCGACCTTCATGATCGGCTCGAGCAGCTTCGGCGCGCCCTTCTCGCGAAGTTCGCGGAACGCCGCGCGGCTGGCGATTTCGAAGGCCAGGACCGAGCTATCCACGTCGTGGAAGGCGCCGTCGTAGAGCGTCGCCTTGAAGTCGATCACCGGGAAGCCGGCCAGCAGGCCGTTTTCCTTGGCCGACTCCAGGCCCTTCTGCACGCCGGGGATGAAGTCCTTCGGCACCGAGCCGCCGACGATGGCGCTCTCGAAGATGAAGCCTGAGCCCTGCTCGCCCGGCTCGAACTTGATCTTCACGCGGGCGAACTGGCCCGTGCCGCCGGTCTGCTTCTTGTGGGTGTAGTCGATGTCCGTCGCCTTACCCAGGCTCTCGCGGTAAGCCACCTGCGGCGCGCCGATGTTGGCTTCCACCTTGTAGGTGCGCTTCAGGATGTCGACCTTGATGTCGAGGTGCAGCTCGCCCATGCCCTTCATGATCGTCTGGCCCGACTCCTGGTCGGTGTGGACGGTGAAGGACGGGTCCTCGGCGACCATCTTGGCGAGCGCCACGCCCAGCTTTTCCTGGTCGGCCTTGGACTTCGGCTCGATCGCGATCTCGATGACCGGCGCCGGGAAGTTCATCTTCTCCAGGATCACCGGCGACTTGTTCGGGTCGCAGAGCGTGTCGCCCGTGCGGGTGTCCTTGAGGCCCGCCAGCGCGATGATGTCGCCGGCATAGGCTTCCTTGATGTCTTCGCGGTTGTTCGAGTGCATGAGCAGCATGCGGCCCACCCGCTCGCGCTTGTCGCGCGTCGAGTTCAGGAGGCCCATGCCGGTCTCGAGCTTGCCCGAGTAGACGCGGCAGAAGGTCAGCGAGCCCACGAAGGGGTCGTCCATGATCTTGAACGCCAGGATCGACAGCGGCTCTTCGTCCGAGGCCTTGCGGACCACCGGCTCTTCGGTGCGGAAGTCGAGGCCCGGCGTCGGCGGGATGTCCACCGGCGAGGGCAGGTAGTCGACGACGGCGTCGAGCAGCGGCTGCACGCCCTTGTTCTTGAAGGCCGAGCCCGCGAGGATCGGATAGAAGGCGCCGGTCAGCACGGCCTTGCGCAGGCACTTCTTGATGACGTCGACCGAAGGCTCTTCGCCCGACAGATAGGCTTCCATCGCCTCGTCATCGAGCTCGACCGAATTCTCGATCATGTAGTGGCGCGCCTCGTCGCAGGCGGCCTTCATGTCGGCGGGGATCTCTTCGTCGTGGTAGTTCGCGCCCAGACCTTCGCTGTCCCAGACGACCGCCTTCATGCGGACCAGGTCGACGATGCCCTTGAGGCTGGATTCGGAACCGATCGGCAGTTGGATCGGCACGGCCTTGACGCCCAGGCGCTCGCGGATCGTGCGCAGGCACATTTCGAAGTCGGCGCCGATCTTGTCCATTTTGTTGACGAACACGATGCGCGGAACGTTGTAGCGGTCGGCCTGACGCCAGACGGTCTCGGTCTGCGGCTCCACGCCTTGGTTGCCGTCCAGCACCGCCACCGCGCCGTCGAGCACGCGCAGCGAACGCTCAACTTCGATGGTGAAATCGACGTGGCCGGGGGTGTCGATGATGTTCAGGCGCTTGCCGTTCCAGATGGCGGTCGTCGCGGCCGACGTGATCGTGATGCCGCGCTCCTGCTCCTGCTCCATCCAGTCCATGGTGGCCGCGCCGTCGTGGACTTCACCGATCTTATGGCTCTTGCCGGTGTAGTAGAGGATCCGCTCCGTCGTCGTCGTCTTGCCCGCATCGATGTGGGCCATGATTCCGAAGTTGCGGTAGTCTTCGATTTTATGAGCGCGGGGCATAGCGGACAGCTCTGAAAAAGGGTGCGGTTCGTAGGTTCGTGAGCGGGGGCCTGAACGAACGGCGCGGGCGGTTTATCTCAAACCGCCCGCGCCGGAAAGCTCAGTGTGGAGTGGGCTTACCAGCGGTAGTGCGAGAACGCCCGGTTGGCCTCGGCCATCTTGTGGGTGTCTTCGCGCTTCTTGACCGCGGCGCCGCGGTTCGAAGAGGCGTCCAGCAGCTCGCCGGCCAGCTTCTCCGTCATGGTGTTCTCACCGCGGTTGCGCGCGGCGGTGACGATCCAGCGGATGGCCAGCGCGCGGCGGCGGTCCGGACGGACTTCCATCGGCACCTGGTAGGTGGCGCCGCCGACCCGGCGGGACTTCACCTCGATGGCCGGGGAAACGTTGTCCAGGGCCGAGTGGAAGGTTTCCAGGGGGCCCTGGTCCTTGCGCTTGGCTTCCAGGATGTCGAAGGCGCCGTAGAGGATGTTCTCGGCGACGGCTTTCTTACCTTCGTACATCACGTAGTTCATGAACTTGGTGACGACCAGGTCCCCGAACTTCGGGTCGGGCAGGACTTGGCGTTTCTCGGCGCGACGGCGGCGGGACATTCTTCTTCTTCCTTACTTCGGACGCTTGGCGCCGTAGAGCGAACGACGCTGGCGACGATCCTTGACGCCTTGCGTATCGAGCACACCGCGCAGGATGTGGTAGCGGACGCCGGGAAGGTCCTTCACGCGGCCGCCGCGGATCAGGACCACGGAGTGTTCCTGCAGGTTGTGGCCTTCGCCGGGGATGTAGCAGACCGCCTCGATACCCGTGGTCAGGCGCACCTTGGCGACCTTCCGCAGGGCGGAGTTCGGCTTCTTCGGGGTCGTGGTGTAGACCCGGGTGCAGACGCCGCGGCGCTGCGGGCAGCCCTTCAGGGCCGGGACCTTGTTCCGCGAGGGCTTGTCCTGGCGCGGCTTGCGGATGAGCTGGTTGACTGTAGGCATCTAATCTCGCTTGCGTGGAGGCGTGTGCCGTTTGGCCGAAGCGCCTCAGTTAAGGTCCCAAGATTGGGGTTCGGATATCGGGTTTCGAAACACACCCGCTGAACGCAAAAACCCGCCGGAACGCGCTTGCGAAGCGTGCCGACGGAAATGGCTCATCGGGACGGGGACGAATCCCGGCCTCGAAAGAGCGCGCTACATAGTCGTGAAGCGTCCGCACGTCAACGTTTGCGGCCCCTTGCGGCGGCGTGGCGCGCGCCGCCCGGTTTAGGCCACGAAATCGCCGTGCGGCATGTGCCCGTTACGGTGAAGCTGCGGGGGACAGGAGAACAGATGCCAACGGCGAAGCGGCGCCGAACATCCTGGGCTATCGGCGCCTCCGCTGTCGCGCACCTGGTCGTGCTCGTCGTGGTCCTGCTGCAGCGGCCGACGCTGCGCATTCCCGTCGAACCCAGCGGCCCGCCCGAAGCGATCATCCCGATCCTGATCCTGCCGCGCGCGCCGGCCCCCGCCGCCGGCCATGGCTCGACGCCGGCTCCGATCCAGCTGCACCGCCGTCCGCCGCGCAATGCCGACGACTTCCCGCCGATCGCCCCGCTGATCGTCCCCACCGAGGAAAAGCCGGCCGAGCCGCCGCCGCCCGCCAGGGTCGAGGCCGCGCCCAAGGTCCAGGCCGCGCCGGCGCTCCCGACCGACGCGATGCGTGCGACGCTCCGCGCGACGCTGGGCTGCACGGACAGCAAGCTCGCCGGCTTCACTCGCGAGGACCGCACCGGTTGCGCCGAGCGCTTTGGACGCGGGGCCCGCGACGACGCCTACCTGGCCCCTGCCCTGTCGGCCGAGAAGCGCGCCCTGCTTGACCAGGCGGGCTCCGCCAAGATGGCGCAGAAGAACGCCGCCGAGCGGGCCGCTCCGGGCGCCCGGAACCGGCCCGAGCCCGCCGACTACGACGGCGAGCCCGACGTGCCGAAGGACGCGCTGGGGCCGATGGAGCACAAGGCCAGCAAGCGCGCCGCCCCGGTGCTCGGCCGACTTCCCCCTTGAGGTTGCGTCCCTAACCCGCCACGAAATCGCCGTTCCGGCGCTTACCTCTAGGGCTGCGGCGGCAGAGGGAAGCTTAGCGGATGCTGACGGCGAGACGCCGCCGAACCACCTGGGCCATCGCGGCCTCGCTCATCGCGCACGTCGCGGTGACCGTGGTGGTGGTGCTGCAGCACCCGCGGCTGGTCATGCCCATCGAGGATCGCGGGCCGCCCGCGCCGGTGATTCCCATCCTGCTGATGCCGCGGACCCCGCCGCCCGCGGCGGGCCGCCAGGCGCAGCCGCAGCCCATCCGCCTTCACCGCCGCCCGCAGCCTTTCATTCCGCCCGACGCGCCGGTGGCGCCGATCGCCCCGCCCGAGCCGGTGACCGCGCCGCCCGCGCCCTCCGCGCCCAAGGCGCCGCCGTCGCTGCATCCCGCGCCGCAGCCGGAGGGGCCGAAGGGCGACGTGCGCACGGCGTTGCGTCAGGGCGCCCCCGGCTGCGCCAACCAGGACACCGTCGGCCTGACCCGCGCCGAGCGCGACCTTTGCAACGAGAAGTTCGGCAAGGGCGCCAAGACCGCGCCGTTCCTGGGCCTAGGCCTGGCCGCCGACAAACAGAGGCTCTTCGACGCTGCGGCCGCGCAGAAGGAGGCGGACTACAACTACAAGCATTCGCCGATGCCCTCGGGCGCCAACCCGAGCGCCACACAGTTGCCCCGCACCGCTGAGGAATCCGGCGCGGCGCTCGGCAACGACAAGCCGACCTTCAAGATCCCCTTCTGAGGCGCCCGCGTCCTAGTTGGCCGGCAGGTTCTTGGCCAGGAAGGCCTCCAGCGCCTGCAGGGTCTGGGTGCGGGTCGCCGCCTTCGTCAGGTAGTGGTTTTCGCCGGTGAGGGTGACGAACTCCACGGGCTTGCCCGCGGCCTTCATGGCCGTGGCCATCAACTGCGACTGCTCGATGGGCACGACGGTGTCCTTGTCGCCATGGATCAGGAGCACCGGGCCTCGTACGTTCGCCGCGAGCTTGGCCGGCGAGGTGGCCGCCAGCTTAGTGATCGGCGCGTTCCCGAGGATTGTTCGCCAGGCCTCCATCCCCACGCCGTCCTCGCCGTAGGTCCGCTTGACCTCCACGAGGAAGAGACCGAGGTCGGAGATGCCGGCGATCGCCGCGGCGCACTTGTAGGCCTCAGGATGTAGCGTGGCTCCGGCGAGCGCCGCGTAGCCGCCATAGCTGGCGCCGACGATGCAGACCCGCGATGGATCGGCCGCCCCAGTCGCCGCCACGGCCGCGACGCCGTCGAGCAGGTCGGTCTGCATCTTGCCGCCCCATTCGCCCTTGCCGGCGTCCTCGAAGGCCTGGCCAAATCCCCACGAGCCCCGGAATTGCGGCTGCAGCACCGCATACCCGCGCGTGGCCAGGAACTGGGCGAGGAAGTCGAAGCCGTAGCCGTCGCGCGAGCCAGGACCGCCGTGCGGCAACACGACAAGCGGTGACTTCGCGCCCTGTGCGGGCGCGCCGGGCGGCAGCGTCAGGTAGGCGGGAATCTCCAATCCGTCGCGCGCCTTGTAGGTGATCCAGCGCGACGCGCCGAGGGCTGCGCCCTTGAGGTCCGGATATTCCTCGCCGAGCAGCGAAAGCTCCTTTCGCGGCTTGTCGAACAGATACCAGACCGGAGGCGACGTCCGCGATGTGGCCCGCACCACAAAGCGAGTGCGGTCATCCGACCAGTTCACGAGTTCGACGGAGCGATCCTTGAGCACTTTCAGCAAGGTCGTCTGAACCGCTCCGAGGTCGGCGTCGAACCAGGTGACCGTGGAGGCCTCCGCGCCGGAGACGATCCCCACCGCGGTCTGGCGGGCGTCGTCCCATACCAGGCTCGTGAAGTCCGCAACCGATCCGCTCACCGGCTGCGACGAGCGGTCGGCGAGCTTCATGCGCACCAGCCGACCGTTCTGGCTCAGGTAGATTGCGTCGTCCGGCTCCGAATAGCCGAAGTAGTTCCGCTGGCTTTCCAGGTCGCCGCCGTCCCAGATCTGCGACCATTGCGACGCGCCCTTCGCCCGGCCCATCACGGAGAACCGGTGATTGAGCTGGTCGATCTCCAGCCGCACCCGCGCCTGACCGTTCGAATCCGCCGCCCATCCTACGGTGTCGTAATCGCCGCGCTCGGCTAGGACGCCTTTTCCCGTCGCCGGGTCCACGCTCCAAAGCGCGGCGATGAACGGGTTCTCGACACCCTTGCGGGCCATCTTGGTGTTCGAGTCCGCGCTTGGGCCGCTGGAGTAGGTCAGCCCTCCGACCATCACCCGCACCGGCGCCTTGGTTGTCACGCCGACCACCGGCTGCCCGACCAGGTATTGCGAGTTGATGTCGCTCCCCAGGAGGCGCGACATCACCTTGCCCTCGGCGCTGATGGCGACGTTGCGCTCGAAGCGGTACTCCTCCCGCGGTCCCAGCTTCTCCCAGACCGCGACGCGCGCCAGGACCACATCGTTGCCCGCCCATCGCACCGTGACGCCTTCCACCGGGCCGAGCGGCACCGTCGGCAAGCCGGGTTGGTCGATGGTGGCGATCGATATGACCCGCTGGTCCGCGGCGCCGCTGAGCAACGCGACCCGCCGGCCGTCCGGCGACAGCTCGGCGTGGACCAGAAGCGGAATGGCGCCGAACGCCGAGGCCGGGGGCGGAGCCGCCACGGCTGATCCGGCCATAGCCGAGAACGCGGCCAAGGCCACTGCTATCACTCTCATTGAACCGAACGCCCCCGCGTCACACTTGCCGAGCCAAACTATACAACTTCACCGGGCAATCAATCTCGCGGCGAGCCCCAAAACCAAAACGGCCCGGGATTGCTCCCGGGCCGCTCGGTAGGCTTCAGGTTCGAAGAGGCCCTTAGACCTTCTCGGCCTCCGCCTCGACGGCGATGGCTTCCGGAAGCGGCTCCATGGCCTCTTCGCGGCTGGCGGTCAGCGCCTCGTCGCGCTTGGCGGCGATGCGCTGCAGGTTGCGCAGGTACGAGCCCGTGCCCGCCGGGATCAGGCGGCCCACGATCACGTTCTCCTTCAGGCCTTCCAGGGTGTCGATCTTGCCCTGGACGGACGCCTCGGTGAGGACGCGGGTGGTTTCCTGGAACGACGCGGCCGAGATGAAGCTGCGGGTCTGCAAGCTGGCCTTGGTGATCCCGAGCAGGACCGGCTGGACGATCGCCGGACGGCCGCCACGGGCTTCCGTCTTGGCGCTTTCCTCGTCGACCTCGATCTTGTCCAGGTGGTCGCCCTTGAGCAGGCCGGTGTCGCCCGGCTCGAGGATCTCCACCTTCTGCAGCATCTGGCGCACGATCGTCTCGATGTGCTTGTCGTTGATCGGCACGCCCTGCAGTCGGTAGACCTCCTGGATCTCGTTCACCAGGAAGTCGGCCAGGGCCTCGATCCCGAGAATCCGCAGGATGTCGTGCGGGTCGGGATTGCCGTCGATCAGGTACTCGCCCTTGCGGATCACGTCGCCATCGTGGACGGCGATGTGCTTGCCCTTGGGGATGAGGAACTCGACCGCCTCGCCACCGTCTTCCGGGGTGATCTTGATCCGGCGCTTGTTCTTATAGTCGCGCCCGAATTCGACCCGGCCGTCCATTTCCGCGATCACCGCGCAATCCTTCGGACGGCGGGCTTCGAAGAGCTCGGCCACCCGCGGCAGACCGCCGGTGATGTCCCGCGTCTTGGCGCTTTCCGTGGGGATCCGCGCCATGACTTCGCCGGGCTTCACCTCGTCGCCGTCGCCGATCGACAGAACCGCCCCCACCGGCAGGAGGTAACGGGCCTCGCCGCCGTTGGAGATGCGCATGTAGGCGCCGTCGTCGCCGATCACCGCCATGGCCGGACGCAGGTCCGAGCCCTTGGTGGAGGCGCGCCAGTCGATGACCACGCGGTTGGTGATCCCGGTCGCCTCGTCGGCTTCCTCGCGGACCGACATGTTCTCCACCAGGTCCTCGAACCGCACCTTGCCGCCCACCTCGGTGATGATCGGGGTGGTGTAGGGGTCCCATTCGGCGAGGCGCTGGCCGCGCTTGACCTTCTCGCCGTCCTTGACGCGCAGGCGCGCGCCGTAGGGCGGCTTGTAGGCCTCGCGTTCCTTGCCATCGACCAGCACGGTCAGGGCCAGGTTGCGGCTCATGCCGATCAGGTGGCCTTGCGAGTTCACAACCGTGTTGCCGCCGGCGATCTTGACCACGCCGTCGTTGCCGCTTTCGAAGAACGACTGCTCGGCCACCTGGGCGGTGCCGCCGATGTGGAAGGTCCGCATCGTCAGCTGGGTGCCGGGCTCGCCGATGGACTGGGCGGCGATGACGCCGACCGCTTCACCGATGTTGACGGGCGTGCCGCGGGCCAGGTCGCGGCCGTAGCAGGCGCCGCAGACGCCGACCTTGGTCTCGCAGGTCAGCACCGAGCGGATCTTCACCGACTGGACGCCGGCGGCCTCGACGAGGTCGCACATGTTCTCGTTCAGATAGGTGTCGGCCGGCACGACCACTTCGCTGGTGTTCGGGTCCTTGATGTCCTCGGCCGCGAAACGGCCCAGGATGCGGGCTCCCAGCGAGACCAGCACGTCGCCGCCCTCGACCACGGCGCGAAGCGTGATGCCCCGCGTGGTGCCGCAGTCTTCCTCGGTGATGATGCAGTCCTGCGCCACGTCGACCAGACGGCGCGTCAGATAGCCGGAGTTGGCGGTCTTCAGCGCGGTGTCGGCCAGGCCCTTACGGGCCCCATGGGTGGAGTTGAAGTACTCCTGGACGGTCAGGCCTTCCTTGAAGTTCGAGATGATCGGCGTCTCGATGATCTCGCCGGAGGGCTTCGCCATCAGGCCGCGCATCCCGCCGAGCTGCTTCATCTGGGCCTGCGAACCGCGGGCGCCGGAGTTGCTCATCATGAAGATCGAGTTGATCTCGCCTTCGCGGCCCGACGCGTCCTTCGCGGCGGTCGAGACCTCGGCCATCATCTCGTCGGCGACCCGGTCGGTGGCCTTGGCCCAGGCGTCGACCACCTTGTTGTACTTCTCGCCCTTGGTGATCAGGCCGTCGGCGTACTGCTGCTCGTACTCTTCCACGAGCTTGCGGGTCTCGGCGACGATCGGCGCCTTCCGTTGCGGGATGACGATGTCGTCCTTGCCGAAGGAGATGCCGGCCTTGGCCGCTTCCTTGAAGCCCAGCGCCATGATCTGGTCGGCGAAGATGACCGTCGCCTTCTGGCCGCAGTGCCGGTAGACGATGTCGATCAGGTTGGCGATTTCCTTCTTCGTGAGGTTCTTCTCAAGAAGCCGGTGGCCGACCGCCGGATGGCGCGGGAACAGAGACGCGATCTTCATCCGGCCAGGCGAGGTCTCGATGACCTTGCGAACCAGGTTCCCATCGGCGTCCATCTCGCTGTAGCGCGCGCGGATCTTGGAGTGCAGCGTCACGACGCCGGCGTCGAGCGCCTGGTCGATTTCGCCGAGATCCGAGAACGCCTTGCCTTCGCCGGGCTCCCCGTCGCGGACCAGCGACAGGTAGTAGAGGCCCAGCACGATGTCCTGCGACGGCACGATGATCGGACGGCCGTTGGCCGGCGACAGGATGTTGTTCGTGCTCATCATCAGCACGCGCGCTTCCAGCTGGGCTTCCAGCGAGAGCGGCACGTGGACGGCCATCTGGTCGCCGTCGAAGTCGGCGTTGAAGGCCGCGCAGACCAGCGGGTGAAGCTGGATCGCCTTGCCTTCGATCAGCTTGGGCTCGAAGGCCTGGATGCCCAGGCGGTGCAGGGTCGGCGCGCGGTTCAGCAGAACCGGGTGCTCGCGGATCACCTCGTCGAGGATGTCCCAGACCGCGGGCTGCTCACGCTCCACCATGCGCTTGGACTGCTTGACGGTGCCCGAGAGACCCTTGGCGTCCAGGCGCGCGTAGATGAACGGCTTGAAGAGCTCCAGCGCCATCTTCTTGGGCAGGCCGCACTCGTGCAGCTTGAGCTCCGGGCCGACCACGATGACCGAGCGGCCGGAGTAGTCGACGCGCTTCCCGAGCAGGTTCTGGCGGAACCGGCCCTGCTTGCCCTTCAGCATGTCGGCCAGCGACTTCAGCGGGCGCTTGTTGGCGCCCGTGATGACGCGGCCGCGGCGGCCGTTGTCGAACAGGGCGTCGACGGCTTCCTGCAGCATCCGCTTTTCGTTGCGGATGATGATGTCCGGCGCGCGCAGCTCGATCAGGCGCTTCAGGCGGTTGTTCCGGTTGATGACCCGGCGATAGAGGTCGTTCAGGTCCGAGGTGGCGAAGCGGCCGCCGTCCAGCGGGACCAGCGGGCGCAGTTCCGGCGGGATCACCGGCACCACGGTCAGGATCATCCACTCGGGCTTGTTGCCGCTCTCGATGAAGCTTTCGATCAGCTTCAGGCGCTTGGACGCCTTCTTGAGCTTCATTTCCGAAGTGGTGGTGACCAGCTCCTCGCGGAGCTTGTCGGCCTCCTTGTTGAGGTCCAGCGCCTTCAAGAGGCCCTGCACCGCCTCGGCGCCGATCTCGGCGGTGAAGCTGTCGTCGCCGAACTCGTCCTGGAAGCGCATGTACTCGTCTTCCGACAGCAGCTGGTGCTGCTTCAGCGGGGTCAGGCCCGGTTCGGTGACGATGTAGTGCTCGAAGTAGAGCACGCGCTCGATGTCCTTCAGCGCCATGTCGAGCATCATCGAGATGCGGCTCGGCAGGGACTTCAGGAACCAGATGTGGGCGACCGGCGAAGCCAGCTCGATGTGGCCCATCCGCTCGCGCCGCACGCGGGCCAGGGTGACCTCGACGCCGCACTTTTCGCAGATGATGCCCTTGTACTTCATGCGCTTGTACTTGCCGCACAGGCACTCGTAGTCCTTCGTCGGACCGAAGATCCGCGCGCAGAACAGGCCGTCACGCTCGGGCTTGAACGTGCGGTAGTTGATGGTCTCGGGCTTCTTGATCTCGCCGAACGACCACGAGCGGATCTTCTCCGGCGAGGCGAGCGCGATACGGATCTGGTCGAAGGTCGGAGCGGCCTGGACCGGATTGAAGATGTTCAGGACTTCCTGGTTCATCTTGGTTCCTTCTGCGGGATCTGCCCGCGAAAAATATTGAGGGAAAACAGCGAGGTCGAACCGCCCTCCCCGGCTTCAGCCAGGGAGGGCGAGGCGTTCGGTCAGCTGTTCTCCAGCTCCACGTTGAGGCCGAGGGAGCGCATCTCCTTGACCAGCACGTTGAAGCTTTCCGGGATACCGGCCTCGAAGGTGTCGTCGCCGCGGACGATGCTCTCGTAGACCTTGGTCCGTCCGGCCACGTCGTCGGACTTCACCGTCAGCATCTCCTGCAGGGTGTAGGCGGCGCCGTAGGCCTCCAGAGCCCAGACCTCCATCTCCCCGAAGCGCTGACCGCCGAACTGCGCCTTGCCGCCCAGCGGCTGCTGGGTGACGAGGCTGTACGGACCGATCGAGCGGGCGTGGATCTTGTCGTCCACCAGGTGGTGCAGCTTCAGCATGTAGATGTAGCCGACGGTCACCGGACGCTTGAACTGCTCGCCGGTCTGGCCGTCGTAGAGGTACGACTGACCGGAGCGGGCCAGGCCCGCCTTTTCCAGCAGGTTTTCGATGTCGTCGATGTGCGCGCCGTCGAACACCGGGGTGGCGAACGGAATGCCCTTCGACAGGTTCTGCGCGAGTTCGAGCAGTTCCTCATCGCTTTCCGGCAGCTCTTCTTCCTTGCCGTAGGTCCCGACCAGATAGTCGATCAGGGCCTTGCGCTGGCCGCCGTTCTGCCAGGCTTCCAGAAGGTCGGCGACCTGCTTGCCAAGGCCCGCGGAGGCCCAGCCCAGGTGGGTTTCGAAGATCTGGCCGACGTTCATCCGCGAAGGCACGCCCAGCGGATTGAGCACGATATCGACGTGGGTGCCGTCTTCTAGGTAGGGCATGTCTTCGATCGGCAGGATCTTGGAGATGACCCCCTTGTTGCCGTGACGGCCCGCCATCTTGTCGCCCGGCTGCAGCTTGCGCTTCACCGCCACGAACACCTTGACCATCTTCATCACGCCGGGCGGCAGCTCGTCGCCGCGCTGCAGCTTGTCGACCTTGTCCTCGAAGCGGCGGTCGAGGCGCTTGCGGGCCTCGTCGAACTGGCGGCGCATGGCCTCCAGCTCGCCCATCGCCTTCTCGTCTTCGAGGGCGATCTGCCACCACAGGCCGGGCGCGATCTCTTCCAGCTTGTCGGCTTCGATCTTGCCGCGGCCCAGGCCCTTCGGGCCCGAGACGGCGACCTTGCCGACCAGGAGCGAGCGCAGGCGCGAGGTCATGTTGCGATTGAGGATCGCGAACTCGTCGTCGCGGTCCTTGCCCAGGCGGTCGATCTCGGCCCGTTCGATGGCCAGGGCGCGTTCGTCCTTGTCGACGCCGTGCCGGTTGAACACCCGGACTTCCACGATCGTGCCCGCGACGCCCGGAGGCAGGCGCAGGGAGGTGTCGCGGACGTCGGAGGCCTTCTCGCCGAAGATGGCGCGCAGCAGCTTCTCTTCCGGAGTCATCGGGCTCTCGCCCTTCGGCGTCACCTTGCCGACCAGGATGTCGCCCGGCAGGACCTCGGCGCCGATCGCCACGATGCCGGCCTCGTCGAGGTTGCGCAGAGCTTCCTCGCCGACGTTCGGGATATCGCGGGTGATCTCCTCCGGACCCAGCTTGGTGTCGCGGGCCATGACCTCGAACTCCTCGATGTGGATCGAGGTGAAGATGTCGTCGCGCACGATGCGCTCGGAGATCAGGATCGAGTCTTCGAAGTTGTAGCCGTTCCAGGGCATGAAGGCGACGAGGGTGTTACGCCCCAGCGCCAGTTCGCCCAGCTCAGTCGACGGGCCGTCGGCGATCACGTCGCCGGCCGACACGCGGTCGCCCACCCGCACCAGCGGACGCTGGTTGATGCAGGTCGAGGTGTTGGAGCGCTGGAACTTCTGCAGCCGGTAGATGTCGACGCCGGGCTTGGTCGGGTCGGTCTCTTCGGTTGCGCGAATGACGATCCGGGTGCCGTCGATCTGCTCGATCACGCCGGAGCGGCGGGCGACCACGACAGCGCCGGAGTCCACCGCCACGATGGCTTCCATGCCGGTGCCGACCAGCGGCGCATCCGTCTGGATGAGCGGCACGGCCTGCTTCTGCATGTTGGAGCCCATGAGCGCGCGGTTGGCGTCATCGTTTTCCAGGAACGGGATCAGCGAGGCGGCCACCGAGACCACCTGCTTGGGCGACACGTCCATCAGGTCGACGTCGGCCCTGGGCAGCAGCGAGGGCTCCCCGTTAATCCGGCCGGGGACCAGGTCGTCGACGATCGAGCCGTTTTCCAGCTTGATGTTGGCCTGGGCGATGACGTGCTTGGCCTCTTCCATGGCCGACATGTAGACGACCTCTTCGGTCGTCTTGCCGTCCTTGATCCGCCGGTACGGACTCTCGATGAAGCCGTACTTGTTCACCACCGCGTGGGTGGCGAGCGAGTTGATCAGACCGATATTCGGGCCTTCCGGCGTCTCGATCGGGCAGATCCGGCCGTAGTGGGTCGGGTGCACGTCGCGGACTTCGAAGCCGGCGCGTTCGCGCGTCAGGCCACCCGGGCCGAGCGCCGAGAGGCGGCGCTTGTGGGTGATCTCCGACAGCGGGTTCGTCTGGTCCATGAACTGCGACAGCTGCGACGAGCCGAAGAACTCGCGCACGGCCGCGGCCGCGGGCTTGGCGTTGATCAGGTCGTGCGGCATGACCGTGTCGATATCGACCGAGCTCATGCGCTCCTTGATCGCGCGTTCCATCCGCAGCAGGCCGACGCGGTACTGGTTTTCCAGCAGTTCGCCGACCGAGCGCACCCGGCGGTTGCCCAGGTTGTCGATGTCGTCGATCTCGCCCTTGCCGTCGCGCAGGCCGACCAGGGTCTTCAGCACCGCCAGCACGTCGTCCTTGCGGACCACACGCACGTCGTCGGGGCAATCGAGCTCCAGGCGCATGTTCATCTTCACGCGGCCGACCGAGGAGAGGTCGTAGCGCTCACTGTCGAAGAACAGCGACTTGAACATCGCCTCGGCGGCTTCCACCGTCGGCGGCTCGCCCGGGCGCATGACGCGGTAGATGTCGAACAGCGCGTCCTCGCGGGCGGTGTTCTTGTCGACGCGCAGGGTGTTGCGGATGTAGGCGCCGACCGTCACGTCGTCGATGTCGAGGACGTCGAGCTCCTTGAAGCCCTGCTCTTCCAGCGCCGCCAGAAGCTCGGGGTTCAGCTCGTCGCCGGCCTCGGCGTAGATTTCGCCGGTCTGCATGTTGACGAGGTCACGGGCCAGGTACTTGCCGGTCAGCGCCTCGGGGGCCAGCAGCAGGGTCTTCAGACCCGCGTCGGCGAACTTCTTGGCGTTACGGGCGGAGATCTTGGTGCCGGCCGGAGCCACTTCCTCGCCGGTGTCGGCGTCGATCAGCGGGAACTCCGGCTTCACGCCGCGCCAGCGGTCCGGCTGGTAGGTCGTGGCCCAGCCGCCGGCCGCGCCCTTCTTCTCCGCGCGCTTCACGTAGGAGAGCGTGTTGTAGAAGGTCGACAGGATCTCCTCGCCGTCCATGCCCAGCGCCATCAGGAAGGTGGTGGCCGGCAGCTTGCGGCGGCGGTCGATGCGGACATAGACCACGTCCTTGGCGTCGAACTCGAAGTCGAGCCAGGAGCCGCGGTAGGGGATCACCCGGGCGGCGAACAGGAGCTTGCCCGAGGCGTGGGTCTTGCCCTTGTCGTGGTCGAAGAACACGCCGGGCGAGCGGTGCATCTGCGAGACGATGACGCGCTGGGTGCCGTTGACGATGAAGGTGCCCTTCTCCGTCATCAGCGGGATGTCGCCCATGTAGACATCCTGCTCCTTGATGTCCTTCACGGAGCGGGCGCCGGTTTCCTCGTCGGTCTCGAACACGATGAGGCGCAGCTTCACCTTCAGGGGCGCCGCGTAGGTCATGTCGCGCTGGACGCATTCCTCGACGTCGTACTTCGGCTCCTCGAACTCGTAGGAGACGTATTCGAGCACCGCGCGCTCGTTGAAGTCCTTGATCGGGAAGACCGACTTGAAGACCGCCTCGATGCCCTCGTCCTTGCGGTCCGCCGAGCGCGTCTCGCGCTGCAGGAACTGTTCGTAGGAGGAGCGCTGAACCTCGATGAGGTTCGGCATCTGCACGGCTTCAGGGATGCGGCCGAACGACTTGCGGATCCGCTTCTTACCGGTGAAGGATTGCGCCATTTTTGTCCCTTGGACGACGTCGGGAACGGACTCCCCGCGTGGTCATTTGTGTCCTGCGTCCACCCTCAACCTTCCCGAGGCGGGAAGGCCGGACGCTGGAAGGCCCCTCGTATCGTCAGGGGCGCCCCTTCGCATGGTCGGAGGGCTGCGGACCATGCCTCGAGACATTTGACGCGCGAAACCCCGGCTCACGAGAGCGCATGCGTGCGCGTCACGGGAATCGGGGATTTCTGCGAAGAGCGTGAGATAGGGCTTTTCCCCTGCGAAGGGAAGCCCCCCACACAAAGAATCTGGCCAAACGAATTGGGGCGGCCCCGGAGGATTTCCGGCGCCGCCCCGCTTCAACCGGCCCCGGCCTGCCGCCGGGGCCCTGATGCTCTGGATTTTGTGCGCCTATAGAACCTGCGGCGCGGGGTCGTTGTTCCCTCCTGTCAGGCCTCCGCCGCTTCTGGCGGCGGACTGGCCGGGAGCCGGAGCGGGCGACCCGCCGACTGGGCGTAGCGGGCGTGGTATTCCGGGTGCTCGGTGCCCAGCCAACGATCCCACCAGGTGAACCACGGCGCGAAGTTCCAGCCCGCCTGGGCGTGGTGCAGGTCGTGGTGCGTGGTGGTGGTCAGAAAGTCGAACCAGGGCCGGCCGTCGGCCCGCGCCGGGGTCAGCTCGTAACCCGAATGCAGCAGGGTGTTGCGCAGGATCTGGTGGATCATGAAGAGGTCGATCACGCCCCAGGGCGTCGGGAAGATCGCCGGCCAGACCGCCACGAAGAGCACCATCAGGAAGGCCTCGCCCAGGTCAAAGCTGTAGGCCGTGAAGGGCGATGGGTTGTTCGACCGGTGATGGCGCCGATGGAAAGTGCGGAACCAGCGCGGACGGTGCATCCAGCGGTGGACCGCGTAGACGTAGCCGTCCTGCGCCACGATCATCGCCGCCAGGGCGAAGGCGAACCAGGCCCATCCCCAATGCTGGGCGGCGTCCGACAGGGGATAGGCCCCCGCGCGCTGGGCCAGCGAGATGCCGATGCCGACGGTCGAGTAGATCGCGATCGAGCGCAGCGAGAACAGGAACTCGAAGACCAGCTGGCGCGGCGGCGGGCGCGTGTCGCGGATCCTGCGGGCGCGGATCAGCGGCGCGAGCACGACCCACAGGATCAGCCAGACGGCGATGGCGAAGAGTGCGTAGCGGCGGCCGTCGTGCAGGACCCCTGTCAGCCACCAGTGGCCCATTTCAGCGAGCGAGAGATGCATGGCGTGTCTCCTTGGCGTTGACGCCAGGAGGCAGGCTTGCGCGGGCCCGCGTCTCGCCGCCGGCGAAAAACCCTCGCCGGTTTTGAAATCAGACAGCCCGTTCGAGAATCGGCGAGGCCTCGGCCAGGGCCTTGCGCCGCCACTCCGTCGGAGTCGCGCCGGTCGCCGCGCGGAAGGCGCGGTTGAACGGCCCCAACGACCCGTAGCCCAGGTCGAAGGCGATGACGGCGACGGTGGTGCGCGCTTCCGCCGGATCGGCCAGCCGCCGCTTGGCCGCCTCGATGCGATGCCCGTTGACGAAGTCGGCGAAGTTGCGATGGCCGAGCCTGCGATTGATCAGCCGTCTCAGCTGATGCTCCGGCGTCTCCAGGCTCGCCGCGACGGCCCCGATTGTCAGCCCTTCGCGTCGCCACCCGCCATCGGCCATGAAGGCGTCGAGCTTGGCGAGCAGCAGCCGTTCGGCCGCCTCGCCGCGGGCGTCGGCGCGCGGCTCGACGCGACGCGCCGGCCCGAACAGCGACGGCCGGCCGCTGAGCAGCAAGGCAGCCGAGGCCAGGGCCAGCACCGCCATCGTCACCGCGCCCCACGGGCCGGAGACCAGGAAGGCCCGCAACGGCGCGCCCGCGCCGAACCGCGAGCTGAGCGACAGGGTCACCTCGACCACGCCGAACAGCGCCGCGGCTCCGAAGACCAGCCCCCGCAGCCGCCGGCGGCTCTCGATCAGGTCACCACGCCAACCCCGCACGATGATGAAGCCGGCGTGCAGCACCAGCACGCCGCCCACGATGTTGTGCGCGATCCATATTCCGGTGCTGAGCGCTCCGACCGTCAGGTTCATGAACGTCCCGGTGGCCAGCGGTGCGGCCACCGCCAGCAGCCGGGTCGGCGTCACCGGCCGGTCCTCGAACACCGCCGCGACGAACAGCCAGAAAAAGCCGCCGACCGGAAACGACAGGACGAGCAGCCAATAGGGCCGCCCGACGGCCGCCCAAAGCGCCGACTCGCAGATCACCCATGACGCCAGGCTGAGCATCGCCATCAGGGTGGCGATCCGTGCGTGGCGGCTGACGCTGCTGTTCCAGACCGCGGCGCCGATGACCAACAGGGCGCCCACGGCCATGCCGCGCGCGAAAGGATCGAGGAGCGGACTCATCGGCTTCACAGTAGCATGGCCGCGGCGCCAGACTTGACCCATGACGAGTCTCGATCGGCGCGCGATGGCTCAGGGCCTGGGCGCCCTCTTCTGGGCCGCGGCCGGCCGCGCCGGCGCGGCGCCCCAGGATGTTCTGCGGGACGTGCTGGACCCGCCGGGTGGGCCGCCGATGGCCTGCGCGGGGCTGATCGCGCGACGCGCTGATGGCGCGACGGCGGTCCGCGTCGCGGCGGGCTCGGCCGGTGGGCGGCCCTTCAGCCTTGAGGCGCCGTTCCGCGCCGCGTCCGTCTCGAAGATGGTCGCCGCCTCCGCCTTCCTGCCGCTCGCCCTGCGCACCGGCCTCGATCTCGACGGCGACGCCTCCGACCTGCTGGGTTTTCGCCTGCGCCATCCGGCTCATCCGGAGATCGCGATCACGCCGCGGATGCTGCTGTCGCACTTGAGCGGCCTGCGCAATGGCCCGTCCTACCCCGTGCCGTTGGGCCGCAAGCTGTCGGAGGCCTTCCTGCCGGACGGCCGCCACTACGACGCCGGGGCCTGGTTCGGTCCGAGCGAGCATCGGCCGGGCGACTGGTTCGCCTATGCCGACGTCAACTTCGCCTTGATCGCGCAGGTCCTCGAACGCCGCGCGAACGAGCGCTTCGACCTCTTCATGCGTCGCGAGCTCTTCGCGCCGCTTGGCCTCGACATCGGCTACAACTGGAGCGGCGTCTCGCAGGCCAAGCGCGCCCTCGCCGCCCCGGCCGTCCATCTGGAGGCGGGCGTTTGGAAACCGCAGGTCGACGGCGAAGTCCTGACCGCGCCCCGCATCGCCTTCACCCGCGCGCCCGAAGGCGCCGGGCTGGACGCCCCCGACTACCGGACCGGCGAGAACGGCTTCGTCTTCTCGCCACAGGGCGGCCTGCGCCTCAGCCTTTCGGACATGGACGTGCTCGCCCGCCTCTATGCGGCCGGCGGGCGGTGGAAGGGCCGCCAGCTCATCCCGCGCGCGGCGCTGGAGGCGATGCAGGCGAGCGCCTGGCGCTTCGATCCGGCCCATCCCAACGGCGAGGTCGGAAACGGCTTGGTGCAAGGCTACGGCCTTGGCTGCGAGACGCCGCTCGGCCGACCGGGCCCGATGGGCGACCGGTTCTTCGGGGCGGACACCGGCGACTGGCGCGGCCATTTCGGCGACGCCTACGGATGGATCACCGGCCTCTTCTGGAACCGCCGCGACGGCCGCACCCTGGTCTACGCGATCAACGGCATGCCGGAGACGAACCGGCCCCCTGCCCGCAATTCCAGCCTGACGGCGCCCGAAGAGACCCTGCTGGGGCACGGCTTCGCCGCATAGAAAAGGGCCGGAGATCGCTCTCCGGCCCTCGATCTCTTGACCGCCCCAAGGACGGCGGAGGCTTACTTGATGGTGACGGAGGCGCCGGCTTCTTCCAGCTTCTTCTTCACTTCTTCGGCTTCCTGCTTGGAGACGTTTTCCTTGACGTTCTGAGGAGCGCCTTCGACCAGGTCCTTGGCTTCCTTCAGGCCGAGGTCCGGACGAACCGAGCGGACTTCCTTGATCACGTTGATCTTCTTGTCGCCGCCGGCGGTGAGGACCACGGTGAACTCGGTTTGCTCTTCAGCGGCTTCAGCCGGCGCACCGCCAGCAGCGCCGGCGCCCGGCGCGGCGGCCACGGCCACCGGAGCAGCGGCGGAGACGCCCCACTTTTCTTCCAGCAGCTTGGAGAGCTCGGAAGCTTCCAGGACGGTCAGCTTGGACAGTTCGTCCACGAGGGTGTCGAGATTAGCCATGTGATGGGTTCCTTTGAGGTTCGTGTGTCTTTTGCGAAATTGACGATCAGGCGGCGTCTTTGGCGGCGTAGGCGCCGACAACGCGCGCGAGCTGGCCCGCCGGAGCCTGCAGGACGCCCGCGACCTTGGTCGCCGGAGCCTGGAGGAGGCCGATGAGCTTGGCGCGGAGCTGGTCGAGCGACGGCAACCGCGCGAGCGCGGCGATCGAGGCCTTGTCCAGCACCTGTTGACCCATGAGGCCGCCGACAACGGTGAACTTCTCGTTGTCCTTGGCGTACTGGGTCGCGACCTTGGCGGCGGAAACCGGATCCGGCGCGAAGGCGATGGCGACGGGGCCCTTGAAGAGGGCGTCGCCCGCTTCGCCGACCGAACCGCCCAGCGCCTTCTGGACCAGAGTGTTCTTCACCACCTTCAGCTGGGCGCCTTCGGAACGAAGGCGACCCCGCAGATCGGTCATTTCCGCAACGGTCAGACCCATGTAGTGGGTCACGACCACGGCGCCGGCGCCGTCGAACACGCCCTTGAGCGTCTCGATGGCTTCCTGCTTTTGAGCGCGGTCCATTGCGGTCTCCAACTTACGGTTCGGCGCGCGCGAAAGTGCGTGCGCCGGTCAAGTACCTGTCCGAAAGGGAAAGCCGCAGCCTCGCGCGCAATCGCAAGCGATGCGCGGAAACCTCATCTTCCCGTCTCCCTGCGGCCAAGGGCGGGCCCGCCCTTGCGTTCCGGCCCAAGGTGACCCCCTGGGCTACGCAGTTCTTGGACAGGAGGGGACGCGGATGGTCTCGCGCCCCGTCCATCGCAACCCCGAGAGGCGGCGAAACTCTAAGAGCGGGGGGCTTTACAGGAAGAGCGGGCGAAACTCAACTGACCTGGCGGAAAAGCGCCGGAAGGGTTGTCGGGACCTGCCATGCGTTACCTGTTGATCGCGGCGCTGGCCGCGGCCCTGATCGGCATGGTGCTGGCGGCGGGCCTGGCCGTGGCGCAGGACGGCCTCGATCCCAGGCCGATGATGTGGCGCGGCGTCCAGATGGGCCCCGAGCAGGACTTCGAAGGCGATCTGACCATCAACTTCGAGACCAGCGCCTTCCGCCCCGACGGCGCGCCGGCCGCCGAGGCCATGTGGCTTGCCGGCTGGGAGGAGCGGCCCGGCGACAACGGCGACCTGCCCCGCCGCTACCACATCCTCTTCGTCGGCCGCCGCAGCGTCGAGCCGGGTAAGTACGGCAGCCTGGGCGCCTACCGGCACACGGTGCTGATCACCCGGCTGATCTCGCAGCGGCTGATCATTCAGCCCTGATCGCGGCCCCGACCTGCAGGCGCAGGATCAGGCCGTTCCAGCGCTCATCGTCCTGGTCTCGCTCCTCGACCGCCTCGCCCGCGAGCCTGGCCGCCACGCGCCGCCAGAAGTGCTGGGCGCCGACGTTTCGCCGCGCCACCGCCAGCTCCCAGAGGCCCGGGCGCACGCCCATCACCGCCAGCGCCGCGGCCTCGCCGACGTGGGCGCGCCGGTGCTTCCGCGCCACGAAGAACTCGGCGATCTGGTAGTCGAGCGGCAGGCCGGAATGGGAATGGTCGTTGACCAGGCAGAAGCCCGCGAGCCGCCCGTCGGCGCGGATCAGCAGGGCCTCGTGCTTCGGCTCGGACCAATAGTTATCCAGCAGGCCGTACTCCTCCAGCCGGCCGTCCTCGTTGAGTTCGCCTTCCGGCCGGTCGAACCACTGCTCGGAGAAGTCGTGGGCATAGAGCTGGAAGAGGTTGGTGAGCGTCAGGCGCCGCTCGCGGCCGACGACCTCCAGTTCGACGTTCGGCATGCCGGTCCCTCGAAGCCCCCCGCCGGGCTCCCTGCCCCGCGCGCAGAGTCGGGCAGACGCCGGGGCGCGCTTTCATCTAACCTGCCGCAAATGGAAATGGGAGAGCGCGGCATGCAGGTGCGATGGAGCGGCGAGGAGCTCGCCTTCCGCGACGAGGTGCGGGCGTTCCTGGACGCCGAGCTCCCGTCCGAGATGCGCCGGGAGACGCGGCGGATGACCAGCGTCTACGCCCCGCACGAACTGAGCATGGCCTGGCAGGCCATCCTGCACGCCCGCGGCTGGGCCGCGCCGGCCTGGCCGGTGGAGCATGGCGGCTGCGGCTGGAGCGCGGCGCAACGCTACATCTTCGCCAGCGAGCTCGCCGCCGCCGACGCCCCGCCGCTGTCGCCCATGGGCATCGGCATGTGCGGCCCGGTGCTGATCGGCCACGGGACGCCTGAGCAGAAGGCCCACTACCTGCCCCGCATCCTCACCGGCGAGCATTTCTGGTGCCAGGGCTATTCGGAGCCGGGCTCGGGCTCCGACCTCGCCTCTCTGCAGATGAGCGCGGTCGAGGATGGCGACGACTTCGTCTGCAACGGCCACAAGCTGTGGACCACTCACGCCAACCTCGCCAACTGGATGTTCTGCCTGGTCCGGACCTCCCAGGAGGCGATCCGCCAGCAGGGGATCACCTTCCTCCTGATCGACATGACCAGTCCGGGCGTCGAAGTGCGGCCGATCCTGATGCTGTCGGGCGAGCATATCCAGAACGACGTCTTCTTCACCGACGTGCGCGTGCCCAAGGGCAACGCGGTCGGCCGCGTCGGCGACGGCTGGACGGTGGCCAAATACCTGATGGAGTTCGAGCGCGGCGGCGGCGTGGTCGCGCCGGGCCTCAAGTCGCGCCTCGCCCGCATCCGCGCCATGGCTGCGGTCGAACAGCCGGGCGGCGGCTTCTCTGGCCGGCTGAACGCCCTCGCCATCGAGATCGAAGCCCTGGAGGCGGTGGAGCTGCAGATCCTGGCCAAGCTGAGCCAGGGCGACGCGCCCGGCGCGCGCTCCTCGATGATGAAGACCGTCGGCACGGAGATCAGCCAGCGACTGACCGAGCTCGCCCTGGAAGCGGCCGGCGACTACGGCCACGCCTTCCAGCCGCATGCGACCGCGCCCGGCGGGCCCACGCCCGGCTACCCGCCGCCGACCGATCAGGGCCACGCCGGCCCCGACCACAGCCTGACCGTGGCGGCCAAATACCTGAACGACCGCGCCGCCTCGATCTACGCCGGCACCAACGAGATCCAGCGCAACATCATGGCCAAGGCCGTCCTCGGCCTCTAGCCGCGGCCACGAAAAAGGGGAGCCGCGTCGCCGCGGCTCCCCTGACTTTTTTCGGTTCGACCGAGGCGCTTAGGCGCCGGCCGACGAGGTATCTACCTTGAAGCCCGGGCCCATCGTCGAGGAGAGGCTGATCTTCTTGATGTAGACGCCCTTGGCGCCGGTCGGCTTGGCCTTGTTGAGCGCGTCGACCAGGGCCTTCACATTGGCCAGCAGGGCGTCTTCGGTGAAGCTCGCCTTGCCGATGCCGGCGTGGATGATCCCGGTCTTCTCGGTGCGGAACTCGATGGCGCCGCCCTTGGCGTCCTTCACGGCCTGGCCGACGTTCGGCGTGACCGTGCCGACCCGCGGGTTCGGCATCAGGCCGCGCGGGCCCAGCACCTTACCCAGACGGCCGACGAGGGCCATCATGTCGGGCGTCGCGATGACGCGGTCGAAATCCATGAAGCCACCCTGGATGCGCTCCACCAGGTCCTCGGCGCCGACGATGTCGGCCCCCGCGGCGGTGGCCTCGGCGGCCTTGGCATCCTTGGCGATGACGGCGACGCGAACGTCGCGGCCGGTGCCCGAGGGCAGCGAGACCACGCCGCGGACCTGCTGGTCGGCGTGGCGCGGGTCGACGCCCAGGTTGACGGCGATCTCGACGCTCTCGTCGAACTTGGCCTTGGCGTTGGCCTTGACCAGCTTGACGGCTTCTTCGACCGGATGGGAGACCGTGCGGTCGCCGGTCCAGGCTTTCACGCGCTTGGAAGTTGCCATGTCCTAGCGCTCCACGATCTCAAGACCCATCGAACGGGCCGAGCCCTCGATGATCTTGGCGGCCTGCTCAACGTCGTTGGCGTTGAGGTCCTTCATTTTCTTGGTGGCGATGTCGCGCAGCTGGGTGCGCGTAATCTTGCCCGCGACGGAACGGCCCGGCTCCTTCGAGCCCGACTTCAGGCCGATCGCCTGCTTGATGTAGTAGGTCGCCGGCGGGGTCTTGGTGATGAAGGTGAAGCTCTTGTCCTGGTAGACGGTGATCACCGTCGGCAGGGGCGTGCCCCGTTGTTCCTTCTCGGTGCGGGCGTTGAATTCCTTGCAGAAGCCCATGATGTTGACGCCGCGCTGGCCCAGAGCCGGCCCGATGGGCGGCGAAGGGGTCGCAGCGCCCGCGGGCACCTGCAATTTGATATAGCCCAAGATCTTCTTGGCCATGCCTGTCTCCAATGCGGCAGCTAGCTAAAGCCGCCTATGTGGCCGTGGTCCGGGCAGCCCCTCCCACGGATTTGTGCTCGCAGCGAACCGCGAAGCCGGCGCTCTTAGCAGCCCCACACTCAGGCGACAACGTCAATCGCTGTTATTTGGACACGAAGAGCACGAAGAACACGAAGATCACGAAGTTTGCGGACGAACCGGCGAAGCCCTTGCCTAAGCTGAACGGCGTTGAAATTCAGCAGATACCCAAGCCGAAGGCGGGAGAGTTTCAGGTAAGTGAGCAACTGCGCCTCATGGAGGCGCGATATGGCTTCGACCGCTTTTACTTCCACGACAACAGCGTCGTTGACGACCAGGTCCAGCCCATGCGCGAGGCAAAGTTCGTAAGCGGACTCCAACAGACCCGGTCCCAAGGCGCGATGGACCTTTATCGCGCCATCAAGGACTTGGCGGCCGACCGCCTCAAGCTCTGGAGCTAGGCTAAGCCGCCCTTTGTGGTCTTCGTGTCCTTCGTGGTCTTCGTGTTCCAAAACTCGGACCACTCACGAAAATCAGGCGGTCTTTTCGACTTGGTTGTATTCGAGCTCGACTGGCGTCGCGCGGCCGAAGATGGAGACGGTGACGCGCAGGCGGGCGCGTTCTTCGTCCACCTGCTCGACCGAGCCGTTGAAGCTCGCGAACGGGCCATCGGTGACACGCACCTGTTCGCCGATCTCGAACTGGATGGTGGGCTTCGGCCGCTCCACACCCTCCTCGATGGCGCCGATAATGCGGGCCACTTCCTTGTCCGAGACCGGCATCGGCTTGGAGCCGCTGCCCAGGAAGCCGGTCACCTTCGGGGTGTTCTTGATGAGGTGGTAGGCCTCGTCGGTGAGCTCCATCTTCACCAGGACGTAGCCTGGGAAGAACTTGCGCTCGGCGTTGACCTTGCGGCCGCGGCGGATCTCGACCACGTCCTCGGTCGGCACCAGGATGTCGGAGAAATTCTCCTCCAGACCCTGGGTCTTGGCCTGCTCGCGGATGCTCTCGGCCACCTTCTTCTCGAAGTTCGAGTAGGCGTGGACGATGTACCACTTGTGGCGCGGGTTGGCGGCCGGCGCGGCCTGGGCGTTGGTTTCAGCAGCTTCTGACATGTCTTCTATCCTAGCCCCCGGAGGCCAGCTTGAGGATCTGATTGATGCTGAAGCTGACGCTGCCGTCCACGACGGCGAAGAAGCCCATGGCCACCACGACCATGATGGCGACCATCACGGAGGTGATCCAGGTTTCCCGGCGGGACGTCCAGGTGATCTTGCGGGCCTCGGAACGGACCTCGCGGGCGAATTGGGCGATGCTCGGGCGCTTCTTGGCCGGCGCCAGCGCGGCAGCCGAAGGGCTCGCCATGACCGCGGCGGTCTTGGCGGCGCGATTGCGGATCGCTGACGGGTTTGTGCCCGGTTTCCTGGCCATGGCGGCTATCTTCGAACTCTCGCTTTAAAGGGCGGCGGACGTCGCGCCCTATTCTTACATATATAGGGTGGCAGGAGTGGAGGGACTCGAACCCCCGGCCCTCGGTTTTGGAGACCGATGCTCTACCAGCTGAGCTACACTCCTTCGGCCCCCGGCCACAAACAGGCAGCACGCCGCTAGGCGCGTCGCCCCTTCCGTCGCCGGAGCCGGGTCGTTTAGCAGTGGCCCCCTTCTGGAGCAAGGCCCGCGCCGGCCCGGATCGAAGCGGCGTAAGCGCGCGTTCTGCGGGCAAGGAGGTCCGCCCATGCCCACACCCGCCACACCCGATCGCCGGCTAAACCGCGATGAGGACATGAAGCCCGGCCGCCCGCCACGCCCGGCCAGCGAGCCTCGTGGATCGGAAGGCTCGGCAAAATCCGAAAAGACCGCCACCGACCCCGCGACCGGCGAGCCCGGCGGACGGCCGCCGCGCCCGACGTGACGCCACCGTAACTTGTGTCCCCCTGTAGGGCTCCTAGAGTGGCCTCAACCAGGGGAGGTCCAGGCCATGAAGCGCGTCCTTGTGCTTGCCATCGTCGCCGCCGCCGCAGCGTCCGCCGGCGCGAGCGCGGCCCAGGAGCGCGGGGCCTCGCCACCGCCCGGCCCCTACTGGCAGAGCTGCCGCAACGTCTCGACCTTCGGCTACGGGCCGAACGCCACGGTGACGGCCCAGTGTCGCGATGACCGCGGGCGCTGGCGCCAGACCAGCCTGCGATTCGCCGGCTGCCGGGAAATCGTGAACCGCGACGGGAACCTCGATTGCCGTGGCGAGGGCCGACCGCCCTACCCCGGCGGTCCCGGCGGCGGCTATCCCGGTGGCCCCGGTGGCGGCTATCCCGGCCGCCCGCCGTTCGGGCGCAGCTCGATCACCCTCTTCAGCGGGCCCGGCTTCAGTGGCCAGCCCTTCACGACCCAGGGCGAGATCACCAATCTGCCCAAGCAGTACAACGACCGCGCCATGAGCCTGCGGATCGACGGGCGCGGCGCCTGGCAGGTCTGCTCTGACAGCGACTTCCGCGGGCGTTGCCAGGTGTTCGACCGCGATGAGGGCGACCTGCGCCGCTCCGGCCTCGCCGGCCAGGTCAGCTCCATGCGGCCCGTCCGCTGATGGCGTCAGGTTCGATCGGCCGCCGCCGCTTCCTCGGCCTGGCGGCGGCGCTCGGCGCCTCGGCGGCCTGGGGCGGCGCCCAGGCCGCGCCCTCGAAGCTCAGGTGGACCGAGCGGCGCGACCTCTTCCCGGAGGGCGTCGCATCCGGCGACCCGCAAGCCGACAGCGTGATCCTCTGGACGCGCCGCCCGCCCCTGGACGGCAAGCCCGCGCCACGGCTCACCGTCGAGGTGGCCGAGGACAAGGCCTTTCGGCGGGTCGTCGCCACCGCCCCGGCCGCCGCCTCCGCCGAAAGCGACTGGACGACACGCGTGCTGGTCGGCGGCCTGAAGCCCAGCCGGGAGTACTGGTATCGCTTCGCTGGAACCGATGGCCTCGGCAGCCGGATCGGCCGCACCACGACCGCCCCGGCGCTCGACGATCCGCGCGAGGTGCGCTTCGCCTTCGTCTCCTGCCAGAACGCCAACCAGGGGGCGATGAACGCCTACCGGCGGATGATCTTCGAGGACGAGCATGCCGCGCCCGACAAGCGGCTCGATTTCGTCTGCCACCTCGGCGACTTCATCTACGAGATCGTCTGGTATCCGGAAGACCGGCCGCAGGGGATGTACGACCGGCGCCTGCGCGACATCGTGCGCTACGAGCACGGCGCCAAGTTCCAGGACCTGCACCTGCCGACGACGCTGGACGACTATCGCGCCGTCTACCGGGCCTATCTGCACGATCCGGACCTGCAGGACGCCCGCGCCCACTTCGCCTTCGTCAACATGTGGGACAATCACGAGTTCTCCTGGCGCGGCTTCCAGGGCGTTGAGAAGTTCGGCAAGGACACCGTCTGGGGCCAGAGCCGCAAGGTCGCCGCCAACCAGGCCTGGTTCGAGTTCCAGCCCGCGCGGGTCAAGCACGCCGGCACGCTGGAACAGTTCGCCGCGCCCAAGGTCGTGGACGCGCCCGTCACCCGGTTCGACGACCACGGCCTGGGCCAGGAGCCCAACAACCTGGCCGCCATCGAGAGCCTGACCGGCTACCGGTCCTTGCGCTTCGGCCAGAACGTCGAGCTGATCCTCACCGACCAGCACAGCTACCGCTCCGAGGAGCCGTCGGAGCTTCCGGGCGCGGACAAGCTCGGCGCGCCGGAATTCCCGCTGCTCTGGCCGGAGGAATACACCGAGATCCTCGACGCCGGCCGGACCTATGACAACGGCCGCCCGCCGGAGACGATCGCCAAGGACGTGCCCAACTTCCGTAAGGACGCGCCCCCGGTGGCGATGCTGGGCGCCAGGCAGAAGGCTTGGTTCTTCGAGACGCTGAAGGCCTCCAAGGCGACCTGGAAGGTCTGGGGCGCCACCAACGGCACGCTGACCATGCGCAGCGACTTTCAGAACATCCCGGCCGGCCTCGCCAAGGCGGCCTGGCCGGGCAAGGGCTACGCCGACGGCGGCGGCGGCGACTGGTCGGGCTGCATCACCGAGCGCGCCGAGGTCTACGACTTCGTCCGGGACAACCGGATCTCAGGCTTCGCCACCGTGTCCGGCGACCGCCACAGCTTCTGGGCGGGGCTCGCCTCCAAGGCCCTGCCGCCCAAGGCGTTCGAGCCCGTGGGCGTGGCCTTCATCACCGGATCGATTTCCGCGCCGGGCCTGGCGGAATCGATGAAGTACAACATGAAGAAGGACCACCCGCTGCGGCCGCTGATCCTCGTCGACGGGCCGGATGGCGGGCACGAGCCCACGATCAACATGACCCTGCGCCACGGGGTGAAGTCGAGCCTGGAGTACGCCGGCAGCCGCGACATCCAGAAGGCTCGCGCGCTCTCCAATCCGGAGCTCGCGCCGCACCTCGCCTTCGTGGACATGGCGGGGCACGGCTACGCGGTGGTGCGCGCCTCCGGCGACGCCTTCGAGACCGAGTTCGTGGCGATCCCGCGCCCGCTTGAGCGCAATCCGGCGGCGGACGGCGGGCCCCTCGCCTACCGCGTCGTCCACCGCGCAGCGCTGTGGAAGCCGGGCGAGCGGCCGGAGCTGGAGCAGAGGGTGCTGGAGGGCGACCCGAAGCTTTCGATCTGAGGCTTAAGCGTCGTCCAGCTCCAGCGCCGGGTAGTCCACGTAGCCCTCGGGGCCCGGCGAGTAGAAGGTCTCGGCGATCCAGGGATTGAGCGGCGCGCCGGCCTTCAGCCGCGCCGGCAGGTCCGGATTGGAGATGAACAGCTTGCCGAAGCCCACGGCGTCCGCCTCGCCCGAAGCCAGCGCCGCCTCGCCCTTCGCCAGGTCGAAGCCCTCGTTGACGATGTAGACGCCGCCGAACGCCGCTTTCAGGGCCGGCCCACGGCTGTCGTCGGCCTTGCGCTCGCGGGCCATCAGGAAGGCGATCCCGCGCTCGCGCATCGCCTGGGCCACATAGGTGAAGGTGGCCGACGGGTCGCTGTCGCCCATGTCGTGCGCATCGCCGCGCGGGGCCAGGTGCAGCCCGACCCGCTCGGGGCCGAACACCGAGATCGCCGCATCCACCGCCTCCAGCATCAGCCGCGCGCGGTTCTCGACGGAGCCGCCGTAGGCGTCCGTACGCCGGTTCGAGCCGTCCTGCAGGAACTGGTCGAGCAGGTAGCCATTGGCGCCGTGCAGCTCCACGCCGTCGAAGCCGGCGTGCTTGGCGTTCTCGGCGCCGCGCCGGTAGGCCTCAACGACGTCGGCGATCTCTTCCAGCGAAAGCTCTCGGGGCACGGGATAGGGCTGCTTGGGCCGTAGGAGGCTCACGTCGCCACGCGCCGCGATCGCGCTGGCCGAGACTGGCGGCTGGCCGTCCAGGAAGGTCGGGTGCGAGATGCGGCCGACATGCCAGAGCTGCATGAAGATCAGGCCGCCGGCGTCGTGCACCGCCTTGGTCGTGAGCTTCCAGCCCTCCACCTGCGCCTTGGACCAGATGCCCGGCGTGTCGGCATAGCCCACGCCCAGCGGCGTCACCGAGGTCGCCTCGGTGATGATCAGGCCCGCGGACGCGCGCTGCTCGTAGTACTGGGCCACCAGCGGCCCGGGGACGCGCTCGACGCCGGACCGCGACCGGGTCAGGGGCGCCATGACGACACGGTTCTTGAGCGTGAGATCGCCGAGCTTCAGCGGGTCGAACAGGGTGGGCATAGGGCGTCCTTGGGTTGCGAGCAGCCCGTCAGGTAAGCGCGCCCGCGCCCGATGCATCCAAAGTTTTCCTGCACGCGCCATCAGTCTCGCTCGTCGGCGCACGGCGAGCCTGGACTTGGCGCAAACGAAAAGGCCGCCGGGTTGCCCCGACGGCCCTTGGCTGTCTGGTCTTGGGTAAGGCTTGTGTGGCCCTACTTGATGATCTTCGACACCACGCCGGAGCCCACCGTGCGGCCGCCCTCGCGGATCGCGAAGCGCAGGCCCTGGTCCATGGCGATCGGCGTGATCAGCTCGATCTCAAGCTCGGCGTTGTCG
>Ga0268266_10001312_pt1 | contig 30177 bp, 22 predicted proteins | sample KBSS13metaG_FD_190356 | JGI IMG/M metagenome (GOLD analysis project Ga0268266, IMG submission 190356) | Switchgrass rhizosphere microbial communities from Kellogg Biological Station, Michigan, USA - KBS S1-3 metaG (SPAdes) (version 2) | ecosystem: Host-associated > Plants > Roots > Rhizosphere... | reverse complement strand
ATGAGATTTTATACAAAAAATTTTTTATTTTCAGGATTTCTTTTATTCTTCTTTTTGATACTTTCTTTTAGCTTTTCATTGGAGTTTGATAGTGTTGGACTTAGTTTTATTATTAACTTATTTTTTACTATTTTCTTTATAGCATTAAGTTTGCAAAGAGTAATCAATATTCTTTTATTCTTTTATATTTTTAATCTTATATTTATGGTTTTTGTGCCATGGATACATTATTCTGAAAATATAACAATCTGGGCAAAGATTCCATTCTCAGGTGATGAGTATTTTTTTACAAATATAATTATTTTTTTGATTAATATTGTAGTTTTTATTGTCTATTATTTTTTTCCTAGCAAGATGAAAAAAACTACTGATAAATATTTTAATTGGAAAGAGCCTAATTTTTTTGTGTCTTTATTAATATGTATTTTAAGCTTTTTTGTGGTTCTCTATTCTTTGAATTTTAATTTTTTGAGAATTTTTTTTCGTGGTCTTGCTGATGATGATTTTGAATATTTAGAATTAAATCCATTTTTTAGTATTTTAAGCTATCTTTCCAGATTTTTACCTGCATTTATATTTCTTAGATTTATTGATTCTAAAAATTTGATAAAAAAAATTGTTTTGTTTTGTTTTGTTTTGCTATGTGCTTTTCCAACCTCTATTCCAAGATTTATGGTTGCTTTTATATATTTGCCAATTTTTTTGGCATATTTTAAGAGTATGAAAAAACCTATATATATTACTTGTGTAATGCTTTTTTCATTATTTTTGGTATTTCCATTTTTAAACCAATTTCGTTATTTTTCTACGGATACACAACTTTCCTTTATTCCAGATAAAAACTTTTTTATTCAAGGGCATTTTGATGCATATCAAAATTTTATGGATGTTTTGCGATTTGATTTTGTCACTTACGGACATCAATTATTAGGTGTAATTTTTTTCTTTATTCCTCGTGTTTTTTGGCCAAATAAGGCTGTTGGTAGTGGTTATCAACTTGCTGAAAATAATGGATACTTCTTTAATAATATTTCTATGCCATTTGTAGCTGAAGGTTTTGTTAATTTTGGATATTTAGGAATTTTATTTTTTTCAATATTTTTAGGGTTAATTATGAAAATTATTGATACTTTATATTTAACTCGATTTGAGTTTAGGGATAATAATTATTTAATATATACAGGTACTTTTTTATGCGCTTCATTCTTTTTTATGTTTAGGGGGGATTTAATGTCTTCATTTAGCTCTATGCTTGCTGGAGTTATTGCATTATATATTGCTGGAAGACTTAGGTAATAATGGATATTAAATTTTTCTCTAATTATAGGTTGGTAGTTTTCTTATGAAAATTTTAATTGATTCTTCAATTGTTTCAAAAGGTGGAGGGGTGCAAGTTGCTTTGTCCATCATTGAAAATATTGCTACTGATGAAAATTTTGAAGTAATCTGTGTAGTAAATACTGAAATTGATAAACAATTATCATTGTCAGCGAAAAGTAATATTGAGCACTATTATGTAGAAAATATAGAACCAATTTATAGAAAATTTACTCAAGGAAAACGTATTTCTTTAATTGAACAAAAACATAAACCAGATTTTGTTTTTGTAGTTTTTGGACCTGCTTATTGGAAACCAAAAGCTAAGACATTACAAGGTTTTGCTTTGGGGAAAATGTTATATGAAAAAGAGTTAAATATTGGTTTGAAAGAAAAAATTCTAAACATTGTTAAAAAGAGAATTTTTCAATGGTCTCAAAGCTATTTATTGGTTGAAACCGATTTAGTCAAGACAAAATTAGCAAACTATCTAGGTTACTTACCAGAAAAAATCTTTGTTATTGGTAATTCATATAGTCCAAATTTTAAAAAAAATGTAGTGGCTAATGAAGAAAAAATAACTAAGAAAGTAGATTTTTTTCAAGTGCTTGTGCCAGGAAGTTATTATCCACATAAAAATCTAGAAAGGATAATTTTTTCGCTTATATATATTAAGAATAATCGGAATTTTAATAACCAGATCAAGGTTGTATTCACTATTCCAGAGAATAGTAATGAGTGGAGTAATCTTTTAATTCTTGCTAAAGAGAATGGAGTTGATCACTTTATTACAACAGTAGGTTTTGTGGAGAATTCAAAATTTGCTGAATTATATTTACAGAGTAACGCTATAATTTGCGCTAGTCTTGTTGAGTCATCAACTGCTGTATTCCCGGAGGCGTTCTTGGCAAATAGACCTTTAATCGTAAGCGATCGCCCTTTTGCTAAAGAGTTATGCGAAGATGCCGCAGTATATTTTGATCCATTAGATGAAAAGAGTATTGCTAATGCAATTATAAAACTGGCAAATGATGAGAAATTGCAGCAATTATTAGTCGAAAACGGACAAAAAATCTTACTGAAAAATTATCCTTCTGCAGATCAAAAGTGGAGCTTGCAGAAAAATTTAATCACACGTTTATATAGCAAATAGTGGATAGTATGTTTAAAGATAAAGTTTTATTAATCACTGGTGGTACAGGATCGTTTGGTAACGCTGTTTTAAAACGCTTTTTAGAAACAGATATTAAAGAAATCCGTATCTTTAGTCGCGATGAAAAAAAGCAAGATGATATGCGCAAGAAATATCATTCAGCAAAGCTAAAATTTTATATAGGTGATGTGCGCGACTATAACAGTATTTTGAATGCTACTCGTGGTGTTGATTATATTTACCATGCAGCAGCTTTAAAGCAAGTTCCTTCATGTGAATTTCATCCGATGGAAGCTGTAAAGACCAATGTATTGGGTACTGAAAATGTACTTGAAGCAGCCATTCAAAACCATGTTAAGCGTGTTGTATGTTTAAGTACGGATAAAGCAGTTTACCCAATTAATGCAATGGGTATTTCTAAAGCCATGATGGAAAAAGTTATGGTCGCAAAGTCACGTAACCTAGAGGGTTTAGATACGGTTATCTGTGGTACCCGCTATGGCAATGTGATGGCATCACGCGGTTCGGTAATTCCTTTATTTGTTGATCAGATTCGTCAAGGTAAGCCTCTTACTATTACCGATCCGAATATGACTCGTTTCATGATGACTTTAGAAGATGCGGTAGACTTAGTTCTCTATGCTTTCGAGCATGGTGAAAACGGAGATATTTTTGTACAAAAAGCTCCTGCAGCTACAATTTCAGTATTAGCTGAAGCATTAAAACAGTTATTAAACGTTGAAGATCATCCTATTTCTATTATGGGTACCCGTCATGGTGAAAAAGCTTTTGAAGCTTTATTAAGCCGTGAAGAAATGGTACATGCTTTTGATCAAGGTGATTATTTCCGCGTACCAGCAGACCAACGCGACTTGAACTATGAAAAGTATGTAGAAGATGGTGATTTAAAAATTACTGAGTTTGAAGATTACAACTCGCATAACACTACTCGTCTAGATGTAGAAGGTATGAAACAATTATTGCTTAAACTAGATTTTGTTCGCGCATTAACAAGAGGCGAATACATTTCACCAGAGGCGTAAGCATGAAAGTTTTAGTTACCGGTTCTAATGGTTTTATTGCAAAAAACTTTATTCAGTTTTTATTAGAGAAACCTGAAGTTGAGATTTTAAAAGCTCATCGTGAAACAACAGATCAAGAGTTAGAGCAATCTATTCTTGCTTCAGACTGGATTGTACATTTAGCGGGTGTAAATCGCCCTTTAAATGAAAGTGAATTTGCGGAAGGCAATACCACTTTAACAGAAAAGATCTGTCAAATTTTGCAGCAAGCGAATAAGAAAACTCCGATTATCTTATCGTCTTCTATTCAGGTCGAACGTGATAATCCTTATGGTAAAAGTAAGTTAGGTGGAGAGCAGGCATTGGTAGCTCTCAACCAAGTACAAGGTAATCCAGTTTATATTTGCCGTTTAGCCAACGTTTTTGGTAAATGGTCACGTCCGAACTATAACTCTGCAGTTGCAACTTTTTGCCATAATGTTGCAAATGATTTGCCGCTACAAATTCACGATGAAAATGCTGTGATTCGTCTTGTTTATGTCGATGATGTAGTTGAGACATTCTGGAATATTATCAATGGACAACAAGTTGAACAATTTTTTCAAGTTGAACCTGAATACGAAATTACTGTAGGCAACTTAGCTAAAGTTTTAAATGGCTTTAAAGCATCTCGAGATACGCTTATTACGGATCAAGTGGGAATTGGGCTAACTCGTGCACTTTATTCAACTTATTTAAGCTTCTTAAAGCCTGAGCAATTCGATTACAGTGTTCCAAAATATGGTGATGCTCGCGGCGTATTCGTTGAAATGCTGAAAACCCCAGATGCAGGACAGTTCTCTTACTTTACTGCTCATCCAGGAATTACCCGTGGTGGTCATTATCACCATACAAAAACTGAAAAGTTCCTTGTTATTAAGGGTAAGGCACTATTTAAATTTAAGCATGTTGTGACAGGTGAATTTTATGAGCTTGAAACACAAGGCAATGAACCACGTATTGTAGAAACCGTACCGGGTTGGACACATGATATTACTAACATCGGTGAAGATGAGATGGTAGTAATGCTATGGGCAAATGAAATTTTTGATCGTGATAAGCCAGATACTTATGCGATGCCAATAACAAATTAAGAGTATAGATTTGTGAAAAAGTTAAAGTTAATGACAGTGGTGGGCACACGTCCAGAAATTATTCGTTTATCTCGTGTAATGGCTGCGTGTGATGAGTATTTTGATCATGTTATTGTTCATACAGGTCAAAACTATGATTATGAATTGAATGAAATTTTCTTTACTGATTTGGGTATTCGTAAACCTGACCATTTCTTAAATGCAGCGGGTGCGACAGGTGCAGAAACGATTGGTAATGTAATTATTGCAGTTGATAAGATTTTAGATGAAGTGCAACCTGAAGCTTTACTTGTTTTAGGTGATACTAACAGCTGTATGGCAGTCCTACCTGCAAAACGCCGCAAGATTCCAACTTTCCACATGGAAGCTGGAAACCGTTGTTTTGATATGCGAGTTCCTGAAGAAATTAACCGCCGAATTGTCGATCATACTGCCGATATCAATTTAACTTACAGTACGATTGCTCGCGATTATTTATTAGCAGAAGGCTTACCAGCTGACTTAGTAATCAAAACGGGTAGTCCAATGTTTGAGGTACTTCACCATTACAAAGCAAAAATAGAAGCTTCTGATGTCCTTGAACGTTTAAATTTAAAAGAACATGAATACTTTATTTTGAGTGCTCACCGTGAAGAAAATATTAACTCAGATCAAAACTTTTTAGATTTAGTTGAAATGTTAAATGCAGTTGCAGAGCAATATCAGTACCCTGTGATTGTATCAACACATCCTCGTACCCGTAAGCGTATTGAAGAGTTAAATGTTGAATTTCATCCTTTAATTCAATTATTAAAACCATTGGGTTTTAGCGACTACAACAAGTTACAGCTTTCAGCAAAAGCGGCATTGTCTGATAGTGGAACGATTAATGAAGAATCATCAATCTTGAATTTCCCTGCACTTAACTTACGTCAAGCGCACGAGCGTCCAGAAGGAATGGAAGAAGCTGCTGTAATGATGGTAGGTTTAAAAGCGGAACGCATTTTACAAGGTTTGGCAATTTTAGAAGGGCAATCTAGAGGCGAAAATCGTCTTTTACGTTTAGTTGAAGACTACAGCATGCCAAATGTAAGTGAAAAAGTTGTGCGTATCATTATGAGTTACACAGATTATGTAAATCGAGTGATTTGGAAAAAGTATTGAGGTTTAAGCAGTGAAGAAGAAGGTCTATTTAATCACAGAATATTATCACCCATATCAAAATACGACAGGTTACTTGTTAGGAAAATTGTATGACACGTTGAATATACAAAGTGATATAGACCTTGTTCTTATTGCAAAAGAGGATACGAATTGTCCTCAGCATGCAAATGCACATTTTATTAAAGCTAAAAAGCCTAATAAAGCGAGTTTGTTTAAAAGATTTTTATATGAGTTAGTTATTGCTTTTAGTTTCTTAACTAAAACTCTGAAAGTAGTGAAAAAGGATAGTATTGTCTTTACAGGTACGACTCCTATTTTGCTCCTTTTTGTTTTATTCATTATTAAAAAGTTTCTAAATTTTAAATGGATATTGTTAGTTCATGATGTTTTTCCAGAGAATTTGGCAGCGGCTAAAATTTTAAAAAATGATCATTTTCTATTTAAAATATTAAAAAGTTTATTTGATAGGATTTATGCAAGTGCTGATGAGGTTATTGTCATTGGCAAAGACATGAAAGAATTAGTGCATCAAAAAACGAATCAAAATAACAATATTACTGTAGTGCAGAACTGGATTGATTCTTCGGATATTGGTACAGAACTTAAAACTGATAACCGAATTTTAAAAGAATTGAACTGGCTTGATAGTGAAACTACGATTTTTCAATTCTTCGGAAATATTGGCCGTGTTCAAGGTGTAGAAAATATTCTGCATGCGATTCAGAAAATGGAATATGCACATTTGGCAAAATTCATTTTTATTGGTGATGGTGCATACGTGGCTCGTCTTAAAGAGCAAATTCAGTCTTTAGGTTCTCAAAATATTCTTTACTATGGATCTTTAGATCAGAAAGAAAAAACGACGGGTTTAAATGCATGTGATGTTGCATTAATTACATTGGCTGATGGAATGTTAGGTTTAGGTGTTCCAAGTAAATCTTATTTTTCTATGGCGGCTGATAAACCTTTGCTCGCGATTATGGATAGTGAATCAGAAGTCGCAGATATGATTAATACACATCATATGGGTTGGGTGGTTCCCCCTAATAATGAAGATTTGTTGGCTAAACAACTTGATGAAATTGTGTTAGCAAAACATCAATATTCGTTTAATTCGTCAAGAAAAATACTCAATGAATTTTATTCAGAAAGAGTAGCAATGGATAAAATTCTAAAAATTATTAGAAAGCTTTCTTAAGACTGTACTTTAAAAATGAAGATATTAATTACAGGAAGTAATGGTTTTGTGGGTTCACATTTATGTGAATATTTTTCGACAATTCCCGAATATAGTGTTCTTGCTCAAATTCGGGAAAAAACACAAAATTTAAGTACGTCCATAGAAACTATCATTTTTGATTTAAATGATGATCTAACAAATCTTGATTTAAGTTCAGTAGATGTTGTCGTGCATTGTGCTGGACGTGCTCATATTATGAAAGAAGTAGAGAGTGAGCCACTTTCCATTTATAGACAGATAAATGTAGAAGGTACACTTAATTTAGCAAAAAAAGCAGCTAAAGCTGGCGTGAAACGTTTTATCTTTATGAGTAGTATAAAGGTAAATGGTGAAGTAACTGCCAATAAGCCATTTACACCAAATGAAAGTGTTTCAAATCCTCAAGATCCTTATGGATTATCAAAATTTGAAGCTGAGCAAGCTTTATTAAATTTGGCTCAAAACGTTAAAATGGATGTAGTTATTATTCGTCCAGTATTAATTTATGGGCCAAATGTTAAGGCAAACTTTAAGAGTATGGTAAATCTGGCTGCAAAAGGAGTTCCTTTACCTGTTGGCTGTCTTGATAATAAAAGAAGTATGGTGAGTATTTATAATTTAATTGATTTTATCCACATTTGTTTATTACATCCTTTAGCAAAAAATCAAATTTTTTTGATAAGTGATCAAGATGATATAACTGTTAAAGAATTATTTACGAAGCTAGCTAAAGTTCAAGGTAAAAAGCTTATCGCCTTACCTGTACCTAAAGTACTGATTAACTATGTAGCTAAACTTTTTAATAAAGATGCTATTGCCTCACGGCTTTGTTCGTCATTAGTGGTTGATACATCAAAGAATGTAGAACTATTGGGTTGGAAAGCACCTTATAGTGTTGATGACTGCTTAAATTTAATGTTTAAAAGAAATTAACGCTAGTATGAATGTCGTGATCCCTCTCATTCTTTTTTTTCTTCTTTCTTTTACTTTGACTTATTGCGTTCGCAGATATGCCTTAAAAAAAAATATTATTGATTTACCTAATTTTAGAAGCTCACATGTTGCACCAACACCGCGTGGTGGTGGTTTAGCAATTGTCTTAACTTTCATGTTAGCTTTGTTCTATTGCTTTATAAATCAATTGATAAGTTTTAATGAGTTCTTCGTCATAGGTGGAGGATGTATAGGCATTGCTATTCTCGGTTTTTGTGATGACCATACTCATATCAACTCTATGCTTCGTTTAACTATTCATTTTATTGCTGCAATTTTTATAGTGTTTAATTTGAGTGATCTTAGTCAAATTGCTGTTTTTAATAACTTAATTTTAGGCTTTTTTACCAATATTTTGGCCGTCTTATTTCTTGTCTGGATGTTAAATTTATATAATTTTATGGATGGCATTAATGGCATCGCAAGTATTGAAGCAATATCTGTAGGAATAAATTTAGCTTTGATATATGGCTGGTATGGTTCTAATAATTTTATATTACTTGCAATAGCTTCTATAGTGAGTGGTTTTCTATTTTGGAATTTTCCAAAAGCAAAAATTTTTATGGGAGATGTAGGCAGTAGTTTTTTAGGATTTTTATTCGCAGTTCTTGCTTTATATGCATTAAAAATAGATTTTAATTTATTTCTGGCTTGGATTATCTGTTTAGGCATTTTTATTGTAGATGCTACATTTACACTCGTGAGACGTATCTTCCGAGGTGAAAAAATTTATCAGGCACACCGAAGTCATGCTTATCAATATGCTGCTAGATATTTTTCTAGTCATACAGTAGTGTCTTTAGCAATTTTATTAATTAATTTTGTCTGGCTGATGCCTTGTGCATTTTTTGTATTAAATAAAAGTATATATCCATTATTTGGTTTAATCATTGCTTACATTCCTTTAATATTTTTAGCTCTATATTTTAAAGCTGGGAAATCAGAATAAAACCTATGATCTTTCATAGGGCTATATAAATTTTTCTAATACTATATACAGAGTTTTTTTAGTTTTTCTAAATTCATAGATTAACTTTGGTTCTCAGTTCTCAAGAGAAATGTTTATTTTTGTTTTGAAATTGATGCAGAACAAAAATGTAAAACATGAAAACTATAATTTTATAGTCAATATTGAAGAGATGAAGTGTTTAAAAATATTTTAAATATCAATATTTTATTTATTTTTTAAAGTCAAAAAGTTATAGTTATTTAGCAAGGTAGATGGATGATTTTTTAGATAACAAATAAGTAATATTGAAGTACGTTTTATAGCAGGGTAAAAGTTACGTCATCCAATCTATGATAGTATGCTCTGCATAAATCGTCTTGAGAGAGACAAATGCTAAATAAAGCATATTTTTTAGTTTTCTTTGTAAATCAATTGAAAATAAGAGTGAATACATGATGAAACGGATAGTTGACATCGTAATTTCCTTAACCGCATTAATCATTTTGTCCCCAATCTTTTTTTGGGTAGCATATAAGGTTCGTAAAAATTTAGGTTCTCCAGTTCTCTTTTATCAAGAAAGACCGGGGAAAGACGGAAAGTTATTTAAAATGATTAAATTCCGTTCTATGAAAGATGCGTTCGATTCTGAAGGTAATCCATTACCAGATGAAGAGAGAATTACCCCATTTGGGCATAAGTTGCGTTCTACAACTCTAGATGAAATGCCGCAGCTCATTAATGTTTTGAAAGGTGATATGAGTATTGTTGGTCCCCGACCTCAGTTAGCCGATTTTTTAGAACATTATACGTCTCGACAAATGCGTCGCCATGATGTTAAACCGGGAATGACAGGCCTTGCTCAGATCAGTGGAAGAAATAACTTAAGTTGGGAAGAAAAATTTGAGCTTGATATAGAATATGTTGAAACACATAATCTATCTTTAGATTTTAAGATTATGGCGAGAACAGTTTTAGTTATGTTGAAAAAAGAAGGCATTAATGCGCCAGATCAATTGGTAGGTGCGAGTCGTTTTTCTGGTTCAGCGCGCGATGAAGATAAAGCAAGTCTATAAGTAAATATTCACATGATTAAAAAGGCAGTTTTACCCGTAGCTGGATTAGGTACACGTTTTTTACCAGCAAGTAAGTCAATTCCCAAAGAAATGGTCACAGTGGTTGATCGCCCTGCAATTGAATATGTCGTGCGGGAAGCTGTAGAGGCTGGAATTGAGCAAATTATTTTGGTAACTCATTCATCTAAGGCCTCAATTGAAAATTATTTTGATCGAAACTTTGAACTAGAAATGACTCTAGAGCAAAAGAAAAAGTTCGATTTACTTGAAGAAATTACGCAGATTATTCCATCTCATGTAAGTGTGGTAAGTGTAAGACAATCCCAACCTTTGGGTTTGGGGCATGCTGTTTTATGTGCAAAAAGTATTGTTGGGCAAGATGATTTTGCTGTGTTGTTGCCAGATGTATTGGTGCAAGACAACTCAGGAAAAAATGATTTATCACGTATGATTTCACGCTATGAATCAAGTCAAGCTGCTCAAATCATGGTTGAGGCAGTACCAGACCATCTTGTAGATCAGTATGGAATTGTTGATGTAAAGCAGAGCCCGAATGAGGGTGAATGTATTGTTATGCAGGGAATTATCGAAAAGCCTGCTATAGGTTCTGCACCTTCTAATTTATCTGTTGTGGGGCGTTATATTTTACCTGCTAAGATTATGCAGCTTTTAGAAAATACTCCGAAAGGCGCGGGCAATGAAATTCAGTTAACTGATGCAATTGCGATGCTTCAAGAAACAGATACTGTTGAAGCCTATCGGATGCAAGGCCAAACTTTTGACTGTGGCAGTAAGCTCGGGTATTTGAAAGCTATACTACACTATGGTGTTGCACACCCTAAATTAGGATTAGAATTTAAACAGCTAATTCAAGAACTTAAATTATAAAGTTTTGTAGTTCTGCTTAAGTATTTGTAAAAACTACTGAAGAGAGTAGCTGAGCAGTATATTCTCTTCCTGTAACGGGAAGAGAAATCTATAAAATACGAAAAAATCAGGTGTGCAATGAAAATCGCAGTATTTGGAACAACGTTACATGCCGGTGTTATGGCGGCATTATTAGCTGAATATGGTAACCAAATTTACTGGTGTACAAGTGTCACCTGTGAAGAAAATATTTCTGTACTTTCGTATCAAGATCAAGACGTAAATAATTATTTAAATAAGCAGCGAAAAGCGGGTTTTTTAAAAGAGAGCCCTTTTTCGGAGATTCCTTTAGATATTGAAGTTTATTTATTCTGTTTTAGTCCAACACAAATTGAACTTGCATTAAAAACAGTTGAGAAGTTGAGCGAACGACCTATTGTTCATCCGCGATTAATGATTAATGGCTCTACTTTTGGTTTGCATGGTACAGAGAAATTAAAACAGCATTTACCAAAAGATGAGTGGGTTTATTTTCCTGATGTGATTCAGGAAGGTAATGCTATCAACAGTGTATTGAATGTAAAACATGTCATTGTTGGTGTTGAATCTAGGGATGCAAGTGAAACCATGCAAGAGTTATTGCGCCCTTTTTTCCAATTTAGTTATCAATATTTATTTATGCCGATTTTAGATGCTGAGTTCACCAAACTGAGTATTTCAGGCATGTTGGCTACCCGCATTAGTTATATGAATGACTTGGCTATGGTGGCTGAAAAATTGGGTATTGATATTGCGAATGTAAAGCATGGTATCGCTGCTGACACACGTATTGGTGCTGCATATTTATCGCCGGGTGTAGGATTTGGCGGTGAGAACTTTTCGCATGATATTTTAACACTTTCGAGTACTGTATCTGAAACTGGAACAAAAAGTCGCCTTTTGGAACAGGTTTGGGCGATTAATGAGCAGCAGAAAGAAATTTTATTTCGTAAGTTATGGAATTATTATCACTGTAGCCTAAATGGTAAAACAGTTGCGATTTGGGGTGCTTCTTTCAAAGAAAATACTTCGAATATACATAACTCACCGATTCATATTTTATTAGCCGCATTATGGGCACAGGGGGTAATAGTACGTCTGCATGACCCTCAAGCTTTAGATGAAATAGCTGCAACTTATGGGCATCGTGAAGATTTAATTTTATGCACGGACCAATATGAGGCGGTACGAGATGCTCATGCGCTATGTTTAGTCACGGCATGGAAGCAATATTGGAGCCCTGACTTTAAGCAACTACAACAGTTAATGAAGCATCCTTTAATTTTAGATGGACGTAATATTTATGATCCTGCGTATGTAAAGGCGAAAGGTTTTGCTTATGAAGGAGTAGGGCGCTTATGAGTAAATCAATTGAGCAATTTCCAAAGGAATTAGCCTCACCTTTAGCTCATCTTCAAACTCTAGGTGAAAAAAACTCAAAATTACATATAAAAGAGTTATTTGCTTTAGAGTCAGATCGTTTTCAAAATTATTCTGTAAAATTTGATCAATTATTTTTTGATTATAGTAAGCACCGCTTAACCAAAGATATTTTGGGACAATTAGTAGCTCTTGCAAATACTAAAAATTTAACCGAATGGATTAATCGCCTTTTTTCACAGAATAAAATTAATTGTACTGAGAAACGTGAAGCAATGCACTGGGCATTGCGTTTACCTGTTGACTATCCGAAGTTTCCAGATTTAACAGAACAAGTTCATAGCCAGTTACAACGCATGTATACCTTAGTGGAAAAAATCCATGCAGGGCAATATCGGGGTTCAACTGGTGAGGTGATTCAAGATGTTGTTAATATTGGGGTGGGTGGTTCTGATTTAGGACCACAAATGGTCACGCATGCTTTATCTGATTTTAAGGTAAAAACGGCTAAACCTTTGAATATTCACTTTGTGTCTACGATGGATGGTAGTCAGTTATCTGAGTTACTCCACCAACTTCGTCCTGAAACAACTTTGTTTATTATTTCATCTAAATCTTTTGGTACGATTGATACCTTATCAAATGCACAAACAGTTCGTCAGTGGCTTGAAAAGGCATTAGGAACACATGCTCGTGTATTAAAAAGTCACTTTATTGGTGTATCTACAAAATCTGACAAAATGTCAGAATGGGGAATCGCGCCTGAAAACCAGTTACTACTGTGGGACTGGGTAGGTGGGCGTTATTCTTTATGGTCTTGTATCGGTTTACCTATTGCTTTGACGATTGGTGTGGAAGGCTTCCAGCAACTTTTAGCAGGTGCTCATGCCGTCGATGAGCATTTTCAAAATACGAGTTTTGATCAAAATATCCCAGTTTTGATGGCATTATTAGGAGTCTGGAATAATAACTTTTTAAATATTCAGACCCATGCAGTATTACCCTATGATGGGCGATTAAAGTATTTTGCAGCTTATTTGCAACAACTAGAAATGGAGTCTAATGGTAAGTCGGTGCAACGCAGTGGCCAGAAAGTTGAGTTAGATACTTGCCCAATTGTGTGGGGTGAAGTAGGACCCAATGCTCAGCATGCTTTCTATCAGTTGTTACATCAAGGTTCACAAGCAGTAACCTGTGATTTTATTGCGCCAATTCAACGTTATAACGCAGATCATTTTACCTATGTTGAAAATGCAGAAGCTCTAGTTGAACAACATCATCTTGCACTGTCAAATTGTTTAGCACAATCAAGATTATTAGCCTTTGGTAATGATGCTTTAGACCCAAGTGAATTAGAGAATTTACCAATTTATAAGCAATATGAGGGTAATCAGCCAAGTTCTACATTATTATTAGATGAGTTAAACCCGTATAATTTAGGAATACTGATTGCTTTATATGAACATAAAGTTTTTGTACAGTCCGTGATTTGGAATATTAATCCATTTGATCAATGGGGAGTTGAGAAAGGTAAACAGATTGCTGATCAGTTACTTCCGATTTTAAATGGTATTCAAAATGACCTTTCAACACTTGATGCTTCAACGCGTGGATTAATTAAAATATTATTAGGAAAAGTAGATGGCTAAAATTCTAGTCACTGGTGGCGCAGGTTATATTGGTTCACATACTTGTGTTGAGCTTTTACAGGCTGGTCATGAAGTTATCGTTTTTGATAATCTTTCGAATAGTTCAGAAGAATCTTTAAATAGAGTTCAAGATATCGCCCAAAAAAGTTTAACTTTTATACAGGGTGATATTCGTAATGCAGATGAACTTGATCGTGTTTTCGAAAATCATTCAATTGACGCTGTTATTCATTTCGCAGGTTTAAAAGCAGTAGGTGAAAGCCAAGAAAAACCGCTGATTTATTTTGATAATAATATTGCGGGTAGTATTCAACTGGTTAACTCGATGAAAAAGGCTGGTGTTTATACACTTGTATTTAGCTCTTCTGCAACAGTATATGACGAGGCTAATATATCGCCATTAAATGAAGACATGCCAACAGGTATACCGAGTAATAACTATGGTTACACTAAGTTGATTGTTGAGCAATTATTGCAAAAGTTGTCGGCGTCTAATCCAGAGTGGTCAATCGCATTACTTCGTTATTTTAATCCAGTAGGTGCACATAAGAGTGGACGTATTGGTGAAGATCCACAAGGTATTCCAAATAATTTAATGCCTTATGTGACTCAAGTTGCTGTTGGCCGCCGTGAGAAATTATCTATTTATGGTAATGACTATGACACGGTAGATGGTACTGGTGTGCGTGACTATATTCATGTGGTTGACTTAGCGAATGCACATTTGTGTGCTTTGAATAACCGTTTACAGTCGAAAGGTTGTCGAGCATGGAATATCGGTACAGGCAATGGTTCATCTGTTTTGCAAGTTAAAGACACATTTGAACAAGTTAATGGCATACCCGTAGCCTTTGAGTTTGTAGCACGTCGAGCTGGCGATGTTGCAACATCTTTTGCAGACAATAGCCGTGCAGTTGCTGAGTTAGGTTGGCAGCCTCAATATGGCTTAGAAGATATGCTTGCTGATAGCTGGAACTGGCAGAAGCAGAATCCTAATGGATATAATTAAATAGCAATAAAAAAGGAGCTTATAGCTCCTTTTTTATTATGAATTAGTTCTGAATCAACCCAGTCAGCTCATCTACATAATGCTGCATTGGTTGGGCTTGGCGATCCGCACGGCTTTCAATGTTGAGACGTAATAACGGTTCAGTATTTGAAGCGCGTACATTAAAGCGCCATGCACCAAAGTCTAGACTTACACCATCGGTACGGTCAATTTCTGGGTTTTGCTCGGCATAAAAATCGAAAATCTTTTGAATGGTGATTTGTGTGTCAGCCACTTTAAAGTTGATTTCACCACTGCAAGGGAACTTGGTAATCATATTTTCAACGAGCGTTGAAAGAGATTTTCCTGTTTCAGAAAGTAGGGCAACGGTGAGTAACCATGGAATCATCCCGCTGTCGCAGTAAGCGAAGTCACGGAAATAGTGATGTGCACTCATTTCACCACCATATACGGCATTGTGTTCACGCATCACGTCTTTAATGAATGCATGACCAGATTTTGACTGTACAGCAACACCTTTGTATTCATCTACGATATCAAATGTGTTCCATACTAAACGCGGGTCATGCACAATTTTCTCGCCTGATTGCTTAATCAAGAAAGCTTGAGCCAATAGACCAACAATATAGTAGCCTTCAATGAACTGTCCCTTTTCATCAAATAAGAAACAGCGGTCAAAGTCGCCGTCCCAAGCAATTCCCATATCTGCTTTATGCTCAATTACAGCATTTCGAGTACTGTCACGGTTTTCAATTAAAATTGGGTTAGGAATTCCGTTTGGGAAAGTACCATCTGCTTCATGGTGAATTTTAATAAATTCAATTGGTACGTTAAGCGCTTTAAATTTTTCTTCAATGGCATCAATCACATGACCTGCAGCTCCATTACCAGCATTTACCACTAACTTAAGTGGGCGGATTTTTGCAGGTTCAATGTAGGTGATTAAGTGATCAACGAACTCAGGTAAAATGTTATAGGTTTGAGTTGTGCCTTTTTGGCTAACTTCTTCAAAGTTATTTGTTTCTGCTAAAGCCTGAATTTCTTTTAAACCGGTATCAGCACTAATTGGACGAGCATTTTCTCGAACTAATTTCATGCCGTTATAGTCCATTGGATTATGGCTAGCAGTAACTTCGATACCACCCTGTACATCTAAGTGGAAAGCAGCGAAGTAAACTTCTTCGGTACCCGTCATGCCCAAATCAAGAACATTCACACCCGCATCATTTAAACCACGGATGGTCGCTTGTTTTAAATCTTCACTGCTTAGACGAATATCACAACCTACAACTACCGTCTTTGGTTTATAGATTTGCCCGTAAGCGCGGCCAATTTTATAAGCGATTTCTTCATTCAATTCGGTGCCGAGTTTGCCTCGGATATCATAAGCTTTAAAACACGTTAAAGTAGTCATTATTCAGTTCAATACAAATGAATTAAGTTTTGAGCATTATTATACATTTCTTAATAAATGGTTATGTTTATAGTTTTTATATTCAAGTTTTACGCTTCATTTCTGTAGTTCAGATTTAAATTTATAAGAATACTTTTTTACGACTTTAGTCTAATAAATAAAACCAAAAGCTCGAAATAGCTTGATTTTACTCATCACTATTGGTCATACCAATTGTGGTGGTTATTTAATGATTGATCTTGCTAATATCTGTGTTTATGATGCGATCTATGGTTTAAGGAACAACATTTGCACTTAATTTTTAATTGGTCATACCAATTGTGTTAAATGTTTAAGAATTTAAGGTACAAAAATTCGCCCCGGCATTTCAAGGAGATGACAATGCTCAATATGTGGCAACAACTTTATGACCCTTTAAATAATATTTGGCTGTCCAGTGCGGTTGCATTAATCCCGATTATTTTCTTCTTTTTGGCATTGGCTGTTTTTCGTTTAAAAGGCAGTATCGCGGGTACGGGCACAGTCATTATTGCATTATTGATTGCGCTCTTTTTCTATCAAATGCCAGGTCAAATGGCGTTCGCATCGATCATTTACGGTTTCTTCTACGGTCTATGGCCAATTTCATGGATCATTATCGGGGCAGTTTTTCTATACAAGATTTCGGTAAAAACAGGCCAGTTTGAAGTTATCCGCTCAAGCATTTTGTCGATTACTGAAGACCAACGTTTGCAAATGCTATTGGTTGGTTTTGCATTTGGTACTTTCCTTGAAGGAGCAGCGGGTTTTGGTGCTCCTGTCGCAATTACGGCTGCACTCCTTGTAGGTTTAGGGTTTAAGCCACTTTACGCAGCTGGTTTATGTTTGATTGTAAATACAGCGCCAGTTGCTTTTGGTGCAATGGGTATTCCAATTATTGTGGCGGGGCAGGTTTCCGGTGTAGACACCATGGAAATTAGCCAGATGGTTGGGCGTCAGTTGCCGTTTTTAACGCTGATCGTACTGTTCTGGATCATGGCGATTATGGATGGTTGGCGTGGTGTTAAAGAAACTTGGCCTGCTGTATTAGTGGGTGGTGGCGCTTTTGCGATTGCCCAATATCTTACATCTAACTTTATTGGCCCTGAATTACCAGACATTACCGCCGCAATTGCTTCATTGGTCAGTCTGACCGTGTTGTTCCGTTTCTGGAAACCAAAACATATTTTCCGCTTTGAACCTGAAGCTGGCCAAACTCTAATTCAGCAACCTACAACGGTTCAACGTTACAGTATTGGGAAAATTGCTAAGGCGTGGTCTCCATTTGCCATCTTAACGGTGATGGTCACCATCTGGAGTGTTAAGCCATTTAAAGCATTATTTGCAAAAGATGGTGCTCTTGAGCACTGGATTTTTAAACTTGAAGTGCCGTACTTGCATAAATTGGTCGAAAAAATGCCGCCAATTGTGGCAGAGATGAAGCCATACGAAGCGATTTATAAGTTTGACTGGTTCTCTGCAACAGGTACTGCAATTTTTATTGCTGCAATCATCACTGCTATTTTCTTGAAAATGAAAGCAAGTGAGGCAGTAACGACTTTTGGTGAAACACTCAATGAGTTGAAAACACCGATTTACTCGATTGGTATGGTGTTGGCTTTTGCTTTTATTGCGAACTATTCAGGTTTATCTGCAACTTTAGCTTTGGCTCTATCGCATACGGGTCATGCGTTTACTTTCTTCTCGCCATTTTTGGGTTGGCTTGGTGTGTTCCTTACAGGTTCAGATACATCTTCAAATGCTTTGTTCTCAGCATTACAGGCGACCACAGCGCAGCAAATTGGTATTCCAGAAGTATTGCTTGTGGCTGCCAATACCAGTGGTGGTGTGACAGGTAAGATGATTTCTCCGCAGTCAATTGCGATTGCGTGTGCAGCGGTAGGTTTAGTTGGAAAAGAGTCTGACTTGTTCCGTTTCACGGTAAAACATAGCATCATATTCACTGTCTTTGTTGGCATCATTATTACGGTTCAGGCTTATCTGGTTCCGTGGATGATTCCATAACTCCAGTGAAGGAAACGCGATGAGAATCTCCGATCAAGTGGTCATGAAATTGCAGGCATTAATTGAAGAGCGGCACATGAAAAAAGGTGACCGTTTGCCTGCCGAACGCCAGCTTGCAACTAGCTTAGGGGTTTCTCGTCCGTCTTTGCGTGAAGCGATTCAACAGCTCAATAGTCAAGGGGTGCTCAGTAGCCGCCGCGGAGATGGGACTTATATTCAGCAGTTACCTGAACAGTGGCCACAGCAACTCATTGTGAACCCAATTAGTAACTTGATTGAAGAAGATCCGCTCTACCGTTTTGATGTGCAAGAGGCACGGTTATTACTTGAAGGTGGCACGGCATGGTATGCCGCATTACGCTCAACGCCTGAAGATCGCGCCAAAATTCATCATTATTTTAATGAAATTAGTCGCCATCAAAATGCAGGTGACTCGGCGCAGGCTGCAGTAGCCGATGCTGAATTCCACTTAGCGATTGCTGAAGCATCTCACAATGTGGTGCTGATTCAAATGATGCGCAGCTTGTTTGATTTGCTGCAATACAACGTCTTGTTAGGGCGTAAAAAAGTTTACAACGACCCCGTAAATGGTGACTTGCTGAGCGAGCAGCATTTTCAGGTGATGGATGCTATTGATCGTAAAGATCCCGAGGCCGCACGCCAAGCTGTCTGCGGTCATATCGAATTTGTGATTAATCATGTGCGTTCTCTGGATGAAGACGAAGCTCGCCAGAAACGTGCAAATCGTTTAAATAGAGTTGATTCAAAATGATTATTTCTTCTGGCAATGATTATCGTGCTGCGGCACAACGTCGCTTACCTCCATTCTTATTTCATTACATTGATGGGGGAGCGTATTCGGAATATACCTTAAAGCGTAACGTACAAGATTTGTCAGAAATTGCATTGCGTCAACGTGTGCTCAATGACATGTCAGCGTTAAGTTTAGAGACAAAACTGTTTAACGAAACCTTGTCTATGCCGGTTGCATTAGCGCCTGTAGGTTTAACAGGCATGTATGCACGCCGTGGTGAAGTGCAAGCCGCGATGGCAGCCGATAAAAAGGGCATTCCATTTACACTTTCAACGGTTTCGGTGTGTCCGATTGAAGAAGTTGCACCTGCAATTAACCGTCCAATGTGGTTCCAGCTTTATGTATTACGCGACCGTGGTTTTATGCGTAATGCTTTAGAACGTGCAAAAGCGGCAGGCTGCTCAACACTGGTATTTACCGTCGATATGCCTGTACCAGGTGCGCGTTACCGTGATGCACATTCGGGGATGAGTGGACCAAATGCTGCGATGCGCCGTTATATGCAGTCTATGTTCCATCCACATTGGTCGTGGAATGTCGGCTTAATGGGGCGTCCACATGACTTGGGTAATATCTCTAAATATTTAGGTAACCCGACTGGGCTTGAGGACTATATTGGCTGGTTAGGCTCGAACTTCGACCCATCCATTTCATGGAAAGACCTTGAGTGGATTCGTGAATTTTGGGATGGGCCAATGGTGATTAAGGGTATTTTAGATCCTGAAGATGCCAAAGATGCTGTACGTTTTGGTGCGGATGGGATTGTGGTATCGAACCATGGTGGTCGTCAGTTAGATGGTGTGATGTCATCTGCTCGTGCATTGCCTGCAATTGCTGATGCGGTAAAAGGTGAGTTGGCCATTTTGGCTGACTCAGGCATTCGTAATGGCCTAGATGTGGTGCGTATGTTAGCGCTTGGTGCGGATACGGTTTTACTTGGCCGTGCGTTTGTTTATGCCTTAGCAGCAGCAGGTGGGCAAGGTGTGTCGAACTTACTTGATTTGATTGATAAAGAAATGCGTGTTGCGATGACGCTTACGGGTGCTAAGTCGATTTCGGATATTAATGCGGATTGTTTAGTACAGGCGATGAAACAGGGTTTTTAAGTAATAACTTTTTAAGTGAAGCAATAAGCACAGCCTCAAAATTTGGTGATTTGCTAATGTTTTACGCATAGGCATTTGTCACTTTTGAAAGGTCAAAAGTAACCAAAAACCTTTGTTTCGATGATGGTACGTCCTTGCTACCGCATCGAAACGGCGGCATCCCTGCCGCCAACCGCGATAGTAAATATAGGGCTGATTCGAATTAGAGAATGAGCTAATTAAATTATAAATTACAAACGGTAAGATGCCGTCGTGTTGGTCTAATTTGATAAATGGATGACCAAAAGGAAACCATCATGCAAACATTTTCTCCTCAAGCAGTGATCGAACGCTTACAAAATATTGTGGGGCGTTCTTATGTTTTGACCGATGACCAAAGCACGCGTCAGTACCGCCAAGGTCGTCGTTTTGGTGAGGGGAAAGTGCTGGCTGTGGTGGTGCCGGGCACATTGCTAGAACAATGGCAGGTGCTCCAAGCTGCAATTGACGCAGACTGTATTGTCATTATGCAGGCGGCCAATACGGGATTGACCGGTGGTTCAACCCCATATGGTGATGATTATGACCGCCCAGTGTTGGTCATGAGTACGCGCCGTTTAAAAGGCATACAAGTCATTCATGACGGTAAGCAAGTGATTTGTTTACCCGGCGCGACCTTAGACAATTTAGAACAAATTTTAAAAGGCTACGACCGTGAACCACATTCAGTAATTGGTTCATCGTGTATTGGAGCATCGGTACTTGGCGGTGTGTGTAATAACTCGGGCGGTGCATTGGTGCGCCGTGGTCCTGCGTATACTGAACTGGCGTTATATGCTCAGGTGAATGTTGCTGGACAGTTAGAACTGGTGAACCACTTAGGGGTGAATTTAGGTTCGACTCCTGAAGAAATTTTGACTCGTTTAGAGAAACAGCAATACCAACCCTTAGATATTTTAGATGATAGTGAAAAACAGGCATCTGACCATCGTTATGCACACGATGTGACTCAAGTTGATGAAGATACGCCTGCTCGTTTTAATGCAGATCCGTCACGTTTGTTTGAAGCATCGGGTTCGGCAGGTAAAGTCTGTGTGTTTGCGGTACGTCTTGATACTTATGAAAAAGTAGAAAGTAATGTTTTTTATATTGGTACGAATGATGCCGATGATTTAACAGCGATTCGTCGTTATTTACTGACCTCATTGCCAAGTTTGCCAATTGCAGGTGAATATATTCACCGAGATGCTTATTTGATTGGTGAAAAGTACGGAAAAGACACCTTCCTATTTATTGAGAAATTTGGTACAGCCAATGTTCCAAAAGCCTTCGCCATGAAAGATAAAGTCGATGGCTTTTTGGAAAGATTTAAAATTAAAGGCTTAACGGATCATATTTTACAGGCGATTACGTTCTTTTTACCGAGTCATTTACCGAAGCGTATGACCGAATATCGAGATCGTTATGAGCACCATTTAGTGCTACGTGTCGAAAATAATTCAAAAGCTCAAACCGAGCAATTTTTAAAAGAATATTTTGCAGTGCATCAGTCAGGTAGCTATTTCGTATGTAGCGAAGAGGAAGGCCGAAAAGCGTTCTTACACCGTTTTGCGATTGCAGGGGCGGCAATTCGTTACCGCGATACACACCGTAGTGAAGTTGAAGATATTGTGGCGCTTGATATTGCTTTACGTCGTAATGACCGTGAATGGGTAGAGCAACTGCCAGCCGAGATGGAAAAGAAAATCATCCATAAACTCTATTATGGGCATTTCTTTTGTCATGTGTTCCATCAGGATTATATTCTTAAAAAGGGCCATGACCCTTTAGAAATGGAACATCAAATGTGGAAATTACTCGATGCGCGCCGTGCTGAATATCCAGCAGAGCATAATGTTGGGCATCTCTATATTGCCAAGCCTGCCTTAGCCAATTTCTACCAAAAACTCGACCCAACCAATAGCTTTAATGTGGGGATTGGGCATACCTCAAAACTGAAGTATTGGGGCAAGACTAAATCTTAATATCGAGACATAAAAAAAGGCGCCGAAGCGCCTTTTTTAATAGATGTATTATGCCGCTTCTGTTGATTTAGCAAGCACTTCTGCAACTGCTTTAGCAACAGTGTAAACATTGTTCATGTTTAAACCTGCTACACAAATACGGCCACTACGTACTAAGTAGATTGCATATTCTTCACGCAAGATATCAACTTGCTCAGCAGTTAAACCTGTGTAACTGAACATACCTTTTTGGTTTACAAGGTAGCTAAAGTCACGGTCTGGTAGTGCTTTAGTGAGTTCGTCTTTCAAGATGCTACGCATTTTAATAATACGCTCGCGCATCTCTTTTACTTCGCCTTGCCATTGTTGGTTAAGTTCAGCGTCATTTAACACTTCATCAACTAACCAAGCGCCTGTAGTAGGAGGGCTAGAGTAAATACGGCGTACAGTCGCTTTTAACTGACCGAATGTGCACTGAGCAGCTTCTGCATCGTCACATACGAAAGTTAAGCCGCCAACACGCTCGCCATATAAAGAGAAGATTTTAGAGAACGAGTTGCTCACAATGAAGTTTAGACCCGCTTGGTCTAAAGCACGGATTGCATACGCATCTTCTTCCATACCGTCACCAAAACCTTGGTAGGCGATATCTAGGAATGGAATAAGGTTACGGTCTTTTAATACTGCAATTACTTGGTCCCATTGCGCTGGGTTTAAGTCAGCACCCGTTGGGTTATGGCAGCATGGGTGCAACAACACAATGCTTTGCTCAGGCAAAGTTTTAAGTGTAGAAAGCATACCGTCAAAATCTACACCACGCGTTTCGTTGTCGAAATATGGGTAGAAATGAGTTTTGATGCCAGCGCCATTGAAAATCGCAACGTGGTTATCCCAAGTTGGTTGGCTTACCCAAACGTCTGAATTTGGGAAATAAGTTTTTAAGAAATCTGCACCAACTTTCAATGCACCTGAACCACCAAGTGTTTGGATGGTTACAGCACGTCCAGCTTTAACTGCTGGGCTGTTTGCACCAAATAAAAGTGCTTGAATTGCTTCACGGTAAGGTTTGAAGCCTTCCATTGGCAAATAAAGTTTGGTTTTACCGTTTTTAGGCTCGATACGCTTTTGCGCTTCAATAATGGTCTCTAACTGAGGAACAATACTGTCTTCGTTATAATAAAGACCAATACTCAAGTTTACTTTTCCAGAACGAGTATCAGCGTTGAACTGTTCCATTAAAGATAAAATTGGGTCGCCTGCGTATGGGGGGATATGTTGAAACATCAAAAAAGTCCTTTCATTCAACAATATGCATAGTGCTCGGTTTTTTCTGTCTCGAAAAATACGCCACAACTATGTCGATGTTCAATAATGTATCAATAAAGCTACCGTGAAGCACCTGATAATTTCACTAATATCGATATTTTCTGGATGAAAATGATAAAAAGATTTAAAAGAAATTACGGTAAATAGATACTAATTTATAACTCATGCTTTCATTCAAGCAGATTGTCTACAATCTTGCTGTAATACATGGGTTGTAGACTAAAGTTTGAAACAAAAGATTAGCGGTCGAAAAGCAGCTAAAGAAGAACCATAAAACTATAGATAAATTTATATTAAATCTTTGTTTTATAAATACTAATAGATAGGCGGCGTAATAGTCTAAATATAAGGTGAAATAAGAGGTCAATCTATAAAAATTGACCTGATGCGTTCTCTGAAGTGTCAACAATCACCTTGATTTTTTTCATTCATACCGCTATAAAAGCCATAATTGATTAAAAATTGTCGACAATATGCAAGATTTGACCTTCGCACCAGAGCCATTACAAAGTCAGGGAAGAACACTGACCGAGAATGTATTTAAACAAATACAGACGGCTATTGTTTTGGGTCAAATTCCGGCAGGTAGCAAAATTTCTGAACCTGAACTGGCGCGTACTTATGGCATTAGTCGTGGACCTTTGCGTGAAGCGATTCATCGTCTTGAGGGCCAAAAATTAGTTGAGCGCACTGCACATGTGGGCGCGCGCGTGGTTTCGTTATCGCTGCAACAGTTTAAAGAGCTTTACCAGATTCGTGCTTCTTTAGAGGGTTTGGCTTGCAAACTTGCTGCACAGCATATTGATAAAAAGCAAATCTTGGCGCTACGCGATGTATTGCGTATGCATGCTGAAGATGAAAACTTTAAAGCAGGTAAAGGATATTACTTGCAAGAAGGGCAGGACGATTTTCACTACTGCATTATTAAAAGTAGTGGCAATAAAACCCTAGAAAAAATGCTATGTGATGAGCTCTATCACCTCATTCGTATGTACCGAATTCAGTTTTCAAACACACCCGATCGTCCGAGCAAAGCTTGGGACGAACATATCCGTATTTTAGATGCAATTGCAGAAGGCGATGGAGAACTTGCCGAGCTGCTCATGCATCGACATATCAATGCTTCTTACAAAATTATTGAGCAAACACTGCTACAAGCACAAGGAGAACATAACAATGGCTAAACAATCCGCAGGTCAGCTATTTCGCGATGCCGTAGCCCAAGAAAAGCCATTACAAGTGGTTGGAACCATCAACGCCAATCATGCACTTTTGGCAAAACGTGCAGGTTATAAAGCGATTTACTTATCAGGTGGTGGTGTAGCCGCTGGTTCTTTAGGCTTACCTGATTTGGGAATCAGTAACCTTGATGATGTGTTGACCGATGTACGCCGTATTACCGATGTATGTGATCTTCCATTATTGGTCGATGCTGATACAGGTTTTGGTGCTTCTGCATTTAACATTGCGCGTACCACAAAAGCACTCATCAAGTTTGGTGCTGCGGCAATGCACATTGAAGATCAAGTGGGCGCAAAACGTTGTGGTCACCGTCCGAACAAAGCCATTGTGACTCAAGAAGAAATGGTTGACCGTATTAAAGCTGCGGTCGATGCGCGTGGTGATGACAGCTTCGTGATTATGGCACGTACTGATGCCTTGGCTGTTGACGGTTTGCAAGCTGCAATTGACCGTGCAGGTGCCTACATTGAAGCGGGTGCAGACATGTTGTTCCCTGAAGCAATTACTGAGCTTGATATGTACAAGCAATTTGCTCAGACAACTGGCGCACCAATTTTGGCAAACATTACCGAGTTTGGTTCTACACCACTGTTTACCACTGAAGAGTTAGCATCTGCTGATGTAAGCCTTGCGCTTTATCCGCTTTCTGCTTTCCGTGCCATGAACAAAGCAGCCGAAACTGTGTATGAAACCTTACGTAAAGAAGGCACGCAAAAGAACGTGATTGATATTATGCAAACGCGTAAAGAGTTATATGAACGCATTAATTACTATGCGTTTGAAGACTACTTAGACAACGCATTTGCTAAAAAGAAATAAGAAGTGAAAACGGTACGAATCCGTCGTGTTTAATAAATAAATTCAGTTAGATAGGAAAGGACAATCTTATGAGCTCAAATGAAACAACAACAGGCTTCAAACCAAAAAAATCAGTTGCACTTAGCGGACAAGTTGCAGGCAACACAGCACTTTGTACTGTAGGACGTAGTGGTAACGACTTGCACTATCGTGGCTATGACATTCTTGACCTTGCAGTGGGTAGCCAATTTGAAGAAGTTGCTCACTTGCTCGTACATGGCAAATTACCAAACAAAGCTGAACTCAAAGCGTATAAAGCAAAATTAAAAGCACTTCGTGGCTTACCAGCAGCACTTAAAATTGCACTTGAGCAATTACCACCGTCTGCACACCCAATGGATGTGATGCGTACTGGTGTTTCAGTTTTAGGTTGTTTAACTCCAGAACACGAAGATCACAACGAAGCTGGCGCAAAAGACATTGCCGACAAATTAATGGCAAGCCTAGGTTCAATGCTGCTTTATTGGTATCACTTCAGCAACAACGGTCGTCGCATTGAAGTTGAAACGGATGACGACTCAATTGCAGCGCATTTCTTGCATTTACTTCATGGTGAAAAACCATCTGAAGAGTGGATTGAAGCAATGCATACATCACTCATTTTGTATGCCGAGCACGAATTCAACGCATCTACATTTACGTCACGTGTAGTTGCAGGTACAGGTTCTGACATGTACTCGGCAATTACAGGCGGTATTGGTGCGCTTCGTGGACCTAAACATGGTGGTGCAAACGAAGTTGCATTTGTCATTCAACAACGTTACGACAATGCAGATGAAGCAGAAGCAGACATCCGTAGCCGTGTTGAGAAGAAAGAAGTTGTGATCGGTTTTGGTCACCCAGTGTATACAATCTCTGACCCACGTAACGAAGTCATCAAAAAAGTGGCACATGACTTGGCACAAGCACAAGAGAACACAAAAATGTACTTAATCGCTGAACGCTTAGAAGCAGTGATGAAAGATGCGAAAAATATGTTCCCGAACCTCGACTGGTTCAGTGCTGTGAGCTATCACTTAATGGGCGTTCCAACTGCAATGTTTACACCATTATTCGTGATCGCACGTACAGCAGGTTGGTCAGCGCACGTGATTGAACAACGCCAAGACGGCAAGATCATTCGTCCAAGCGCGAACTACACAGGCCCTGAAAACCTCAAATTTAAACCATTGGCGGAGCGTGGTTAATGAACACAAAATACCGTAAACCGCTGGCAGGTACCCAGCTTGAATATTACGACGTGCGTCAAGCCGTTGAAGATATTCAGCCAGGCGCATATGAAAAACTGCCTTACACGTCTAAAGTACTTGCAGAGCAATTGGTACGCCGTGCCGATGCCGAGAATTTAACTGCTTATTTAACGCAGCTAATTGAACGCCGTCAGGATTTGGACTTTCCTTGGTATCCAGCGCGCGTGGTGTGTCATGACATTTTGGGCCAAACTGCATTGGTTGACCTTGCAGGCTTACGTGATGCAATTGCCGACAAAGGTGGTGATCCATCTAAAGTCAACCCAGTTGTACCAACTCAGCTCATTGTCGACCACTCTTTAGCAGTGGAATTCGGTGGTGCAGACCCAGACGCTTTTGAAAAAAACCGTGCTGTTGAAGACCGTCGTAACGAAGACCGTTTCCACTTTATTGAGTGGACTAAAACAGCATTTAAAAATGTCGATGTGATCCCTGCGGGGAACGGCATTATGCACCAGATTAACCTAGAGAAAATGTCTCCGGTGATTCAGGCGCGTGATGGTGTAGCATTCCCAGACACTTGCGTAGGTACAGATTCACACACTCCACATACAGATGCTTTGGGCGTAATTTCTGTGGGCGTTGGTGGTTTGGAAGCTGAAAACGTGATGTTGGGCCGTGCATCTTGGATGCGTCTGCCAGACATTATTGGTGTTGAGTTTGTAGGTCAGCGTCAGGCAGGCATTACGGCAACAGATATCGTACTTGCTCTAACTGAATTCTTGCGTAAAGAACGTGTGGTTGGTGCGTACCTTGAGTTCTTTGGTGAAGGCGCTGACAGCATGTCTGTGGGTGACCGTGCAACCATTTCGAATATGACACCAGAATATGGCGCTACGGCTGCGATGTTCTACATCGACCAAAACACGATTGACTACTTACGCCTAACAGGTCGTGAAGATGCTCAAGTGGCATTGGTTGAACAGTACGCAAAAGAAATTGGCCTTTGGGCAACTGACATGACCAAAGCAGAGTATCCACGTGTACTACGTTTTGACCTATCAAAAGTAACACGTAACATTGCTGGTCCATCAAATCCACATGCACGTGTTTCAACTGCGGACCTAAAAGAAAAAGGCATTGCAGGTGTTGTTGAAAACCGTTCTGACGGCTTAATGCCTGATGGCGCAATCATTATTGCTGCAATTACTTCCTGTACCAACACCTCTAACCCGCGTAACACCGTGGCGGCAGGTTTGTTGGCACGTAAAGCAAATGAGCTAGGCTTAGTTCGTAAACCTTGGGTGAAATCATCATTTGCACCGGGTTCAAAAGCGGCTGCACTTTACCTTGAAGAAGCGGGTGTTCTAAAAGACTTAGAGCAACTTGGTTTTGGTATTGTGGCTTACGCTTGTACGACGTGTAACGGTATGTCGGGTGCGTTAGATCCAGTCATTCAACAAGAAATTATTGACCGTGACTTGTACGCAACAGCAGTATTGTCTGGTAACCGTAACTTCGATGGCCGTATCCATCCTTATGCAAAACAAGCGTTCTTGGCATCTCCACCACTTGTCGTGGCATATGCAATTGCGGGCACGATTCGTTTTGACATCGAAAAAGATGCGTTAGGTCATGACAAAGAAGGTAACCCGATTTACCTGAAAGACATCTGGCCATCTGACGCTGAAATTGATGCCTTAGTTAAAGAAGCTGTGAAGCCTGAACAGTTCCGTAAAGTCTACATTCCAATGTTTGACTTAGGTGTAACGGAAGAAGCTGAAAGTCCGCTTTATGACTGGCGTCCACAAAGTACTTACATCCGCCGTCCTCCATATTGGGAAGGGGCGTTGGCTGCACCACGTACTTTAGCAAACATGCGTCCGCTTGCGATTTTGGGTGACAACATCACTACCGACCACTTGTCGCCTTCAAATGCGATTTTGATGGACTCGGCTGCGGGTGAATATCTTCACAAAATGGGCGTACCAGAAGAAGACTTCAACTCATATGCAACGCACCGTGGTGACCATTTGACTGCACAACGTGCAACATTTGCCAACCCGAAACTCTATAACGAAATGGTGGTTCGCTCAGACGGCACCATTAAGCAAGGTTCAAAAGCGCGTGTAGAGCCAGAAGGCGAAGTGATGCGTATGTGGGAAGCAATTGAAACCTACATGAACCGTAAACAGCCGTTAATTATTGTTGCGGGCGCTGACTACGGTCAGGGTTCAAGCCGTGACTGGGCTGCGAAAGGTGTACGCCTTGCGGGTGTAGAAGCGATTGTAGCAGAAGGCTTTGAGCGTATTCACCGTACTAACTTGGTGGGTATGGGCGTGTTACCACTTGAGTTTAAAGCAGGTGTAAATCGCAAGACTTTAAAGCTAGATGGTACAGAGCTTTATAGCGTGATTGGTAATATTGCGCCGCGTTCGACTTTAACTTTAGTGATTGAACGTGCCACAGCAGATGGTAAAGAAGAGATTGTTGAAGTGCCTGTGACTTGCCGTTTAGATACAGAAGAAGAAGTTTCTGTATATGAAGCGGGCGGTGTATTACAGCGTTTTGCGCAAGACTTTTTAGAAGGCCAAGTGGCTTAATATTTAGTCTATAACTGATTGAAAATTATCCAAAAAAGCCCTATCTTAATGATGGGGTTTTTTATTGAGAATAATAGTGGAAAGATATTTAGATTTAGATGGTGATTCTGGAATCCTTGCATATGAAATTGCTGATACTTATATAAGGGTAAAGTTTGATAGAACATTTAAAATTTATACTTATAGTTATCAAAGTGCTGGAGTTAATCATGTTGAAGAGATGAAAAGATTAGCTAGACGTGGCGATGGCTTAAACTCTTATATTAAGTTAAATGCAAATAACCTTTACGAAAAATAAAAAGTTATGAAATTCAAAAGTAAAAATTTAAGAGAAATCGCTGAATGTATTATTGGTGATAAAAATTACTTTGATTATAAAAGTAGTCGATATATTTCAGAGTTTTTTGAAGATTGTGGCTTACCCTTTGTGCATGATGGTTCAACACGTTGGGCTTGGACATCAGACAGATTAGCAGAACTGTTGGAGGAGTCTTGTCCTCCAAATGCATTGCCACCAAGGTTTGTACATGTATTAAGAGCTTTAATGCATAAATCTGATGCGACAGAAGATGATCCTGAACGGATAAATGCCTTAATTGAATTAAATAAGCCTTTAAGTAGAGAAGGGTATGAGGCTTTTTACGGTACAGACA
>Ga0268266_10001310_pt1 | contig 30226 bp, 31 predicted proteins | sample KBSS13metaG_FD_190356 | JGI IMG/M metagenome (GOLD analysis project Ga0268266, IMG submission 190356) | Switchgrass rhizosphere microbial communities from Kellogg Biological Station, Michigan, USA - KBS S1-3 metaG (SPAdes) (version 2) | ecosystem: Host-associated > Plants > Roots > Rhizosphere... | reverse complement strand
GTGTGCAACACATCGAAGGTGCGCGGATCGTACTCGCTCACCTCCTGGTTGTGGCTGTCGCGGAGAAAGTCGTTCAGCTTTTCGAGTGCATCCGGAATGTACGTGTCGCCGACGCGGTAGACAACACTGAGCACCTCGCCTGTGTAAGCGCGCACCAGCTTCAGCTCGTACTTCTCGCCTTCGGTCGGAACTTCCTCTTCCTCGTCGGGCAACAGACCGACGCCAGGAAGAGCGACATTCATAAAGGCTCGCGTGAGGGCGTGGTAGCGGGGATGCTTGCGGGCCGCCGGTTTTCGCGAACTCGCTGCCGAAGCCGGGAGGACTCCGAGAAGAACAAGCGCGAAGAGAGCAGCCAGCTTCCGAGAGCAAGCCAACGACCGCGGGTTTTCAGGCGACAAGAAAGACAAACTGCAAAACTCCTGCTGATTTAGGGAGACCCGGAAAAACGAGTACGCGAATGCGGTCTAGAAACTCGCATTCGCGTACGTCAATTGTAACGTCCGGGATTTGAGATGGGAAAGGTTTTCGTACAATCAGGCCGGAATTCTGTCTGCAACCAAAGCGGCATTCCCGAAAAGAGACTGCCAGCCCGTACAGCAGCCACGCCGTCAGGCCACTTCATCGATGTTCATTGTGCTGACCTCCACCACGATCCCACCTGGAGCCTCGCAATAAAAACCATAGGTCGGAGGGCCGCCGCGCGCCAGCATCGCTGGTATGGGCGCTACATAATTGTGGGCCTTCAGCTCTTCGTGAATTTGGTCGACGGCGCCGGGCGTGGGCTGCAGGAAGCCAATATGGAAGGTCGCAGGGTATCGGTACCCTGACGCAACGTTCTTGTCGTACATCAGCGTCAGCAGAAAGCCATCGGAGTTGCGCAGCAGGGCAAATTTGCCTGCACGCTGCTCCAGCAGGTCGAAACCAAACGTGGCGAAAAATCTCGTAAGCCTGGGGACGTCGGAGGTTGAGAGATTGGTGTGATTCGGAGTCGTCATCGCAATGTCCTTTTCAAGAGGAGTTCCATCGCGTGGTCTTTCTAATCCGAAGAGGACAACGCCACGCGACAGGTCACAGTGCATAGGCACGGCCACTATCGCCGTGGGTCCCTTCTCCACACAGGTTGTGGAGACGACATGACTGCGAACCTTGCATTCGCAGCGAACCGGGCTTACCAATCCGGCTCCGCGTTTTTCGGCAGTATTGAGATGTCTGCCGAGAACTGCCGGTCGCACAAAAAAGAGCGGCGGCCCCATGAGGAACCGCCGCTCTTACTTTGCAAAACGCGCCGAAAGGCGCCTTTCGCCAAACGCGAAGTTTAGCCGATGTCTTCGTTCCAGTTTTCGAGGTAGCTCTTGAAGTCGGACATGAACTTACCGGCGTCAGCTCCGTCGACGATGCGGTGATCGAAGCCCAGCGTAAAGCGCTGGATCGAGCGGATCGCGATGGAGTCGTTGCCATCCTTATCGGTGATGACCTCGGCTTCCTTATTGAGTCCGCCGATGCCGAGGATAGCGGCCTGCGGCTGGTTGATGATCGGAGTTCCGAACTGCTCGCCGAAGATACCCGAGTTGGTGAGCGTGAAGGTGCCGCCGGAGATCTCATCGGGAGCAAGCTTCTTACCGCGTGCGCGCTCGGCTACATCGACGATGGCGCGTGCGATGCCGAGGAAGTTCCTCTCCTCGGACTGCTTGATGACGGGAACGATCAGGCCCCAGTCCAGCGCCACAGCGATTCCGATATTGATGTTCTTGTTGTAGCGGATCGCGTCGCCCTCAACAGCGCCATTCACGATCGGATGCTTGCGCAGAGCGTAGACAGCGGCGCGCGTGATGAACGGCATGTAGGTCAGCTTCACCCCATTGCGCTGCTCGTACTTCGACTTCTCCTTCTCACGCAGCTTCACGATGCGGGTCATGTCGACCTTGAACACGGTGTGGACGTGCGGCGAGGTGCGCTTCGATTCCACCATGCGCTGCGCAATGATGGAGCGCATCTTCGTCATGGGCACTACTTCGCCCGGCATCGGGGGCAGAGCCGCTGCAGCGGGAGCTGCCGGCTTCGGCGCCGACGGTGCGGCAGCAGCAGCAGCTGCTGGAGCCGCTGGCTTGGCTCCGCCTTCGAGATGGCCGAGGATGTCTTCCTTCGTGATGCGGCCTGCAGAGCCGGACCCGGAGACCTGCGAGAGATCGACATTGTTCTCCTGCGCGATCTTGCGGACCAGCGGCGAGGTGCGTCCACGATCGCCTGCCGATGCGGATGCAGCCGGAGCAGCCGGTGCAGCCGGTGCAGCAGCCGCGGGAGCGGGAGCAGCCGGAGCCGCCTTGGCCGGTGCAGCAGCAGCTTTTCCTGCGCCTCCGCCAATCACAGCGACAACCGTGTTGATGGTTACCGTGGAGCCTTCAGGAACCTTGATCTCCGTCAGGGTACCGGCAGCGGGCGAAGGAATCTCGGCGTCCACCTTGTCGGTCGAGATCTCAAAGATCGGCTCGTCGCGCTGAACGGAGTCGCCAACCTTCTTCAGCCACTTGGTAATGGTTCCCTCGGTGATGGACTCGCCCATCTGCGGCATCAGCACCTCGGTGCCTCCGCCCTGCTCGATGATGGTGCCTGCAGCGACAGAGTCGGCAGCAGCAGGATTGCCCTGGGTCGCCTCGGGCTCGGCCTCAGCCGCGGGTGTTACGGAGTCCGCCTGTGCGGAAGCAGCCGTCTCGGCCTTCGCAGGTGCAGGGGCTGAAGAACCGGAACCCGCAGCGCCACTCTCAATCACCGCCACCACGGTGTTGATCGTAACGGTGGTGCCTTCCCCAATCTTGATCTCCTTCAGCGTGCCAGCCTCAGGCGAGGGAATCTCGGCGTCGACCTTGTCGGTCGAGATCTCGAAGAGCGGCTCATCGCGCTGGACGGTATCGCCGGGCTTCTTGAGCCACTTGGTGATCGTGCCTTCTGTGATTGACTCGCCCATCTGCGGCATAACTACATCTGTCGGCATGCGTTTCTCCCTGAAACAATTGCGGGCGGGGCTTTAAGCGACACTCCGTCCTGCCCGGCTCCTGGCCGGGCATACGAATCGGATTATACGGTGATTTACACAGGGCTTGCTGAATGCGGTGCGGTTAGCGGACGATTCGTTCTTTTAACGATACGCTCACGATGATGTCTCTGATTAATGGGCAGTCTCAGCCGTGGGTGGAGGTACCAGCGCGGAACTTGCCGATGGGGGCGGCTTCGTGAGGTCCACATCCGCGGTCCCAATCCGTCCCGTGGCAGACACGCGGACGACGAAGCGGACGCGGGCAGCTTTGGGATTGGGCTCCAGCAGGTAATGGATATCCAGCCCTCGCTCCAGACGCCCAGTGGGAGCAACCTCTCCTGTGGCAGTCGCGCGAATTGTCTTGGCATCGCGCTTCAGCTCCTTGTTCTTCTTGTCGAACGTGGAGGCGACAAGAATCACCTCGGCAGTCCTGGGCTCGGTATCGGTGGCATAGCTCCAGACCAGGCCCTTCGCCTCCACATGGATCGTAAAGAAGTCCGGCTTATCGGCGGTCCGGCGCACATTGATCGGCGCTCCATCGTAGACCATCGTGCTGCTGTCGGCCGAGATTAGATCGGCAACAAGCCGCTTCGAAGGATTGACCGGATTAATCCTTTCTGGGGCGTACTGCATGTAATAGCCCTCACGCGTGGTCACAGTAAGACCCGGCCGATCGACCGTCACCTTGATCCGGCGAAACTTCTGCGGGTTGCGCGAATCGTCGGTAGGACGATAGGTGAGGGAGTAGAAGCTGGATCCGTCGCGGATCGCCGTGCCGATCTCGGCGTCGACATCGTTGCGTCCATACAGCGACCGTCCTCCGGTCGCCGTGGCAAGTTTGGCGAACTGATAGTTGCCGCCGAAGGGATCGGTAAGGGCCGCGTCGGAGCCATAAGCCTGCTGGTCGACCTGAAGTCCTGCGGGATCGATGGTGTAGAGAGTGATGCGCGCATCGCGCAGGACGTTCACGCACTCCTGAACGGCATTGTTAACGCGCTGCTCCGTATCCAGCGGAAAGTTGGCCAAATTCAGGTTGGGGAATCCTCGGCCAATCCAGATCATGTTCTTGTGCCCGGGATGACCAATCGTCGCCTCGGCGACGCGGCGCAGAGTTAGAAACGCCGTGGCATACCGTTCGGCCAGCCAGGAGAACTGGTGCGCCTGCCAGGGGTATGCGGCAAAGTGGTGGTTCAGTGATTGGATCAGGTCGTCTTTGTTCTGAGTGTAGTCATGCAGCACAGTGAAGTTCTGCAGGCTCACCGCGATCAGCATCGTAGGTGTGCTCAGCTTGCCCGGCTGGCGGTCGAGGAACTTTTTAAGCGAGTAGCGCGCGAAGGCCATGTCTTCAAAACGAGTGTTGAACTCATCCAGCAGGATGATGTTTACCGGAGCGTTGGGTGCAAGCGTATCGAGCGCATTCGTGGAATCGATGGACTCATCGGGTGTAACCGAGTGCGCACCCGCAGCCTCAAAGTTGAGTATGGTCTGCGGCTCGTTCATCTCGGTGACGCGAAAGTCATCGCGCTTCAGGTCGGTAATGACCGCCCCTTTGGCATCCGTGACCACCATATCGAGAATGACGATGCGCGCATTGCGTCGAATGGTGAAAGTGCCATCGGCATTGCGAGTGGGTTCGGCGGCGTTCTGCGGAGAGGTCGACGGAGTCGCCGGCTGAGCGGAAGGAGGCTGCTGCGATTGCGTCGGCGCAGGTTGCTGCGCAAAGGTGGACGGGGCGGCAGTCAAAAAGAGCAGAAATGCAGAAAAGAACGGAACCTTCATGGCAATCCTCATGGGGCCTTCGGTACTCCGAACAGACAAACTGAAGAGTAAACCCCAACGGATCGTGTAAGTTTCGAGAAAAATGATGAATATTCGGCGACCCCGGAAGATCCGGGTGAGGCAGCCCCACAGCGCTTTTTTGTATCTTTAAGAGAGAGCAAGACCTTCAGGGGACCGCCCTCCACGTCCTTCCAGAAAAATCAGCGCAATCTATGAACTCCCGACGCCCCGTCATCGCCGCCGCCGTTGCTCTGCTTGTGATCGCGTTGTTCCTCATCTGGCTTATGCTGACCGCACGCTCCCGGAAGAACACGCAGGCGAGTGGTCAGGACCAGAAGTTACAGGCGGCCTCCGCTGCTGCGGCATCGTCCTCCGAAAGCGAACGTACAACGGTCTACGCCCACAACCTCGAGCTGCGGAAAGGCCCCAACTTTCGCATCTACGTCCGCTGGTTGCGTGGCCAGATGGAGCCCCTCCACAAAGACCGTCCGCCGTCGCTCGATGATGAGGAGTCCTTCCTCTTTCACATCGATCGCGGCCTGATCCACGCCAACATCGGCGACATCGAAAAGTATCTGAACTCATCCGAAGCAGGGCAGCAGTCACCGTTGAAGAACATGAAACTCAGCGGGGAAGGATCGCAGCTTAAGCTCTCAGGTACGCTGCGTAAGTTCCTTGTACCGCTTCCCGTAGAGGTGGTCGGAACGCTTTCACCCGCCACTAACGGTCGCATTCACTTCATCGTCTCGAAGATCAATGTTCTGAAGGTTCCGGTGAAGGCTCTGATGGGTGGCCTGAAGGTCGAAGTGAACGACGTCGTCGGGACCAAGCCGGTCAAGGGAATTGAGGTCTCCAACAACGATATCTACCTCGACACCGCACAGCTGCTTCCCCCTCCCCATATCCGTGGACAGATGTCGAGCATTACCTTCAAAGCTCCTGATGCGGTCGTCACCTACGGCGACACCTCTCCCGACGATGAGGCAGAGCTGGCGCAGTGGCATAACTTCCTTCGTCTGCGCGGAGGTTCGCTCGAGTTCGGAAAGCTGACGATGCACCAGACGGATCTCACCTTGATCGATGCCTCCAACGACGGATGGTTCGATCTCGACCTCGCCAACTATCAGGCGCAGGTGGTGAAGGGTTTCAGCAGGATGACGCCCGAAAAGGGGCTGGAGATCTTTATGCCCAACGTCGGAAAAGAGCTTCCAACCGGTTCGGTCTCGCTCGACACCCTGAGGAACCGCAACCGCGCCCTGCCCAATGTGGCTCCCAAATAGCTCTCGTACTGAAGGATGTGTGGAGCTCTTTTCGAGAGCAGATCCTCTCAAACATGGATGGTCGAATCCCCCCTCAGCAACCTAACGTTACGAGACGACCTGATTCCCGCTTGAGCCATCCTAGCTTGTGAAGGAGGTGCAGGATGCCCGCAACCACTCCCGAGCAGATCTGCCATCTCTTCCGCCAGTATCTGGCGGAGGGTGATCTTGAGGCGCTGCTCCGTCTCTACGATCCCGAGGCGGCCTTTCTCAATCAGTCTGGTGAAGTGAAGCACGGCAAGCAGGGACTGCGAGGCGAGTTAACCCCTCTTACCTCAGCGAAAGCAATCTTCGACTTCGACATCAAACAGATCATTCAATCTGGCGATATCGCCTTGATGCACACACTGTGGACGGTGTCTTCACCCAAGCCGATGACCCAGTATGCAATCGAGGTCGCGCGTCGCCAACCCGACGGGACATGGTGCTGGCTTATCGGCGACCCCTTCACGGTTGGCAAGCATACTGCCGCCTGAGGAAAGGGGCGGGCATCCATCAGCCCAGCCCGCCGTGGTCATGCATTACGGACAGACCGGGCTCACTTTTATAGAGCGGCTTTTATCGCGGCATCCGCGGGGATGGTTCCGTCGAAGATCCAGCTGCCGTTACGAAGTCGTAACAGGCTTGACCGCTAACACCGGCGCATCGGCGGCGATCTTCTCAAACGCGCTGTTGATGGTGTCTTGCGGGTTATGCGAGGCGACGTGCATCAGGCGCGTGGTCTTCGCCACCGTCTGGCAGAGCTGATACCTGTTCGAAAGAGTCTCTTTTGCACGGAAAATAGCTTCAGAACGCATACATGCCTCCGATACTTTCTTTGCGGCGGATCAGATAGTTATCTTGTCTCTGAAGCGCGGATGAACTGCAGCGTCTTGATCCTAAAACAGCCGATAACCGGGTCCTCATCGTACGGAATCTTTACTCCATCTTGAGATCGAGTCTGGATCGAAGATTCGTACGAGTTTACCCATCATAGTCCTAAAAGACCCGCGAGGATCATGATCGTGGGTGGCTTATATATTCAGTGCGCCTCATTTTCTCTTTGCATGAGCACACGGCCGAAACCTGTTCCGTGCGCAGCGGAGGTGTGCCATACCGCTCTCCTGTGAAGGGAACCCCTTCACCCCTGAAGTCGAGGAGAGAGAATGCCTTGACCCATCTCCGAAACCTGTTAGTGTTCCAATTAAATCCAAGGGCCAGACTTCTAAATTTCTCAACCGGAGAATTTGCAATGGGAAAGAAGCTCCTCTTCGCTCTGGGCCTGTTTTGTGTCCTCTCCTTCGCCGGAACCTCTGCCTACTCTGATCCGCTCCCTGTCGGAACCTACAGCCTGAATGTTCAAACCCCAACCTCGGGTGTCCACTCCGGTTCGGATGAGGGAACGCTCTCTGGAACCCTCACCTTCGATGCAGCTTCCACCTTGGTCGCCGCCAACCTGATCTTCGACGACACAACCACCGGAACCACCTTCTCCTTTACCAATCCCGGATCCACCAGCATCGACCCCGGTCATTTTTTAGGGGCCGCAATCTACAACGCGGTCGATCCCGCCACCTTCTATTCGTTTTCGATTGCGATTCCTGGGAGTGCCGCCGGAACCTTCAACCTCACCTGCGGAACAGACTGCCACACTTGGATGGATCTCGATCAGGGAGGCCAATTCCCCGTCTACGTCGAGCTGAACTTCGGACCCATCACCCCGGTCGCAGCCACACCCGAGCCCTCCACCCTCCTGCTCTTCGGAACCGGGATCGCCGGTGGCTTATCCGTTCTGCGACGACACATCCAAAACTCTTAGCATCTGACTCAAGATTCGAAAGGGTGTCGCAAGAAATCGCGGCACCTTTAGTTGTTCGAGCACGTCGCGCGTTAACCCGTGAGCGATATCATGGTCGACGACAAGATAGGCCTATCGCTTACCCTTCGGAGGCACGACAAGTGAAACGAGACAGCCGGCGGAATAAGGTGGCAACACTCACAACGATTGTGTTTGCAGTCCTGACCTCGTTGAGTGCTTACGGTCAAAAGGACGTTCATGCAGTCCTCGTCCCTCAGGTGGATCGTAAGCCCGCTCCTGCATTTCATCTCGTCGATGCAAATGGAAAGACGGTTCAGATCTCAGACTATCGGGGGAAGGTCGTTCTTCTGAACTTCTGGGCCACGTCATGCGGAGGCTGCATTCTCGAGATCCCTTCCTTCATCGAACTTCAAGGGACGTACGGCAAGAGCGGTTTCACCGCCGTAGGAATCTCGGCGGATATACCTTACGAAGGGTTGAAGAGCGCCGACGAAGCCTGGAGGCGCGTTCACCCATTCATCTCCAGCCACGGCCTGAACTATCCGATTCTGATGGGAGATAACACCGTGATCAGCGACTACGGCTTTCGATCCTATCCAGCCACCTACTTGATCGATAAGTCCGGAAAGATCGCAGCCACCTATGTCGGCATCGTCGACAAAAGTGATGTCGAATCCAACATCAAAAAGCTGCTGGCTCAGCACTAACCAGCTCTTAACAGACAGAGGCCGCGAATCGCTCGCGACCTCTTCTGCTCAGCACTCGCGGCAACATCACGAACGTTGCAGCGTCTCCAACAGATCTTCCAGCCGGTCATAGCTGATACCGGCTCCACGAGCCATGCCGGAGTTGATCACCATATCGCGAACCATCATCGACGGATAGCGCACCACAGCCTTCATTCGCGTCTTCCCCGCCTCCTCGATGAGCTCAGACGTTACCACCGAGACGGCATCCGGGAACGGCTCGCAGATCTCCGTGAAGACGATGCGTCCTGGAGCATCGATCTCAAGATACTCGCCGTGGAACCCGGCGTCGCCCTTCGGATGCCGGTTTACAAAGCGCCACTTGCCTCCGACGCGGAAGTCGACCTCGCACACCGGCACGGAGTAGCCCTCTCCAAGGCGGCCCCACCACTCCTTGATGTGTTCCGGCTTCGACATCACCTCGAAGACCAGATCCCGTGGCGCGTCGAACAGACGAGTAAAGCTGATCTCCGTCTCCGATGGAGTCGCCACAATGAATGTTTCGCTATTTCTTGCGCTGCTTCCGACCATTTCGTTTCTCCTTCGTCTTCATCTGTTTGAGATATAGATCGAGCCGATCGAGGCGTTCTTCCCAGAGGTGCCGATAGCTCTCCGCCCAATCGACCACCTCACGCAATGGGCTCGCCTCGATGCGACAGTGTCGCCACTGCGCCTCCCGTCTTTGTGACACAAGGCCCGCGCGCTCCAGCACCCGCAGATGTTTGGATACGGCCGGCAATGTCATGTCAAAGGGTTCTGCCAGATCACTCACCGAGCATTCGCCCATCTGAAGACGGGACAGAATGGCTCGGCGGGTGGGATCCGCCAACGCTGCAAAAGTCGTGCTCAAAGAGTCATTCATAGTAAACCAAACGGTTAATTAACCACTTGGTTTATTAATCCTTCAGCTTCCTGTTCCTGTCAAGCGGCAAAATTTAAATGCGGGATGGCTGGTCCAAATTTGGACCAGGTGCTGCAATCGGATCCTGAGCTTTCCTGAGGGACCTAAAAAAATCTGCGAGGTTCTTTGATGTTGTTACGAGTCGCGTTTTCCAGCAGATTCTCCCCTGGCCTGGGCCGGGTGCGCGCCTCTGCCGGGGGAGAACAAAACGTCACGATCAAAGCAGTCGCCGGTTCTTCTCCACAGCAAACGTAACTGTGCGCAGTATTGCCGTCGAAGTACACAGCGTCGCCAGCGTCCAGTCGCACATTGGATAATCCATGTCGAAGCTCGAGCTGCCCTGCCGTTACAAAAAGAAACTCGCATCCTGCATGCTGGTGAGATCGGTGCCCCGTCTTCCGCGGAAAGAACTCCGCAAAGTAAGGATCGAGCTGCCTCTCAGGAACCATGTATCCAAGGCTTTCGAAGGAGTAGGTGGGATTCGCTGCGCCGGTCTCTGGCAGACGAAGCCGCTCGATTCGTCTGTGAACCTGAAAGAGCGTCTTGGGTTCAGGCTCGAAGAAATAGTTCAGATCCTTCGAAAAGACCATGGCGATTCGAGTCAGATTTCGAAGTGTCGGAATAACTCGCCCCGTCTCCAGCTGGGATAGAAAACTTACTGACAGACCGGTATGGCTCGCCAACTCTGCCAGGCTCATCGACTTCTTAAGTCGAAGCTTTTTGATTCTGCCGCCAATTCGTTTTTCGGAGAGGTACTCTTCGACAACCCGTTCACCAAGTTTTCGTGATCTCGGGCCGGGCGGCACACGGACGCAGGAGGCGTCGGCGCACGGTTCACTTTTTTTAGGGGCAAGCATATGTTATGTCCTTACCTTTGTGCCGCAAAAAGAGAATGCTGTTGTTCCGTCACCCGAAGGCGTCGGTCTTATAAGCACCTTTCCCGTATTCAATTCAGTCGGCGGCGGCGACTTAAGAGGCAAGTCATACAATCTCGCATTTTTAATCTTTGATGCCGCGAGCGTCGATGCTCGCTGTCATGTCATCCGGTCCCTAAATCATCTCTGCGAAAGCACCGTTGGATACGGATGCATCAAGCCCGAAATTCCAGAGTTATCGCCTCATCGTACAGAGCCCGTGATTTATTCCACACCATCGAAACGAATGCAGTTTCCTTCTACCAGCCGACTGGCTCCTCAAGCTGGCGTCGCATCACAATCGATCATAGTACCTCGGCCACCCGTTCTGCATAGCGATTCAACTCGAGGAGGGTTTGGTTATGCGCCGCTTCATCCTGCTTTTAGCCTTCGTGTCACTTCTAGTTCCGGGAGCCTTCGCCGATTCGATCAGCGGTGGTCAGACCTTAGTCACCTTAGATCAGGCTTTCATCGATCTGCTCACTACAAACTCTCTTGTCCCTTCAGCGATTGCTCCTGCAACTTTGTCAGGCGCGGTCGCCTCGTTTCCTATCACCGGAGGTGAAACCAATGGACCCAATGCAATCATCACTCACAGCGGTGGGCTCACCTTCACACAAGCTTCAACCTCTCTCTCGATTGGCAATTTTGTCATCGATACAGCAGCAAGCGAAGTCACAGGCTTCGCCACCAATACCAATGGTCTGGATGTAAGCTCGGTTCCCCTCTTCACCATCGGACCCGGATTAACTCTGGACTTGACCGGAACCGCAGCCGGCGCAATCTCCGCAACCTTCTTCGGAGGAAGCAGCGACATCACTCAGACGCTTACCGGATTCAGAGTCGGAGTCGCCGATCCTCAACCAACCGCCGTAACACCAGAACCAGGAAGCCTGCTCCTGATGGCAACCGGCATGCTCGGACTCGCGACGACTGCCTACCGCAGATTTTCACCTCGATAGATCACGCACACCCCCGTGATCACGAGAACTCAGATGCTCCATTCATGCGGCGACTCACACCGCGGCATGAATGGGGCACATTTTTGTTAATGAGATCGCTTTATGCAGTGACGTGCCCCGCCTCACCCACCTCCACCTTGCCGCCCGTCATGGAGGCTGCGGCATACTTCACCAGCATCACCAGCTTCGATCCCGAAGCCTCCCAATAATCTCCTTCGCTCACGTCGATACGCATCACTGCAATCTCGGGATCATCCTCACCCTTGGGAAACCACGCTTTGTACATCGGATTCCAGAGCTCTTTAATCTTGCCGCGATCCTGGCTTACCTTCGCCGTTCCCTTCAACGCGATGTACTTCGAGTCCTTCGGTTCAGCAAAAGTAAGAGTTACGTGACGATCTTCTTCTACCTCGCCGACCTTCTCCGACGTCGACCGTGTAAGAAACCACAGCGTGCCGTCGAAAGGCTTATCCTGCACCGCCATCGGGCGCGAGCTCATGGTCCCATCCTTTGCCGTGGTCGTCATCATCGCGATGCGAATGTCTTTTACTAACTCGGCGACCTTCTTCTGCCCCTCTGCACCCGTCAGCTCCTTGTAATGGCTGTCATGATCGTGTTTCTCACTCATCCTCATCACCTCAGGTAAGTTTGGATGCCATCTACGCTATGCAGCGTCACCCGTTCACGCCGATCACCTCCATATCCATTGCTCACTGTCATTTCAATCCAATTGGTTACTGTCATTTCGACCGAAGCGGCGAAGCCGCGTAGTGGAGAAATCCGCTTCTCTACCACCAACTCTGGCCAAACGGGAGTCCGCCGCCGAGTGCCGGGTGGCCCCATTCACCACGCAGTCATCGTGGCATCGGTGGATATTCTCTCTGAATACAACATCGATAAACTTGCCTGGGTGCTGGGTGCCCCACATCTCGATCCTGAGATGTGGGTTCATTCGAGCGAAGCTCGAACCGCCTCGCTTAAGGGCACGGCTTCAGCCGTGCCAAACACCTAAGGAACTTCACTGTCAAGTCCGGTGACCATGCAACTCTCGAATAATCAGAGAGATAACGTTGCCGATTAGTAAGAGTCAAGCAGCTAAACTTTAAACAGATCGGGAAACAAATCGAAGAATCATCACCAGGTCCAAACGGAATAGACATATCTCGTTTATTTTCAATATCTTGATACTTAACTTACTTATTATCAATATCTTAGTTCAAGAGTACGAGGCTAAAGGTCGAAGAATCAAGATTTTGCCAAATTTGAAGGGGGAGGGGTACAGCTCTCTAACCCCAGAATCGCCTCACCGAACCAGCAATTTATGATGAGAGAGAAGTGACCTACACCATTGCCGCCTTCTACCGGTTCGTCCGTATCTCCGAGCCGGCTGTTCTGAAAGAACAATTGTTCGCCGACTTTGGCGACACCGATCTCCTCGGCACCACGCTGATCGCTGAAGAAGGTGTCAACGGCACCATGGCGGCCTCTGCTGCAACCATCGACCGCTTCTTACAGACGTTGGCAGAGCGTGTAGGGCTGGACGTCGCAGAGGTCAAATTCTCCTCAGCTGAAGCCCCGCCCTTCAAGCGGCTGAAGTTCAAAACCAAGTCCGAGATCATCACCTTCCGCGGCGCCGGGATCGATCCCACAAAACCGGGAACCTATGTCGAGCCGCAGGAGTGGAACAACCTGATCGCCGACCCCGAAGTTCTGGTTCTCGATACGCGAAACACCTACGAGAGCGAGGCAGGCACCTTCGAAGGAGCCGTCACTCCGGAGCTCGACAAGTTCTCAGACTTCGTCACCTACGTCCGCGAGAACCTCGACTCGACCAAGCACCGCAAGGTCGCGATGTTCTGCACCGGAGGCATCCGCTGCGAGAAAGCCTCGGCCTTCATGCTGCAGGAAGGCTTCGCAGAGGTCTTTCACCTGAAGGGTGGAATTCTGAAGTACCTCGAGCAGACGCCGAAGAACGAGAGCAAATGGCGAGGCGGATGTTATGTCTTCGACAACAGGACAGCCGTCGATCACGAAACCTTCGAAAGCTAGATGAGGCTGGCAAAGCCTCACCTTAGCCAGATGCCGAATAACGAGATGCTCGCGATGCCTGACAAGACTCCCGCAACCATCTCAAGGTACAAACCCATGAAGATCGCATTGATGTGCGACTGGGAGAACTCCTCGGGGTTGAGTCTCTTCTGCTGCCGATACCACATGTCGATTGAGCCAACGCGCCTAAGTAAAGCTCGCTTGACCTCAGCACTGAAAGATTTGCTCGGAAAAACCTTTGTGAGTTGTGTGGACGGAAACCGATAGCCTGATGCGACCGCTGTTTGCTGCTTCGTAAGGGCGGAGTAAAGAGAGTTCATGGCGATATCCTCCTTGATTGATCGAACAATAGATCTGTTCCGGAGAGATCGCCACGACATAGAACCAGCAAAAACGGACATCGCTATCTAGCGTGTGTTCCGAATCGGAAGATAGGAATCGTATGCTTTCGTTAAAGCACTCTAGGAGGTGAAATTGGCGATACTCCGCGGGAAAGTCGTCTCTGGAATGGGAAACTTCTCCTATTGGATCGAGAAGCTGCACGATCATTACCAGCGAAAGACCGGAATGGATCTCTTTCCGGGAACGCTAAACGTTCAGCTCGATCATCCTTACACCCTGCCCGGCGAAGTTACTCGCCTCGAAGGAGAGGAGTATGGCGGCACGGTTTCGGTCAACATCGTTCCCTGTTCCATTCTGGGCAGGAGCGCATTTATTCTTCGCACCGATGCGAACGAGCAAGGCCGAGGTCATCACCCTCGAACCGTTGTTGAAGTCGCGACCGACGTCAAACTTCGTGACCACTTTCACCTGAGCGATGGAGACATTGTCGAAATCGCCACCACCAGCGTGGAATAAACCGCCTCGCTTAAGCCACAAAGACGATGGCCCCGAAAATATCGGGGCCATCTGCCAGGAAGTTTCTCTAAAGTTCTGCCGACCGAACATGCTTGCCCAGTGAGCTCGCAGTCGAAAGTTACTCCATCGTCATCACTGCGCGGAACCTTGCTTTCCCGGTGATCATCCGGTCATAAGCTTCCTTGTACTGGGAGAACTTATAAACCTCGTTCATCGAACGAACTCCCTCGAGCAGGCTGAAGTTCAGCGTGTCCTCCGAATCGATCGAGGTTCCTGAGTACCAGCCCTGTACAGACTGCGACTGCAGCAGCAGCTGCATCGCAGGAACCTCTACCTTCGGCACTGCGCCCACAATCATGAACGTGCCTTTCACTGCTAAGCCACCCATCGCCGACGCCATCGCATCCGCACTTGTCACCGTGGCGAGAACGACCTTCGCTCCACCCAGCTTCTGCAGCTCCGCCGACGGATCCTGCGCCTGGTTATCGATATAGACGTCTGCGCCCAGCTTCTTCGCCAGCTCCGCCTTATCCGCTCCACGCGCAATCGCAACCGTTCTGAACCCCATCTTTGCGGCGTATTGCACGCCCAGATGTCCAAGTCCGCCCAACCCAAGCACGGCGACGACATCACCGGGCCGAGCGCCTGTGTTTCTCAGGCAGTTGAACGTCGTCAGTCCCGCACACATCAGAGGAGCGGCCTCGACCGCGCTCAATCCCTCCGGCACTTCAGCCAGAGCGATAGAGGGAGCCACAACGTACTCCGCATAGCCGCCATCGAAGGTGATGCCGGTTGTCTGAAGGCCGTTCGTGCACGCGAAGAAGTTTCCGCGACGGCAGTTGTGGCAGTATCCGCAGTTGCCGCCATGCCACCCAATGCCGACGCGCTGGCCAACCTTCCACCCCTGCGCACCTTCGCCCAGCTTGTCTACGACGCCGACGATCTCATGTCCCGGAACACGCGGATACTGAATCCCGGGAAACAGCCCGTCCTTGGTCACCGAATCGCTGTGACAGATTCCACACGCTTGCACCTTCACCCGCACCTTCCCTGGGCCTGGCTCCGGAATCTCCCGCTCCACCAACTCCCACTCGCCCCCCGGGCTGGGAACCTGCACCGCACGCATCTTCGCCATAAGTCCTCCTGTATTCCGCCACACAAATCAAAATAGAAGTCGGTCCCAAGTAAGTTGGGATTTTATATCAGTAAGGCTTATACGGTAATGCGTTCAACGGCGGGTAAATCCCTCAGGCCTGAAGTTCCGGCGAAGTCCTTCCAGCAAATGAGGAAGCTGTCGAGTCTGCTTCCTTCTGCTCATCATCGACACGCTTGATGACCACCGCTGTAAGATCATCCATCTGTTTCGTTCCACCTGCGAAGGTTTTCACCGCGCTATAAAGCTCGGCGATGATCTGCTCCGACGGAAGATGACGGGCATTACGGACTGCCTGCGTAAGTCTAGCGATCCCGAACTGTTCGCCTTCCGAGTTCTCCCACTCGAAGAAGCCATCGGTAGCCAGCACCACCATGTCGCCTACATCCATATGAAGCACTACCGGTTCCGATGAATTCAGCTCCGGAAGTAGACCAAGGGGAATCGCCTGCGCCACCAGCTCGTCAAAACTGTCTCGTGCGGACGAGTAGACGAACAGAGGTCCATGTCCGGCGGAAAGCAGTTCGACTCTGCCCTTGTCGCTCGAACACACTGCCGCCACGAACGTCGCAAAAAGACCTCCGCTAAGGTCTTCACCGAAGAATTGATTTACATGCTCGAGCGCTTTTACAAGATCGTCGTGGGTATCGAAGCTCGATCGCGCATAGGCGCGGCATACCGAGGCTAGCAGGGCAGGCCCAATGCCATGCCCGGTGACGTCGGCCAACGTGACTACGAGGCGGCCGTCTCGCATCCTCTTCCAATCGAAGTAGTCGCCTCCAGTCGCGTCGGCCGGGAGGTTCCATCCGCTGATCTCCATGCCATCGATCGTCGGTCGAATCCTAGGAAGCAACGACTGTTGAATTGATCTGGCGATCTCAAGGTCGTGCTCTACCTGCTTAAGCTGGCGTGTCGTCTCTGCCTCGTGCAGAGCGGCTCTCACATGCTTGGTAATTTCGCTGCTGACCAGAGCAGCAAGATATCCGGTCGCCAGCAAGATCAGTGCGTAGAAGACAACCGCAGTTTGCGCCGGTGAATGCTGGCTGAGATTGTGGATGCTAGGCCGCCATCCTACGATTAACGCTGCTACCAGGTATCCAATAGCAGCCACCGCGCCCGCGAGATGCGAGACGCGAGGATCCAGGCGTAACACCGATAGCAGAATGAGAGGAAAGAACGCCAGCACCCACGGCGTGCCAATCGCTCTGTACTCCCCAAGCAGCGGGCTCGAAAAATGGGCGACTCCCAACGCTGGCGCAACAATTTCCAGGAGCAGATTGGAGGCCCACATGACGCGTGGAATGTCGTGGCCGTTCTGCAGTGCGCGTTTCACCGCTGTCAACATCCACGCTTCGTACCCTACTACCAGCAGCAGAAATACAATTCCCCACGGGCTCATGTGCGAGCGGAAGACGATGATGCGGAATGCCATTCCAGCGGCGAATGCCAGCAGAAATGCGGTTACACCATAGATACGTCGGCGCTCACTCGCCAACACGGCTTGGCGAAAGGCTAGCGAGTCAACATTAAGATCGTTCAGCGGCCCCATCAGAGTACGTTCTCTCTTCTTTCAGTGGCACCTGCGTGGAAGATATATCTTGCCTCACTAACGTATAAGAGGGCAAACGAAAACCACTCGACAGCGGCGGCAAGTTTCTCCGAGTGAAAGATAAAAGCCATCGTCCCAAGATATTGCTGTCGGGGACGATGGCTTTTCCTTGCTTCAACCTCATACTGTCGAGAGCTTTAGACTAGGCGCGCTGACGCAATTTGCGCGTGAGCCTACCAGCGAAACCGAGCACACCAGTACCCAGCAGCAGCAGCGAGCCCGGTTCTGGAGTTGGAGCGACGGAGACATTCACGCTCGTGCCTGAAAAAGGCTCTCCGAAGGTGTTGAGCACGGTTCCATTCAACGCATCACCAACACCGTAGGTCAGGCCGAATCCTGGGACGACACCATTGCTCCACAGATCGACGCTATAACCGCCTGCGACGTTGAAGTAGAGGCCGTAGATATCGAAGTAACCACCGCCGAAGGGATAGGGCGGCTCCGGGTCACCCGGTCCGGGGGGAGGGCAGACCACGGGGGAATCCCCACCGGGGAAGAAGAGATTGTCGAACGAAAATGGAAATCCGTCCGCCTGCCGGCCCGGGGGAATGAAGGTGCCATCCGGATTGATGTTGGTGGGCAGTGACGTACTGTTAATTCCCGTGATCGCGGCGTTCAAGAGCCCCGCATTCGCATCGGAGAAGGTACCGGTGATGCCGGTGACCTGATATCCCCCTGGGACACCAGGAACCGGTGTCGTGGAATACGTAATAACACCAGAGCCACTAAGGCCTCCGCCGCTGAACGAGAAGGAGTAGGAATCAGCGTGGGCTGAGGGGGCAAAAAGTGCGGCAGCACAGATGAGAGCCGAGCTAATGACCTTCCAGCAGAAGGCTTTGCTAGCTTTACAAGGGTTTGCGGTCGTTGATTGTCTGACCAACGAAGCGTTCATATCTCCTCCAAATTGCATAGATCAGGAATAGGTTGTGCAGGGAGCCCGCACGAATGTACCTGCACCATGTATGCAAGAGAAACGCAAAAAATAGGAAAAGATTGTCACACGGAGGAAAACGGCTCAGGCATTGGAATGAACGCCTGAACTTCGTTTACCCAGATATCTCGCAGTGAGCCACCTGCGCACCGGCTCGTCGTAAAGCTTCAGGCAGGCGTAGGCGATGGCCACCGCAACGATGAACAGCAGAATGCCGCCTGTCGTGCCGGACATCGTTGTCGGCTTCTTGTCGATCACCCATTCCGTGTAAACGTAGATCAGCGGGTAGTGGGTGATGTAGAGAGGGTAGGAGATATCGCCGAAAAATTTGCACGTCTTCTCTTCGAAGCCTGCTACGACACGATCTCCGGCACCCATCGCAACCACTATCGGGAAAGCGAGGATGATCACGAACGCCTCGTACAGCCCATTCATCCAGAGATGATGAGGTCCTCCGATTCTGGGAATAGCGAAGACAACGACCAGAATCAGACTGCACCACGCGAAGGCTCCGCGAACGTGAATCCGTCTGCCCAGACGCATCAGCAGCATTCCAGCCAGAAACGGGAACAGCAGGCGGGCAAACCCGATATGCAGTTGCTCAGGGGTTACACTCCATCCACCGATGACGTCACCCCTCGGCCCGAGGAGCAGCAGATGAATCAGCAGTCCTGCCGACAGCACTACCAAAACAGATAGCACTCTCTTTGAAACCTTCCACAATCCCATCGCATAAAGAATGTTGGCGACGTACTCGAAGAAGAGCGACCACGCCGGACCATCCAGAGGATGCATCTCCTGCCATCCGCGAATATCCATGGAGGGCAGAATCGGAATCATGGTGAAACCAACCAGCATAATCAGCAGCATCTTCCCTATCGGTGTTGTGCTGATCGGCGGAAACACCGCGCCGGCTCCAAAGTAGAACAGCAGGGCGCCTATGATGTTGCCCATGATCACCATGGGTTGCAGCCGGATGAGGCGACGCTTGTAGAAGTCGGCCTGTGTCATCTTTCCCCATCGATCGTCATACGCATACGCCACCACGAATCCCGACAGAAGGAAGAAGAAATCCACTGCAAGGTATCCGTGATTGATGACCTGGTGGAAGGGGTCACCGAAGTGATGCGCCTCGAAGATGTGGAAGATGACGACTACCATCGCGGCCACGCCACGCAGGCCATCGAGGATCTCGTAATGGGGCTTCGTCTGAAGGTATCCGGATTGCTGGGTCATAGGTCTCAAACAGCATACTCATAATGGAAGCCATGTAGGCCCGATGAGTTCATTCTTTGTACGGAACATATAAACCATGTTCGAGAAGTGACACATAAAATGGTCCTTAGCCAGACGCCCTATAAAGGGCGCGGACTGGAGTAAAACGGTGTCCCTAAACATAAAAGCTACGGTTGTCCTGGCTGTTCTTTGCGGCTTCGCTCCCCTGATGGAGGCGCAGGCCTCGAAGAATCTCGCACAGCAGGGTTGGTATGCCGATCCGGAAGTACGCATCTTTGCAGGCCAGTATTGGATCTATCCCACATCGTCCAGTCCTGAGCCGGACAATCAACGCACCGTCTTCAATCCCTTGCAGCAGAAGCTACGCACCGGACATGTCGTGCATCAGGTCTATCTTCTACACACTTCGCTTGACGCTTTTTCCTCGCCCGATCTGGTGCATTGGACGAAGCATCCTCGCGTGCTCGACATCGGCAACGTGCCCTGGGCAGCCTACGCCATCTGGGCGCCTTCTGCGATCCATCTCAATGGCAAGTACTATCTGTTCTTCGCTGCCAACGACATTCAGAAGAACGACACATTTCCCGGCGGCATCGGAGTCGCCGTGAGCGACCAACCTGGCGGCCCATTCAAAGACGCGCTGGGCAAGCCGCTCATCGGCCAGTTCCACAACGGTGCTCAACCGATCGATCCGTTTGTCTATAAGGATGACGATGGATCGATCTACCTCTATTACGGCGGACAGGGACACTGCAATGTAGCGCGGCTGGCACCCGATCTCAAGAGCGTGGTCCCAATGAAGGATGGATCGTTATACGAGGAGATCACGCCGGGACACTACGTAGAGGGGCCATTTGTGATCAAGCGCAAAGGCGTGTACTACTTCATGTGGTCCGAGGGCGACTGGGGCGACTCAACCTACGGAGTTGCTTATGCACGAAGCAGCAGCCCCACCGGCCCATTTGAGCGCGCGGGAAAGATCCTGCAGACGGATCCGTCGGTTGCGAATGGTCCCGGACATCACTCGGTGGTTCAGATCCCCGGCACAGACGAGTGGTATATCGTCTACCATCGTCATCCTCTCGGCACGACTGGACCGAATCAGCGCGTGATGGCGATCGACAGGATGTACTTCGAGCCAGATGGCACGATCCGACCGGTGAAGATGACGCAGGACGGGCCCACGGCTTTACTGCTTCAAAAAGGATCGGGCCGGTAGTTTCGAGGTCCTGAGGAATACTGCTTTCGTGGCATGGATCTGGGCAATCTGCCGTACCGTCGGGGAGTCTACGAGACATATACTGAAGGCACTCCCCAAATCTCTGTTGTGTGAATGAGCAGTAGCCGATGGACGTTAGAACCATCCTGTACATCAATATTGTTTTGCTTGTCGGATGTACAGCCGGTCTGTCTGTCATCGCATTTCATCAACGGCGTTTCAGACAGTTCTTCCTCATCGCGATCGCATACGCCGTCGGTGGCATCAGTACGATTCTGCGAATACAGCAGGGACGCATTCCTGATTTTTTCGTGCTGGTGCTCTCGAACGTGTTGATTGTCGCCGCTCTGCTTCTAATCCATCATTGCTTTGCAGCGTTCGTGAAGGCAGATCTACGAAGCGGCTGGATTGACACTCTCTTCCTCATCTCCACTTTTGCGGGGCTGGTGTACTACACGTACGCACGTCCTAGCTATAGCGCCAGATCGCTGCTCATGAGTCTAGCCTTTGCCGGCCTCGCGACACTGACCGCTTATGTGCTGATTCGCTACGCCGATCCGGCGGTGAAGATTCCGTGCATTGCGACAGCCACGCTCTACGTGACATTTGGTGTGATGACGACCATTCGCTGCCTGGGAATCATCTTCTGGGGTGTCGCTCAGGACTTTTTTGTAGCCTCCTACTCACAGCTGATTGGCTTTCTCGGGTTCTACATCCTGATCGGCGGAATTCCTGTGGGTTATTTCTGGATGACTTCGACTCGGCTCTATGCCAATCAGGAGCTTCTTGCGCGTACCGATTCCCTGACAGGCCTGCTGAACCGCCGTGGCCTGGAGGAACATGCTCAACGCGAGATGGGACGGAGTCGCCGCCAGGGCGCTTCACTGGCAGTGCTCGCCATCGATCTCGATCACTTCAAAAGCATCAACGACAAGTATGGTCATCAGATCGGCGATGCGGTTTTGCGTGCGATCGCCAATTCTCTAACGACTGCTATGCGCGGGCATGACTTTACCGCCAGGCTGGGAGGCGAGGAGTTCGTTGTGCTGCTTACCAATACGACTCGGGAGAACGCAGTAATCACTGCCGAACGGCTTCGCTCGATCATGGCGGGTTTGAGTGTTCGCGCGGATCGAAATGATTTGAGGTTCACGGCGAGTTTTGGGATTGCGATGCTTCAACCAGGCGACACGTTGGAAGACACATTACGACGCGCGGACCGGGCGCTTTATACAGCTAAGCTTGCTGGGAGAAATCGCGTTGTGCTGGAGCCTGAGTCGTCGTCTGGCATAATCAAGCCGACCGGCTCAGATGAGCCGCGTCCTGTCACGACTACCGATCATTTGTAGTGGTCGGATCGATTCACCTGTGAAATCGACGAATACGCGGTGGAGAGGATTGACAGGCCTGGCCCGCAGGTGGGTGTTTTAAGGACAAGATAAAAGGGTGCCGCAACTCTTGGATATACTCCCACTTATGCTCCGTAACCTCGCTCTGGTATGTCTCTCCTGCGCTATCACGATGCAGGCCCAGCAATACGATCTCGTCCTTCGTAACGGCCACGTCATCGATCCGAAGAACAATGTCGATACCCAGCGAGATGTCGCCGTTCGCGAGGGCAAGATCGCTGCAATTGAGCCGTCGATCCCTGCCAGCGCAGCGAAGAAGTCCATCGATATCTCCGGGCTCTATCTCACGCCCGGCCTCGTCGACATCCACGAGCATGTCTTTGTCGGGTTGCGTCATAACGCCTGGGGAAATGGAGATCTCTCTGTCCCCGCGGATGTGTTGGCCGTCCCGAATGGGGTTACGACCATCGCCGACGCCGGTTCTTCCGGCTGGCGCGACTTTCCCGAGTTCCGACGTCGCATTATCGAGACTTCCAAGACTCGCATCTTCGCTTTCATCAACATCGTTGGTGCGGGCATGGCCAACGCCGACGATGTGGCGGAGCAGAACGAGCACGACATGGACCTCGATGCGCTCTCGAAGGCCATCTCCGAGAATCGAGGCATCATCGTCGGCATCAAGACGGCGCACTGGGAGCAGCCCAACTTCATCTCTGTACAGAAGGCCGTCGAGGTGGGCAATCGCAACCATCTGCCGGTCATGGTCGACTTCGGCTGGTTCAACAACAAGTCTTATGAGCAGATGATCCGCTCCATCCTGCGGCCAGGGGACATCAGCACGCATGTCTTTCGCATGCCCGCACCGTTGCTTACGCCCGATGGTAAGCCGGCGCCTTACATGCTCGATGCCCGTCGACGCGGTATCAAATTTGATGTGGGGCACGGCGGCGGTTCCTTCAACTTCGCACTCGCCGAGCCAATGGTGAAGGGTGGCTTCTTCCCTGATTCCATCTCGACCGACCTCCACGTCAGCTCAGCGACGGGAGTGATGCTCAACATGCCGAATGTGATGAGCAAGATTCTCGCGCTTGGCGTTCCTCTCAACGAGGTCATCCGCGAGTCCACGACCAATCCGGCTACAGAGATAGGTCACCCCGAACTGGGCCAGATCGCCATCGGCTCCATCGCTGACATCGCCGTGCTTCGCGTCGATCATGGCCACTTCAGCTATGCCGACCTTGCCGGAGGAAAAGTGGAAGGCACAGAGCGTATCGTGCCCGAGATGACCCTCCGCGCCGGCGAAGTGGTCTTCGACCTCAACGCGCGAACCGCGGTTCCCTGGCGCGAAGGCCACCTGAAGTACTCCGTTCGATAAAAAAGATCGCAGGGGAAGGGAAGAATGAATCATACGGCGGGCCCGGCAGAGATAACCACGCGCTTTCAAGAAGCCTGGAACGCGCACGACATGGATGCCTTCGGCCGGCTGTTCCATTCCGACGCCACGTTTGTGAATCGGTTCGGGAGTTATTGGCGCGGGGTCGACCAGATCGTGGCTGGCCACGTCGGCATTCACGCTTCAATCTACCGTGATTCTATGCTCGCGATCGACGCGCCTGATGTCGATCCAATCTCCGACGACGCTTCCATTCTGCATTTCTGGGCGCGGCTCAGTGCGGGAGCGGCGCATCCTGCCGGGCCACATCAGGTCGATACTCTGGTGCTAGCGGTAGTAACACGACGAGACGGCGAATGGCGCATCCAGGCCCTGGAAAATGTGACCCTGACAAACCCGATGACGGGGGTTGCGCGTCTGCGTCCTTGAGCGAGGCGAGCGACGCTGGACTGACCCATTCCCTCTACGCTTAAGTTCGTGACTCGTATTACGTCTGCAATTGCAGTACCTTGGACTAAGGTGGTTGGTTATGGCGATCATGCATACTCGCCGGCGCCCGTTTGGCTGCGGAGGGCTGCTCCTTCTGCTGCTCACGCCTCTTGCATCTTCTGCGCAGACTTCTCAAGTTTCCCTCACTCCGAAGCCACTTCCAAGCCCATCTTCGTCCGCCGTTCAGAGCGATGACGATCCGACAGATGACCTCGAAAGCTGCCGCGTACATCGAGTCACAAGTCTTCCGGGCAGTCATCAGTTTGCCAGCGATTATATTGAGACCCTCGCCAGTGACCCGGACCCAGCCGCCAACGATATCGACGTGATATGGGCTTTGACCGCCGATCTCAGCAACGCTCTCCGGCCTTGGGAACAGGCTCTCTATATCTCGAAATCAACGGATGGAGGTGCCACGTGGGCTCAGGTCGCGCGATTGGATTCCCGATACTTCGATGCGAAAATTGGTGAAGGAATAAGAAATGGCTTGAGCGTGGCGCCGGGTGGTTCTTATTTCATCGTTACCACCCAACGGGGAGCCTTTCAGGTCACTCCTCAGCCCGCTTCCCAGCCGCTCGTAAAGGTGATCGCCGGCCCACGGGTTCCGGATTCTCCTCCTAAGTTACCTATCGCAAAGAAACCGGGCGATCCAGTCAGGGCCAACGTCGTCCAGATGACATCCGACGGCAATCACCTGATCCTCGGATACGGATACTTCGACCGCGATCCACAGATGTTCACCTATCACCGAGAAAAAGATGGCTCGTGGATTCAGGACGGCCCTCTTCCTACTATTCCTACCGAGATGGATCTGCTGTCGATGCAGTTTGACGAAGCAAAACGAGCCGATCCACGCTTTCTCTACGTAGGAACAGGCGATCAGGTCTATCTTTTTAACCTGAAGTCGAAGAGATGGAGCCGCGTCGATGGTGTGGGTCCCGACTCCGCGATTCATGGAATGAGCGTTGTAGGGGGACTTCATCTGGCTGCGTGCTGGGGAATCTATTACCCCACAGGTCCAGGTATGGTGCGTCGCGTTACCGACGCTCATTTTCTTATCCATCCAACCTCGGATGAGGCAGGTTCCAATCTTCGGGCCTACAGCATCGACGTCGACCCCACGAGGCCAAACCGCGAGGTCGTGACTTCACTTACAGGAGTCTACGTCACTCAGGATAGTGGTGAGACCTGGCGCAGAATCAATGATCTCCCCCAGGAAGAGTTCCGCACTGCGCACATCAGCTCCGATGGAACGATTCTGGTCTCGGGAATCGCAGGCACGTTTCTGATCAATCCCTTCTCCGACGCGTGCTCTCCTCATCTTAAATTTCGCAAGAAGTAATCTCTCCTGCTTAGAGATCGCTGTGTTCCTAATTGTGGGTACTAGATCTGCACCGCACGCTTTCAGAGCGCCAGATCTGGACAATTTATCCTGTCCCTTAGAAGGGATCCTTTATGTCTGTCGAAAGCAGAGTTTTCAATATCGCTGAACTTGCCGCAACGCTTCCGGAATCTGCAGAAACGATGCTTACCGATATCCGGCTTACCGATGAGCAGGCTGCGAGCTGTCGCGTCTTTCGCGTTCACCGTCCAGCGCCGGCGCACTTTCACACCAGCTGCGATGAGTATCTCTACGTGCTATCGGGAAGCGCCGAGATGGTCATTACTGACGAACCTGCGCGCCAGATTTCTCCGGGGGAACTGGTCTTCTTCAAAAAGAACACGATCCATGCGCTACCGAGAATTCTTCAGCATCCCTTCACGGTGCTTGCCATCGATACGCCCCGGCGTCCCCCAGAGGACGTTCACTTCGTGAATCCCGAAGAAGGTAACCCACAGAGTTTCATCAAAACGCTCTATTAGCCCAAAAGAGACCAGCCATTAAACAACAGAGAGGTCCGGGAATCCCAGACCTCTCTTGCATTTAGTAGAAATGGTTTAGGCTTGCGCCGCAGCTGAGAAACCATCGCATCCGCTGATGGGCGTAACCTTCAGGTGAAGCGATGCGTGCTTCGGGTGACCACACTCATCTACCATGTTCAGAGGAGCCTCATGGCTCTTCAGAATCGTCACCAGAGCCGGAGCCGAAGCATGTCCCTCACCGAAGTGTGAGCAAAGTCCGCACTGTCCATTTTGTACATGTTCCATTTCCACTCCTCCTGTTTCATTCGTTTGAATCTATCCGTCAGAGTCTCGTTGCCTGCACACCAACGTCTTGTTGAAATTCAATCTAGACCACACGTAAAACCCTTGTAAATCGCGACCATCTTGGTCCGCGCAGCTTCTATAAATGCGATCAATTCAGTCGTGAATTGAACTTCGTTCTATTCCTCGTTGAACACAGGCACAGCGGCGGAGGGGAACACTGCAGTCGTCTCCCGCGTATGGTTAATCAGCATTGGAGGTTTGCACAGCTTGAACTACACCGATCCGCTCTATACCACTGGAATGACAGAGCATCAGCGTTCGTGGTTCTACGCCGAATACGAGCAGGCGCGCCGCGATGAGATCGTGGGTGTCCTCCTCGCCGTATTCCTTGGCAGCTTCGGCATTCATCACTTCTACCTTCGTCGCAACGGACTGGGCCTACTGTATCTGCTCTTCAGCTGGACCGGAATCCCTGCGCTGCTGGGATTTGTGGAGGCCTTCTTCATGCCCGGGCGCGTTCGGGCCTACAACGCCATGCAGGCCGCTTATATCTCCGGGCAGATTCGCGCCAACGGGGTCGCCGAAAGTGAACCACCCTCCAGTTCAGTCTGCATGAGCTGCAGCGCACCTGTTGCTCCCGGAGCGGGCTTTTGCCCTCGCTGCGGTGCCGTGATCGCCAAAACCTTGCCTTAGTGCTACGGATGCAACGAAGGTGTCTGCATACGCAGCCAATCCAGCAGTCCAGCCGGGTCGTCGGTGATGATCGCGTCCACATGCGCGTCGGCTAGTTTTTTCCATCCCTCTGGAGTGTTGCTCGTATAGGGCACGACCTTCAGTCCCGCGTTGTGCGCGGCCGCAACCTGTTCCGGCGTCGCCATGCTCTCATCGGGCGAAAGGAAGTCTCCCTTTGACAGACCGGCGACCTCGGCAATGTGCACGAAGTTCTTGTCAGGATCGGTGATCCCCATAAACGTGTCGTATTTGGCCAGGCCAAAGAGTGCTGATAAGCGAATCTCCGGATCGATCTTCTTCATCGCGTGCAGCGTGCGGAAGTCGAAGCTCTGCAGAATCACGCGCGACTGGAGATGATGCTTTCTCACGGTCTCGTCGATCATTTGCACAAAAACTTCTGGTGAAGGCGTGATCTCAGGATGGTTGATGAAGATCTTCGTCTCAACATTGAAGTCGAAGGTTCCCTTCGGAGCCAGATCGAGCACTTCGTCAAAGGTGGGGATGGTCGTATGAGGGACCGCCACCTGTTGCGGGAAAGCCGTAAGCGTGGTCGCGCCGCAATCGTATTGCTTCAGTTCCGCAAGCGTGAGCGCATGGATCAAGGTTCCCGGTGGCAGTGCAGGTCCGGTGCAGTGCCTCTCATTCGCAAGTACCGCCTTCATGAACGGATCTTTCGCCTCTTGCTGCGTGAGGTATGGCGAGTGCGAGACAACCAGCACATTGTCCTTGGTCACTGCAAGATCGAGCTCCAGCGCGTCGACCTTATGATCGATCGCAAATTGAAAGGCGGGGATCGTGTTCTCAGGCCGCGATGCACGGCCGCCACGATGAGCATGCACAAGGATGGTCTGGGCAGAGACAGGCAGGACTGCAGTCAGCAGCAGAGTGGCGATGGTCTTGATCATGAGTTGATTGTGCACCTATGGAGTTACAACGAAATAAACCATTTCCCTTCCCCCGCGATCAAGGTTCCTTGATCTGGGACAGTTCGCTGAAGGTCGGCTCGGCATCGCCTTAACAGCAGTTTTATTGATAGAACGGAGAGATGACCTCGCGCCGCGTCCTCCCCTTTGTGCTCTTCCTGGCCGCTACGATCGTTTGCGCCGCGCAGCAACAGACACCGTCTATCTCGCCGGAAGAAGCTCGTCATCGTGTTGATGCAGGTGTCAAATCGCTGCAGCAGTGGTATCAGCCCGGATGGGGCCTGTATAAGACGACAGGCTGGTGGAACGCTGCCAATGCCATCACCGCGATCACGGATGCTATGCGGATCACAGAATCGAAACAGTACGTCGGCGTGCTTGCAAATACCTTCAAGGAAGCGCAAAAGACCATCCCAACCGGGCAGCGCACAGACCCGAAGAAAGAACTCACCGGCTTCCCTGGCTTCCTCAACAAGTACTACGACGATGAAGGATGGTGGGCGCTGGCATGGATCGATGCCTACGACCTGACGAAAGACCCGCGCTATCTCACCATGGCGCAGTCCATCTTCGAGGACATGGCCGGAGGCTGGGACGATACCTGTGGTGGCGGCATATGGTGGAGCAAGGATCGCAACTACAAGAACGCCATCGCCAACGAGTTGTTCTTCTCGGTTGCAGCACACCTCGCAACACGCATCTACTCCGCCGAAGGCAAACAATATGCCGACTGGGCCACAAAAGAGTGGCAGTGGTTTCGCATGACCGGGATGATCAACAGCGATCACCTCGTCAATGACGGCCTCGTCATCGACGCTGCGAAAAAGACATGCCGCAACAATCAGAAGACCATCTGGACCTACAACCAGGGCGTCCTGATCGGCGCTCTGACTGAGTGGTCGAAGACCGGAGGCGACGCCACCATGCTGACCTGGGCGCGGCAGATAGGAGATGCGTCCGTGGCGCACTTCACCGGCAAAGACGGCATTCTGCACGAGCCCTGTGAGCCAAAATGCAGCGCCGACGGCATCCAGTTCAAAGGCATTTTTTTGCGTAACTTGCGCGATCTCAATGAGGTAGCTCCCGACCCGATCTTCACCAAGGCATTCACCGTCAACTCCGAATCCATCTGGACCAAGAGCCGAACAGCACAGAACACCTTCGGGGTTGTGTGGTCAGGGCCGCCGGGACAGCCGGATGCGGGAACTCAGAGCTCCGCGCTCGACGCCCTGGTCGCTGCGGGAGCGACCACTCGATAAGCCATCCGAACCCGCGCTCATGTGCCCGAATGGGTAAAATAGATAGGTTACGGAAAAACGTGAAGAGGTTTAACAGGCAATGAGCACAGGAACGCAGACGGCATTGGCAGGACAGGTTGAGACAGCAGCAAAGACCGCTGGTCTGGTTGTGGTCGCACACGAAGAGGGCAAGGACTTCTCCGGAGGGCCGACCGCTCGTTTTACCCTCGGTCTGGCCGCAAACCCATCGAAGACCCAGACGCTCGAGTTGAGCGCTGCATTCGACTTCAGTGGCGCCGCCCTGAAGGGGATCGTCGAGAGCTATCTCAAAGAGGCCGCCACCCGCCTGAAGAATCCCCGCCCGGACTGTTATATGACCTTGCAAGGCCTCCCTGTGAGCTTCGATAAGTTTCAGTGGCCCTTCCATGGCTCCACGTCTGGCGCCGACACGTACATCGTTCACGGTGATACCCGTCTGGAAGATGGTAAAGAGAGTGTTCTGCACGCGAAGGTGGCCGCCTCCATGACGGTCACTTTTGCCGAAGTGGTCGCCGCTCTCGAGCAGCCCTTCGCTGAAGGCTTTATCTATAACGCGATCCGAAAGACGATGGATCAGGGCCAGCTCGAACTGGTCAAAAGCGGTAACCGCCAGCCCGTGCCTGTAACCACGCGCTACTACAGCGCCAAGCAGAAGAAGTTCATCTTCAACGACACCACCGATGCACAACGCCAAGAGTTCCTCGCTGCCAAAGTCTTCTGGCTCTCCGGAGTTCTGGGTGGAGGCCAGCCTGTCTGGCTGACCGATCCGCGCGACGCACAGTATCTCAACACCACGGTTGAAGAACTGAAGAAGACTGCAGCAGCCGTCGCTCACGAAGGTGTGATTCTGCTCACCGCCGACACCGAATTCGCGACTCCCGCGGAGGCTTTGATGGGCCATCGCGAAGGTTACGAGCAGGAACTTGCAGACGCGCTGCAGTTCATCAAACCCTCGTTCAATGAGGAGATGCGCGCCGGTCACACCAATATGTAATAGAAAAAATTAATCACAAATCAGTGATTAGAAAATGTAATCAATACAGGCATAAATTCATCCCAAAGGCTGCAAAAATCTTTGCAACCTTTGGGGATTTCTGCGTATCCTATGAGGCGGCCTGATGAAGTTGCACCGTGATGTGCACCTTGGGTTCCTTTGAGTGGACAAGGTTCCTGGCCGTGAGGAAATCATGATTAGACTTACCCGCATCGCCACGCCTCTTCTGGCTGTGGTTCTTATGAGCGGCGCTCCTGTCTTCGCGCAGGCTCAAAACTCCCAAGCATCAGCACAGGCGCAGGATTGGAACACTCCTCCTGCAGGTACCGAGCAGGCCCAGCAGGGCTTCCGCGATGGTATCGAAGCAGCCAAGCTGGATAAAGCAGCCAAGCGCAAGATCGACGCCAAGTCATCGC
>Ga0268266_10001305_pt1 | contig 30304 bp, 26 predicted proteins | sample KBSS13metaG_FD_190356 | JGI IMG/M metagenome (GOLD analysis project Ga0268266, IMG submission 190356) | Switchgrass rhizosphere microbial communities from Kellogg Biological Station, Michigan, USA - KBS S1-3 metaG (SPAdes) (version 2) | ecosystem: Host-associated > Plants > Roots > Rhizosphere... | reverse complement strand
CGTTTACACTCCATGCGCAGCTGCGCAGGAGAGAAACAATGAAGGCGGTAACCCTAGGGGCTCCCGGTGGCTTGGAGCGCCTCAAAGTCGTGGACATGCCAGAGCCCGGAGCGCCCGCGGCGGGCGAGATCCGCGTCCGCTTACACGCCAGCTCGGTCAACTTTCACGACTACGCGGTGGTGCGTGGCTGGCTACCGTCCCCGGACGGACGCATCCCTATGTCCGATGGCGCGGGTGTCGTCGAGGCCATCGGTGCCGGAGTGACCGAGTTCTGTGCTGGCGACCGCGTGGTGTCAGGTTTCTTTCCCCTATGGCAGGACGGTCCCCCGACCATCGCTGATTTTTCGAAGACGCCGGGTGACGGTCTGGACGGCTACGCGCGCGAGGTGGTGGTTACCCCGGCAACCTGGTTTACCAAGGCGCCGCAGGGCTTTTCTCATGCCGAGGCGGCGACACTCACCACCGCCGGGCTTACCGCGTGGCGCGCCCTGGTGGTCGAGGGTGGCATCAAGGCTGGCGACACCGTGCTGGTGCTGGGCACGGGCGGCGTCTCGATTTTCGCATTGCAGATCGCGAAGCTGATGGGCGCCAAGGTCATTGCAACCTCGTCTTCGGATAAGAAGCTCGAGCGCTTGCGGGCCCTCGGGGCGACCCACACCATCAACTACAAGAAGGACCCGGAGTGGGGCGGCACCGTCAGGCAACTGACAGGCGGTCAGGGAGTGGACCACGTGGTGGAGACGGGCGGGCCCGGCACGCTGCCGCAGTCGATCGTGGCCGTCCGCACCGCCGGTCGGATCCACCTGATCGGCACCCTGACGCCGCAGAGCGGCGATCTGCCGCTGACCCTCCTGATGATCAAGCAGGCCCGGCTGCAGGGCCTGGTCGTCGGCAGCCGCCGCCAGCAGCAGGACCTGGTGCGTGCTCTCGAGACCAATGGCGTGAAACCGATCATCGATCGGAGTTTCCCGCTGGAGGGCCTCGCGGACGCTTTCCGGTACGAGGAGACCGGACAACACTTCGGCAAAATCTGCATCGAGTTCTGATCTGTCCGGGCCTTAGGTCAGCCCTAGGTCCTAAGACAGTGTGCTGCGACGCACATTTCCGGGAAACCGCCCTCGTGCATTGCGGTGGTGCGCCGATAGAACGGGCACAGAGGGATTCCCGATGACGGACTTCAAGAAACTGGTGGACAAGCGCTGGATTACCATCGGCAAGTCGCTGCCATTTTCTATTTATGACTCGCAGCGCAAGCTGCTGCTCGCCCAGGGGCATGTCGTCGAGTCCGCGCGCAGCCTCGAGCGGCTGCTCGAGCAAGGTGAGTACTACAAGGCCGAGCACCCCGACGCGGCAGACCGCACCGTCATCGAAGAAGCCCTGGAGGCCGACCCGGTCGATCCGCTGACCGCCCTCAATCGCGACTACTCCAACATCTCACAGCGCGCCCGCTGCGGCGTGAAGCTCGCGCCCCGCGAGACCGGCGAGAGTTACCTGTGTTGGGTGATCGGGGTTTCGCAGGAGAATCGCGGCCTGGTCATGACCGCACCGTCCCGGGCCGACAAGGGCCTGGCGGCGATCTCGAAGGGGCAGGTCTGGTTCTGCCGCATGTTCAGCTCCACGAGCGTATTCCGCTTCCGTGGCGCGATTCTCAAGGTCGCCTTCGATCCATACCCCTACCTGCACATCCTGGTGCCCGAGGTCATCGAAAAACGCCTCATCCGCCAGCTGCCGCGCGCCCTGGTCAGCCTGCAGGCGACGCTCATGACACCCGCCAGCCACTTCGCATCGGTGGTCGATCTGAGTGTCGGCGGTGCCCGGGTCGCGGTGGACAGGAACCTGGTGTTGGATGTGGGTCACCCCCTGGAGCTCGGCGTGAGCCTCGAGGTGCTCGGCCGGCCGGAGGAGCTGCGTCTGAAGGCCAGGGTCGCCGTAGTTTACGGGGTGGTGGACACCCGCCACCCCGGTATCGCTTTCTATGGACTGGCGTTCGAGGGGCTCGATGAGCGCCTGACCTTCATGTTGCATGGCTATGTGCAGCAACAGATCGCGAGTGAGTACGACACACTCGGGCAAGTCCTGTCCCGCGGCTCGGGGGAGCCTAAGCGTTAGGCGCGAAGTGGTCGGACCACATTGCGGTCCGGCATGGAAGCGGTCAAGATCGACCGCGATGACCACTCCCGTCGACACCCGCAAACTGTACCGGCAAGTCGCCGATGCCATCATGACGGCCATCAAAGCGGGCGACTACCAGCCCGGAGCGCGCCTGCCCTCGGAGCGTGATCTCGCTGCCGCCTACAAAGTGAGCCGCCCGACTGTGCGGGAAGCGATGATCGCGCTGGAGATCCGCGGACTCGTGGAGTCGCGCCATGGCTCGGGGATTTACATCACCGAGCATCCACCGGCGCAGATAGGAGCGGACGATCTCGACATCGGCGCTTTCGAGCTCACCGAGGCCCGGCGGTTGTTCGAAGGGGAGGCGGCCGCGCTGGCGGCAACCACCATCACGGACGAGCAGCTCGCGGAGCTCGAAACCATCATTGCGGATATGATCAAGGAAAACCACCGCAAGCAGACCGGGGAGATGGCCGATCGCCGCTTCCACGTCGCTATCGCGCGCGCGACACGTAACACGGCGATCACGACGGTCATCGAGAACCTCTGGGACATCCGTTACAAGTCGCCCCTGTGCCGCCACATGTTGGAACGGGCGCGCAGTGTGGGTATCCAGCCCCGCATCGGCGAGCACCGTCGTATCTTCGCCGCCCTGAAGCGGCGCGATCCGCAGGCGGCCCGCAATGCCATGCGGGATCACCTGGCTCGCGTCATTGACGGCCTGTTGATCGCTACCGAAACCGAGGCGGTGGCCAACGCGCGCAAGAAAGCCGTCAGCAAGCGCCACGAGTACACGCGGCGCCTGTCAGTCTGAAACGCGGTCCGGGAACTGGCCAGACCACTTGACTCCGGAGCGGCGAATGCGGTGAAGTGGCCTTACCATGACAAAGACGCAATTCCTGCCGATCAGCGCTGCGCGCGTGATCGTGACGTGCCCGGGCCGCAACTTCGTGACGCTGAAGGTCGAGACCGCTGACGGCAGTTATGGGCTGGGCGATGCCACACTGAACGGTCGCGAGCTGGCCGTGGCCAGCTACCTCAACGACCACGTGATCCCGATTCTGATTGGCCGCGACGCTCACCAGGTCGAGGACATCTGGCAGTTCCTTTACCGCGGCGCCTATTGGCGGCGGGGGCCGGTCACGATGAGCGCGATCGCCGCGGTCGACATGGCGCTCTGGGACCTGAAGGCCAAGGCTGCCGGATTGCCCCTCTATCAATTGTTGGGGGGTGCCTGTCGCACCGGTGTGCGTGTTTACGGTCATGCGAATGGCCAGACGATCGAGGAGACGATCGCCGAGGCGCGGCGCTATCGGGATCTCGGTTACACGGCCATCCGACTCCAGGCGGGAATCCCGGGTCTGGCGTCGACCTACGGTGTCTCTCGCGACAAGATGTATTACGAGCCGGCCGATGGAGCGCTGCCGACCGAGAATGTCTGGTCGACGCCGAAATACATGGCTTCGGTTCCGAATCTGTTCGCGGCTGCGCGCGAGGCGTTGGGATGGGATGTCGATCTCCTGCACGACACGCACCACCGGCTGACGCCGATCGAGGCCGCGCGGTTGGGTAAGGACCTGGAGCCGTATCGGCTGTTCTGGCTGGAGGACACGGTGGCGGCGGACAATCAGGATTCTTTCAGAATTATCCGCCAGCACACGACCACGCCGCTCGCGGTCGGTGAAGTGTTCAACACCATCTGGGACTGCCGGCAGCTCATCCAGGAGCAACTCGTCGACTACATCCGTGCGACTGTGGTCCATGCCGGTGGCATTACCCACCTGCGCAGAATTGCCAGTCTCGCCGATCTTTACAATGTTAGAACCGGGTGTCATGGCGCGACGGATCTCTCACCCGTGTGCATGGCGGCGGCGTTGCACTTCGACCTGTCGATACCCAACTTCGGGCTGCAGGAATATATGCGGCATACGCCGGAAACGGATGCCGTGTTTCCACACGCGTACACGTTCTCGAACGGCTCACTTCACCCTGGAAATGAGCCGGGGCTGGGCGTCGATCTCGACGAGGTCCTGGCCGCGAAGTATCCCTACCAACGCGCCTATCTCCCGGTGAATCGCCTGGAAGATGGCACGATGACGAATTGGTAGGAGAGTCCGATGACCACCGCGGCAGCCCTGGTCGTGACCGCGATTGTTTCCATCGCCTTGCCCGGCAGCGCGCCGGCGCAGGCGGCGCGCACGTCGGTAAGCCTCGACCGCGGCTGGCAGTTCAAACAGTCGGCGGAGCTGGCCGGGGTTGAAAGCAACACGTTCGACGCCGCGGGTTGGGCCACGGTCGACGTGCCTCATACATGGAATCGCCTCGGCAATGCGGGCACCGAGCGTTCGCCGCTAGCGAACACCGTGCAAGGTGTCGGCTGGTACCGCTTGAAGTTTGCCACGCCCGCGACCGCCGCCCGTGGGAAGCGTTACTTCCTGCAATTCGATGGCGTAGGCACGATCGCCGATGTCTGGTTGAACGGGCGCTACCTGGGGAAGCACGCCGGCGCATTCGCGCGCTTCCGCTTCGACGCGACAGCGGCCATGGCGCCCGCCGGGGGTGAAAATCTGCTGGCCGTGAAAGCGGACAACAGTCGGCCGCAGCCCGGGGCGACGACCGAAAATGTCATCCCGTTGTCGGGTGACTTTTTTGTGTTCGGGGGGATCTACCGGAACGTGTCCCTGGTCGTGACCGACCCGGTGCACGTCGACATGTTGGATTATGGCGGCCCCGGTGTCTATGCGCGGGCCACGTCGATCACACCGGAGATGGCGGTCGTGCAAGTGACCAGCCGGCTGGCCAATGACGGCGCGAAGCCGGCCACCGTGCAGGTTGAGGCGAAAATCGAGGACGCCGGTGGCAAAGTGGTCGCCTCCGTCACGAGTCATGCGAGACTGCCGCCTAGAAAGGGTGGCGCGCGTCAGGACGCCCAGCCCGCCGTCGTGGCTACTCTCGAGATGCCCAAGCCCCATCTATGGCAGGGCACCAGGGATCCATATCTCTACCGCGCCGTCGTTACCCTTCGCGCCGGCAATGGCACCGTCCTCGACAGCGTCACCCAACCCCTGGGCCTGCGCACCCTGGCCTTCGATCCCAACAAGGGCTTCTTCCTGAATGGCGAGCACGTCTTCCTGCACGGCGCGTCCATGCACCAGGACCGTCCGGTGAAGGGCTGGGCCATCAGCGCCGCCGACCAGGAGCAGGACTTCGATTACCTCATCGACATGGGCGGCAACGCCGTGCGCCTCGCGCACTACCAACACGATCAGCGCTCGTATGAGCTCGCGGACGAGCGCGGCATCATCGCCTGGGCGGAGATCCCCCTGGTGAACCAGGTGTCGTTCGACGGTACGCCCGCGAACGAGGCATTCTCAGCCAACGCTGCACAACAGCTCCTGGAGTTGATCCGGCAGAACTTCAATCATCCCTCGATCGCCGTCTGGTCCATCGCGAACGAGGTCGACCTGCGGCAGAAACAGGCGAGCGGACCGGCCAAAGCGCGCGCGTTACTGGAGTCTCTCAACCGCCTGGCAAAGGCCGAAGACCCGGGACGGTTCACGACACTCGCCGATTGCTGCGAAGCGGCGCCTCCTCATGACAGCGACGTCGGCATCACCGACGTCGTGGGATACAACCGCTATTTCGGCTGGTACACCGGCACCTTCGCCGACTTCGGCCCCATGCTGGATGCGGCACACGAGCGACACCCGAATGTCCCCATCGCGATATCCGAATACGGCGCCGGCGCCGCGCTCACCCAACATAGCGAGGATCCCGCCGCCGGGCCGATCGACGCGCACGGCCGGCCGCACCCGGAGGAGTATCAGAACCTCTACCACGAGGCGTCGTGGAATACGTTGCGGACGCGCCCTTACCTGTGGGGCGTATTCATCTGGAACATGTTTGATTTCTCGAGCGATTCCCGCAAGGAAGGCGACCAGACCGATATCAACGACAAAGGCATGGTCACTTATGATCGCACGGTGGCCAAGGATGCCTTCTATTTCTACCGTGCGAACTGGAGCCCGCAGCCGACCCTACATCTCGTGGGAAGGCGTCACACCGACCGGGTGCGCGCCGTGCTCGATGTCAAAGCCTACAGCAACGCCGCCCAAGCTCAATTGAGTCTCAACGGGGTGGACCAAGGCACGACGCGCTGTGAGCAGGGGATCTGCATCTGGCGCAGCGTCCACCTGAGACCCGGACAAAATGACCTGCGCGCGACCGCAACCTTCGGCACCGCGCAGGTCACCGACTCCCTGCAGTGGCAGTTGGCGTCGCGCTAGTGCGGGTACTTGGTGAAGATTGCCGCCACCGCCGTGTCGATTCTCTTCTCCGCTTCCGCGCCGACCGCGCCGCGCAGGCTCTGGTTGGCCGAGGCGTGCCAGATGGGCTGTTTGCTGCGGCCGTCATACAGGTCCACCGCAATGATGCCTTCGTGGTAGACGTAGGGCTCATCCCAGCCCCAGTAGCCATAGGGGCCGTGTCGCCAGCCATAGCCGTAACCGACTCCCCACCCCCAGCCCCAACCGGCCGGATAAGCTCCTTCGATGGAGGTCCGGGCGCCGATTCCATAGCCCACCAGGCAATCCGCCGGACCGCCGGCCGCGACCGGCTGGACTCCGACCGCCGCCAGGTGTGCGGTAATGGCCCCGCGTAGGCGGGCCTCGTTCACGGGGTTGGCTATGCCATCGCGCATAGGGCTATCGCCCTTGAAGGCTCCCGCCCACGCGAACGTGTGGCATTGAACCGAGCCCACGGCCCTGTTGACATCGGACGTGACGCGCAGTGATGTACATGCGGCCAGGCCTCCGAAAACCGTAACGGCAAGGATGCCGGTGCGAACAAGCTGCTTGATCATAGGCACACCCTCGTGCGAACCACTTGATCGAACGCGCGGTGGCTATTTTAGTTGACCTTGGCCGCAGCCGCAGTAACGCCCGAGGGTTCCCCGGCGTGCGGTAGACTGGGGTCCTACCCGCCCGCAACAGTTTGAAAGAAATCCGAATGAAAATTTATTCGTGGAACGTCAATGGCATCCGCGCGGCCGTGAAAAAAGGGACGTTCCTGTCGTTCGTGACCGCCCACAAGCCCGACGTCCTGTGCCTGCAGGAGACCAAGGCCGAGCGCGGCCAGATCGAGATCGACCTGCCCGGCTACCACGAGTATTGGAACTCGGCCGTGAAGAAGGGCTATTCGGGCACCGCGATTTTCGCCCGCGAGGAGCCGCTGAAAGTCATCAATGGCTTTCCGGATACTTTCGCCAGGAAATTCCGCTTCGCCGATGAGCTCGAGCGCGATAGCACCGAGGAAGGACGGGTCATCACCGCGGAATTCCCGAAGTTTTACGTGGTGACGGTCTATACGCCGAACGCGAAGGACGACCTGAGTCGTCTACCGTTGCGCTTCGAGCACTGGGACCCCGCATTCCTGGCCTATTGCAAGCAGCTCGAGAAGAAGAAACCAGTCATTTTCTGCGGCGATCTCAATGTCGCGCACACCGAGCTCGACCTGGCGAATCCCAAACCCAACCGCGGCAAGAAAGGTTTCACCGACGAGGAGCGCAAGGGCTTTCAGAACATGCTGGATGCCGGCTTCGTCGACACGTTCCGCCTGTTCACCCAGGGGAACGGGCACTACACGTGGTGGAGCAATTTCGCCAACTCGCGCGCGCGCAACGTGGGATGGAGAATCGACTACTTCCTGGTGTCGGCCAAGCTGCGTGCCGGCATCAAGTCGGCGAAGATCCATGCCGATGTCATGGGCAGCGATCATTGCCCGATCAGCATCACACTCAACGGGAGCGTTTGATGGACATCCGTCCGTTACATCCGGCCGGGCTCGCCATGACAGAATTCGTAGGCGAGGTGAGTGGCGTCGATCTGCGTCAGCCGCTCTCGCCGCAGACGGTCGCCGCCATTCACGCGGGCATGGACCGCTTTGGGATCCTGGTGTTTCACGACCAACTCATGACTCCCGAACAGCAGCGGACGATGACGGAGCAGCTCGGTACGCTCGAGCTCGGGTTCGCCAGGGTGGTGCACAATCGCGGCAAGGAACCTGCCGCGCCGCCGCCCCGCACGGGTTATTCGGAAGTGGCCGACATGTCGAATCTCGATGCGCAGGGCAATACCGTCGCCCGCACGGATCGTAAAATCGTCAGCAACATGGCCAACCAACTCTGGCACAGCGACAGCTCGTTCCAGCGGCCCGCGGCGAAATATTCCCTGTTGCTCGCCATCCGACTCCCGTCATGGGGCGGTGAGACCGAGTTCTGTGATCTGCGCGCGGCGTACGACGCCCTGGAACCGCGTATGAAGGCGGAGTTGGAGGGATTGGAGGCCGAGCACTACGCACTGCACTCGCGCATCATGCTCGGCGATGACGACTACACCGAAGCCGCGCGCGCGGTATTCCCGCCGGTTATCTGGCCGATTGTCCGGACGCATCCGGGCTCCGGACGCAAACTATTGTTCATCGGCGCGCATACGCGTCGGGTAGTGGGTATGACGGTTTCCGAAGGGCGCGTGTTGTTGCTGGATCTGTTGGAACACGCCACCCAACGGCAGTTCGTCTACCGCCATACCTGGAAACCCGGTGACCTGGTGATCTGGGACAATCGCGCCACCCTCCATCGAGGGCGCCGTTGGGATATGAATGAGCCGCGCGAGCTGCGTCGGACGACGACGTCCGACGTTCAAGAGCCCTCGCTGCTGGCTACTGCTGCTCGCGCAGCTTCCGCACATCCTCTGCAGTAATCCGCGATCCCTTCGCGCCGAATCGTGCGGTGACGTAGTTCGAGACAGCAGCAATGTCGGCATCCGAATAAGCGGAGCCGAACGCCGGCATCACGGCGATGTCACCGGAGGCGGGTAACGGACCTGCGCCGCGAATGACGGCCAGTGCTACGTTCGTCGCCGTCGGGTCGTTGATCGCCCGGGTGCCCACCAGCGTCGCGTGAGTGACGAGCGAATTGGCGCCCGTCCAGCCATGGCAGCCCGCGCAGGCGCCGGCGAAGAACTCCCGACCCTTGGAATTCTCTTCCATCGCGACACCCTTGGACGGATCGGCGGGGGCCGCCTCGGCCTTCGGTGCCGGCAGGTCCGGGCTGTCGACCGGCGGCACGCTACGCACGTATTCCGCGATCGCGTTGATGTCGGACGGCGTCATTTTCGCAAAGCTCAGGTGCACGGCTTCCGCCATCGGACCGAATGCCGAGCCGCGATCCATGGAATGGCCGGTGCTCAGATACGCCACCAGGTCCTGCTGGCTCCAGGTCCCGATGCCGGATTCCTTGTCGCTCGAGAGATTGTAGGCGCGCCAGCCTTCCGAGGCGCCGCCGGCGAACTTGTGCCGGTTGTCGAGTGATTGGAACGGCGTGCGCGGAGTGTGGCAATCACCGCAGTGGCCCAGTGCCTCGACCAGGTAGGCACCCCGATTCCACTCCGGGCTCTTATCGGTGTGCGGCTCGAAGCGCTTGTCGGGGTTGTAGAACGCCGACCAGAACGCCATCAGCCAGCGCTGGTTGAACGGCCAACTGAGCGCGTTCGCCGGGGCGCTGTTCTTGACCGCCGGCTGGGTGAACAGGTAGGCCTTGATAGCGAGCACGTCATCGTCGGTCAGATAGGTGTAGGCGGCATAGGGAAATGCCGGATACAGGCGCACGCCGCCCTTGGCGATGCCCTCGTGCACGGCCTTCAGGAAGTCCGCATCGCTCCAGTCCCCGATGCCGGTCTCTTTATCCGGGGTGATGTTGGGCGAGTACATCGTGCCGAATTGCGTGACGAACGGCCGGCCGCCCGCGTAGGGTTGGCCGCCTTCGACCGTGTGGCACGCTTGGCAGTCGGCGGCCTCGGTCAGATATTTGCCGCGGGCCAGCTTGTCGGCGTCGGTGAAGTCGGCGGGAACACCTGTCGGGTGGCCGTTGTAGCTCGCGAGTGGCACCGTCTTGCCACCGGCGAAAGCCAGCGGGCCGGGACGAATGGCCGCCCACGCGAGCACGCCCAGGCCGAGCAGCACGATGACGCCGATAATGATTCCAACACGCTTGCCAGTCGAAGATGAGCTCATGCTGTTTGCTTCCTTCACAGGGCCGTTTTATTCGTTATATCTCAGGTGATATAACGTGCCCGGGCCGTCTTTGTGCGGCGAACTATCCCACCCGTTGTCAGTGGCCGCAAGCCGCGGCCCTGGTCGAGCCGAGCTGCGGTTAAACTCCTTCAGGCGATGCAGGTCATTGATCGGATGCATTTGAAAGAACCGTTGGGTCTCGGCCAGGCGTTAGCTCCCCTTGCGGACGCCATCATTTTCATTGTGGCGCTCCGCAATGGGGTCGCCGTCAGCGCGGCCCACATTGCCAGCTTCGCCTGCGCGGCTTGCCTGAACTATTTTTTCAGTGTCCGCATGGTGGTGGCCACGAGCGGCCGCACGCGCGACCCGCTCGTCTACAGTCACCTGCTCGTCGTTGCTCTCGCGGTGCTGTTCTTGCGCGGCGGTGTGCTTGCATTGCTCATCGGGTGGGGCCTGCCGGCGCAGTGGGCCATCGTGTTGGCGGTGGCGGCAACTGTCGTTTTGACGCGCCTCGGGAATGCTCTGTGCCTGTCCACGGGCCCGTGGGTTCTGGGCAGCGGCACTTCCTGGCGAACGCTGGCCGTCGGTTTCATCGTTTGTGCGTGGCTGCTGCGACTCATCTATTGCAGCCAGGTGGAGTTGTTGCCCGAAGAGACGTATTACTGGAACTACTCCAACCACCTGGACTTCGGCTACCTCGATCATCCGCCCATGGTCGCGTGGCTCACCGGGCTGGGGACGAAGCTCTTCGGGACCACGGAAATCGGTGTGCGCATCGGTGCCCTCTGCTCAGGGGTGGTGGCCTCGGTCTTCATCTACAAGTTGACGCGCAATCTGTTCGACGAGGCGAGCGCTCTGGTCGCACTGGTGTTGATGCAGGTGCTGCCATTCTTTTTCATGGCCGGCATCCTGCTGACACCGGATGCCCCGATGACCGCTGCCTGGGCTGCCTTGCTGTACTACCTCGAGCGCGTGCTGCTCGCGGGTCGCGCTTCGGCGTGGTGGGGCGCCGGACTGAGCCTCGGCCTCGGAATGCTCTCGAAGTACACCATCGTCATGCTCGTTCCGGCGATGTTGATTTTTGTCGTGTGGGACGCTCAATCCCGCCATTGGTTGCGACATTGGGGTCCGTACGCCGCTGGTATCCTGGCACTCGCCATCTTCTCGCCAGTCATTTACTGGAATGCCAGTCACGAGTGGGCGTCCTTCGCGTTCCAGACCTCGCGCCGCCTCGCCGAGCGGCCGCAATTCGCGCTCCACAAGTTGATTCTTTCGGCACTGATCCTGCTGACGCCCGCGGGCGCGGCCAGCCTGGTTGCCTCGTTATGGCGCCCGGGCCAGGCAGAGCTGCAGGCAATGCGTCGCCGCCGCTTCCTGCAAGTGTCGATCCTCACACCGCTCGCGGTTTTCTTGCTCTTCAGCTTGCGTCACGAAGTGAAGTTCGACTGGACGGGCGCCCTATGGCTCGCGGCCGTGCCGCCCCTTGCGTTTGCGGTCGTGTGTGGCGGCAGCCGGGGCGTGCAGGGTTGGGCGCGTCGAGCCTGGGTCCCGACGCTGGTGACCCTGACGCTCATCTTTGGAGCGGCTTTCCTGCACTTTGTGTTGGGCCTGCCGGGTGTGGGGTACAGCAAGCACATGGAGCTGGTCCCCGTCGGCTGGCGCAGCCTGGGCCGGCAGATCGCCGCCGTGGAGGCCGACCTGGCGAGGCAGACCGGCAGTGAGCCCCTGGTCATGACCATGGATCGTTACGAGACCGCCGGCGAGCTCGTGTTTTATTCGGGTGACGCGGCCCACGCCGTCACCCGCACGACCAGCGACGTGCTCTTCGGGGGCCTGGGCCTCATGTACAAGCGCTGGTTCCCGGCCGACGCCATCGAGGGGCGCAACGTGTTGCTCTTCAGTTGGGACGAGGGCGACCTGGAAAAGCCCGACATCAGCGCGCACATGCGTCGGTTGGATCCGATCCGGGAAGGCGTGCTGGCGCGCGATGGCCACACTATCCGCCACTACTACTACCGACTCGGTTATGACTATCACGCTCTACGGCATCAAGAATTGTGACACCATGAAAAAGGCGCGCACCTGGCTGGACAGCCACGGCGTGCGCTACGAGTTCCATGACTACAAGGCTGCCGGTATCGATGCGGCCTCGCTGGCGCGTTGGTGCACGGCGGTCGGTTGGGAGACGCTGCTCAATCGCAACGGCACGACTTTCCGCAACCTACCGGAGGCGCAGAAGGCGGATCTCACCGAGCGCAAGGCCGTGACGCTGATGCTCGAGCAGCCCTCGATGATCAAGCGTCCGGTCCTGGAGATGGACGGACGTATCGTGGTTGGCTTCAAGCCCGAGACTTACACGCAGGCCGTTACCGGGCGCGCCTGAGCTACTTCTGTATCTGGAGCAAAGTGGCCGTGGAATTCTCGGTCAACGCTCGCGTTGGCAGACCCAACACGGTGGGATCGTAGGGCTTGGTGATGAGGAGGAAGTCGTACTCCCGCGCGACCCGCTGCCAGTCGACGGCCGGTCGCGGAATCTCCCCATACCAGTCTTCCGGCGGATCGTATGATGAGTGGACATAACGGAAGTACCTCATCGGATTGCCGTTGTTGCCCGCGAACACGTAAGGCTCGGATGCCGCGCGATCCAGGGTCATAAAGCCGCTGGCGTGGAAGAAGGGGAAGAATGAGCCTTCACCGCCGCGGGTATAGATTGGCAGTACGCGGCCATGAAAGGGTATCGCCGCGACGATCGAGCGGTACTCCGTGATCCAGGCTCTATCAACCAGGAAATGCCGGGTGAGATAGGCGAGATTGCCAACCGCCAGCAGCGCAGCCAGCGCTATGGCAAGCCGCTCCCGGGTCGGTGTGACGGCAGGGCTGGCACGTGGGAGTGCCAGGCACGCAACGATGAGGAAAAAGCTCACGAAGGGCAGCGGGCGCGTGTCTACGTAGTATGCCTCGGCGTAACCCAAGGGTAGGACGAAGTACATCGCAAGGAAGGTCACCGCGAGAGTCAGCATTTCCAGAACCAGTGGCTGGCGCAGCTCCCGCCAGCGCGGCAGTCCGACTCGCGCGACCAGGGCGGCCACCAATAGTGCGAAGAGCACCAGGTCCGTCCGGGGTGAGTAGTGAAAGAACTGACTGCCAATGCGCGAGAATTTGCTCCACCAGGTGCCCCAGAAATAGGCGCTGGCGACCGGATCGCCCGGCTCACGGTAGCCATTTGCGACTGCGAAATGCCACGCCAGCACCGCGATGACGGGAATGAACAGGATCGCTTCGGTGCGTAGAGTCGTGGTGCGCAGCCAAAGTCGCAGTACTGCGGTCACTCCCAGTGCGGCGACGAGAAAGATCACCGGCGAAAGATGCATGAGATAATCGAGGGCGACCGCCGCAACGTAGAGGGTGAACACCGCATACGACCACTTACGGCGTAACAGCTCCACCAGCCCCAGGGTGGCGATCACCATGCCCACCGAGCCCTGGAAGGACAGGAAACCCATCAGGAAGAACCAGTCGGTCGCCAGGTACAGCGCCAGCAGCAGCAGCAGCGACCGGTCGTCGGACCCGATCCCCCGCACGCGCAGGTAGAAGAGCGCGCCACACGGGAATGACAGAAATACCAACAGGACCCAGAGCGCGCTGCCGCCGGTCGGCCCGAACAGCTCCACGGCTCCGGTGAGAATGAGATCACCCAACAGGTAAGGGATCCACAGCAGGTGAAACTGGTACATGCCGCCGAAGCGCTCGCCCCCGTGAAAGATCAGGTCGCTCATCGCGACCGCGCGGGCCAGGTGGTCGGGAAAATCCTGCGCGGGAATGGGTGACATCAACACCAACACCACGCAGTAGGCCGACAGCAGCAGCAACCCGGTGGTCGCGGCGACACGGGCCAACGCGGGCGCGCGCGCACGCAGCGCAAGGTTCGCCAGCGGGTCGGAGGAATCGACGCTCATGGGCGAGGCCTGTTCCTGGTATTTGGGGCGGGAGGGAAGGTCCGCGGACCCAAGCAAACCGCGTACCTGCGGCGGTGATGTGTCAGTAGGCGCGGTTCTTCCAGCGGGCGCCACCGCCAAACCAGTGGTTCAGGGCAGAGCCTAAGGTGGCGGCCATGTAGAAGGTGGCGATCAGCGGCAAAGCCAACGCCCACAGTGGGTTGCTCCGGTAACGGGCCAGCGTGGGCAGGTAACTCGAGGCCGCCAGCAGAAATGTCACGAGCCCGGCGACACGCGTCCAGCCTTGCGCAAACACGATCGCCCAGACAGGTATGAGCCATACGAGCGTGAGGCCCGCGAGCGTGAGCAGTAGCAGCAGCGCTGAATAGCGCAGCTGGGTAAAAGCCGTTCGCGCGATCATCTGCCACAGATCGCCCCATCCGGCGTAAGGCCGTATGGAGGTGGCGAGCCCCGAATGGCCGAGATAAACGGCCGCGCCAGAGCTACGGCCTGTTTTCTTCACGGCTGTGGCCAGGGTGACGTCGTCGATCAGGGCGCCGCGGATGGCCGCGATGCCCCCGATCCTTTCCAGGGCGTCGCGGCGGATCAACACCGTACCGCCTGCCGCGGCGGCCACGCTCGATTTCGGGTCATTCACCCGGGCGAACGGGTAGAGCATCTGGAAAAAATAGACAAACGCCGGGACCAACGCGCGCTCGGCCAAACTGGTGCAGTTCAAGCGGACCATCTCGCTGACCATGGCGACGCCCGGTCTCAGGCCTGCGACCAAGGCCGACAGGTGGCGCGGGTCGTGCACGATGTCCGCATCCGTAAACAACAACACCGGCGCACTGCTGGCGGCGATGCCCTGGCTCAACGCCCACAGCTTGCCCGACCAGCCAGGCGGCTTGGGCTGCCCTTGGAGGATGGTGAGGCTCGGCGCGGTGCCGGCCTGGTCCGCCGTGCCGTCGGTGGAGTTGTCATCGACGAGCGTGATGCGGAACTTGCCGGCGTAGTCCTGCGCAACCAGCGACGCAATGACGGGCCCGATAGTCGGTGCCTCGTCGCGGGCCGGAACGATGATGTCGACCTCCGGCAACTCGGCGGGCGCGCCAGGCGGCAGCTCGGGTCCGGAGGACCAGAAGCGCCCGTGCGCGAGAACCAGGTACAGCCAGACACCCAAGGACAACAGAACAATAAAACTCATCGCTGCGCAGCGGTCTCCGTACTGCGCCAGCCACCGCCGAGCGCTTTGAACACGAGAATCTGGTCCTGGATCAAGGCGGCGTCCGAGGCGGCGACCGCGGCATCCGCACTGACCAACTGTTGCTCGCTCGTCAGCAGGTCGAGCTGGCTCAGTGCCCCGGCGAGGAACTGGTCGTGCGCCATGTCGAATGCCTTGTGGGCGCGCTCCTGGGCGTCCGAAAGGGCCTGGCGGCGATCGAGCTCCGACCGGTAGGTCGCGAGCGCCTGCTCGGTTTCCTTCAGGGCCTGCAGGACGGTGTCGTCGAAGCCGGCGAGCGCAGCCGCCGCGCCGGCCTTGGCCTGGCGGATGCGGGCGCGGGGGATCGACTGGTTCGGGAAGTTCCAGCTGATGGCGGGGCCCAGTCCCCAGGTGATGCCGTTGTTGGTGGCGAGCTCCTGCCACTCGGAGGCCGCGCCGCCGATGAGCCCCGTCAACTCGATCCGGGGATAGAGATCCGCCGTCGCGACGCCGATGCGGGCGGTAGCCCCGGCGAGGCGCCGTTCGGCCTGGCGGACATCGGGACGTCGTTTCAACAGGGTGGCCCCGTCTCCAACGGGAATGAGGGCGCTCAGGTGGGGCGGCAGAACGCAACTCTCCACTTCGGTGGGCGCCTTGGAGGGCGGTCGTCCCAACACCGCGGCAAGTTGAAACAGGGCGGCGCGCCGCTGTCCTTCGAGGGGCGGTATGGTCGCGCGCACCTGGGCGACGAGTGCCTGTGCCCTGACCACGTCAAATTCCGAGCCGGCGCCGGCTTTCTGCCGGTTCGTGGTGATTTCCGCCTCGTGACTGATGACGTCCAGCGAATGGTGCGCGACGTTGAGTTGCTCGCCCAGGGCGCAGACCTGCGCGTAGGCGCGTGCGGTTTCCGCCGCGACGGTGATTCTGACGACGTCGCGCGCCGCGAGGACGGCCTCATCATCGGCTCGCGCCGCTTCGATCGAGCGGCGTACCCGCCCGAAGAGATCGACTTCGTAGGCCACGTCCAGAATCGTTGCATAGAGCCAGATGTTCTCGGGATGATGACCCCCGATCTCGAGGATCTCGTCGGTGGTGGCATGACGACCGTAGATCGCTTCCGCTTCGGCCTGCGTTTGCGGGTAGCGTCCGGATCGCACCGCCTGCAGTACGGCGCGCGATGCTGTCAGATTCGCGGCGGCGATCCGCAGGTTGGTGTTGGCTGTGAAGGCTTCCTGCAACAGTTTGTCGAGCGTCTCGTCATGATAGAGCTGCCACCAGTCATCCGGCGGCTCGGCCGTCGTTTCCGTCGTGGGCGATGTCGACACCAACGGAACTTCGGCGCCTTCCGCGGGCCTGGGTGGATGGTAGTCGGGGCCAACAGCGCATGCGCTCAGGAGCACGGCGAGTGCGGCGGGTGCAAGCTTCATCGGGCTGCCTCCCGACGCGGCGCGAACCAGGGAATGTGACTCGCCGGTCCCTGCGGAGCAGCCCGGCGCGTGACGACCACGATCATGACGATGGCGGTGGCGGCGGCGATCACCACGAAACTATCGATGATCGCCTGCGTGATCGAAAGGTTGTGAACAATGCTGTTCAATACAGCCGAGCCGCGCGTTGCCGCGTTGGATGTGTCACCCGCGCGTGCGGTAGCTGCCGCGTAGGCCTGTATACGATGGAGTGCATCGGCGTCGCCCATCTGCACGTGCTGGCCGATGAGGTTGGAGGCGACTTGGCCGCGCTTGCGTACGAAAGTTACGATGAAGGCCGTGCCCAGCTCTCCGCCCATCAGGCGGGAGATCTGGATCGCGGAGGCAAACGTCAGGGCATCCTGCGGGCGCAGGTGGAGGATCGCGAAGAAGATTGTGCCGGAGAGTGCAAAACTCTGCCCCAGCGCCTGGAGCAGACTGGAGGGCAGGAATTGATCCGAGCCCCACAGCGGCGTCAGGTTGTGCGCCACCATCAGGCAGGCCACCAGGATGAACATGTACCCGACCGAGGCGACCATCCGGGGATCGACCCGTCGCAAGATGTAGCCCGCCATGAAGCAGACCACGAACTGGGGTAGCGCGATCCAGATGATGGATTCGCCCACCTCGAGGGCACGGTAACCGCGCACGACCTGGAGGAATTGGGGGATCGCGTAAGCGGTGGACAGGATGGTGAGACGCAGAAACGCGACCATGACCAGCAGCCGCGGCAGCGGCGGCTGGAACAGGATCTTCAGGTTGACGCCGGGGTTTGGGGTGGTGGCCTCGTGGATGAAGAATCCCACGACGAGAATGATGCCGGCGACCATCAGTGACCAGGTCATGGGCGAGTTGAGCCAGTCCACCCGGTTACCCTGGTCGAGCGCGGCATAGATCAGTGCGAGGCCGATGCCGCCGGAGGCGAAGCCGAAGTAATCCGGGCGTGGCGCGTTGGGATTGACCGGGTCGCGCTTGACGCCGAGGAACAAGCACAATGCCATGCCGAGGGCGAGCGGGACCTGCTGCCAGAAAATCCAACGCCACGAGAGGTGATCGACATACCACCCCTCGAGTGAGGCGGACACGTTCAGGGAGACCTCGAGGTTCAAGGCGTAGAGGGCGATGCCGTAGGCCCAGAACTTGGGCGGCATGTTCCTCAGCACGAAACCCAGCGTCAGAGGCACGAAAAATCCGGATGCCAGGCCGCCGGCGAACTGGAACGCCAGCAGCATGGGCAGGTTCGGCGCGAAGGGCTCGATGAGGGCGATCACAGCGAAGGCCAGAGCCGCCTCGAGCAACACCTGGCGGGGGCCCAACACGGTCCCGATCCAGATGGCGACCGGGCAGACCATCATCTGGGCCATGGTCTGGGCTGTTGTAATCCACGCTCCATCGTCGAATCCCGCGTGCACGGCACCACGGATATCCGCGAGGCCGAATGTCGACAAGCGTGTGTTGAGTGTCGAGATGAAAGTGCCTAGCAGAACCGCCGCGAGCCCCAGCCACGGAATCTGTGTTGCCGCGGTAGGGGGCGTGGCCGCCGGCGTCGCCGGCGGCGCCCCGGCGATCGGACGGGTCATGACGCCCGGAACCTGAACCGCATGAAACTCGCGATCGCCCGCGGGCGGCGCTGGCGGGGCGGTCGGATCTGGCGGAGGCTCAGTCATCTCGGCTGGCCATCGCGGGTCTCGACGGTCGCTTCGACCGACATGCCGGGGCGTAGTCGATCGACAAGACCGTCGGGGTCGTCGATGAGAATCTTCACCGCGATCCTCTGGACCACCTTCGTGAAATTCCCGGTGGCGTTGTCCGGCGGGAGCAGGCTGAACTGTTGGCCCGAGCCGGGCGCGAACGACTGCACGTGACCGGTGAGCGTGCGGCCGGGGAAGGTGTCGACGCGAACCCTGGCCTTCTGGCCGACCGCCATGTGCGTGAGCTGGGTCTCCTTGAAATTGGCTATGACCCAGACATTGGGCAGTGGGGTGAGGGTGGTCACCTGGCCGCCTACGGGCACGAACTGCCCGGGCTTGACCTGACGGACACCGATGACCCCGTCCTGCGGAGCGACAATAGTGGTATAGCCCAAATTGATTTTCGCAATGGCGAGCGCGGCTTTCTGGGCGGCCAGGGACGCCTCGGCCTGGGCTTCCTGCGCACCCAGCACGTGGAGTTGCCGGCCGGCCGCGGCATGCTGGGCGCGGGTCTGCTCGAGTTGCGCGGCGAGTTGCGCGCGCGCCGTCTGGAGTTTTTCGGTCGCCTCGATTGAGGAAGACCCTGTGTCGAGCAACTTGTGTTGTCGCGCCAGGTCGCGTGCGTTCTGCTCCACGTTGGCGGTCGTCGCGGCCACCGTCGCTTTGGCTGCGTCGACATTCGCACCCTGCAGGGATTGCTGCGCTTTCAGTGCATCGATCTGTGCCTCGGCGGCCAGGACGCTGGCCGTGAGCTGATCCACGGTCGCGCGGTAGTCGTCATCGACGATCTGCACGAGGACGTCTCCTGCATGCACCCGCTGGAAGTCCTGCACTGGAATGGAGCGCACATAGCCGGCAACCTTCGCAGCAATAGGGGTCAGGTCGGCCTGCAGGTACGCGTCATCCGTGGTCTGCATGCGCGCGTTCGACTCCCACCGGTTCCACCGGGTGGTGATCAGGATCAGCGCGCCCAGGGCGAGCAGGAAGACCAGGGCTCGCCACAGCCAATCCGGTGGGGCCCGCCAATTGAATCTGGGTTGTTCTTCTGCCATCGAGCGTCGCTCCCCGTCGTCGGCCCGGGCTCGTAACGACGTAGTGTAACCAAGCGGACCATTTTTCTGTTGTTCTGTGCTTGCACCGTTTGCACAGGAATATCTTAGGCCGCGCGGCCCAGAGCAATCGTTGACAGCTAATTTAACGAGCCGCCATAGTTTCACGCATCATGACGAAGACCAGTACAGCGGGCGCGCTCCACATGTTCCCTGCAGAGGCGCTGCGCGCCCAATTTCCGGCGCTGCAACGCGCCGGCTCGTTCGTATTCTTCGATAACGCCGCCGGCGCGCAGGTGCCGCAGGTCGTGTTGGATGCCGTCAACCGTCACCTCGTCGATCACAACGTGCAGCGCGGCGGGCGCTATCCGCAGAGTAGGGCGGTGGATGAGACCATCGCGCGGGCACGTCGCAGCGTCGCGGCTTTCATCAATGCGCGCCGCCCGGAGGAAATCGCGTTCGGGATGAACGCAACCTCCTTCATTCGCACGATCAGTCTTGCCGTGGGGCTTACTCTACAGGAGCGCAACGAGATCATTGTGACGGATCTCGACCACGCGGCGAATGTCGAGACCTGGCTGGCCTTGGAGAGAATGGGCGCGAAATTCCTGTGGTGGAAGATGCGCGCCGATGGCTGCTTGTATCCCGAGGATCTGCGGCCCCTGTTGTCGTCCCGGACGCGCATCGTCGCCTGCACTCTGACTTCCAATGCACTGGGATCCATTGTAGATGTCCGCGCGGTCGCGGACCTGGCGCATGCGGTCGGAGCGGAGGTCTTCCTCGACAGCGTGCACTATGGGCCGCACGGCCCGATCGACGTGCAGGCGTTCGATTGCGACTACCTGGTGTGCTCCGGTTACAAGATTTTCGCCCCTCACATGGGCTTCATGTGGGGGCGCCACGAGCTGTTGATGCAACTGCCGACCTTTCGCGAGGATTTCATACCGGATGAGCCGCCGGGAAAAATCGAGGCCGGTACTTTCGTCTATGAGAACGTCGCGGGCATGGATGCCGCTGTCACTTACCTGGCACAACTCGGGCGTACCCTGAGCGGGTTGGGCGGAGCCCCGGACGCGCAGTCCCTACGGGCGGAGGCGCGACACGCCATGGAGACCATTCAGGCTTACGAGCGCGGCTTATCGCTCGAGCTGGCCCGCGTTCTGCGGGAATGCGGCGCGCAAATCTATGGGATAGATGATGACGCACGGATCCACGAGCGCGTGCCGACGTTCTGTTTCAACTTGCCTGGCGTCTCGCCCCAGGTCGTGACCGAGGGGCTGGCACGCGCCAACATCGGGATCCGGGATGGCCACATGTATGCGCCCCGTTTGATGAGGCGCCTCAACGTCCCGGTCGACTCAGGTGTCGCCCGAGTCTCGCTCGTCCACTACAACACGCTGGCCGAGATTCATCGGTTCGGTAACGTGCTCTGCGAGTTGCGCAAGCACGCTTGATAGCTTCCGGTGGGCGCGAATTGCCGTCGCCAGGCCCGCGGGCTCATGCCCACCTTGCGCCGGAAGACGCGCGTGAAGTGTGACTGGTCGCAATGCCCGCAGGTGAGGGCGATCTGCGAGAGGCATTCCCCCGATCGCAACATCAGGTCCTGGGCATAACTCATCCGCTGCCTGGCGACGTAGCCGATCGGCGTCTCGCCGAAGGTTTCCTTGAAGGCCCGCGTGAAGTGACTCGGGCTCAGTTGCGCCACCTGCGCCAGGTCGGTGGTGCGGATGCGGCCGCCGAGATGACCGGCGACGTACTCTTCAACACGCTTCGCCTGCCACGGCGCGAGCCCGCCGCGTTGCGGGCCGGCCTGCTCCTCTTGGCGGCGCTCGCGCGCGGCCCCCTTCTGTAACAAGGCGGCGGCCTTGGCAATACAGGCTCTGGCCATGTCACGGTCGGTGTCCAGCGCGGCGCTCGCCGCGGCGATCAATCCGGCAAGCGTCTCATGGTGGGTCTTGATGTTGGTCATTGGCTTTCCCCGGTGGACCCCCCTCGACACCACGCACTTTAGCGCGTCCACGGGGTTATTGTGCAACTGCGTCAACTCTGGGACAACTCTGCTCCGTTTCATGACAGGTTGGTGAAAGGCGTCGCCGCGCCGCAACGATGTTGGTTCGGTGATCTAATCCACGCGTGCTGCGCGCGCGGTGACGACTGCGTTCCATCCTGTCAACGAGACGTGAAGGACGAGTACTTATGCTTAAACTCGGCAAACTGTTCGGGGGCGGGGGATCAGGTCGGGTCGCGCCGCGCCTGGAAGCGGCGCGCCTTCATCCGGTTACCGCAGACCTTCATGTTGCACCAGCGCCGCGTGTGATTCTTGCTCGTATCGAGGAAGAGCCAGCGGCACGTATCGACCGCGCACGTGCGGACCCGCTCCATGTCCGGCGAAAGCAGGATATCTGACACCGACAGCGCGAGGATCCACACCGGGAGATCCGGGTCGGTTGCGTGGCGGCCCCAGTGCCAGGCGAGGGCCGCGTCGGGTTGCCATTGCAACTCGCGGTGGCGGCTCGCGTTGAGGAAGTGCTTTTCCAACAGCCGGATGTCGGGCTGTTGGGGTCTTTTGTTCTCCAGGCTCCCGTAGAGCACCGCCGCCGCCGCTTCGCGCAACTCGCGCGTGGACTCCAATACTCGTGAGGCCGCTTCGGCGGTAACCGTCCTGTTCAGGACACGCGCAGGCTCGCGGCTCAGCAGGGCGGTTTCTTCCAGGAAGCGCAGCAGGTCGCCGTAAGTGGCCAGCATTTCGTTCGGCCCGTCGTCGCGGAAGCGATTGTCGAGCGAATTGACGAAGTCGAGCGCGGGATGGCCGCCGCAAAGATCGAAGAGCGTCTGGGGCATTTAACCTCCAAATACCATTTTACAGGTTAATGCTCGGAGGGCATACTAACCCTCTATGGAGAGTTCAGCGGTTATAGAAAGCCGCGCCAGCGTGGACGTGAGGGTTCTGCTGGCGTTCGCGGCCATCTACTTTCTCTGGGGCGCGACTTTTCTGGCGATCCGGGTCGCGGTGCTGGAGATACCGCCGTTCTTCACCGCGGGACTGCGGTTCTTCACCGCCGGCGGGCTGCTGTTTCTGTTCCTGCGGCTGAGAGGCCAGCCCGCGCCTTCGGCTCAGCAGTGGAGCAGCATCGCCGTGATTGCCGTCTGCATGTTCGTCGTCACCTATGGCGCCCTGTTCTGGGCCGAGCAATACGTTCCCTCGGGCGTCACTGCCGTGTTGGAGGCGACGCTGCCCCTGGTGGCGATGATCCTCGAGGTATTCGTCTTCCGTCACCAGCCGTTTCGCTGGCGGATGCTGGTCGCGGTAGTGCTGGGTGTCGCCGGGGTCGCGTTGTTGCTTTTGAGAAATTCGCAACAGTCCTTCGGTATCTGGCCCTGCCTGGTGATTCTCGGGGGCAGTGTCGCCTGGACGCTCGGCGCGGTGCTGACCCGCTCCATGCCGTTGCCGAAGTCGGTCCCCCTCGCGGCGGGCGCCGAGATGATGGTCGGAGGCGCCGTGCTGTTATGTCTCTCATTAGTTACAGGTGAAATGCAGCCCTTCCCGCATATACCATTGCGAGCGGCGGTCGCATTGTTGTATCTGATCGTCGGCGGCTCGTTGTTGGGTTTCACCGCCTATGCCTGGCTGCTGGCCCGCATGTCGGCGACGCGCGTGGCGAGTCACGCGTACGTCAATCCACTGGTTGCCGTCGCTCTCGGCTATTTTGTTGCCGGCGAGCCGCTAACTTTGCGGATGCTGCTCGCGTCCGCGCTCATCGTCGGAAGCGTCTTTTTGATTTTGAAGCCGCCGGCGGATGCGCAGGGCGCGGCTGACCTGTAAATTTATCCGACGTTGCGGCGATAAAATCATCTCGCGCTTATGTCATGTGCGCCTTGGCGTGGCGGCGCTGCCTGTTAGCATCGAGTCGCAGAATAAGAGGGGATAGCTGATGATCCGGCGGACCGTGCTGATGATGGGGCTCCTGGTTTGCGCAACGGCCGCCATGGCGACAGAGCCGGTGAGCAAGCCAGCCACCTCACCCCCGAGCTCCGAGTCCACTGACGTGGGTTATCACGATCTGATCTGTAAGCCCAATGGGACCGAGGACTCGTTCGACTGCGCCGATGAGGCGACTCCAGCGAAGATCGTGCCGATCCCCTCCCAGATGTTGTTCCCGCGCGCCCAGGATCGAGAAATAAAGGGCTGAGAATCTGGTGGGTCGCACGCGCGCCGCCGTGCACTCGCCCCGGGCTTGTTCAAGCGGCGCACCACCTCGCGGGCGGGCCGCCGCAGGCGAGCATTAGCCAGACAGGCTCCCGCGAGCGCCAGCCCGTGAGCGAGCTTCGCCCACCGATACCTCCGCGCGTTGGCTTCAGCTAAGCGCTGTCTCTAGCGATCCTGCGCGCTTATGATCGCGGCCATGACAGCGAAAAGTGGCAATGAGCTGCTGCGTCGTCTGCAGCTCCGGCTTCCCCTCATCCAGGCGCCAATGGCGGGCGTCTCAACACCGGCGATGGCGGCCGCCGCTTCGAATGCCGGTGCGCTCGGCTCCATGGGTGTAGGTGCGACGAACGCTGCGGGCGCGGCGCAAATGATTCGGGCCGCCCGGGCGCTTTCCAAGGGCGGCGCGCTCAATATCAATGTGTTCTGCCACCGGCCCGCCACAGCGAATCGTGCAGTGGAAGCCGCGTGGATCGAGCGACTTCGCCCCCAATTCGCGCGTTATGGCGCGACACCCCCTGTGGCCCTGGCGGAGATCTATCAAAGCTTCGTCACTGACGAGGCGATGTTGGAGCAGTTCGTCGAGTTGCGCCCCGAGGTGGTGAGCTTCCATTTCGGCTTGCCATCGGCGCAGCGGCTCGAGAGGCTGCGCAAGGCGGGCTGTGTGCTCATCGCCTCCGTCACCAAGCTCGCCGAGGCGGAAGCCGTGGTGGCTGCCGGAGTCGATGCGGTCATTGCCCAAGGTTATGAGGCGGGTGGGCACCGCGGTGTGTTCGATCCCGAAGGGCCTGATGATCGCCTCGGCACTTTCGCGCTCACCAGGGTGTTGGTTAGCAAGCTGCGGGTTCCGGTGATCGCGGCGGGCGGCATCATGGATGGGGCGGGTATCGCCGCCGCGTTGCAGTTAGGTGCGGTCGCCGCTCAACTCGGGACCGCCTTCGTCGCGTGTCCGGAATCGTCGGCCGACGACGGCTATCGGGCGGCTCTCAAGAGTGATGCGGCATTTCATACCGTGATGACGGCGGCGATCTCGGGTCGGTTGGCACGCTGTCTGTCAAACAACTTCACCCGGTTGGGTGAGTCCGTGTCGCCGCGGGAGATTCCGGCGTATCCGATCGCTTATGACGCGGGTAAGGCGCTGCACGCCGCGGCAAAGGCGCAGTCTGAATTCGGCTATGGCGCGCAGTGGGCGGGGCAGGGCGCACCGCTGGCGCGTGTGATGCCGACTGGGGATCTCGTGCGGGAGCTGGCGGCGGAGCTGGAGGAGGCTGGATGGCGAGCGTAGATTTCACTCTCGACGGTCGTGCCGTTGCGGTCGACGCCGATGCGGGCATGCCGTTGCTGTATGCCATTCGTAACGATTTGGGCCACAACAACCCGCACTTCGGTTGCGGCCTGGCGCAGTGTGGTGCCTGTACAGTGCACATGGACGGGCAGGCTGTGCGTTCCTGCATTACGCCTGTGGACAGCGTGAAAGGCCGGACCATCACAACTATCAAGGGGCTCGGTACACCGGAAAAGCCACACCCGGTGCAGCAGGCCTACTTGGAAGAGCAGGTGCCCCAGTGCGGTTATTGTGTCAACGGCTGGATCATGACGGCTGCGGCGCTGCTCAATGCCAATCCCAAAGCAACCGATGCGCAGATCCGCGCGGGGCTCGCGGGATTGAAGTGTCGCTGCGGCACGCACATGTCGATCATGCGAGCGGTACGTAGGGCGCGTCAGTTGATGGCCGCTACCTGAGCCGAGGTTGCCATGGCAATTGCACAGTCGCTCTCGCGCCGCGAATTTCTGTTGTCGACGGGCGCCCTGGTTGTATCTACGGCCGCCGGTGTGTCGCAGGTGTTCGCGCAGGCGGGACCGCCCGCCGTGCATGCGCCGCCGCCGCCGCAATTCCCGTCGCCGGAGCAACTCGACTCCTGGATTGCAATCCTGCCGGACGGCAGCGCGGAAGCGTTTTTCGGCAAGATGGATATGGGCCAGGGACTCGAGGTCGCCATCGCGCAGGTCGTGGCGGAAGAGCTCGATATGGCCGTGGAGCATGTGACCGTTCGCATGGGCGATACGGCCATCACCTGCAATCAAGGCGGTGCTTCAGGCAGCACGGGCGTGTCTCTCGGCGCGAAACCTCTGCGTAACGCGGCGGCGGAGGCGCGTCGCATTCTGCTGCAGCGTGCGGCTGTTTCCCTGCGGGTCCCGGCTGACAAGTTGAGTGTGGCAAACGGGATCGTGACGACCGGCGACACGCCGTCGCGGAGCGTGACCTACGGCGAGCTCGTCGGTGGCAAACATTTCGACGCGCAGGTGGAGTGGAACAAACAGGTCGGCAACTTCATGGACGTGAAGGGGCAGGCCAGGCCGAAAGCGCTGAGCGACTACCAACTCGTCGGTAAGTCGGTGCCGCGCCGCGATGTCGCGGGAAAGATCTTCGGCACCGCGGATTACGTCACGGATATCCGTGTCCCCGGAATGCTCCACGCGCGCATGATCCGGCCACCCACCGCCGGCAGCACGATCGCAAGCATCAATGCGGACTCCATCAAGAACGCCCGGGTCATCCGCCAGGACGAGTTTCTCGCGGTCGTTGCGGACCGAGAATGGGATGCGATCGAAGCTGCGCGCACGCTCGAGGTGAAGTGGACGCCGCATCCGACCGGACCCTTTCCGGGCGCGGACGGTTTGCACGATCACATTCGCGATGCTCCGGTTGTGAAGCGCGAGGAAGCGACGAAGAAAGGCGACCCTGAAGCGGCATTCAAAGCGGCGGCGCGCATCGTCGCGGCCGAATATCGCTGGCCGCTGCAGTCTCACGCGAGTATGGGCCCCGCTTGTGCTGTCGCGGATGTGAAGAGCGACGCGGCGACCATCTGGACCGGATCGCAGAAGCCGCACTCCACGCGCGACGGCGTTGCCAAGCTGCTCGGTCTGCCGCCTGAGAAAGTGCGCGGTGTCTGGGTCATGGGCCCCGGCTCCTACGGCCGCAATGATGCGGGCGATGCGGCTATGGATGCCGCCTATCTTTCGAAGCTCACCGGTCGTCCGGTTCGCGTGCAGGGCATGAGAGCCGACGGCACCGGCTGGGATCCGAAGGGAGCCGCGTGCGTACACCGTGCTCGCGCCGGTCTGGATGCATCGGGCAAGGTCGTCGCCTACGAGTTTGTGTCGAAGGGGCTCTCGCGCGTGAACGTCATGTTCAACGAGTCCGATCCGCGCGATTGCCTCGCGGGGATGACACTCGGTTTGCCCTTGAATCCGGGGACGGGCCTGGGCACGCCATCCGAAAGTTATTCCTTTGCCGCGAAGCTGCTCGCGTGGGAAGTCGTGCCCCCGTTGTTGGAGCGGTGCTCGCCGCTGCGGACGTCGCATTTGCGCGATCCGCTGGGTCCGGAAGTGCATTTTGGCAGTGAGCAGTTCATCGATGAGATTGCGGCCGCCGTCAAAACCGATCCCGTCGAATTCCGGTTGCAGTACATTACTGCGCCGCGCGACGCGGCTGTCGTCAAGGCGGCTGCGCAGAAGGCTGGTTGGACGGCGCGTAAGGGGCCGACACATCGGGTGCACTCGAAGGTCGGTGCGAAGGTTTTCCACGGCAGAGGGATTGCTTACGCGCAGCGCGGCGATACGGTAGTAGCCGTGATTGCCGACGTTGAGGTTTACCCGCGGGAGGGGCGTGTCTGGGCGCGGAAATTTACCGTGGCACATGACTGCGGACTGATCATCAATCCGCAGTCGTTGCGGCAGACGATCGAAGGCAACGTGGTGCAAGGTTTGTCGCGCACGTTGTTCGAAGAGGTGCGCTTCGATCGCGACACGGTCAAGAGCGTTGACTGGGCGAGCTATCCGATCCTGGAAATGCGTGATGCGCCGGAAGAGGTCGACATCGTCCTGATCAACAGTACCGATGTCGCACCCTCAGGCGCGGGCGAGCCGACGATGCGCTGCGTGCCGGCCGCCGTTGCCAACGCGTTCTGGGATGCTACGGGTGTCCGGATGCGGCAGGTGCCCCTAAGTCCGCCGCGGGTCAAGGCGGCGTTGGCGCATCTTTGAGCGTGCCCACAGCGCCAGGCTCGGTGCGATAACGTGGTCATACAGCACTTCCGAAGCCTGTCTGACGAGCGGTAAGCCCAATAACCGGGAGAGCCAAAGATAACGCGGCATCTGCGCCCACAGTGCAAGGAGGGCGGGCATGCCGCTGAGTATCTGGCCCTTACCGTCGCGTATGTAGACCCGACGCTCGAGGTGCTCGCGGCGCAGACCACAGGTTGCCAGGTCATTCGGCGCCCGGGCGGAGTCGATGAAGCGCAGTTCCGGAAGAGGGGCGGCGCACAGGGAGGCGTAGTGCTCCATTTCCGTCCGGCAGATCGGGCACTCGCCGTTGTAGTAAATCTCCGCCGCCGCGGTGTCGAAAGACTGCCGGGGGTTGCCGAGCAGGTGGGTCAGGGCTTCGCCGAGGTTGGGGTGTTTGAACCCGAAGCCGGCTCCGACGGTGCGCGTGGGAATCACTCGTTGACCGTCGACCAATAACTGGGACATTTCTCCCAGCAACATGCGGACCACACCCGCGGGTATTTTCAGCCACAGGGGTCTGTGCAGGACTTTCGCAAGTACACGCTGAAGCTGTGCGTGTGTCACAGCTCCGGGGGAGACGGCGTTCAACACGCCGCGCAACAGCGGAGCATCGAGGGCGAACTCGAAGAGCCTGACGAGATCGTCGATGTGAATCCACGACACCCACTGTTTTCCGGTTCCCAGGACGGCGCCTCCGCCAAGGCGTACCGGTCTGGCGAGCTGCGGGAGGGCGCCGCCGTCGCGGCCTAGTACCAGGCCGATGCGGAGCTTGATGACTCGGGAGACGACGTCGCTCGCGGCGTCGGCAGCAGCTTCCCACTCCTGGCATAGCCGCGATTGGAATATCGGCTGCGGCGGGTGGTTCTCATCCAGCGGGGTGTCGTCGCCGCTCAGGCCGTAGTAGCCGATGGCACTCGCGGTAATAAAAACACGCGGTGGACGAGCCAGCCTGGCGCAAAGGTCTACCAGGGACCTCGTTGTGCTAACGCGGCTGCCGATGAGTTTCTGACGGCGTGCGTGCGTCCATGGAAAGCCCAGGATAGGTGCACCCGCGAGGTTGACTATGGCATCGACCCGCTCGTGCTCATTCAACTCCGACGTGGCGGTAATAATGCGAACCTGCGGGCCGAATCGATCGAGGGCTCGGTCAGCGTCCCGTGTGAGCGCGATGACGCTATCGCCCCGTGCCAACAGGCTGCGGATGAGGTGCCCGCCGATGAAACCCGTGCCACCGCTCACCAGGACTGTGCGAGAGCTCGCGCTCGGCAGCGCACGCGCGAATATCGGATCGCGCACCCATTCGGGTGGGCGTCGCAAGCGCAATACGGCCAGTGTGTTGCGGATCGACCAGGAGAGCACACCCACGGCGAACAACGAGAACAGCCATGAATAGGCGCCGTGTGATACGCGTACGATCTCGGTTGGTTGTGACCACCACAAGGTGAGTGTTGGCGCGAACGCGATGATCAGCATGCCGAAGTTGATCGCGAGTACGGTGTGCAGAACCCGCTCCGTTGAGGGGAGGTGCCGCGTTTGGTCCTCTACGACAAAATCCGCCAGGGTAATGAGGATCTCCACTGCGAGCAGCCCGATCATGAGCATGACCCAGGATCCGTGCAGCTCGAGCCAGGCGAGTTGCACGAAGAGGGAGCCGTAGATCAGCTCACGGGCGGCATGCAACGTGAGCTCGCGGGCGGCCGAGCGCTTTGCGGGCAGGCGCTCCGTGATCTCGTGATGCCAGAGATTGTCTAAACCTCCGAGGAGCGTCTGTAGGATCAGGAGAGAGAAGAAGAGCGTCATGGCCGATCTCCTTGTGCTTTTGCCGCCCGGAAGCGGCCGGTTTGATAGAACACCTCACCCAGGACGGGGTGGGTAACAGTCATGGTGAAGCGGAACCAGCCTTCGGCCTCATCGATATGCTCGACGTGGGTCGTGCCGGGCGAGAGCCCACCGGGCAGGTGGATTTTCAGGCCGAAGCCGATGTCGAAGTAGTAGCCCTTACTCACGAAGTGCAGGACGCCGTGGCGCTCGTAAACATCCAGCGGCATCCGCAGGCGTGCGGGCAATTCCTCTGTCAGGGTGCCGTTGGGGCCAATGACTTTGGTCGAGTGAACCTTGTGAGTATCGCCCCGTGGCCAGTGATACTCGCGCAGCCAACTGGCTCCTTTCGAGACGGGGCCCACATGAATGATGGCGGTAACGTTACGACCGGTACGGGGAACAACAGGGGTGCCGATGGCTTGGCAGACCCATGCAATGGCGCGGCCTAACGGGCTTGCCCGTACGACATCGAATTCGCCGACGTAGTCGACCGCAAGGACGGGCTCCGAAAACCGTGCGCGCACGGCGGCTGGAAGTCGGTGCCACGCGGGTTCTCCCAGGACATCGCGTAAGCCGAGATGAGTACCTGGCGCGGCTGCGGCTGCGGTGGCTGCCGCGCCGGTCGCGCCGCGGAGTATGTTGCTGTTGGCCATGATATGCCTCCCTTTTGCTCACTCGCCAATC
>Ga0268266_10001304_pt1 | contig 30305 bp, 22 predicted proteins | sample KBSS13metaG_FD_190356 | JGI IMG/M metagenome (GOLD analysis project Ga0268266, IMG submission 190356) | Switchgrass rhizosphere microbial communities from Kellogg Biological Station, Michigan, USA - KBS S1-3 metaG (SPAdes) (version 2) | ecosystem: Host-associated > Plants > Roots > Rhizosphere... | reverse complement strand
ACCGCATCTGCCGGCCGCCGGTGGTTTTGTCTTCCTCGATGACTTCTGTTCCGGTGATGTCGGACGGCATCAAGTCAGGCGTGAACTGAATGCGGTTAAAGCTCAGGCCGAGCGTTTTGGCGAGGGTGGAGATTAGCAGCGTCTTGGCCAAGCCGGGAACGCCGACCAGCAGCGCGTGGCCGCGGCAGAACATGGAGATCAGCAGCTCTTCGATGACCGCTTCCTGCCCGACGATGACCTTGCCGAGTTCGGCCCGCATGTCGTGGTAACCTTTTTGCAGCTTTTCGATCGCCGCGAGCTCTTCAGCCGCAAGAGCGGTCTTTTCCGGCTGCACCAGTCCCAACTTCGGTTCCATAGTTGCTCCAACGGGGAAAGATTGTCGGTCAATGTTAGCGGCCACGACGGAGGGAGGTTCGGCAGGTTGCCCCACGTCCGGTGCAATGTACTACCCTGATATACTCCTTGCAATTAAGTCTGTGACGAGCCAAATCAAGAAAAGTTGCACGGCCGGGCTTGGTGTTGAATAAACGGTGATGGCAGGTCGGCCGCGGCCATCTCTACACCTTACGGCGGCGTGATCGGCGTCTGTATCAACGGCGTCCGATTCTTCGCGCTGTCCATCAACTGAATGACAAAGCGGTCGCCCTCGCCCTCGGGCGGGAACAGGTTCATGACATATGGATCATTTTTGTAAGGCACGTCCTCGTGCGCGGTGAGCATGAGATCACCCGCGCTTGCAGCGCGCATGGTTTGCCGGACGACTTCGGCCCAGCGCGGCGTATTCGGCGCGCCAAACTCGCCAAGGCTGGCGTGGCCCTGCAGATGATGCGTCTCGATCCATTCGATGAACGGCTGTATCCGCCGCGCGCCGATGTCGGACCGATCGTGCGTAGGCGTTGTCGCCTCCGATCCTTTGTATACGCCGACCGAAGAGTCATCGAAATATTGATGAGCGGTGAAGATCAGCCGATTCGACCGATCGCGGAGCGTATGAAGGTTCGGGTTGCGCTTCGACCAATATTCGGCGCTCGCCCAGCCGTAGCCGTCGATGTAAATCGCGATGGACCGATCCACCGCGCGGATGCCGTCGATCGATTTCTGGCAGGCGTCGACCCAGCCGTCGGCACCAATAACCAGGTCATGCGGCTCGTTCATCAACTCAATGCCGATCACGGCCGGGTGCTTGCCGAATTCCTTTACCAGTTTCACGTTGTAGTCGACGAACGCCTTCACCGGCAGTTCGGCCGAGCCAAGCTGCGCCGAGGTGTTCGAATTCCACGTCCCATCGTAGCCCACGCGGCGCGATCCATAGTTGTGCGCCAGATCGAGGAACACTTTCAGGTGGTGCTTCTGAGCCAGATCGAGGTAATGACGAACAAGGTTTGCCGGATTGCGCAGCGGATTGTCCGCATCGTTGTAATGATCCAGCAACTGCTCACCCAACGGCCCTTCGAGTCGCGGTTGCAGTCGCTCCCAGGAACCCTCCAGACGGATGTGCGTCAGGCCTTTGGATTCGTAGTAAGCAAAATGCGATTCGGGCGTGACAAAGACTTCGCCGTTGAGATGGCCGGGCAGTTTTTCGGGCGCGCCCTGCAACGACGAGAAGTTCACACCGAATCGAAACGCATCAGCAAACGGCGCCGTCGTCGGGCCGGCCGCAGTCGCGGAGTTCGGCGAGACGAACATCAGCAGCACGAGTGCGATCGAAGCCCACTTGACCATTCGTGCTATACTACATGCGACATGCCTGAGTTGCCCGAAGTTCAAACGGTCGTTGACACGTTAAGGCCTCGCCTGGTGGGGAAGACGATCCGCGCCGTGCACCTGTCGCGACAGGATATCGTCACGCCGGCTGACGTGGATTTACCCGCCCTGCTCGCCGACCGAACGATTCAGTCGATCGATCGCCGCGCCAAGCGGATCGTTTTTATCATCGATGAAGGAAACCGGTTCTACATTCACCTGGGCATGTCGGGCCGGCTCACGACGGCCAATCCGAGCGACCCCATTGCGCCGCATACGCATCTCACGATCGATTTCGAGTCTGGCGAGCAACTCCGCTTTGTCGATCCTCGCAGGTTCGGCGGGATCTGGTGGTTAGGGCAATCGCCTGAAGACGTCGACCTGGGGCCGGAGCCGTTAACGCTCGCGGCATCGGTTCTCGCAACCCGGCTCGCCAAAACGCGCCGGCCCATCAAATCGGCACTGCTCGATCAGACCCTCATCGCCGGCCTTGGCAACATTTACGTCGATGAGTCGCTCTTTGTCGCCGGCATTCATCCGCTGAAGCGGACCGATCGACTTTCCCGCGAGCAAGTCGACCGCCTCAGCCGCGCCATCAAGCAGATCCTTCGACGTGCGATCAAAGCAGGCGGCAGCACGCTCAAAGACTTCGTCAACGGCGACGGCCAGCGCGGGCGCTACCAAAAACGCCACAACGTCTATGACAGGACCGACGAGCCCTGCATCACCTGCAAAAAACCAATCCAGCGGATCGTGCTCGGCGGGCGATCGACCCACTTCTGCAGGAACTGCCAGCGACGATAGGAACTTTACCTACTGTATTGCTTGCACTAATTGTTTCTGATGCGATCGGTTTTCAGTTGCCACAATGCTCGGGTTCGCTACCGTATGCGTACAACCGCCCGCTTCGAGTCGCTGCATCTCATCTCAAGACCATGTCCATCACCACTGCGCCCCAATCGTCCCTTCAAAAGCGGCTGACCGATATGTACGCGCGGCACCTTGATAACCGCGCCGGCCGAGTCGCCACCTACATTCCTGAACTCGCCAAGGCGAATCCCGATGCGTTCGGCATCGCGGTGGCCACTGTCGACGGCAAGCTGTACGAAGTCGGGGACTCGCGCGAGTCGTTCACGATTCAGAGCATCTCCAAGCCGTTCGTGTACGGGTTGGCGCTGGCGGACTGCGGTCGCAAAGCCGTTCTGCAGCAGGTGGGCGTCGAACCGAGCGGCGATGCGTTCAACTCGATCATTTTCGACGACCGGAACAACCGGCCGTTCAATCCGATGGTCAACGCCGGGGCGATCGCGACGACTGCGATGATCGCCGGCGACTCGCACGAGCGCCGGCTGAAGCGCATCCTCGACATGTTCGAGCGCTTCACCGGCCAGGCGATGACGATCGACGAGGAAGTCTACCGATCTGAAAAGGAGACCGGCCACCGCAACCGCGCGATTACGTACCTCGAACTCAACGCGGGAATGATCCAGGAACCGGTCCTCGAGCATCTTGATCTGTACTTCCAGCAATGCTCGATCCTCGTCGACGCCGCCCAGCTTTCGATCATGGCGGCCACCTTGGCGAACAACGGGATCAACCCTGTCACCGGTAAGCAGGCGTTGGCGCCGGAGCAGGTTCGCGCGATGCTCAGCGTGATGGCCAGTTGCGGCATGTATGATTTTTCCGGCGAGTGGATTTACCGCATCGGCCTGCCCGCCAAGAGCGGTGTGGCGGGCGGAATTCTCGCCGTGCTGCCGGGGCAGTTCGGCATTGGCGTCTTTTCGCCGCCCCTGGATGAACGCGGTAACAGCGTGCGCGGCATCGCGGTGTGTGAAGACGTTTCGACTCATTTCAACCTCCACTTGTTCGACAAGCACATTCCCGCCAGCGTCACGCTGCGACGGTCGTACCGCGGCGACGAAGTCGGCTCGAAGCGGCTCCGCCGCCCGCAGGAGCGGGAGATCCTCAGCCGCGCCGGCCGGGCGATTCAGGTGCACGAGCTGCAAGGCGGGCTCTTCTTCGCATCGATGGAACGCATCGCCCGGCAGATCGATCTCGACCTGACCGACGTCGCATACCTGATTCTCGACGGCCGGCGCGTAACGGGTACCGACTTCAGTGCCCGATCGCTGATGGCCGACGAACGCAACACGCTGGCGATGCAGGGGGTTCGACTCATCCTCGCCGGTTTCCCGCATTCCCTGCAGCAGGAATTGACCAGCGGCGAGGATTCTCCCTGGTTGGAAGACGAGTTCTTCGCAACCGTCGACGAGGCGTTGGAACGGTGCGAAGACTTGCTGCTCGCTGAAGGCGTCAATGCGATCGAAGGTGAGGCCGACGTGCTGCCGCTGGAGGAGATGGAAATCACCAAAGGCCTCGACGACGCCGAACTGGCTGTGCTGAACGAACTGGTCATTCGCAAGGAGTACGAGCACGGCCAGACGATCATCCACGAAGGCTCGCACGCCGACGAGCTGTACATGCTCGCCGCCGGCCGGGCGACGATCGGTGTGCGCATCGCCAACAATCGGCCGCGCAAACGCCTCGGCGCCCTCAGCGTGGGCGTCACGTTCGGCGAGCTCGCCCTGTTCGACGGCGGCCCCCGCACGGCTGACATCACCGCCGACACCGCTTGCACGTGCTACGTCCTGCCGGTCGATCGCCTCCGCAAAGACGCGTCGGCCCACGGCACGCTGCAGGTGAAGCTTCTTCGCAATGTCGGACGTGGACTGGCGCATCGACTCCGACAGGCCAACGCAGAAATTCGAGCGCTCGAATAGTCCGCGCCGATGGGCGGTTATCGAAACACGATGGCCGGCTCGAGGCGGAGAACGCGTCGCGATGCGAACGTCGCCGTCATGAGGCAGAGGAACATAATCAGCGTCGGTATCCCCACCGCGGCCGGCCAGAGAAGCATGAACGGCATGTTGATGCGTTTCATCAGCACGCCGAGTACGCAAGCCATGCCCATTCCCATTGCGCCGCCGATCGACCCGCACCACAGCGTTTGAACATAGAGCATGCCGACGACGCGAATGTTGCTCAGCCCCATCGCCTTGAGCACTGCGAAGTATCGCAGGTTGTCGGTGATGAACATGTTCATGAGTAAGCCTGACACTACAACGCCCACCGTGGTCGCCAGAAACACCATGAAGCCAACTTGCTTAATGATGTCGGTGTGAGCAATCGTGTACCGCACCGAGTCCATCGATAGATCGTGTCGAGTCCGGGCACGCAGGCCGGTTTGGGACTTGATGCGATCGCACAATGTCTGCGGCGCAATGCCCGGCTTGGCCCGCACCAAAACGTATGTCAGCATGTTCAACTGCGGCGGCGACCATGCCACCGCCCGGTCGTAGGTCGTGTAGATGACGGGCTTGGCGATCATCCGTGGCCCGGCGTCGGCGATGCCGGCCACGATGGCACGGTTGTCGTTCAGCGTGATCACATCGTCCGGCCGAATCGGACGTACCTGCCCGGTGTGTGGCTCGAGCGCGGGGGTTCGCTCCCACGAGTCGTTGAAGAAGTTGATCGCACTGCGGCGGTCGACCACGATGGCGTCGGCCTTTCGTACGACGCTCCAGTCGAAGCCGTCGCTGAGCGGTGCGCCGATCATCGTCGAAGCGTCGAGCCCCACCAGTTCGCAGTTCACAAACCGCCCGCTCGGGAGCCGGGCACGAATGTTGCCCACGTACATCGGCATCGCGTAGGCCACACCTTCAATGCCGCGTACGCGATAGAGGGTTGTCTGTCGCATCGGGGCGGCCTCGCCAACGGTTTCAACGGCGGCGTCCATGACCCAAACGTCGGCGTTGGTGGTTTCGGTCACCATCGTGAACGACCGACTCATCATCCCTACGAACAGGGAGGTCATCTGCGTGATCATGAGTGCAGTGAAGAAGAATCCAGCCACGAGGCCGAGGTACTTGGTCCGATCGCCGATAAGCATCCGGAGCGCAATCCTCAGCATAGGCGACACTATACGACTGTTGACCACCGCCAGCGATAGCGGCCCGGCGGGCGGACCTGCTTTTTGACACTCCCGCCGCTCTCCGCTAATCTGCCCGGCTCGATTTTACAAAGGATATCGACATGGCAGAGCCGCTGAAAATGATCTACGGAAACGACGCCCCCATTGAAGGCCTTAAAGGTAAAACCGTTGCCATCCTCGGCTTCGGATCGCAGGGCCACGCCCACGGGCAGAACCTGCGTGACAGCGGCGTCAAAGTCATCGTCGCCAACCGTAAAGAATCCGCCAATGGCAAGCTCGCGCTCGAACGCGGCTTTGAACTGTTCAGCGTTGAAGACGCGGTGAAGAAAGCAGATCTCATCATCGTCACCCTGCCCGACGAAGTGCAGCCGGAAGTGTACAAGAAGTCGATCGAGCCGAACCTGACCGCCGGCAAGGTGCTCGGCTTCACGCACGGGTTTAACGTGCACTTCAAGACGATCGTTCCGCCGAAAGGCGTCGATGTGATCATGGTCGCCCCGAAGGGCCCCGGCCATCTCGTTCGCAGCGAATTTGAAAAAGGTGGCGGCGTGCCGTGCTTGATGGCCGTCCACCAGGACGCGACCGGCAAGGCCCGCAGCTTCGCACTCGCCTGGGCGAACGGCGTCGGCGGCGCTCGCAGCGGCATCATCGAAACCAACTTCAAAGACGAATGCGAAACGGATCTCTTCGGCGAGCAGGCCGTTCTCTGCGGCGGCTTGAGCGCGCTGATCAAGGCTGGCTTTGAAACCCTCACCGAAGCCGGCTACCCGCCGGAGATGGCGTACTTCGAGTGCGTGCACGAAGTGAAGCTCATCGTCGACCTCATCTACCAGGGCGGTCTCGATTACATGCGGTACTCGATCTCCAACACCGCCGAATGGGGCGACCTGATCACCGGCCCGAAGATCGTCACCGACGAGACCAAGAAGACGATGAAGAAGATCCTCACCGACATCCAGGACGGCACTTTCGCCAAGGGCTGGCGCGCCGAATACGAAGGCGGCATGAAGAACTTCAAGCGCCTTTACGAAGCAGACAACAACCACCCGGTCGAAGTCACCGGCCGCAAGCTGCGTAAGATGATGCCGTGGCTCAAGGCGAAAGAACCGCCGAAGAACTAAGGCTTTTTCCTTCAACGAATCCTGCGAGCGGCGACCCCATGGTCGCCGCTCGTTTTTTTGCGCCTTAAATCCACCGCCGGCCACAAAATCATCAATCCGACGCTGTCGGCCGCGTAACTCTCGGCCGGGCCGGGCGTTGCCGATTTTTGACCGGGTGCGAAAAGGTGCGCTTGGGTACGAAAAGGTGCGCCTAGGTGCGCAAAAGTAACACTTTAGGTGCGCTTGAACTGCTATTCACTTGTCAAAGAGCGACCGCCCCGCCAACAGCGCGCGGCGATCGATGCGGGCGCAAGGACCCTCATCTACAATCTACGATGGCGGTGCGCGTTTGACGCGTCGGCCGCGCACCGCCGTCCGTCAAATCACGGATTTTCGCGTACGAACGCGGAAAATATTTTCGGATTTGCCATTTTGCGCGTGTCGCGCCGGCCATGCATTTTGCGGCGCAGTCCATTTATAATTCCGCCAAAAGGGAGGCCCATGGCTTATAGCAAACTGAAAGCCGAAATCCGGCGGCACTGGCGGGCCCGTGCGCTGGAGGAAATGAAACGTCGCGGCATGCCGATTCCGCCTGACTTTAAAGTGTCATTGGCCGAGGACGGAAATCTCGACCCGCCGGACGCCACCCGGGTCGCTAAGCGTGCCGTTTGCCTCGCCGCGGTTCGGTTGCGCGGACTCGCCAGCGAGTGGGATGAAAAAGATCAGGCCGAGTTTCATCCCCAACTTATGAATTGGTTGCGCCAGGCAGAACTTGATGACGAACTTGAGCCCGCCGAGCGTACGACGATCGAGTCGCCCCCGGGTGGTCTGGAAAGTCGGGCCGCCATCAATGCCGTCTGGCGGTGGGAAGGCGCCGCCGTGCTGGCCGCTTCGCTGGGAAGGATAGAGCTCCCGCCGCACGATCAAACAGTCGACACCAAAGCCTGCGGCGATGCGTGCGGGCTGTTTCAACCGACCGGCGAACTACGCCGTCTGTTTCAAACGGCCCAGCTTACGCCAAGCTTAGACCGTACTGCGTATGCCAATCGCGCGATCTCCATTCACTGGCGGTTGCGGCAACACTTCAATGCCGAGCCGAAGCCGCTCGACTTCGCAAACTACGCCGCAGGTGTGAAGTGGGCGGATTTCGATCTTCGAGAAGTGCGACTTGCAAGCGGCGACTTGTCGATCAATGGCTTTCCCATCACCAACGCTGCCGAAAGTGACGTGCGTACGTCGATGAGCATTGCCAGTGAACGGCACATTGCGGCCAACTGGCTGATCGGTTGGAATCCGGTTTATTCGGAAGTCGAAATTCCCACGTAGCAGTCGTTCGACTGAGTGAGAAATCCATGCCGTGGTTCGAACGACATGCCCGTTGGACTGTGCCGCTGTTTTTTGCGGTCCTGGCGTTTATCCCCTTTGGGAATCTGCTGTGGAGCACCACGCGCGTTGTGTCGTCGCGCGAGTGTGACATGCAGCAGTACTTTCTGGGGTGTCGTTCGTTCGCCATTGCCGAAGTCTCTAATGGCAATCTGCCGCTGTGGAACCCGCACAGCTTTGGCGGTGAGCCGTATCTCGGGAACTTTCATACTGCACTCTTTTACCCGCCGAACCGGATTCATCTCGCCCTGCCGCTGGCGACGGCGATTAACTGGGTCGTCGCGCTGCACGTGTTTCTCGCCGGGTATTTCACGTACCTGTGGTGCCGGGGGAAAACGGGCGTCGTCGCATCGATGCTCGGCGGCGCGGTGTTCATGTTCTGCGGTGCGTATTTCTTCAAAACTTACGCGGGCCACCTCCCTCACCTTTGCGTGATGGTTTGGACGCCGTTGATGCTGCGATGCATCGACGGCCTGAGCGAAACCGGCGAGCGGCGATGGGTGTTGATCGGCATCGGCGCGACCACGATGCACATCCTAGCCGGCCATCCGCAGTACGTTTATTATACGGCCCTTGCGGTGGCGGTGTACGCGGCGATCAAGTGCGTTGAATCATCACGCCGGCCGGCCCTTCTCGTCGGCGTATTGATAATGTACCTCGGCGCCGTCGGGCTTTCGGCGATCCAGCTTTTCACCGGACTCGAAGCGGCCGGCGAGTCGCTCCGTGGCGGCACCGGCGCGACGTACACCTTCGCGTCGCGATTTGCGTTTCCGGTGCTCAACTGGATCAGTCTGATCGCGCCGAGATGGTTCGGAGCGATTACCGAAACTGACTCCGGCCTGCGGTACTGGGCTTGTGGTTTTCCGTGGGAGCAGACTTTATTCGTTGGCGTCTGCCCCGTGCTGCTCGCGCTGTATTCGCTTCGTCACATCACCAGCCGGCGGCTCTGGCCCATCGTGATCGCGGGTATTTTCGCGGCGGTCATTGCGATGGGCCGGTTCACGCCGCTGCATCGACTGCTGTTCGATCACTTGCCGGGGTACAGCAGCTTCCGCGGCACGGCGAAGATGGCCTACTTCGTCGCGCTAGCGATCGCCTATTTGGCCGCTAACGGGTTCGACGCGATTCGCGTCGCGCCGCGCGCGGCGACGAAGTTCGCCATCGCAATCGGGCTATTCGGCGTGTTGATCCTCGTGCTCGCTGCCGGAATCGAACGTTCGGGGCAGGACAGTCAGGGACTGTGGAGTCAGTTGCTGCGACATACCGCTGACGAAGGTTACGCCGCTCACGACCTCAACTATTTCTCGCAAGCCACCTACGCCGTTCCGCTCTTCATCTCGCAGACGGCCCACGCCGCAATGCAGTCCACAGCCATCGCCGGGACGCTGGTGTTGCTGGTCGCCGCTGCCGTTTTTGCTGTTCGCTACCGGCAGGATGCGTTGCATGTCATCGTTCTGATCGCACTGGGTGAATCGCTGGCGTTCGCCGTCAGCATCTCGGCCGACTGTGACGTTGCCATGCCGCCGCTGCCCGTATCGTGGACTGACTCGCTCGTAAAATTGCCGAGTGATCAACGGGTTCTCGTGGCCGATTTCAGCATTGGTGATCTCACCACCAGAATCCGCCGCGACGGCGTGTGGGGATACGATCCGAATGGCCTGCGCCGCTGGGGCGAGTTCATGTTTGTCTCGCAGGGGTCCCCCGCGTCTGAAGTGGATCAATACATGCCGCTGCGGCGTGTGAATCGGGCAATGTTTCAACTGGTGCGTTGCGGGCTGGTGCTGACCTCCAATCCGCACGGGAACCCGGTGTTGCCGGGCCCGATGGCGGTCGCTCAGCTGATCGGCGGCGCGGAAGTGGTGGCCGACCGCGACAAGATGCTGTCGATGTTGGCGACGCCCGATTTCAACCCTCGCGGCACTGTGCTGCTGGAAACGCCGCCCGCGATTACCCCGGCCGGACAGGCGGATTCGGGAACGGTTACGGTCCTTCGCTCCGGCACCGACGAGCTCGAACTGCAGGCCGAGGTGAAATCCCCGGCGATCCTGCTCGTGACCAACGCATACAGCCGCGGATGGCGCGTGGAGTCGATCGGGCCGTCGCCCCAGGCGCAATACGACGTTCAACCCGCCGACTGGGCTTTGCAGGGCATTCCGCTCACGGCCGGCTCGCACCATCTGCTGCTGTTCTATCTGCCGATGGGTTTCCGCATCGGGCGATGGGTGTCACTGGTGTCGCTGGTCGCGTACGGAATCGCCGCGGCGTTGATTTTGCGGCGGACTTCACCCCAAAATGCTCGCGGCGCGCTACACTCTGCCATAAACACTGAAGACGGGAAGCAGAACGCATGACATCCAGCCGCCGGGTATTACTCATCCTTAGCCTCGTTGTCTCGTGGGGCGCGTTGCTGTGCGCACAAACGTCGCTTCCGACTAAATCTAGCACGTCACCGGCTACAGCGCCCACGACGAATCCAACCACGCAGGCTGCCCCGACTACCGTTCCTGCGTCGCAACCAACGACGCAGGCCGCTATCCCGCCAGTTGCGCTCGCGGCATTCAACGCTGACCTTGAATCCGACACCGCCACCGTTCGCAGCATCCAGGCCAACCTCACGCCCGAAGCGCTTAATCCGCCGATGGCCGAACAGTTGGTGCAGTTGCGCAGCGAGATCGATTCGCGGATCGAGGAAGACCGTCTCACGCTCTATTCGCATCCTGATCCTGAGTCGTTGCGGGCGATGGGCCAGATCTGGCAAAACTGGCAGGAGACGCTCACCGACACGAAGAAAGACCTCACCGCGCAGGCATCCCGGCTCGACGGCAACGTGCAGAAGCTGGCCGACCTCGCCAAGGCATGGTGGGATCGCACTAGCCAGGCCCGCTCGTCCGAGGCTCCGCCTGAAATCATTCAACGCGCCCAAGGATTGCTCGACAACATCTACCGCACCCGCGAGGCAGCAGAAAAAGGGCGGTCCGCCGTCATCAATCTGCAGAACGGCGCGTCGGAGCAGCTTGATCGCGTGAACGACATGCTCGGCTCGATCAAGGCCGCCCGCGACGCGGTCGTCAGCCGGCTGATGCAGCGCGACGCCCTGCCGATCTGGAGTGCGGCCCCCGATGCGCACGCGACGCAGACCATTCTCACCTCCAGCCAAACGTCCCTTGCCGGCCAGTGGTACGCGCTGCGAACGTACGTGCAGTTGCACCAGTCGACATTCGTCGCCCACGCGGCGTTGATGGGTCTTTTGATCTTCGTCCTCATTTGGACCCGCCGGCAAGTGGCGGCGTGGATTAAGGAAGAACCGAATCTCGCCAGCAGCTTCGCGGTCTTCAGCCATCCGGTCGCGGCCGGCGTGCTGCTCGGGCTGATCGGCAGCATGGCGGTCTATCCGCAGGCGCCGCACCTGCTCTGGGCGATCCTCGGCACGGCCATGATGGTGCCGACGATTTATCTGCTACGGCAACTCGTCGATCGTAAATATTTCCCGATCGTGAACGCGATGGCGATCTTCTACGCGATCGACCAACTCCGTGGCGTGATCGCTTCGCAAAAGGAACTCTCGCGTTACGTGTTCCTGGTGGAAATGCTTGCCGGCGTGCTGTTTCTGCTCTGGCGCATCAAGGCGCGGCGGCTCGTGTCCGTCATCGACTCAAATGGCGATCGCCTGGAGACGGCGTTGCGGATCGCGTTGCGCCTCGCGGGGATTCTGTTCCTCGCCGCGGCGACGGTCAACGCGTTCGGGTACGTGGGCCTCGGCAACCTTCTCGGCCGGGCGACACTCGCGAGCGGGTACGTCGCGATGATCCTGTACATGGTCGCGCGGATCATCGACGGCCTCATCGGCGGCGCCGTGCGGCTTTGGCCGCTCAATACGCTGAATTTTGTGCAGCACCATCGCGACTTGGTTTATCGCCGCGTCGGACTGGCGGTTCGGTGGATCATCTTCGCGTGGTGGCTGTATATCGCGCTCGATCTGTTCGCCATTCGCGAACTGGTCTTCGATCGTGGCTGGCGGATCATCACCACCACCGCCACGTGGGGGCCGATCAGCCTTTCGCTGCTGAGCGTCTTCCAGTTCTGCGTCACGCTGTGGGCGGCGTTCGCGCTCTCGCGACTGGTGCGGTTTCTGCTGGAGGAGGACGTCTATCCCCGCGTCGGCCTGGCCCGCGGGCTGCCCTACGCCGTCAGCACGATGCTGCATTACGCGATCCTGCTGATCGGCTTCTTCACCGCCGTCGGCGCGCTCGGGTACGACCTGACGAAATTCACCATCCTCGCCGGTGCGTTCGGCGTGGGCTTGGGCTTTGGGTTGCAGAATATCGTGAACAACTTTGTCAGCGGGATCATCCTTCTGTTCGAACGGCCGGTGAAGGTGGGCGACGTCGTCGAGATCGACAACCTGCAAGGCGTTGTCACCCGCATCGGCATCCGTGCCAGCTTCATCCGCACGCATGCCGGGGCGGATTTGATCGTGCCTAACGCGAGGTTCATCTCCGAACGCGTGACGAACTGGACCTTCTCCACCCGCCAGCGCGGCATTCAACTGCCCGTCTCGGTAGCCGCGGGAACGGACACGCAGCGCGTGATGGATCTGCTGGTGAAGACCGCGATCGATCACCCGCAGGTGGTGGACGAGCCTTCGCCGCAGGTGCTGATCACCGGGTTTAACGCGACGTCGATCTCGTTCGAGCTACAGGGATGGACCGGCCGGTTCGAGGATTCGGTGGCGGTTCGGAGCGATCTCGCCAAGCAGATTATCGCGATGCTGAAGAAGGAAGAGATCGAACTGCGGTAAAGAAAGAAGGCGGGACTGCCTTCATCCTTCAAACACTCTCAAAAGGCCGGAGTCGGATTCGAACCGACGAATACCAGATTTGCAATCTAGCCCCTTAGTCCACTTGGGTATCCGGCCACGGTGGGTATCGTCTTTGCGCATGCCCGTCGTGAGGCGAAACAGTATCCGCACAAGCGCTTACGTTCAAGTTGATGGGGGAAGTCCGGAGACGAAAGCGGTTATCGGCCACGTTTGATGCTTCGACGAAGGTTTGCCCGCTAAATTAAAGAAACACCCAGACCGAATGGTTCGGCCTGGGCGTAACTTTTTGTACATCTCGACAAACGAACAACCCGTTTATGGGCTGGTACGCTTGGTTTCGGTGGTCTTGTTCAGCGTGCCGTCGGGATTCTGCGTGACGGTCTTTTCTTCCACCTTAGTCCCGCCACCCGACGTCGATTCGACCTTCTTCTCGTGAGAGACGGTGTCATCGCAACCGGTAACCAGCGGAATGCCGCACAAGCTCGCGGCCAGCAACAGACTCATAGCGTATTTCATAAAACACGCTCCTTTCTGCCCATACTCTAGCGCGACGTGGCAGAACTCGGTATCGGGCATTATCTGAAGGGGCTATCGTGCTGAGCAGTACGGGCGATGCACTTATACCGACGCGAACCGTTTGGAGGCGCGCAGAACCGCTGTTAAGTGTAAAGGTAACGAACTGAACCGATTACTTGTGTTCTGAATCAACGGCAATGTCGCCGCTCTGGCTGTCGTGGGGTTCGTCGTCTTCTTCGACAATATCGAAGTCTTCAAGTTCGCCCTCGACTTGGCCTTCTTCATGGTCTTCAGCACCGGCGGTTTCTTCGATTTCCAGTGCGAACGAATCGGCTTCGCCGGGTTGGACTTCCTCCAGCGGCAGCGGCTCATCATCGTGAGCGACGGGCAGCGGCGGCGGCGTCGGATGAAGTTCGTCTTCCTCGGGCAGTTCTTCCTGCATTTCTTCGACGCCCTCTTCATGCTCTTCCATCGGCAGCGGCGGCGGGGTTTGCATCGACTCGCGCGGCGAAAGCTCCGACGAGTTGTCGGTCGAGCCGTCGGATTCGTGTTCCGGCTCTGCTTCGGCCGGGAGAATCGGCGTCATGTCTTCTTCGGCGGGCAGGCCGTCGATTTGGATGCAGAAGACCACCGGGCCGACTTTAATCGTGTCGCCGGGGGCAACTTCCGCGTCCTGAATGCGCTGGCCGTTGTGATACGTGCCGTTACTGCTGCCGAGGTCTTCGACGCGAAGGGTTTCGCCGTCGCGGAGGATGCGGCAGTGTTTGCGGGAGACTTCTGTCAGCGGGATACGCAGGTCACAGTCTTCGCGTCGGCCGATGACCGTCACGTCGCGCGTGACTGAGAAACTTCGGCGTTCGCCATCAGACCGGAACATCACCAGGACAACCTGCATATCTAACCTCGTGAACCGCGACTCAATCCCTTCGAAACTCACCGCTTATGAAGCGGCACAGTGAATGATTATAAGCTTAGCTTTTCGGGTAAAGTCCAGCAACAATAACTTGATTCGGACACATGCTTAACGTTTTGCCCAATTCGCCCGTCACATTCGACCCAGCCGCCCTCCCGGCAGGCCGGGCCGAGGGGCTTTATGTGCACATTCCGTTCTGCTTTCATAAGTGCCACTACTGCGATTTTTACAGCATCACTAGGCAAACCCCCGAGCGGATGGAAGCGTTTGTGGACCGTCTGCTGGCTGAGGCGGGGTTCTGGGCAAACATTCAACAAGTCACCGGCCCGATCCGCACCGTTTTCTTCGGCGGCGGAACGCCCTCCCTGCTGCCGATGCCCGCCATGCGGCGGCTCATTGCGGGACTACGGAGTCGGTTCGATCTATCGGGCGTTCAGGAATGGACGATCGAGTGCAACCCGGCCACGGTATCCGGCGACTACTGCCGGATGCTTCGCGACGCGGGTGTCGACCGGCTGAGCTTCGGTGCTCAAAGTTTTCACAAAACCGAGCTCGCGACGCTCGAGCGCCACCACGACCCGGAGGACGTCTCCCGCAGCCTAGATCTCGCCCGGGCCGCCGGGTTTGAACGGCTGAATATCGACCTCATCTACGCCATCTCCGGCCAAACCCTCGCCGACTGGGAAGACAACCTCGAGCAGGCGATCGCGCTCGAAACCACGCACCTTTCCTGCTACGGCCTGACGTTCGAATCGAACACCCCCATCGCCGTAAAGAAGCGGCTAGGCCTGATGCACGAGGTCGAGGAATCGATCGAACTGCAAATGCTCCATCACACCCGCAAGCGACTGGCCGCCGCGAATCGCCCCGCGTACGAAATCAGTAACTACGCCGCCCCGGGCCAGGAATGTCAGCACAACCTGGTTTACTGGACCGGCGGCAACTACATCGCGCTCGGCCCCTCGGGCTCATCGCACATTGAAGGTCATCGCTGGAGAAACCGCCCGCACCTGGGCGAGTGGGAAACCTCCATCGACGCCGGCCGCCTCCCCGCCGTGGAACACGAGATTCTCTCCCCCGCTCGCCGCGCGGGAGAGCTCGCTATGCTCCTGCTGCGCCTCTCGGGAGGGTTAATCTATGACGATTACTCGGCTCGCACAGGTATTGATGCTCGATCCGTCTACGCTTCCACGGTCGATAACCTTCGCTCGATGGGCCTGCTCGACGTCGACGCGCACGCGATTCGTCTCAGTGAGAAGGGTTTGAACGTCGCCGACGCCGTTGCCGGCGAATTCCTTCTGCCTGATTCCTTACTTGCCTGATCCTCCCGACCCGGCTGACCTGCCTAATTCCTTCGATTCGGACCACCGATAGCAATTTCAGTCGCGTGTCGTTTTTTATTGTGCCCCACTTGTTCAGGAAACGGGTACATCCAAAGCGAACCACGACGCGGAGCGTCTGTATGCTTTCATTTGTGCAGAGTTGGTTCACCCCGTCGGTCAATCCTATCGGGATCGACTTCGGGTCCGATCATCTGCGATTGGCGCAGGTCCAATACGACGGTTCCGACCACAAACTCTTCGCCGCCGCCAGCACGGATGTGCCCTCCTACGCACAAGGCGATTTCGATTCCCGACTCGATTTTTTCAGTGAAGCCATTCGCGAATTGATGCAGCGTGGCCACTTCAAAGGCCGCCGCGTGGTGCTGTCGCTGCCGGCTTCTCTAATGTATCTGCTGCATCTCAAGCTGCCGAAGATGGACGAAGCCCGGATGAAGAACGCCGTGCGGACGTTCTCTAAAGGCAAGCTGCCGATCGAACCGGAAGGCGCGTTGATCCGCCACATCGTCGCCGGCGACATCGACAACGGCCATCATCAGGAAGTCATCGTGCTGGCCGCCCCGCGGGAGGCGATCGACAAATACCTGGCCGTCTGCAGTCGCGCGAAGCTGGATGTGGCGGGCATGACCGTTGAGCCGATGGCGCTGGTCGACTGCTTCGGCCACGTGCATCGCCGCAAGATCGACGCGGACATCGTGAGCATGTATGTCGATTTGGGTGCGGGCGCGACGCGCGTCACGATCGCCCGCGGGACGCAGATCCTGTTCGCCCGTTCGCTGGCGATGGGGGCCGAATACTACAACCGCGCCGTCGCCGAGGCCGTGGGCGTGAGCATGCGCGATGCCGCGTTGCTGCGGCTGAAGCTCGCTGTCGCGGAAACCGGCCACTCGATCAATCGCGATCCTCGTAATGTATCGCCCGTCGTCGTGCCGCCTGTTGAAACCACGCTCGCCCCCGTCGAGCGCGAGTGCGAGGAAGTCACCGGCCATCTGATTCAACATCTCATCGAATGCCGCCGCGACCATGAAACCACCTTCCCGAACCAGCGCGTCCAGCGGCTGATCTTCGTCGGCGGCGAAGCCCGTCAGCGAACGATTTGCCTCCGCATCGCCCGCGAGATGGAACTGACCGCGCAAATCGGCGATCCGCTCGTTCGCATGGCCCGCGCCAGTGATATTCCCATCGACACCGGCATCGACCGCCGCCTGCCGCAGCCCGCCTGGGCGGTGGCGATCGGCCTGAGCATGGGAACCGCGCCGCAACCTTCAGCGCTTCCGCACCTCGACGAGGCACAGGTCGAACGCGAGGGAACGGTCGCCGATCTTTCGCTGAAAGGGGCGGCGTGATGCCATCCTCCACCTGCTTTCTTCCAGACGATTACCTCGAGCGCAAGCACAACCGCCACGCCAATGTCGTCTGCGCCGCGCTCTTCCTGATCGTGATGATGGCCATCGGTTCAACACTGGTGATGAGCCAGCAGGCGCTCCATACCGCCTCGCTCGACCACGCGGTGGCCGAGAAGGCCTACACCGAAGCTGCGGAGCGTGTCGTGCACGTTCGGCTGATGCAGGACGAGCAGCGCCGCATGAGCCGCCGCGCCCGCGACGCGGCTTCGATGCTCGAAAAGATCCCCCGCAGCGCCGTGCTGGCCGAAGTGACCAACGCGCTTCCGCCGGGCGTGACGATCGTGGCGTTTGATCTCGATACCGTTGACGCTCCGCCGGCCAATGATGCCACGGGTTTGCCGCAGGTTTCGTTGCGGATTACCGGAACCGGCGACAGCGAAGTGCAGGTGTCGCAGTTCGTCAACACACTCTCGCGGTCCAAGATTTTAAAGAACGTGAATCTGCGCGGCGCGTTGCCCGTTATCGCTGATGTTCACCAGATGGCCGACGACGGCCTCGCGCGAAAGTTCACGGTGGACATGGCGCTCGATCCCAACGCGCCGGCCACCATCGCCGCGGAGCCGAAGGTCGTAACGACCGCCGTTGAGTTGAAACCGGAGTAGGAATGCGACTGGGCCTGCGACAACTCTTTTTCCTCAGCGCGACGCTTGCGATGGCGGCGTGCGCGTACTTCTACGGCATCGGATCGGCCGGCGAACAGCGCGAGTTGCTGCGGGCCGACATCGCCGCCAAGCAGAAGTCGATCGCTGAGCTTCACGAATCCACCGCCGGCGTTGACCAGTTGCAGCAGAAAATCGCCGACCTTCACCGCTCGATCGACCAGTTCCAGAGCAAGCTCCCGCAGCCCGACCAGGTACAGCCGCTGCTCGGCCAGCTCTCGCGGATGGCAGCGGCCAACTCGCTCCGCACCCAGTCGATGAAATCGCTCGCTCCGCTGTCGGCCGACACCTACCGCGCTTTGCCGGTGGAAATCGCCCTGGCCGGCGATTTCAACGGCTTCTACGCATTCCTCCTTCAGGTGGAAAAACTCCCGCGGCTGATGCGGATCACGAAAATGAAGCTGCAGCCGTCACCCGATGGCGACGTGCAGGCCCAGCTCACGCTCAGCATCTACCTCGCTCCGGAACGCAGCGACGAGCCAGTGGCGAAGGCCGCCAAGCTCGAAAGTGCTGCCCTGACGTTCGAGAAGGATTAACGCCATGAGCCACCTCACCCTCGCACAATATCTCGATCAGGTTGAATCCGCCGACAAGCGGACGAGCGCCGAAGACGTCACCGTCGATCTCACCGAGTTCGACGAGCCCCACCGCTCGCGCAGCTCGACGGCCGTCATGTTCTTGATGCTCATCACGCTCGCGGCGACGTACTTCACGTTCCTGCGCAACGGCCCGCAACAGGCGTCGGCCGCGTTCGACCACACCGATTCCACCGTTACCAACCGCACCGTTTCAAGCTTTCTCACCTCCGCACCCGCCAGCGTGAAGTGGATGGAGAAGACATTGGCGAGCACGGAAAAAGTCGTGCAGCAGTTCAGCGCGGCACCGGCGGTGAAGCAGATCCCGCTAGCCGCGCTCAAGAGCAACCCCTTCCGCGGCACGAGTGTCATCGCCGCCCCCGGTGGCCCGTCTGCTGCTCGCCGCCGGATGGAAGATCAACGGGAGAGCGCCCTGCGAGCTGTTGAAGGGCTGCAGCTTCAGTCCGTGCTGGTGAATGACAAAAACCGCTCCTGCCTGATCAACAACGGCCTGTACGTGGAAGGCCAATCCGTCGACCAGTTCGTCATCGAACGCATCACCACCGGCTCGGTCATCATCCGCAGCGGCGTGTACCGGTTTGAATTGAAGACGCGGTAATCGCCAGTTCGGAAACTTTTACCGTCCCGTAGCGTCAATCTCCGTAGGGTGGGCTATTCCTGCCCCACGGAGCAACCATGACGCCTACTCGCCGCAAGCGTGTTCGAATCCTTCTCGCCTTTCTTTTTCTCACCGGCATCTCCCTCGGCTGGATGTACGGCGGCTGCAGCACCATCCCGCCCGTTAGCGGCCAACTGCGCACGAGCGACGCCCGCAGCCAGGAGCTGATGGCGATGGCAGCCGCCGAAGCGGCGATGATCGGCGACGTCGATCAACGGCTCACCCGGCAGCTCAACCTCGCCGAGACCCAGCGCAATCGCGGCTGGAACAACGACGCCATCACCACGCTTGCCGCCACGCGGATAACGTTGGGCTCGAAAGACGCGGCCCAACTGACCGATCACGCCCGCCTCAGCGGCTGGGTGAGCGCCAGCGAGCTTTCGCGATCCGTCAAAGACATCGCCGGCGCCACGCTCGCCTGCCAAGGCGCCCAGGCCGATCTGCTGAAGATCGAAGATCCCGCCAAGCGATGCCTGTACGTGATGGGCGTGGCCAATGAAACGCAGTACACGCAAGGCATCCAGGCCGCGGCCGGTGTGCTCACGCAGGCCGGGGCGTGGACGAAATCGATCGACAACGTGAACAACCGCAAGCAGGCCGTCGTGAGTTTCGCGACCGCCCTGTTCAACCTCGACGACTACGCCGCCGGCCAGCAAATGCTGAGAAACGAAGGCGACGCGAGCTGGCGCTCCGACGTGCTGGCGAAAATGGCGATGGCGAGCGACCGCGTGGCCGAAGACGCCAAGCGCGCGCAAGCACAAGTGAGCATGTCACGCGACGCCGCAGCCGCACCCGCCGCGGCACGACCGAGCGACGTGCAACTCGAATCGAACTTCTACGGCAAAAACCTGCAGTATCGCGAAGTGTTTCAGAACCAATCGAAGTCGCGGTCGACGAAGGACTAGGCTGCTTTGCGATTTCTCACAAATCTCAAATCTCGTCACAGTCGTTTTGTTGATGCTCAGTGAGCCGCCGGCCTCGGCGGCGCTAAACGTCTTGGCCCCGTCGTTGGCGTTTTCGGCGTCGTTGGCGTTTCTGGGGTTGGCGGCGCGACTTGGGCTGGCAGCGGCGGCGGCCCGGCGGGTGTGTCGTTGTCGCCGATGGCCATGAACAGGAGCGCCATGGCGGTATCCGACGGCTGGGCAAAGCTGCCGTTCGGTCGCTGCACTTTGATGAAATGGGTGATGCCGTCGACCATCCAGTCTTCGGCGCCGAACTGCTGGCGGCTGGCGAGCGGACCAGTCCGTTGCAGCACGAGCCAGGTGTAAGGATTGACCGAGCCTTTCTTCATCGCCGCCTCGGCAGCGGCGTCGAGGTAATCTAATCCTCTTTTCACGGCCGCGTCGATTGCGTCCTTCATCTGGCGGTCGCGGATGTTGGCTTTGGCGTTGAGCAGGAGCGTCAACGCTTCGCCGGTCATGGCGATGGTGGGCGGGCGTGTGTCGTTGAGCGTGTAGTTCCATCCGCCAGCCGGGACTGCGGCTTCGCCGGGCCTGGCGTAGCCGACCGGGGCCTTACCGCCCTGTAGTTGAGTGGAGAGGAGTTGAGTGGCGATCGCCCGCCACGCGGTTTCGGGGATGGCGGCTTTCAGTTCCATCAGGCCGCACCAACCGAAGTAAGTGGTCGACAGGTCAAAGGTCTTCTGCCCGACCGTGTAATGAAACGTGCCGTTCTTGTTCATGCCGGTAAGGAGCAGGCGGAAGTCGGCGTTGACGGCGGCTTTGTATTTTCCCTTGAAGACCGGGTGATTGAGCAGCTGCAGACGCAGGCCGAGCGCATAGACGCCTTTGGTGGTTCCCTTGGCGATGAGATCGACGGCGTTTGCGAACCGCGGGTCGTTGGCGGGGTCTTCGCCGTTCTTCGCCAGCGCCAACGCGGCCAGCGCCGAGGGTCCCCACGCCTGGCTTGCCGTGGCGAGCGGGTTGTCCTTCTCGGGCGGCTCCCACGCACGATCAGGTTGCAGGATGGAGAAGAGATATTCGCGGGCCTTGTTGCGGGCTGCGTCGTACTTCGCGCCGTCGTCATCCTCGGCGGCGGTGCAGATCGTCGAGCACATCAACAACAGTAACAGGCAAACGAATCGCTTCATGACATCCCCTTTGGTCGCTGTTCAACCCAGACTTGGCTCGCAAGGACAAGGTATCCGATCGGATTGAAGTGTTGTAGCGCCGGCCCAAGTGCAGGGCCGACCGGTAGTTGCGGGCGGCGCGAGAAATCTGACTCGCCGAAGCATTTTTCCGCCGACTTTTTCGATCGGCGGCGGTAAGAATACAGTGTGGCCGCCGCGTGGTGGCTCGAGGGAGGCGCGATGCGAGATGTCGTGACGAAGCGGTCGTTTGCGGATCACGCCCGTGGCTGTGCGGCCGGGCCCGGTGGTACGGCGACCGGCGCGCAAGGTATCAGGCTGGCGCACCTTTTTGGTCACTTTTGCGCACCTTTGCGCACCTTTTCGTACCTTTGCGCACCCGCGACCAGAAACCCAATGCTCGGCCCGGCCGGTGGTTAGGCTCAAACGGGGGTTGGGCACACGAATTTGCCGGCGATCGCGAGAATTTGTAACGATGGATGGTCGCTGATCTCGGGAGGTCTACAATAACGCCATGAAGACGTATTACGGTGAATTCGACGGCGAAGAGTTTCCGACGCAGGACAAGCTGTTCTCGTTCGATCAGCTCATGGAATTCGTCATGCAGTACGGCGACCAGGCCATGAAGGCGCTGGAGCAGATGATGAAGGATCCGAAGAACGAGGCCCAGTCTGATCTGCTGCAGAAGCTGCTGGAAGAAGGCATGCTCGATAAGGATGGCAAGGGCAAGCTCAAGCTTACTCCCCGCGCGGTCGGGCGGATGCAGAGCAAGGCACTGATGGAAGTGTTTGCGAATCTGCGGAACGGCTCGCGCGACGGGCATGAGAAGATTACCCCCGGACAGATGGGGGAACGGATCGAAGGCACCAAGCCGTATCAATACGGCGATCCGGTCAGCGAACTCGATCTGCACCAGACGCTGCACAACGCGATGTCGCGCAACGGACTTCCCGCGCACAACAGCGACTCGAAAGTAAAAATCAAATTCAGCGAGCACGACCTCGAACTGCACCAGCACGAGGGCATGACCAGTTGCTCCACCGTCGTGCTGCTCGACATGAGCGGATCAATGATGCGGTACGGCCGATTCCTGTCCGCGAAAAAAGTGGCGATGGCGATGCAGGCGCTGGTCCGCCAGCGGTTCCCGCAGGACTCGATCGACTTCGTCGGGTTCTATTCCGGCGCGCACAAGATCCCTGAGATCATGCTGCCGCTCACGATGCCCAAACCGGTGACGATTTACGACTACCAGGTGCGGCTGAAGGTGCCGATCGACCAGATGGCCAAAGCGCCGCAGCACTTCACGAACCTGCATTTGGGATTGCAGCTCGCCCGCCGAATCCTGAAACAGCGGACCAGCGAGAACAAGCAGATCTTCATCATCACCGACGGCCAGCCAACCGCGCACGTGGACGGAGATTTCGTTTACTTGCTCTATCCGCCCGACCCGAAGAGCACCGTGGCGACGCTGAAGGAAGCCGTGATGGCGATGAAGGAAGGCTGCCGCTTCAGCACGTTTGCGTTGATCGAAGATTACTGGGGCATGGACTGGGTGGGGTTCGTCGATCAATTGACGAAACTCACTAAGGGCGTTGCGTTTTACACCAGCAGCGGCGAGCTCGCGTCGTGCATCATGGAAAGCTATTTGAGCGGGAGGAAAAAGAAAGCTCACATCGCGTGAAGTTCAAGCCGGCCCAACCTTTACAACCGTTGGGTGTCGGCTAAACTGCCTTGCTCAATCGCGCGTCAGTTATTCGCGTCAGGCCGGCAGCTTTTTGGATCGGGCGGACTCGTGGATCAAATTCGCTTCGGCAAGCCGACACGCCGGATTCTTCTGGCGCTCACCCTTCTCCTGTTTTCATTGTGCACGCACGAACTGACGGCCCAAACAGCACCGCCCCACGCGCCGGCCGCCCCCACGGTTCCAGTTCTCCCCGAATTCACCGGCCGAACCGTCGAGCAAGTACGCATCGACGGCAACAGCACGCAGGTCCCAACGGCGGTCATCCTCAACGTCGTCCGCACGCGCGAGGGCGAAAAGTTTTCGGCCCAGGAGGTCGAAGAAGATTACCAACGAATCTACGGCCTGAAGAAGTTCTCGAACGTCGAAGCCCGCGTCGAGCCGACCGCCCGCGGCGGCGTGATCGTGACCTTCGTAGTGACTGAAGCCCGGCAGGTGAAGTCGGTGACCGCCGTCGGCAACAAGCGGATCACGGACCTCGACATCCAGCAGGCGATCGACATCAAGCGCGACGACGCGATCGACCGCTTCCGCATCTCGGTGGCCAAGCAGTCGATCGAGACGTTGTACCGGGACAAGAATTTCCCGTACGCCCGCGTGGAGGTTGACCAGGAAGCGCTGACCAAGTTCGGCGACCTGATCTTCCGCATCACCGAAGGGCCGGAGGTAAAGGTTCGCAAGGTGGACTTCAAAGGCGTGAAGTCCTACTCGAAGGACAAATTGAAGGACCAGATCAAGACGTCGAGCTGGATCTGGATCTTCAGGCCCGGCACGTTCTCGCCGGACGAGATTGAAGAAGACGTCGCCGCGTTGCGGCGGTTCTATCAAGGGAAGGGATATTTCGACGTGCGAGTGGGTCGGAAAATCATCGTGTCGCCGGACCAGACGGAAGTTCAGGTGAACTTCCTGATCGAGGAAGGTCCGCGCTACACGATCGACCGGATCACGTTCAAAGGAAACACCAAGGTCACCGAGGCCGAGCTGCGTTCGAACCTCAAGCTCGTCGAGGGCCGGCCGTTTGATACCGAAACGCTGCAGCGCGACGTGCGGACGATCGTGAAGGCGTACAGCCCGTTCGGCTACATCTACCAGCCGCAGACGAACAATCCCGACTATCTGCGGATCGATACGAAGAACGTTTTCCGCACCGAGCCGGGCAAGGTGGAGCTGGTTTACGACATCTCCGAGGGCAAGCCGTTCAAGCTCGGGCAGATTCACCTGAAGGGCAACAGCAAGACGCAGGACAAGGTCATCCTTCGCGAAATGCGCGTCACACCCGGCCAGTTGTACAACAGCGCCGAATTGCAGGACGCGACAGATCGGCTGCGCGGCTCTCCCTACTTCTCGCAGGTGTCGATTACGCCGATCGGTGACGATCCGGACTCGCGCGACGTGCTCGTAGAGGTGGCCGAGGGGCATACCGCGAACTTCGGCATTGGCGCGGGCATCAACAGCAATGGCGGCATCGGCGGGAATCTGTCGTACGAGCAGCGGAACTTCGACATCACGGCATGGCCGAGCAATCCGCGGGACTTGTTCACCGACCGGTCGTTTACGGGCGCGGGGCAGACGTTCCGCGTGAGCCTAGAGCCGGGCACCGAAGCCACCAACGCCAGCATCAAGTTTACCGAGCCTTATATCTTCGATCAGCCGTACAGTTTTAGCGACGAGTTGTATCTCCGCGATCGCCAGCGACTGCATTACAACGAAACCCGCATTGGCACGCGCGTGTCGCTCGGCAAGCGGTTTGACTACGTATATTCAGGCCAGTTGGCGCTACGCGGCGAAGACGTCCGCATCAGCAGCATCGAAGACAGAAATATTCGCGCTCCTGAGATCGTGGACGCCGAAGGGCACACAACGCTTACCAGCGCGACGCTGAGTCTTCGCCGCAACACCAGTAACCCCGGCGTGCTGCCCTACCGCGGCACAAATACCGTGGCGGCATGGGAATCGTACGGCGCGCTCGGCGGTCAACTCTACTTCCAGAAATTCACCCTCGGCTGGGACGCGTATCACACGATCCACGATGACCTGCTCGATCGCAAAACCGTGCTCCGCATGTACGCTGACACCGGATACATCTGGGGCACATCGCCGTTTTTCGAACGTTTCTATGGCGGCGGCATCGGATCGATCCGCGGCTTCCGGTTCCGTGGGGTAAGCCCGCGATCCGGCGAAGACGACGACGCCATCGGCGGCAATTTCACCCTCACCACCGGCATGGAAATGAGCTTCCCGATCGCCGGCGAACAGCTCCGCGGCGTGATCTTCAGTGACCAGGGCACCGTTGAAACCGATTTTGAGATTCGCAATTATCGGGTCAGCGTCGGCGCCGGCATCCGGCTGGTTCTGCCGTTCCTTGGACAGGCCCCGCTATCGCTGGATTTCGCGGTTCCGCTGGTTAAAGGACCTGACGACGAGTCGCAGCTCATCAGCTTCTCGTTCGGATTCACCCAATAGCCCCCTTTTCGATTGCACTATTTCGATTACCATATGCGGCTCAAACCAACACCGACCCAAAGGGTCAGTTATATTGAAAGGTAGCTTTATGAACCGTCTCCTGATCGCTGCTCTTACCGTGATGTTGTCGCTGGCGTTCGTTTCGACGTCGTCTGCACAGCAGACCCAGCTCAAGATCGCCACCGCCAATCCTGCCAAGATCTTCAATGACATGCAGGAAACCAAGGACCTGAAGGAAAAGCTTGAAGCCGACAGCAAAGAACTGGGCAACCAGGAGAAGCAGATCCAGGCCAACATTCAGGGTCTGCAGGACAAGCTCAAGCAGCTCGTCGCCGGCACGCAGCAGTACGCCGACACGCGTAAGGAACTGATCCAGCAGGCCGTCCAGTACGACACGTGGAAGAAGATCGCCCAGGCGCAGATTCAGGATGCACAGAAGACCCAGATGAAGCTTCTGTTCGACAAGATCACCGACGCCGTGAAGGCCGTTGCCAAGGAACAGAATCTCGACCTCGTGCTGGCCGAGACGAACGTTGAATTCCCCGACATCGAGCAGATCAACGTCGATCAGCTCCGGGCGCTCATCAACCAGCGCAACGTGATGTTCAGCTCGGGTAACCTCGACATCAGCGCCGCGGTTACCGCGAAGCTGGATGCCGCTTACAAGACGCGTGGCACCACCCCGCCGGTGACGCCCCCTGCCGTGAAGCCGTAATCTCGGCTCGGCCGTGTGAAGCGTCGCTTGCGCCCGTCGGGAAAGAATCCGAAGGCGCGAGCGACGTTTCGTTTCATCCTTCATTTTGATTCGATACGACATGCCCACATTCACCCTCGGAGAACTCGCGAAGCTGCTCAACTGCCCCGCGCCGGTCGGCGCGGGGGCGGTCATCACCGGCGTCGCGACGTTGCAGGAAGCCGGGCCGCAGGAGCTTTCGTTCCTGGGATCCGACGCGTACCTCGATCAGTTTCACGCCGCCCGCGCCGCGGCCGTCATCGCCAGCCGCAAGGTGCGCGTGCCCGAGACGAGTCGAACGGTGTTCGTGGTGGATAACGCTGATCTGGCCGTGGCGCAGGTGCTCGAACGCTTTGCCCCGCCGGTACCCCGGCCGGCGCCCGGCGTTGATTCCGCCGCACGGGTCGCTGCAACCGCTGTCATCGCGAACGGTGCTGCGGTTGGGCCGATGGTCGTTGTCGGCGCTCGGGCAAAGGTCGGTACGGGAACGGTTTTACACTCGGGCGTGGTGATCGGCGACGACGTGGTCATCGGCGAACACTGCGAAATCTTTCCGAACGTCGTCATCCGCGAACGAATCACCCTAGGCAACCGCGTCATCATCAACGCCGGAACGGTGCTCGGCACCGACGGCTTCGGCTACCGATGGGACGGCACGAAGCACGCAAAGATTCCGCAGATCGGCACCGTGGTGGTTGAGGACGACGTTGAAATCGGTTCGTGCGTGTGCATCGATCGCGCCAAGTTTTCCGCGACGCGCATCGGCAAGGGCACGAAGATCGACAACCTTGTGCAGATCGGCCACAACGTGGTAATCGGGCCGCACTGCATTATCGTCGGGCAGGTCGGCCTCGCCGGTTCCAGTCGGCTGGGTGCGGGTGTGGTGCTCGGCGGGCAGGTAGCGGTGCGGGATCACGTCACAGTCGGCGACGGCGCCAGCGCGGGCGCCTGCAGCGCGATCGCCAACGACATCAAGCCGAACACCATCGTCAGCGGCACACCAGCCCTGCCACATCGGCAGAACCTGCGAGAGCAGGCCGCCCTGCGACGGCTGCCGGCACTACTGGATGAAATGCGGAAACTGCAGGCGGAAGTCGCGCTGCTCAAGAAATCGATCGAAGAAAAGTAACCAAGCCGCGATCTACGATCTAATCGACCGCTTCAATCCCGAGGTCTTTCACTTTCTTATTCAGCGTATTGCGGTTGATGCCTAGGAAGTCTGCGGCCTTCGTCTTCACGCCGCCGCACTTGGCCAGGGCTCGGTCGATGAGCGCGTGCTCCATCTGGTCGATCACCAACTGGTAGATCTCGCCCTCGCGCATCTCGTAATCCACGATGGACTGCTCGGCCAATCGCTTGGTGAGGGTTTCGATCGACTCGCTGCTCTGGTTCGTCCGCCGCTGTTGGGCAAACATGCGAACGCTGAGCGGGAGAAGCTCTTCGGTGAAGTCTTCGTCATTGCTGAGCACCACTGCTCGCTCGATCGCATTCTCCAACTCGCGCACGTTGCCCGGCCACGGGTACCGCAGCAGGATATTGAGCATCTCACGGCTGATGCGCCGCAGCCGGCGGTCGTTGATCGCGTTGTATTGGTCGAGGAAGTGATCGATCAGTCGCGGCACGTCCTCGCGGCGGTTTCGCAGTGGCGGCAGGTACACGCTCACCACGTTCAGGCGGTAGAACAAGTCCTCGCGGAACTGCCCTTTCGCGACGGCTTCCTGCAGGTCGACGTTGGTGGCCGCGATGACTCGCACGTCCACCTTCACCACCTGCGTATCGCCGACGCGCTCGAACTCTCGCTCCTGCAGCACGCGGAGCAGTTTCACCTGCAACTGCGGCTCCATCGTGCCGATTTCGTCGAGGAAGATCGTCCCACCGTCGGCGGCCTCGAATCGGCCCATCTTGTCCTTGATCGCGCCGGTAAAGCTGCCCTTCACGTGGCCGAACAATTCTGATTCAAGCAGCGTGCCGGTGAGCGCACCGCAGTTCACGCGAATGAACGGCTTGTCTTTGCGCGGGCTGTTGTAGTGAATCGCCTTGGCGATCATTTCCTTGCCAGTGCCGGTTTCGCCGAGCAGCAGCACGGTGGCGCGGCTGTTGGCCACCTGGCCGACGATGGCGAAAACTTCGTGCATCGCGGGCGAGTCGCCGATGATGTTTTCGAAACGGTATCGGTCGCGAACTTGCGCCCGGAGTTGTGCGTTTTCTTCCAGCAGCTCTTCCTTTTGACGCATGACCATGCGATTGATCTGAATCGCCTGCGCCATGAAGGCGGCGATGATCTCGAGGATCGCCTGATCCGATTGCAGTTGTTGGTCGCTGACAAACGGTTTGTCGACCGATAGCGCGCCGGCCGTCCGGTTCTCGATCTTGATCGGCACACACAGGAAACTGATGGCTTGATTGGAAGTCTCCGGGGTCATCCGGCCTGTGCGATTGAGGAAGTCGGGCTCGGCACGAAGGTCCGGCACGATGCGAGCTCTGCCGGTAGCGACCACGTTGCCGGTCACGCCTTCGCCCACCGCATACTTGCCGCGGTCGATTTCTTCGGCGGTCAGTCCGACTGCCGCCTCTGTGCGCAGACGACCCGTCGATTCGTCGAGCAAGACGAGCGCGCCACGATGCATATTTAGCTTGTCAGAAATGATTTGCATCATTTTCCCAAACGCGTCTCGGAGTTCGAGCGTCGAGGAAAGGATCTGGCCGATCGAGGTAAGAATGGCTAGTTCTTGATCGCCGCGAACATTACCTGCTTGAGATGTAGGCGATCCGGATGAATCCATGTCCATAGTTTACGCAGTCGAGCGGGCTTTGCAAAGAATTCCCACGATTCACACGGTTTTACGACCTTATGGACCAGCCTGCTGAGGTCCAATAACCGGCTTCGCCCTTCCCGAGCCCGCACAAGCGCCAAAATCAGTACGACTGGTTCAGTACCCCATGTTCTCGCCCGATAGATTTTATGTTACCGCGTAATTCGCGGCGGTCCGTGGCTAATCGGGCCGGTCAAGACAGGCGACTCTTTTTTAGAGCACAGTCGTGTGTCATCTCTCACAAATCCTGCGGCCTTTCCACAACGCGTCCCTTCATACGCGGCTTCTCGCGCTGGCGGGCCTTGGCGGCTTGCTGATGACCGCCGGCGTGCTGATCGCACTCTTGCCGAGCGCGTTCCACAGCGGCGCTCTCTCGGCCGATGACGCGTCGGCCCTTCGATGGCGCGTCGGGATCACCGTGCTCTTCTGCGGCCTGCTCTGGCTCAGCATTGCCGCCGTCGCCGTCGGATACATGCTCGCCCCGCTCCAGCAGAAGCAGGCAGGCGAGCAGGCGAAGAACCAGTTCGATCAGGCCCTCGATCGCCGCACGCACGAAGTTCACCAGCTCCTGGAGTTCTCGCAGATCATCCAGGGCGCCGGTAAGGCCGACCAGGTCTTCGCCTCGCTCGGGCACTTCCTGCAGACTGAACTCAAACTCGCCGGCCTTACCATCATCGCTTACGAGCCCGACTCGATTCCCTCCGCCAGTGTGAAAGCGTCATTCCCCGCCGACATCATGCGGCCCGACCGCCCTTTCACTGACACCGATTGCTCGATGTGTCCCAGCCTTCGGCAGAACCTGCCGCGCCAGTTCAAACCTGCCGGCTGCCCCGTGCGGTGCGCGGTGGATGAATGCATCACGCTCGGCGCAGAGCACGCCGCGTTCTGCGTGCCGTTCAGCGTTGGCCGCAAGATGCAGGTGAGCTGCCACCTGCTGCTCCCGCCGAACCAGGAATGGACCGATGAGCTCCGCCAGCTCGCGCAAACGTACGTCAACACCGCCAACTCCTCGTTGATCTCCCTTCACATGCTGTCTGAAGCCGAGAAGCAGAGCATGACCGATCCGCTGACGGGGCTGTACAACCGCCGGTCGATGGAACAGCTCCTCTCGCGCGAGGTGGCGTTGGCCGAGCGTCATGGGCATCCGTTGTCGATCGTGATGATCGACATGGACAAGTTCAAGGAAGTCAACGACGCGCACGGCCATGCCGCGGGCGATCACATGCTCAAGGCGTTTGCCGACTGCGTGCGGATCACGCTCCGCAAGACCGACCTGGCGTTCCGCTACGGCGGTGACGAGTTCGTCATCGCGTTGCCGCAGACCGCGATCGCCCAGGCGCAGCAG